>Ga0207654_10001681_pt1 | contig 11564 bp, 12 predicted proteins | sample KBSC64metaG_FD_184355 | JGI IMG/M metagenome (GOLD analysis project Ga0207654, IMG submission 184355) | Corn rhizosphere microbial communities from Kellogg Biological Station, Michigan, USA - KBS C6-4 metaG (SPAdes) (version 2) | ecosystem: Host-associated > Plants > Roots > Rhizosphere > Soil...
TCGAAGAAGGCGGCCGACGACTATCTCGCCACCCTGCCGATCCGCGCCGTCATCGTGCAGCCGTCGCTCGTGTACGGCGCGGACGGCGCCAGCGCGCGCGTGTTCAAGGCGATGGCGTCGCTGCCGTTCGCCGTGCGCCTGGGCGATGCGCCGCAACTCGTGCAGCCGATCCACGTGGACGACGTCGTGGCCGCCATCGTTACCCTGCTGCGCCAGCGGCTGTACTTTGAAAAGGCCGATGCGCCACCCAAGGATGGCCAAGTGAGTGGAACCGTGCGCCGTATCGCCCTCGTCGGCCCGCAGGCCTTGCCGTTCGTGGACTACCTCGCCGCCCTGCGCCGCGCGATGGGCATGAACAGGCTGCGCGTGCTGCCGCTGCCGGGCGCGGTCGCGCGGCTGCTCGCGCGCGCGGGCGGCTGGCTGCCCGGCGCCCTGCTCGACCCCGATGCATTGCGCATGCTCGACCGCGGCAACGCGGCCGATCCCGGCCCCACGCTGCGCCTGCTGGGCCGCCCCGCCCGTCCGATCGCCTCGTTCGTCGTCGACCCCGGCGCCGAGCGCGCGCGCGCAAGACTCGACTGGCTGCTGCCGGTACTGCGGCTGGCCATCGCGGTCGTATGGTTCGCCACCGCCATCGTCTCCGCATTCGTCTATCCAGCGGCCGACAGTTATCGACTGCTGGCGCGCAGCGGCATCCCGGAACCCCTGCGGCCGCTGATGCTGTACGGCGCATCGGTGTTCGACCTGCTGCTGGGCCTGGGCACGCTGTTCTTGCGGCGGCGGCGCTGGCTGTGGCTATTGCAGCTGGCGCTGATCGGCTTTTATACGATCGTGATCGCCCTCCGGCTGCCCGAATTCCTGGTCCACCCATACGGCCCGCTGACGAAGAACCTGCCCATGCTGGCCGCCATCTGGCTGTTGTACGAACTCGAAAAAGAGGACAAGTAATGGAATACGTCGTCGTGAAATGGCTGCATATCCTGTCGTCGACTTTCCTGTTCGGCACGGGGATCGGGTCGGCCTGGTACATGCTGTTCGCGAACGTGAGCCGCGACGTGCGCGCGATCGCCGTGGTCAGCAAATACGTCGTGATCGCCGACTGGCTGTTCACGGCCACCACGGCCATCATCCAGCCCGCCACCGGCTTCTACATGGTGCACCTGGCCGGCTATCCGCTGCACAGCCACTGGATCATGTGGTCGCTGGCGCTGTATGTGCTGGCGGGCGCCTGCTGGCTGCCCGTCGTGTGGCTGCAGATGCGCCTGCGCGACATCGCCGCGGAGGCCGCGCGCGACGGCAGCGACCTGCCGCCGCTGTACTGGAAATACTTCCGCACCTGGATGGCGCTCGGCGTGCCGGCGTTCATCGCGTTCGTCTTCATCTTCTGGTTCATGGTCGCCAAGCCGATGTGATGTGCGCCGCCTTGGCGCGGCTTGCTGCGACAATATCGTCCCGTCCCGGCGGACGGCTACCAACCGATGGAGGAACGAGATGCGGGCTTACCAGATCTTACCCGGCGACGGTATCGACGGGCTGCAGTGCGTGGATTTTCCTCACCGTGAACTGGGCAATGGCGAGGTGCGCCTGCGCGTGCATGCCGTATCGCTGAACTACCGCGACCTGATGGTCGCCAACGGCAACTACCTCGTCACCGTCGACGATCCCATCATCCCCTGCTCGGACGGCGCCGGCGAAGTCGTCGCCACCGGCGCCGGCGTCACGCGCGTGCAGCCCGGCGACCGCGTGGCGGCCTCGTTCTTCCCGTACTGGCACGACGGCCCCACCGGCCCGGACAAGATCCGCCACGCGCTCGGCGGCGACATCGACGGCATGCTCGCGGAAGAAGTCGTGCTGGACGAGGACGCCCTGGTCAAAATCCCGGACGGGATGACCTACGTCGACGCCGCCACCCTGCCCTGCGCCGGCGTGACGGCGTGGAATGCCATCTTCGAATCGAGCAATGCCATCCGTCCCGGCGATACCGTACTGCTGCTGGGGACGGGCGGCGTCAGCATCCTCGGCCTGCAGCTGGCACGGGCGGCCGGCCTGAACGCGATCATCACGTCGTCCAGCGACGCCAAGCTGCAGCGGGCCAGCGAACTGGGCGCGCGCCACGTCATCAACTACCGCACCACGCCGGAATGGCAGGAGGAAGTGCTGCGCGTGACGGACGGCGTGGGGGCGCAGGTCGTGCTGGAAGTCGGCGGCCAGGGGACGGTCAACCGCTCGATTGCGTCAAGCGCGATGGGCGGCAGCGTCGCGATCATCGGCGGCGTCTCCGGCTTCGGCGGCGACGTCAATCCGGCCACCCTGCTGGCCGGCGCCAAGCGCCTCGTCGGCATCTTCGTCGGCAGCCGCGCGATGCTGGAAAAGGTCGTGCGCTTTGCCGAGGCCACCGGGCTGCAGCCCGTCGTCGACCGCGTGTTTACGTTCGACCAGGCGCAGGAGGCGTACCGGCACATGGCGTCCGGTTCCCACTTCGGCAAGGTCGTCATCTCCGTCACGTCGTAGGGTGGGGCATTTCATGCCGGGGGCATGAAATGCGTGCCCACGCGGATGCCGGTGCAACGCGAACGTTATTTTTGGATGGGCACGAGTTCGATCTCGAACAGCTTCGGCCACAGCTTCCCGGTCACATACAGCTTGTGCTGCTTCGGCTCCCACGCGATGCCGTTCAGGACGGCATCCGGATTCGTCGTGCCGCGCTGGTCCGGCGGCAGCAGGCCCGAGCAGTCGATCCAGCCGACGACGTTGCCGCTGTCCGGATCGATGCGCGCGATGACGTCCGTGCCCCAGACATTGGCGAAGATCTGGCCGTCGACGAATTCCAGTTCGTTGAGCCGCGTGATCGGCTTGCCCTCCGCCGTTACGCTGATGCGGCGCTGCTCGTCGAGCGTCTTCGGGTCGAGGATGCGGATCTCGTTCGAGCCGTCGCTCATGTAGACGTGCTTCGCGTCGCTGGCCAGGCCCCAGCCTTCGCCCTTGTAGTTGAAGCGGCCCTTCAGCGCGAACGTCTTCGCGTCGAACAGGAAGCCGACGTTCGACTGCCACGTCAGGTTGACGATGGTGTCGCCGACGCCCGTCGAGCCTTCGCCGAAGTATTCGTCCGCCAGGTCCTTCTTCTGCAGGACCTTGCCGGTCTTCAGGTCGACCTTGCGCAGCGACGAGCGGCCCTTCTGGCCGGTGGTCTCGTACAGCTGGCCGTCCCGGAAGAACAGGCCCTGCGTGAAGGCCTGCGGGTCGTGGGGATACGTGTTCTTGACGAAGAAGCCGTACACGGGAATGGCCGCCTGGGCGGCACCGGCAGCGGCGACCGAAGCGGCGGCGACAGCGAGGGAAGCAAATATTTTCATGGGACTCCACGGTTCAAGGCCGGACGACACCGGCGCTACGGCATGGTAACGCAGAGCGACCGGCCCGGTTGACCTGAGCGCGTGGATTTACACGAACTTGCCTGGGCGCCGGCGGCCGGTGGTAAGCTGGCGCCATGCAAAGAAAGACACTCACCTATCTGCACCTGCCGCCCGACGCCGACCTGCCCGGGCTGGGCGATCGTCCCCCGTTCCTCGCCATCGTGCTGGCCGAGGACGAGGTGGCCGAGATGTGGCTGTGGGACGTGGCGCGCTGGCTCGTGGCGTCCGGCGCGCGCTACGTGCAGGCCTGGGGCAAGGATGCCGAGGCCTGGACCGAAGCCGTCGACGACGCGGCGCTGGAAGCCGTCGACTACGAGGACGTCCCGGACGACCGCCGGGTGCTGACCGCCGGGCACGATCCGGCCGACGAGGACGTGGACGAGGTGTTCTGGTTTGCGAAGCACCGCGCCGCGCATCCGGTATTGTCCCTCGACGCGGTGCTCATCCTGCACATCGCGTCCACGCCGCGCAAGGAAGAGATCGAGCAGGCATACGGAGACGCCTGAGGTGGGCAACTGAGTTCAGCGCGCCCGCGCCAGCTCCTCGCCCAGCACGCGCACCAGCTCCGCCGCCGGCAGCGCGCGCGCCAGCGGGAATCCCTGCCCGGCCCAGTTGACCGAGAATTCCGGGTTGCCGGCCTTCGTGGCGGCGGCGTTCAGCGCCTTCACGGCATCGTAGGCGATCGGGTAGTCCGGCAGCGGCGGATGGCCGGGCGCGCCGATCTCGCTGAACAGGCGGTTCACGAGGCCGCGCGCCGGACGGCCGGACACGACGTCCGTCACGGCCGTGATGACGCCCTCCCCCGCCTGCATCAGCGCGCGGTGGTGGGGGGGCGCCATGGATTCCGGACACAGGATGAACGCGGTGCCCATCTGGACGGCACCGGCGCCCAGGCGCAGCGCGGCGGCGATGCCGGCCCCGGTCATGATGCCGCCGGCCGCGATCACCGGGATGCGCACGGCACGGGCCACCAGTGGTGTCAGCGCGAACGTGCCGATGGCCGGATCGCCGCGCTCCGGCTCGAACAGCCCGCGGTGGCCGCCGGCCTCGTAGCCCTGCGCGACGACGGCATCGATGCCGGCCGCCTCCACCTGGCGCGCTTCCGCCACCGACGTCGCGCTGGCCAGCAACACGATGCCGGCATCCTTCAGCGCCTGGATGCGGCGCGCGTCCGGCAGGCCGAAGTGAAAGCTGACGATGGCCGGACGCGTCTCCAGCAACATCTCCAGCATGGCATCGTCGTCGACGAAGCTTTTATAAATTTCACGCAGGGCCGCCGGTGGCCGGGCACCGCTGGCGGCGAAATGCGGCGCGAGATAGTCCAGCCAGGCCGCTTCGCGCGCGGCGTCGGCCTGGGCGGGACGGTGGCAGAACACGTTGACGTTGAACGGCCGGTCGGTCAGGCGGCGCACGTCGGCGATGGCGGCGCGGCCCTGCGCGGCATCGGCGGCGCCGACGCAAATCGAGCCGAGTCCGCCCGCCCCGGACACGGCCGCCGCCAGCGCGGCCGTCGAGACGCCGGCCATCGGGGCCTGGATGATGGGAAGATCGATGCGAAGCAGGGACAGCAGGTCGGGTGTCATGGTCGTCTCCAACACGGGTCGCAGTCCGACGAGTATAGCGCCGCCGGCGCGGGCGCGTACGACGCGCAAAAACAATATAAATGGTTTATATCGAAAGCGGCGGCACGAACGCGTATTGACACGGCGCGCACGCATGCTTTCCGGGTAGGTGCCCGTCGTCGATCACGGTTTTGCGTTAGCATTGACCTTGACCAGCGGACTCGTGAATTATCATTTGGCAACGACACACCGCGCCAGAAAGGATAGTGATGGACAGTATCGATCTCGAAGTGTTGCACGCCTGCGACCAGTGGCTGCGTGCCGGCTGGCGCTGCGAGTACGTGACCGTGGTGCGGACGTGGGGATCGAGCCCGCGTCCGGAAGGCGCCACGATGGCGATCCGCGCCGACGGTGTCGTCGTCGGTTCCGTCTCGGGCGGCTGCATCGAGGACGACCTGATCGCGGCCGTACGCGAACACGGCATCGTGCGCACGGCGCCGGAAGTCATCACCTACGGCATCTCGGCCGACGAGGCGCACCGCTTCGGACTGCCGTGCGGCGGCACGATCCAGCTCGTCGTCGAGCCGCTCGGCCCGCACAGCCGCATGGACGAGCTGCTGGCCCTGGCCCAGCGCCGCGTGCTGACCCGGCGCACGCTCGACCTGGCGACGGGTGCGGTCGAGCTGGCGCAGGGAGAAGCCGACCAGCAACTGCGCATGGACGGCGCGACGCTCGTCACGATCCACGGCCCGCGCCTGCGCATGCTGATCATCGGCGCCGGCCAGCTGTCGCAGTTTTTGGCCCAGATCGCCGTCGGCCTGGAATACCAGGTGACGGTATGCGACCCGCGCGAGGAATACCGCAGCAGCTGGAGCCTGCCCGGCGTGACCGTCGTGCACGCGATGCCGGACGACGTCGTGCTGGACATGAAACTGGACAGCCGCAGCGCCGTCGTCGCCCTCACCCACGACCCCAAGCTGGACGACCTCGCGCTGATGGAAGCACTGAAAACGGATGCGTTCTACGTCGGCGCCATCGGCTCGCGCGCCAACAATGCGCGGCGGCGCGAACGCCTGCGCGAATTCGACCTGACCGAGGCGCAGATCGCGAAGCTGCACGGCCCGATCGGCCTGTTCATCGGCAGCAAGACGCCGTACGAGATCGCCATCTCCATCCTCGCCGAGCTGACGGCCGTCAAGAACGGCGTCGCATTGCCGGCGCAGATGTCGGTCGAACAGGGCAAGGCGCTGGCCGCTTAAGTGTCGAGCAGCAGCAGCCCGGCCAGCACGAGCATCGTCGTGCCCGTAAAACCCTCGACAGAACGCCACACGGCGGGACGCGCGAGGATGAACGCGCAGCGGCGCGCCCCCAGGCCCAGCGCGGAAAACCACAGCAGCGACGCCGTCATGGCTCCGGCCGCGAACGAGACGCGGTGACCCGCCGCGAGACTGCTGCCGACCGCCCCCAGCAGCACGACGGTATCCAGGTAGACGTGCGGATTCAGCAGCGACATCGCCAGCACGATGCCCAGCGCGCGCTGCGCCGTCGCCGCGGCCTGGCCCGTGTCGCCGGCGTCCGGTGCCGCCGCGCCGCGCCAGCAGCTCGACAGGCAGCGCCACCCGTACCACAGCAAAAATGCCGCGCCGCCCCAGCGGGCGGCCAGCAGCAGCACAGGAGAACGCTCGATCAGCGCACCGAAGCCGGACATGCCCAGCGCGATCAGGGTGGCGTCGATCAGGATGCAGGTCGCGACCGTCAGCACGACGTGGCGGCCGGCCACGCCGGTACGGATCACGTGGGCGTTCTGGGCGCCGATCGGCATGATCAAACTCGCGCCCATGCCGAGGCCCTGCAAAAACATGGGTTGTGAAAACATTGACGGCTCCGTGTTGATATGTTGCGGAGCAGCATGCCTCCGGTCCGGCGCTTCATCAATTATATTAATGACTTCTAAAGTTCATTAAGCTGGGCTAATCTTCATGAAAATCGATCCGCGCCGCAGCGAGGCGTTCGTCGCCGCCGTCGACAGCGGCAGCCTGGAGCAGGCGGCGGCGCTGCTGCACGTGACGCCATCCGCCATCTCGCAGCGCATCGCCGCGCTGGAGCACGACCTGGGCACGCCGCTACTCGTACGGTCGCGCCCCTGCCGGCCGACGGCGCCCGGCATGCGGCTGCTGCAATTCCTGCGCCGCCGGGCGCTGCTGGAGGATGAATTCTTCGCCGAGCAGCAGGCCGATCCGGGCCCCGTGCGCGTCCCGCTGGCCGTCAACAACGACACGCTGGCGACATGGCTGCTGCCCGTGCTGGCGCCCGTGCTGATCGAGGAAGGGCTGCTCGTCGAATTGGTCACGGGCGACCAGAAACACACGTTCGCGCTGCTGGAACAGGGACTCGCCCTCGCCTGCGTGTCGGGAGAAACGGAGCCGATGCGCGGCTGCACCGTCAGCCCGCTGGGCATCATGCGCTACCGCCTGGTCGCGGCGCCTGCGTTTGCCGCCCGCTGGTTCCCGGACGGGATCACGAGAGAGGCCGCGCGGCGCGCGCCGGTGATGGTCTTCGACCGCAACGACCAGTTGCAGACCGCGTTCCTGCTGCAGCATTTCGGCCTGCCGGAAGGCGCATATCCGTTCCACTACGTGCCGTCCAGCGACCCGTACGTGCAGGCGATCCGCCTCGGCCTCGGCTATGGCCTGCTGCCGCTGGAACAGTGTGCGGACATGCTCGCCAGTGGCGCCCTCGTCGACCTGACGCCGGACCTGTTCGTCGACGTGGCCCTGTACTGGCACGCCTGGCGCATTCAGCCGCCGCGGCTGGAACGCATGGGCGCGGCGCTCGTCAAGGGCGCGCGCGCGGTGCTGCTGCCGCTGCCCTGAACCGCGACCGGCAACCATTGCGCCACGCCCCAGCAAGGATGTGCCGCTGACGGCCAAAAAGGTGGCGTGAGTTAAACCTATGGAAATCTCCGTGAATGAAGGTTTCGACATCATCGACCTTGAAGTAAACTGCAAGGTCAAGCCCTTTATTCGCCACCATCGCCATGCAGATCGGAGAACTTGCCGCCGCCGGCCTCAGCCGGGGCACGCTGCGCGCCGACCTGGCCCGCGAACTGGAGCGACCGGGCTTCGGTTGCCCGGTTCTCAAAATCACTTATTCTTAACAAAAAGAAAGCGCTACAATTCAAGATATGTGGCCGCCAGTGTGACCGCCGCGCCGTGAGGAGGACATCGATGACCTGGGGTATCGAATTCTCATCCGCAAAATTCCTGCCGACCCTGCCGGAAGATTGCCAGCCGAATCCCGGCGTCTACGGATTCGAACTGGCGCTGTGGCTCGCGCAATCGCTGTGCCGGCAAGGCATCGTCACCGGCTATCCGTGCGCGGAAGACTGGGGCTGGTGCCTCGACTACGCGCCGACCGAGGAACTGAGGCTGACCATCGCCTGCGCCAGCCAGTGCAAGGCCGAGGCCGGCTATCAGGGCGAACCGATCGGCTGGGCGGTCTCGATCCGCGAGCAGCTCAGCCTGGAACAGCGCTTGCGTAACCTGACGAACCAAGCGGCGCTGGAAGACCTGGGCCGGCAGATCGTCGACTTGCTGCGGGCCGAACAGATCGACGCCGTGCGGGTGCACGCGGCCACGTAAAAATTTGTTACAAAGAAACTGTCCGCCACCTGCACGGGGCCCGCGTTAACGGCACAGGCGCCGAGGGAAGGCGCTCGAACCCATGGAGACATCATGAAACGCCTGCTTGCCGCCGCCGCCGTCCTGGCCACTTTTACGCACGCCGCCTTTGCCGGCGAACTGACCCTGTTCTCGGACAGTAATTTCCGCGGTCAACGCGTGGTCCTGGACCGCGACGCACCGAACCTGGCGGACGTCGGCTTCAACGACCGGGCATCGAGCGTCGTCGTCCGCTCGGGGACGTGGATGCTGTGCGAGCACGCCAACTTCGGCGGCCGCTGTGCCGAATTCGGTCCGGGCGAATACCGCGAGCTGCCCGGTTTCAACGATGCCATCTCGTCGGCGCGCCAGGTCGACCGCGGCGGCCAGGGCCGCTGGCGCGACCGCGATCGCGATGACGACCGTGGCAACGGCTATGACAAGGACCGCGACCATGGCCGCGGCGGATGGCAGGGCGGCGGATGGCAGGGCGGACGTGGCGGCCCCGATGTCGTGATGTTTGCCGGCCCGAGCTTCCAGGGCCAGCAGGTCGAGCTGTCGCAGGACGTACGCGCGATGAGCGACGTCGGCTTCAACGACCGTGCCACCTCGCTCATCATCCGCGAAGGCCGCTGGGAATTCTGCGAACACGCCGACTTCCGCGGCGAATGCATCGTCCTGGGCCCGGGCCGCTACGACGTCCTCGACCGCATGAACAACCGCATCTCCTCGATGCGCCGGGTCCGCTGAAAGTCGGGTCAGTTCAGCAGCGCCACGCCCTTGATCTGGGCCCACAGGCGCAGGCCCGGTTCGATGCCCAGTTCGCGGCGCGAGCGGGCCGTGATGCGGGCCAGCAGCGGCGACGACCCGATCCGCAGTTGCACGAGCACGTGACCCGGCGTCTCGGTGGCGGCGACCGCCGTCACCACGGCCGGCAGGCGGTTGACGATGCTGGTGCCTTGCGGCTGGGCCAAGGCCAGGCTGACGTCGCGCGCATGGATGCGGCAACGCAGATGCGTGCCGATGGCTTCGCGGCGCCGGCCCACGAACAGCGCGCCGCCCGCGAATTCCAGCCGGGATAACGCATCTTCCTCGTGCCCGGCCAGCAGCGTATCGAGTACGACGCCGGCATCGTCGGCAAAGCTGGGCGGCAGGTCGACGCGCGCCAGCGTCTCCGTCAACGGGCCGCTGGCCACGAGCTTACCGTCGTCCAGCAGCACGAGGTGGTCCGCCAGCCGCGCGACCTCGTCCGGAGCGTGGCTCACGTAGACGATCGGGATCGCCAGCTCCGCGTGCATGCGCTCCAGGTAAGGCAGGATCTCCAGCTTGCGGCGCAGGTCCAGCGCGGCCAGCGGCTCGTCCATCAGCAGCAGGCGCGGCGACGCGAGCAGGGCGCGCGCGATCGCCACGCGCTGGCGTTCTCCCCCCGACAGGCCGTCTGGGCGGCGTTCGAGCAGGCTGACTATGCCCAGCAGCTCCGTCACCGGCGCCAGGTCGAAACGGCGTTCGTGCGCCGGCACCCGTTTGCGTCCGAATTCCAGGTTGGCACGCACGGACAGGTGTGGGAACAGGCTCGCCTCCTGGAACACATAGCCGAGCGCGCGTCGGTGCACAGGGACGAACACGCCGCGCGCATCGTCCTGCCAGACCTCGCCGCCGAGCGCGACATAGCCGCCGGGCGCGCGCTCCAGGCCGGCGATGGCGCGCAGGATCGTCGTCTTGCCCGAGCCGGAATGGCCGAACAGGGCGCTGATGCCGCGCTGCGGCAGGTCCAGGTCGACGTCCAGCCGGAAGGCGCCGCGGTCCAGGCGCAGGCGCGCGCGCAAGCCCTCCGTCATCGGCGCCTCCCTTTCATCGCCTGCGGATACACGGTGTACAGCGCCAGCAGCACGATGAAGCTGAAGGCCAGCATGCCGCCGGCCAGCCAGTGCGCCTGGGCGTATTCGAGCGCCTCGACGTGGTCGTAGATCTGCACGGACACGACGCGCGTCCTGTCCGGGATATTCCCGCCGATCATGAGCACGACGCCGAATTCGCCCACGGTGTGTGCGAAGCCGAGCACAGCGCCGGACAGGAAGCCGGGCCGGGCCAGCGGCACGACCACGGACCAGAACGTGTCCCACGGACTCGCGCGCAGCGTGGCCGCCACCTCCAGCGGCCGCGGCCCGATCGCCTCGAAGGCGTTCTGCAGCGGCTGCACGACGAAAGGCAGCGAATAACACACGGACGCCAGCACGAGACCGCCGAACGAGAACGGCAGCAAGCCGATGCCCAGCGCCTCCGTGAGTTTGCCGACCGGACCGTTCGGCCCCAGCACGAGCAGCAGATAAAAGCCGATCACGGTCGGCGGCAGCACGAGGGGCAGGGCGACGACGGCCCCCACCGCGTGGCGCAGGCGCGAGCGCGTGCGCGCGAGCCACCAGGCGATCGGCGTGCCGACCGCCAGCAGCAGCAGGGTCACGACGGTGGCCAGTTCCAGCGTCAGGCGGACGGCCGCGAGGTCGGCGTCGTCAAGCGTCACGGTTCATAGCCGTACGAGCGGATGATCTCTTTGGCCTTGTTCGATTTCAGATAGCCCTCCAGCGCCTTGGCGGCCGGATTGGCGCTGCCCTTGGCGAGGATCACGGCATCCTGGCGGATCGGGGCGTGCAGGCTGGCCGGCACGATCCAGCCCGAGCCGGACGTGAACCTGCCATCGCGATAGACCTGCGACAGCGCGACGAAACCGAGCGGCGCATTGCCCGTGCTGACGAACTGGTAAGCCTGGGCGATGTTTTCGCCTTGCACGAGTTTTCCTCGCACACGGTCGAGCAGGTTCAGCTTCGTCAGCGTCTCGATGGCGGCCGTGCCGTACGGGGCCGTCTTCGGATTGGCGATTGCCAGGTGGGCGTAATCGCCCGTCTTCAGCACTTGCCCCTGATTGTCCACGA
>Ga0207654_10001685_pt1 | contig 11537 bp, 13 predicted proteins | sample KBSC64metaG_FD_184355 | JGI IMG/M metagenome (GOLD analysis project Ga0207654, IMG submission 184355) | Corn rhizosphere microbial communities from Kellogg Biological Station, Michigan, USA - KBS C6-4 metaG (SPAdes) (version 2) | ecosystem: Host-associated > Plants > Roots > Rhizosphere > Soil...
GAAGCTGCACAATCTCGAAACGCTGCCGGCTAACGGCTTCACCGTCAGCTGCTTCCCCCACAAGATCAGGGGTGCCTCGGCCGGCTGGACGCGCGCGGTCGCGATCTTCGAGGATTAGGCGGATGGACGGCCTTTCGGAGTCCTCTGGAGCCATCGCCAGCTCGCCGCCGGCAAGCCACCGCCGTAACCCGGTAGCGGCGCGGAGAGCGCCCTACCCGATGCGCTCCGCACTCGCCACCCTCGCTTCAACGGAAGGACTGCAATGAAGCTCGCGACGATCGCCAATGGCTCGGCCGACGGCAAACTTGTGATCGTATCGATCGACGGCAAACTATACCTCGATGCGTCGGAAACCGCCCCGACCTTGCAGGCGGCGCTCGAACGTTGGGACGATATTCAGGAGCCCCTCGCAAGCCTCACGGCACGGCTCGTCGCCGGTGAAGGGGCGCCGCTCGATCTTGCTCGGCTGGCGGCGCCGCTGCCGCGCGCCTGGCAATGGCTGGACGGCTCGGCCTATACGAGCCACGGCGCGCTGATGCAGAAGGCCTTCGATCTGCCGCCGATCGAGACCGACCTTCCGCTGATGTATCAGGGCCTGTCGCATCAATTCATCGGCCCTTATGAGGATGTCCCGCTGCCGTCAGAAGCCGATGGAATCGATTTCGAGGGCGAGTTTGGGGTCATCACCGACGTCGTGCCGATGGGCATCACCCCTGCGGACGCGCTCGCTCGCATCAAGCTGATCGTGCAGCTCAACGACTGGTCGCTCCGCGTAATCGCGCCCGTCGAGATGAAGACCGGTTTCGGCTGGATCCAGGCCAAACCCGCCTGCAGCGTCGCTCCTTTCGCGCTCACCCCCGATGAACTGGGCGGGGCATGGCGCGACGGAAGGGTCTGCCTCGATCTGGCAGTGGACTGGAACGGTATGCGCTTCGGCAACCCCAATGGGGCGCCGATGGCATTCGGTTTCCACGAATTGATCGCCCATGCCGCACGGACCCGAAGCTTGCCCGCGGGAACAATCATCGGATCGGGCACCGTCTCGAATCCGGGCTATCGGGAGGTCGGCTCGTCCTGCATCGCCGAGCGGCGCGGCATCGAGATCGTCGATCATGGCGCGCCGCGCACGGGGTTCATGCGGTTCGGGGAACGGGTGCGGATGGAGGCGCGGCTGCCGGACGGCGCGCTCGCGTTCGGCGCGATCGATCAGCGCGTCGTGCGCGCGGAGGCGTCCCATGACTGAGCTGCCGCCGGTACGCCGCGTCGTGACCGGCCATGATCGTGACGGACGTGCCGTCCTGCGATCCGACGACCGCTTCGAAACGCAGATCATCCCGAGCGGGGATGCCGCGTTCGCGCTGCTGTGGACCACTGAAAAAGTGCCTGCGGACAATAATGACGAGACTGACGGCCGCTTGCGCGACGCCGGGCTGACGCTCGAGCGCGGATCGGTGATCCGGATCGTCGATATGATGCCCGGTGGCGTCTCGCCGATGCATCGTACCAACAGCATCGATTACGGAATCGTGCTGTCGGGAGAGGTCGAACTCGAACTGGACGACGGCGCGACGACATTGCTTGGCCCGGGCGACGTCGTCGTCCAGCGCGGCACGATCCATTTGTGGCGCAATCGCAGCGCCACCGACGTCTGCCGGATCGTCTTCGTGCTAACCGAGGCCGCAGCCTACAGGCACAACGGCCTGACGCTGGCCGAAGTCAAGCCGTAGCGACCGATCGGCTTGCGCGCGTTTGAGTAGGGAGGCGCGACTGAAGCGCGCGCCAATGCTCGGCAATTGCACCCTCGAAAGAGGATATCGATGGACGACCGGGCTCGCGCAGCCCTTAGCGCCCGCACTCAGCGAGCAACCATTCGAGTGCTTCTGCCGCGTCTGAAAACCATGCGGTCTTGTCCCTATTTGCGAAGACCCGCTGCCCTTGCATCCGGGCCAGACCGATTGGCATTACGAGGGCCGTATACGACGTTGATACGCCATCGAGCGTCGAAACCGTGGATCGAAGCCGTTCCATTACGGATGGCGACTGAACGCTGACGGCGCAACAATCTACCAGCCTTCCGCGAAACAGAGCACCCATCCCGCGTGCGACCTTCGCCAGATCAACCGCATACCGATCGACCTCGTCATCATCCCAGAAGCCGGTCAAAGTTATCAGCAGGAGCCCGCGCTCTCGGTCCTCCACGATCTTGTACATGAGCACACCTGCAGCGGTTGAACGGGACCAACAATCCGTGAGATTTGACGGCCCAAGGATTAGAGCTTTCGCCAGACAACATGTCAAGCCAGCGACAAACATGAAATCCACGCGGATTGTTCAAGGACGCTCTTCTTCGCCGCGAAGCTAATTTGGATGATTTGAAAAAGCCATTGCGCCGGCTGATCATAGGCGATGTAGCGAGATGGTTTATGGCATTTCTCATTTTGCCAAACGCCCCGCCGGTTCGGCTGGCGGGGTTTTGCAAGATGCGGAATTCCTCGCTCGAATAGCGGTGATCAGCTCAGGCAGCTCTTATGATAAAAGCGCTCTGGTTGCGTCTGCTTTACCCGATAAGCGGCCTTGATCGTCTTGATGAACTCCTTGGCTTTCGACACGATATGCGATTTGTGAAAGCAGGAAACCGCTCCGCGAGCCAAGGCGTCGTCACAGGCTGCGGCGCCCGCTCCCGTTAAGGAAGAGACCATCACGACCGGCCGGGGGTGGCGCTCCATCACGTCCGTCAGAAATTGGAGCCCATCCATTCCAGGCATTGCGATGTCGAGCGTGATCACGTCGGGATGGAAACGGGCAATACAGGCTTCCGCCTCCTGCGCGTTGCTGGCCATGCCGACAACTTCGAGCTCGCGCTCACCCTTGAGTACCTGTTCGACCATGGCCCTTATGGTGAGGGAGTCATCAACCACCAAAACACGAATAGTCATCAGTCCTTCTCCGGATACCCGCACATTATAGTTGAACTTAGTTAATTGATGATGACCGCGTTACAGATAACTCTCGCTAAACCTGTATTATTACTTCGACTACGTAAAATTACGTATGCTAAACGTAATGAACTATTTAGCTAAAATAGCGGGATAATCGTTCGTTATTACTGTATCGGGACTTGGATCTGTCTCGTTCATGCCAACAGATGCGTGTCATAAATCTGATCCGGGCGTCCGCCTGACCAGTCTAGGTTCCGCTGGTCAGGCGGACGCATCACGGCGATAATATACTTGTTTGGACCAAAGGGCTGTGCTATATAATGGCTCATGAAGATCAACAGCATCACAGACATCGCTCGCTTCCTCACTGACGAGGCCGCTGCTCAAGATGCGCTAGCGAACCTTCGCTGGCCGAATGGCGTTACCTGCCCGCTGTGTGAGGGTGGCAAGAAGGTCTACGAGATCTCCTACAAGCACGTTGCCAAGGATGGCACGGAGACCGTTCGCAAGCAGTGGAAGTGTGGCGCTTGCCGCAAGAAGTTTTCCGTCACGTCGCGCTCGATCTTTGAGGGCGCACATATCCCGGTTGGAAAGTGGATATATGCCATCTTTCTTATGTGCTCATCCAAGAAGGGTGTGAGCGCAAACCAGCTCAGCCGTGAACTGGATATCAGCTACAAGTCGGCTTGGTTTATGTGCCATCGCGTTCGTGAAGCGATGCTGCAAGAGCCTTTGGCGGGGATGCTTGGTGGCGGCCCGGATGCAATCGTGGAGCTAGACGAAACATATGTGGGCGGCAAAAAGAAGAACAATCGCCACGCAAACCGCACTGCCAAGGCTGGCAAGAAAACGGCGGTCATGACGCTGATCGACCGTGAGGGCGATGTTTAAGACGGTGAAGGTTGATAACGTTCGCAAGGGCACGTTGCAGGCGCTTGCGCGTCCTATCGTTGATCAGTCAGCCACAATCGTGACCGACGCTCACCTCTCATATGAGGGGTTGAACGAACACTTTGCGGGCCATCACATTGTCGATCACAGCAAGACGTTCGTGCGTGGCGTCATCATGCACACGAACGTTGCTGAGAGCTATCACAGCCTGTTGAAGCGCGGCATCATCGGCGCGTTCCACCACGTCAGCGACAAGCACCTTCCTCGCTATTTGGGGAAATTTGACCGCCGCTGGAATACGAGAAAAGAACCGGACGGCGTTCGGACTGCTAACGTTATCCAGACCGCGATCGGGAAGCGCATTCGCTATCAGGAAGTAACTTCGAAATGACACTTGGGAAGTTACTTCCAAAGCCGGTGCAACGCGTTGCAAAAAACAAAACGGCGGAAAACCGCCGTTCAGGGTATCTACACTTTCAGGTCATAAAAGCTTATATTAGTGGTGCCGGTGGCGGGACTTGCACCCGCATGGGGTCGCTTGTTCAGGGCCTTCCCCATCCGCTTCCAAGGCGGACGCGTCTACTCGTTTCGCCACACCGGCGCAGCGATGGCATCCGAGGCGAGAGCCTCGGATGCCCACTCGCTAATTAACTAAGGCGGTTCCATGCGTGCCTCCTTCGTTATGAAAAAATGAAGCGGCGGATGTCTCCTTGGCCGGAATGTCCGCCGCTTCTTCATTATCATCAGCGGTTGCTGACGAACTCTCAGTGTCGCTCTGAATGAGCCACCACTTACCATTTACAAGCTCAACTGCACCTTTCTTGCTAATACGCGCGGAAAGGGTGGCCACGGCATCTTTTCCCCCCACCTCAATTCCACGAGCCAACACAAGCGGCAACAACTCGCGGGTGGCCATCGGCTGGCCACGATCAGCTAGGATCTCGACCACAGCCCTCACAGTTTCCGCGCCGGTGCCGCTGCGGGCCATGACACGGCGACGGGCTGGTGCGTCAGCTTTTTCAGCAGGTGTTGCGGTTTTCAGAGATGCTGGTTTGCCGCTCAACTCCTGCTCAAGCTCATAGGCTGTTGCCAGGAATGTTTCCAGACGAGCAAGTTCAGCCTTCAGCTGCTCACGCCGCTCTTGCGCTTTGAGAATGATGTCCATAGCTTCATCTCCTTGGCCAGTAACCATCGTTATAGGCGCTCATGCGTCACAAGACAAGGACCGCACGGAATGACCACAAAGAATCTTGTGAGCAAGCCACAGGGGAATGAGGGCGGACGCGAAAACTCTGTGAGCCTAGCGCCCCTCGATGTCGAACAGGCGCTCACGGGGCTACTCAAGATCATTAACCCGAAGGCCACCAAGCCAAAACGGAAAAAAGCCCCGCCACCCTCCGGGCAGGAGTGACGGGGGCGTCAGAATGCACGGCAATTGGAGGGGAATGTGATGCCAAGTTGGATTTGGCCTCAGAGGCTGCGCGACGAGACAAATGTTCTCATTCGCCTTGGGCGAGTGTTGCATTGGCTGGCAACCGGGATAGGTTTGCTCCCCATCGCGTTCCTTGCCTACGGCTCCCTAGCGTGGGGGCCGCCTCCGGGTCCGGGGGAATATGTCCCCCTTATCGGCATCGGTGCTATCTTTCTAATTCTAGGTCGCGGACTGCGCTATATACTCTCTAATGAGTGATCGGTCCAAACAGGTATATAATCGCCCGCATCACCCCAAGAAGAGGCGATGTGGCTATTGATGATGGGATGATCATTGAGTTTACTCGGGATGATCCCAAAAACCCGTGAAGCCAAAAACCGTGAAGAAGGCCCGGAGCAGGGCAGCATTGCTGAACTGCGGCTGGGCATTGAGGCAATATCATCTGCGCTACGCGAGCAGTGGCCATGGGAAGAAAATCACCTCTTTCCGCATTGGTCAGCAGCTTCGCGGAAAGTTACAGCGCACGCGAATGCCGCGTCTGGCTTTCCCCAAGATATTCGTCGAACACAGCCGCCACCACCCGCACGAGCGGTCGCGCCTCCTCTGGTACCTCGATCCGGCTGCCCTCGACCCGTGCAAGCCCGTCCTCGATGAGCTGTTCGAGCCCCTTCGCGCCGCCGAGAATGGATGCGGCGTCCGATCCATATGCATCGCAGAGCCGCCCGAGATCGGCGCGATAGTCGCACATCAAGCGCTCGATGATCGCGGCGCGCAGCCGGTCCTCGCCCCGAAAGGCGCAGGCTTTGACGATGGCGCTGCCTCCAGCCGCGATCCGCTTTTGATAGTCGCCGATCTGAACAGCGTTTTGAACATAGCCTTGCGGCATGCGGCCGATCGACGAGGCTCCGAAGCCGATAAGCGTTTGGCACCCATCCGTCGTATAGCCCTGGAAATTGCGATGAAGCCGGCCGTCGACAAGGGCTCGGGCGAGGCTGTCCTGCGGCCGGGCATAATGATCGAGCCCGATCCGAACATATCCCGCCTCGCCAAGCATCGCGCCGATCGCTTCGGCCTGGGCGTGGCGCTCGTGACCATCTGGCAGACGCGCCTCGTCGATCTTGCGCTGGTGCAGCTTGAACCCCGGTACATGCGCATAACCGAAAATCGCAAAGCGGTCGGGCAACAGAGTCAATGCCTGCGCCGCCGTGTCGAGGCACGACTGCACCGATTGGTGCGGAAGCCCATAAATCAGATCGAAGTTCACGCCGGCTACTCCGGCGCGCCGCAGGCGCTCTGTTGCGGCCTCAGTTTGCTCAAAGCTTTGGACCCGGTTGATCGCCCGCTGCACGACCGGATCGAAACTTTGCACGCCGAGGCTGGCGCGATTTACGCCGGCAGCAGCGAGCGCGGCGACCCTGCCCTCGTCGAGCGTGCGTGGGTCCAGCTCGACGGCTATTTCAGTTTCTTCATCAAAGACATAGGCGGAGCGAAGGCAAGCCATCAGCGCCACGAACTCGGCAGGCTGCATCAGGCTCGGCGTGCCCCCGCCAAAGTGAACGTGGCGCACGGGCAGTTGCTTGCCTGTCGCCTGGCGGACCCACGCAATCTCCGCGCGCAGCGATTGCAAATAGCGCGTCACTGGAGACTCTCGCGCGGTAACCGTAGTGTGACAGCCGCAATACCAGCACATCGATCGGCAAAACGGCACATGCAGGTAAAGCGACACCGGCACGTCCGCAGCAAGCTGGCCCAGCCACTCCTTATATAGATCAGGCTGGGCGACCGGCATAAAATGCGGGGCGGTCGGGTAACTGGTGTAACGCGGCAGTGGCCGATCGGCGTAGCGGGCCAGGATGTTCGGCTTCAATTCAATGTCCTCGCAATCACTGGCGAGCAGCGATAGCCGATGATGAAAGGATCCGTCCCTCGGGGATGTCCCGGATGGCATTGAACAGCCGTTGTCCGGCCTGCGCCTGCCTCGAACATTATGTCAAAACTATGTGGCGTCCAATTTGGTCATCTCGATTCCATATCCCGCCGCCCATAGATTCCGGGACGTCCCAATCAGGACGTGTCAGATGGAAATGAAATTTCAAGTCGATGGCGCGAGAGGATATGGCACCTCCTTGCTCCGCGCACTGACGGCATCGGGCCGCCAGGATCCTTTCGGCGACTATGTCATGGCCAGCGCCAATGACACGGCGGCGCCGCGCGAGGGGAAAGCCGAAGATGTTTGGGCGAGCGACGAGCATGATTATCGCCCGGCGCGTCCCCAGCGCGATCGCAAGAACCCGCCGTCCAGCATCGGCCTCCGGTTAATCGGCCTGCTGCTGATCGCGCTCAGCGCGGCGGGGACCTACGCCCTATCCCGGCTGGTCCATATGCCGGGTCATATAGCTGGATTGCTCGATTGCTTCCTTGCGGTCGTGGTGTTCGTGACTGCCAGTGCCGGAAGCGTGATGCTGTGTTTGGGCGCACACATATTCGACGAGGTTGCAGTTTCCAGCCGCTGGCGAACGAGGCGTTGAAGCACGCACCGCGCCATTTCTGATCGACATATGGAAAACATATGCGTGGGCGATGCTTTGCATCTCGAAAACATATCATCTAGGGGCGCATCGCGTGGCTAGCGCTGCATAGGGCCATTCGATCTGGACATCAAAGTCTCATCTTCATCGGCCGAGGCAAACGGGGATGCCGTGGCTCACCCACACGAACGCCTTCCGGTGCTGGCGCTCGGCGCGCTGGGCGTTGTCTTCGGCGATATCGGCACCTCCCCGCTTTATGCGCTGAAGGAAAGCTTCATCGGCCATCACAAGCTGCCCGTGGACAGGCTGCACGTGTTCGGCGTCCTCTCGATCATTTTCTGGACGATGACGATCGTCGTCACGATCAAATATGTCCTGATCATCCTGCGCGCGGACAATCGCGGCGAAGGCGGCAGCCTTGCCCTGCTGGCGCTCATCACGCGCTCGGTGAAGCTGCGATGGAGCGGCGGGCTGGTCATGCTCGGCGTGCTGGCGACTGCGCTCTTCTATGGCGATGCGATCATCACTCCCGCCATCTCCGTTCTCTCGGCGGTGGAAGGCTTGACCGTGGTCGAGCAAGGTTTTGGCCACTTCGTGATCCCCATTTCGGTTCTGATCCTCGTCGGCCTGTTCGCAATCCAGTTTCATGGGACGGCGCGGGTCGGCGTGCTCTTCGGTCCGATCATGGTGGTCTATTTTCTGGTGCTGGCTGTGCTGGGGCTCGGCCCGCTGATGCAGCACCCTGAAATCCTGGGAATCGTCAATCCCGCCTGGGCGTTCCGCTTCTTCGCGCTGAACCCCCCGCTGGCTTTCCTGGCCCTTGGCTCCGTCGTTCTGGCCGTGACCGGCGCGGAAGCCCTGTACGCCGACATGGGGCATTTCGGGCGTCGGGCGATCAGCCTGTCCTGGCTCGCCATCGCCTTTCCGTGCCTGATGCTCAACTATATGGGCCAGGGCGCGCTGCTGCTCGCGCAGCCGCATGCAGTCGAAAACCCCTTCTTCCTGATGGCGCCGGAATGGGCGAGGCTTCCGCTCGTGATCCTGGCGACGATCGCCACGATAATTGCCAGCCAGGCGGTCATCTCAGGCGCCTATTCGGTCACCCAGCAGGCGATCCAGCTTGGGTTTCTCCCGCGCATGCGGATCGACCACACGAGCGAGACCGCGGCGGGGCAGATCTATGTGCCGCTGGTCAACTGGGGGCTGCTGGTCCTCGTCGTCCTGCTCGTTCTGAGTTTCAAGAGTTCGTCCAACCTTGCGGCCGCTTATGGCATTGCCGTCACCGGCACGATGTTCATCACCGCCTGCATGATCGGCGTGCTGACCTGGACGGTCTGGCGCTGGCACCCGATCGTGGCCATGTTGGTGACGGGATTGTTTTTGATCGTCGATGCCGCCTATTTCGCGTCCAACCTGACCAAGATCCCCGACGGCGGCTGGTTCCCGTTGCTGGTGGCCGCGATCGCCTTCACGCTTCTGACGACATGGGCCGCGGGACGCAGGCTCATGCGCGAGCGGCTTGCCGAAGGATCGATGGCGATCGACTTGTTCGTCAAAACCGCGGTGCCGAAGCTGAAGCGGGTCGCGGGTACGGCCGTGTTTCTCTCGGCCGCACCCGACGGCATTCCTTCGGCGTTGTTGCACAACGTCAAGCACAACAAGGTGCTTCACCAGCGCGTCATCATCCTCACCATCGTGACCGAACAGGTGCCGCATATTCCCGGCGCCGAGCGCATCCGCGTCGTCGCCGTCGGCGAGGGCCTCTTTCGCATTTTCTTCCATGTCGGCTTCATGGACGAGATCAACATTCCCGAAATGCTGGGCCAGGTCGACGCATGCGGCACGCCATTTTCGATGATGGACACCAGTTTCTTCCTGAGCCGACAGACCCTGATCGCGAACGATCGTCCCGGAATGGCGCTCTGGCGCGAGCATTTGTTCGCATGGATGATGCGCAACGCGACCAGCGCGATGGAATATTTCAAGCTGCCGACCAATCGCGTGGTCGAACTCGGCTCCCAGATCGAAATCTAACCGTCCATCCCCATCAGCCTGTAGCCCACGCCAAGCTCGTTGACGAGCAGCATCGGCTGGGCCGGATCATCCTCCAGCTTTTGCCGGATATTGCGTATCACCACCCGTAGATATTCGATGTGACGGTCATAATCATTGGCCCAGACGGCAGCGAGGAGCTGCTGATGGGTGATCACCCGTCCGGGAAAACGGGCGAGCTCGGCGATCACGTCAAATTCCTTGGGCGTGAGATGCACCTCGCTGCCGCCCTTGGTGATGCGATGGTTGAGCAGGTCGATCACCACGTCGCGGACCTCGATGTGAGAGCGCCCGCCGCCGGCCGTCAGGCGGTTGCGGAGCGCCGCCCTCAGCCGCGCGAGCAGTTCATCCGTATCGAAAGGCTTGGTGACGTAATCCGTCGCGCCGAGATCGAGCGCCAGCACTTTCTGGTCCGTGGACTCGCGTGCCGAAACAACGATCACGGCAGCTTTGCTTTGCTTGAGAATGATAGGCACTAGCTCCATCCCCTCGCGGTCTGGCAGGCCGAGATCGAGCAGCACCGCCTCGGGCTCGTCTCGGAGCCTTTCCAGCGCCTCGCGCGCCGACGCCGCTTCGGACACGATGAAGCCGGCCCGCGTCAGCGTGCCGTGCAGCAACCGCCGGATCGGCGCCTCGTCATCGACGATCAGCACTCTAGGGGCCGTCGTCATCAGTTCGCACCCTGCGGCTGTTCGCGAACGAGCAGCGGTTCCGGAAAACGGATATTGAAGCACGCTCCGCTGCGATCGGGCCGGTTGCTGGCTTCGACTGTGAGGCCCATCGCCTCGGCAAATCCCTTCACGATAGCAAGCCCCAGCCCGGTGCCGGTTTTGGTGCGGTCGGACCCTTCAAGCCGCCTGAACGTCTCGAACACTTCCTGTTCCTTTCCGGCCGGTAGCCCTGGCCCAATGTCGGTGACGGAGAGCGTCAACGAACCGGGCGCCCGCTCGGCGCTGATCGTGATCGGGCTCCCGGGGTTTGCATAGCGGCCAGCATTGTCGAGCAAATTCATCAGGCAGTGATGAAAGAGATGCGGATCGACCCGGACCAGCGGGAGTTCCGGCGAGACGTTGAGCGTGATGGGATGATCGCCGAGGATGCGGCGAGTGTCATGCACTGCAGAAGCAATGGCATCGGTCAGGTCGACCGGCTCGATATTGAGCTTGAGCGCGCCTGCCTCCACTCTTGCCATGTCGAGCAGGTTGGCGACAAAGCGGTTGAGACGCTGCGCCTCGCTATCGACCGTGTTCACCAGCTCGGCCGGTGCTTTGCCGCGCATCTCGTTTATCGACGCCAGGATCGCGGTCAGCGGCGTTCGCAGATCGTGGCTGACCGATGACAACAGCGCCGCGCGCAACCGATCGCGCTCCTTGAGCTGCGCGATATCGCGCATTTCGTCCTGAAGCCGCACCCGTTCCAGCACCAACGTCGCCTGATCGAGCAGACTCATCAGCAACCCGATCTGATCGGAGCGCACCGGATCGCGGCCGTCGTCGCGCGCCAGCCCGAGCGCGGCCAGCGTCTGACCCGAGGTTTTGAGCGGGTGGAACAGCCAGTCCGATGCTGTCAGCGTGTCCGAGCCGCGCCCGGCCGATTGCCCGCGCTCGAGCACCCATTGCGCGGCCGCCATCTCGATCGTGTCGAGGCGGTCCTCGGGCGGAACGGCGGCGCGAAGCTCGGGGCCGCCTTCGCCGT
>Ga0207654_10001691_pt1 | contig 11523 bp, 10 predicted proteins | sample KBSC64metaG_FD_184355 | JGI IMG/M metagenome (GOLD analysis project Ga0207654, IMG submission 184355) | Corn rhizosphere microbial communities from Kellogg Biological Station, Michigan, USA - KBS C6-4 metaG (SPAdes) (version 2) | ecosystem: Host-associated > Plants > Roots > Rhizosphere > Soil...
TCCTGTTTTAATAATTTTCATTGAAAAGAAGCCGAAAATAAGCAATAATTGGGAGTCTTAGAAGCAGTTTTCTATTACTTTTGGTTGACGGTTGACAGTTGACGGTTGACGGACATCTGCGCAACGGCCTGACTTATTTTAACCGAAATGTTTCACAAAAGTCCGTCAACCGTCAACTGTCAACCGTCAACGCTCAACAATCAAGTATGCCTTCCATCCCCATCTCCTTCAACAATACCCAAATTGCCTTTGCCTATAAATCCGATAAAGAACTTAAAAAAGCGCGTATTCTTTTCCGCAGCATGCGGAATGCATTCCTGGTAAAATGCGGAATGCGGTTCACTCCCTGGGCGATCCGGAATAAACTGCCGGTTAAAGGAATTATCCGGGATACAATTTTTTCGCAGTTCGTTGGCGGCGAAACCCTGGAACAGACAGCCGCTGTTGCCCGCAAACTCGGAGCTTTCCATGTGCAGGCAATCCTGGACTACGGAGTGGAAGGAGGGAACAACGGCGAATCCGGCTTCGATCATGCTTGTGCAGAATTTATCCGGGTTATAAACTACGCTGCTTCGCAACCGAATGTTCCCTTTGTCAGTATTAAGATTACCGGATTTGCCCGTTTTGAATTACTGGAGAAACTGGACAGTTCACTGGAATCAACCTCCGGATCGCTGATGAAACGGTATGCTGCCGCGCTGGCTGGTTTTACCGCTGCGGAATTCGCAGAATGGGAAAGGATCCGGCAGCGGATGCAGCAGATCTGTGAAACCGCTTTCTCCAAACAGGTTGGCATCCTGGTGGATGCTGAAGAAACCTGGATACAGGACCCGGTAGACGTACTCAGTATTCAGATGATGGAACAATTCAACAAAGAGAAGGGAATCGTGTACAATACCGTGCAGTTATACAGGCATGATCGCTCCGGATTTTTAAAAGATATGCTGGAAGCTGCCCGTTTTAAAAATTTCATACTGGGCGTTAAGCTGGTCCGGGGGGCTTACATGGAGAAGGAACGCGCCAGGGCTGCAACCCATCATTACCCTTCACCCATTCAGGAGAATAAGGAAGCCACAGACGCAGATTACAATGCGGCAGTGGCATTTTGCATCGACCATATTGAAAATATTTCCAGCATTGTTGCCAGTCATAATGAGTATAGTAATTTGTATGCAACACAACTGTTGCAGGAAAGGGGATTGCCCTTTAATCATTCGCACATCCATTTTTCGCAATTATACGGGATGAGCGACAATATTACTTTCAACCTCGCGGTCGCGGGTTGTTCGGTAAGTAAATATCTTCCATTCGGACCTATTGAAGAGGTAATCCCTTATCTCATGCGGCGGGCAGAGGAAAACAGTTCCCTCAGCGGCCAGACAGACCGGGAACTGACCCTGATCCGGAAAGAATTGCAACGCAGAGAGCAGGAAGGATAATTTTCCTGCCCTTTATTTGTTAATTCCCTTTTTTGCCCGCCCATTCATATAATTTATAGACCGTTTACCAGCCCGGAATTGATTTCTGTTTATATTTGAATCTTACGTGATTCACACTAAAACAGCCACGCTGGATGAGTAAGCAGATAAGTTTAATTTTCGGCATATTTATCTTTCTTTCTTCCTTTTCTGCCTGTAAAGGCAAACCGGCAGTTACGCAGAAAAAAGCAACCGGACCGACGATCGTTGACGCATTGGTCGCATCGGTTCAACCCATTACGAATACCGTTGAAGTAAACGGAACCGTGGTAGCCAATGAATTTGTTGAATTGCATCCGGAAGCCAGCGGAAGGATTACTTATCTGAATGTACCGGAAGGCAAACGCGTTAAAGCCGGTACAATCATTGCCCGGATCAATGACGCCGATCTTCAGGCCCAGGTGGAAAAGAGTAAAGTGCAACTGGAGCTTGCGCAAAAAACCGAAGAAAGGAATAAGCAGTTACTTGCGGTAAATGGCATCAACCAAAGTGATTACGATGCTTCATTAAATGCGGTTAACGGTTTCAGGGCCGATATTGCTTACAACCAGGCTCTGGTGGACAAGACCATTTTAAAAGCTCCGTTTTCCGGCACCATCGGGTTAAGACAGGTAAGCCTGGGCGCTTATGTTTCTCCCGCAACTTCCATTGCCACCCTTTTGCAGCTGGACCGGCTCAAAATAGATTTTACATTACCGGAAGGTTATGGAAATATACTGAAGGTAGGAGGCACCGTGGAAGTGGAAATGGACGCTTCCAGCCTTGCACGAAAGAAAGCGCGGATCATCGCAATAGAACCCCAGGTGAATCAGTCGACCCGCAATCTCACGGTGCGGGCCATCCTGGAAAACAGCAATCCGAATCCCGGTGCTTTTGTAAAAGTGTATGTAAATGCGGGAGTAGATAAAAATGCGATCCTTATTCCTTCCAATTCCCTGATCCCGGATGATAAGAACAACCAGGTGATTCTGGTGAAGAATGGGAAAGCCAGTTTTGTAAATGTTACTACCGGATTGGTATTGGCAAATAATGTGGTAATAACGAAAGGTATCAGCCCGGGAGATACGGTTGTGGTAACCGGCGTGCTGTTCGCCAGACCGAAGGCAGAACTGGATGTGCGGAATATCAGAACACTGGAAGAGTTTGCCGCTTTAAATAACAATGGGGGTAACGCGAAATAATCATGAACATTTCGGAATTATCGCTGAGAAGGCCTGTACTGGCCACCGTAATGAACCTGATGATTATTTTATTCGGGATCGTCGGGTATAATTTTCTGGCTGTCCGCGATTATCCTGCCATTGATCCGCCCGTCATTACCGTCAGAACCAATTATACAGGGGCCAACCCGGATATTATTGAAAGCCAGATCACTGAACCTTTGGAAAAGCAGGTGAATGGTATTCCCGGCATCCGTACCATTTCTTCTACCAGTTCCCTCGGACAAAGCTCCATCGTTGTGGAATTCAATCTGGGTTATGACCTGGAAAGTGCGGCGAGTGATGTGCGGGATAAAGTAGGACAGGCCGCGCGTAATCTTCCCCTCGATATTGATGCACCACCCGTGGTGACCAAGGCAGATGCCAATAGCGATTTCATTTTACTTCTGGTGGTTCAAAGTCCTACGAAAAGTCTCATGCAGCTCAGCGATTATGCTGACAATGTATTACAACAACAACTGCAAACCATTGACGGGGTAAGTTCGGTGAACGTTTTTGGCGATAAAGGTTTTGCCATGCGCGTCTGGCTCAACCCGGACAAAATGAGTGCCTATAATGTCGCCTACAATGATATCAGTGCGGCAATGGCTTCGGAAAATGTCGAACTGCCTCCCGGCAAGATATATGGCAACAATACGGAGCTCACGATTATGACGCAGGGCCGCCTGACAAGTGTGGATGATTTCCGGAACGTGATTATCCGGGAAGACAGTTAGGGTATCGTCCGCCTGGGTGATGTATCCCGGATCGAACTTGGTCCGCAAAATCCGGAACAAAGCTGGAAATATAACGGAGTGAATGCGGTGGGCCTGGCCATTATTCCCCAACCCGGCGCAAACAATATTGAAATTGCGGACGAGTTCAATAAAAAACTGGATGCTATAAAACAATCCAACCGGGGCGACATCCAGTTCAATGTGCTGATCGATAATACAAAAACCATCCGGCAGTCACTGAGTGAAGTAAAAGATACCTTGTTGATTGCTTTTAGCCTGGTCGTGCTGGTGATTTTCTTCTTTTTTCGCAACTGGCTGATTGCATTGCGTCCGCTGATCGATATTCCCATATCCCTGATTGCCACTTTTTTCATCATGTATGTTTCCGGGTTCACCATTAATATCCTTACGCTGCTGGGTATTGTACTGGCTACAGGACTGGTAGTGGATGACGGAATTGTGGTCACGGAAAATATATTCAGGAAACTGGAAGAGGGACTGCCATTACGCAAGGCTGCGGTGGAGGGAAGCAAAGAAATATTTTTTGCTGTCATCTCTACATCCATTACACTGGCCGTGGTTTTTTTGCCCGTTGTTTTTTTACAGGGATTTGTCGGCCGCCTGTTCCGGGAATTTGGCGTTGTGCTCGCAACGGCAGTGCTGATCTCCGCTTTTGTATCCCTGACCATTACGCCGGTATTAAATGTACTACTGACACGTAAAGGAGCTTCCCACGGAAAATTTTATGAAAGAACGGAGCCGTTCTTTAAAGGAATCGAAGCCGGATACCGGCGATTGTTGCAGGGGTTCCTGCGGATCAGATGGGCCGCCTGGGTCATCATCGCCATCTGCGTGGGTATGGTGGTTATTTTCCTGAATTCCTTAAAAAGTGAACTGGCTCCGCTGGAGGACAGAAGCACAGTGCGTTTTACAGCAACTGCGCCGGAAGGGACGAGTTACAGCTACATGGCCAATATTTCCGACAGTATTGCGGATTATCTGTATGATTCGGTACCGGAGCGGGATTTCGTTTTTGTCAGAACCCCTACGGGAAACAGTTTCAACGGATCCTCCCCGCGAATCGGGCTGGTGCCTCCTGACCAGAGAACCAGGACGCAGGATCAGATTGCCAACGACCTGCAAAAAAAACTTTCCAAATTTAATGAAGCACGCATTTTTGCTGTTCAGGAACAAACGATAGCTGTAGGATCCGGTTCCCGGTCCAGTTTGCCGGTCCAGTTTGTTTTGCAAAATCAGGACCTGAATAAATTAAAGGAAGCGATTCCTAAATTTCTGGAAGCGATTCACCGCGACAAAACTTTTTCCAATGCGGATGTGAACCTGAAATTCAATAAACCGCAACTGGATATCACGCTGGACCGGATCAAGATCAAGGATCTGGGACTGTCTACCAATGATGTGATTTCCGCAATGCAATCTGCCTTTAGCGGCGGCAGGCTGGCCTATTATATTCAGAACGGGTATCAGTACCAGGTGGTCGCCCAGGTGGAACGTTCCGACCGCAATGATCCGACGGACATTACCAACCTGTACGTCCGCAATAATAATGGAGTTAATATTCCGCTCAGTTCCGTGATTCATATGGAACACAATAGCAGTCCCGCAACGCTGTACCATTTTAACCGGTATAAGGCGGCGACCATTTCTGCATCGCTGGCGGAAGGGCAGACGGTCGGAGATGGCATTAAAGCGATGCAGGGTATTGCCGACAAAGTACTGGACCCTAGTTTTCAAACGGCATTAAGCGGAGCGTCGAGGGATTATGCTGAAAGTTCCTCCAATATACTATTTGCATTCGGTCTGGCGCTGATATTGATTTATCTCGTACTGGCAGCCCAGTTCGAAAGTTTTATTGACCCCTTCGCTATTATGTTAACAGTTCCCCTTGCCTTAGCCGGGGCCCTGCTGAGTTTGTGGGTGTTTAATCAGACCCTGAATATATTTTCGGAGATCGGCATGATCATGCTGATCGGGCTGGTGACCAAAAACGGGATATTGATTGTGGAGTTTGCCAATCAGAAAAGAGCGCACGGTATGGAGAAAATGCCTGCAGTGCTGGAAGCGGCAACGCTGCGTTTGAGGCCTATCCTGATGACCAGTCTCGCTACTTCCCTCGGCGCATTGCCCATTGCCCTGAGCCTGGGCGCTGCATCCACCAGCCGGATTCCGCTGGGAATTGTTGTTGTTGGCGGAATTTTGTTTTCTCTGATCCTGACCCTGTTTGTGATTCCTGCCGTTTATACTTATTTGTCCGGCAAGCACAAAACCCGGCTGACGCATGTAACGGCATAATGGAAAGCATCCAGCTTTGAATATCTTTATAAAACAGTGTTTGGCAGCAATGATTCAAAATAAGAATGAATGATCCGGATTGTATTGATAGCGTCTTTAGGGTTATGGATAAACCAGGCAGCCGCCCAGGTGCTGTCACTCGATGAAGCACTGTCCACCGCGCTGAAAAATAATATCGGTATCCGGATTGCCCGCAATGAAGTTCAGATTGCGGAGATCAATAATAGTTATGGCATTGCCGGCGGACTACCGCTGGTACTGGGAACGGCATCGGAAAACCAGCAACTCACCAGTATCGACCAGAAATATTCCAATCCTGCCAACAATAAAAGCAGCAGCTACACCCGGTCATCGAATTTATCTGCCGGTTTAAGTGCCGACGTCCTCCTGTATAACGGCGGCCGGGTGGCCAATGCGAAAAACAGGCTGGAAGAAACTGAATCGCAAAGCCGGCTCCTGCTGGATTCCCGCGTACAAAACCTGATGTATAACGTGATGCTGAAATATTTTGATATTGTACGGCAACAGAGTTACGCACGAACGCTCGAAACGTCGATTTCTGCGTCGCAACAAAGACTGGACATCGTTAAAAAACAGCAGGCGGTAGGCGTGGCCAACGACGCGGATCTTTTCCAGAGCCAGGTTGACCTGAACACGCAGATCCAGAACCTGCAGGCGCAGCAGCTGGTGGTGGAGCAGGGGAAAACAGATTTGCTTACCCTGCTCAGCCTGAGACCGGATTCGGTTGTGCTTATCCGTGACACCATACTGGTCAATACGAATTTGCGGCTGGATTCCATTCTTGCCGCGATTTCGCAAAACCCCGACGTGCAGGCTGCTTACCAGCAGATCAGCATTAGCCGGTTTATTGAAAAGGAAGTGGGCGCGCAGCGTTATCCTTCCCTGCTGCTGAATGCCGGATATAATTTCAGCCACACCCAGAATGCGGCCGGATTTTCCCTGTTTAATCAGTCCCACGGCCCTTATATCGGGCTTGGCCTCACCGTTCCGATCTTCAACGGCAATATTTACAAAAAACAGCAACAGGTGGCCGGCATCAATGTTAAAACGGCCAGCCTGGAAAGAGATACCCTCTTACTGGGCATTCATTCCAGCGCGGTGAAAGGCTGGCAGGCTTACCGGAACAACCTGCAGCAGCTGGAAACGGCAAAAAAGAATTATGACCTTTCGCAAAAGTTGCTGGATCTTGTCCTCAAACGCTTTCAGTATAAACAGGCCACAATCGTAGAAGTAAAAAATGCACAGCAGAGTTTCGAAGATGCCGGTTTTTTAATGATCAATGTGAGCTATGCGGCCAAGGTATCGGAGATCCAGCTGCGGCGACTGGCGAACCGGCTGCCGTAATTCCACTTTCAGGGTTGTTAACCGTTTCGTATATTTGGTAAATTGCGATGACTTCCGAACAGCAAATATTACTCGAACGTATCACTATTAAGCCAGGCCTTATGAGTGGTAAACCTACGATCCGGGGCCTGCGTTTCCCGGTCGGGGATATTTTGGAAATGCTAGCCGGCGATATGTCTGAAAAAGATATTCTTGAGCAACACCCCATTCTTCAAAAAGAGGATATCCGGGCTGCCTTATTGTACGCATCATTAAAAATGAAAAACACGACAATAATTCATGCAGCCTGAATGGGAAATATGGCTTGACACACATATTTCACCGGCTATTGCTAAATGGATGGCTGACTATACGGGATTCGTTGTTAAATCTTCATATATTCTGTTACATAATAATCTGGAAGATATTGCTATTTTCCAGAAGGCAAAGGACCGTGGAAATGTGATCCTGATATCAAAAGATACTGATTTTGGAGAGTTGATTAGCAGGTTGGGGGCTCCTCCTAAACTCATTAGTTTGCTAATCGGAAATTGCGACAATAAAACATTGTGGGAATTTATGAAGCCGGAAATCAAGGAATGTATACGACTTCTGGTGAACTCGGAAATTGCTATAGTGGAGTTGGAGAAGGACAGAAGATGACCCTGGATTGTATACGCCGGGGTTTGAGTTAAGTCAATCCGGACTGCTAGCTCAGTTGGTTCAGAGCGCTGCTTTGACAGAGCAGAGGTCACTGGTTCGAACCCAGTGCAGTCCACACAGTCGTGTCTTTAATCTCCATCCCCCGATAGCATCCTGATATTTATTCTCCCTTAAACCAACTACACATGTCAAAGAAATCAATTGTATTTATCCATGGATTGTGGATACACAGCAGCTCGTGGAAACCCTGGATTGAATTCTTCAGTCAACGCGGTTATGAAACGTTAAATCCCGGCTGGCCGGGAGACTCCGCAACTGTTGCGGAAAGCCGCGCCAACCCGCAGCTTATCGCCAACCGGGGCGTTACAGAAGTTGCCGATAACTACGGTAAAATAATTTCTTCGCTTGCTGAGCCGCCCATTGTTATCGGTCATTCTTTTGGAGGCGTGATCGCGCAGATAATACTGGGACGCGGTATTGCCGCAGCGGCAATAGCCCTGGATCCCGCTCCTATAAAGGGAGTCTGGCAGTTGCCCTTTTCAGCGTTGAAAGCTTCGTTTCCCGTGTTGGGTAATCCATTCAATCTGAAAAAAGCGGTATCGCTCAGCTTTAGTCAGTTCCGATACGGTTTTGCCAATGCCGTGCCCGAAGAGGAAGCCAGGGAACTCTACGATAAGTGGACGATACCGGCGCCCGCCCGGCCCCTTTTCCAGGCGGCAACTGCGAGCTTTGCGGGATCTGAAACAAAAGTAAATACGGCAAACAACACAAGGGGGCCCTTGCTTATAACCGGTGGTGAGAAAGATCATATTGCACCTCCTGTGCTCGGCAAAGCGTCGTCTAAAAAATATAATGATTCCGTTGTCACGGATTTCAAATTATTTCAGAACCGCGGCCACTCGCTTACCCTGGATCATGGATGGAGGGAAGTTGCCGAATATTCACTGGCATGGCTTAACAGGAACGGATGCTGATTTATTGATCCTGATAATATTTTAGTTTCTTATGCGGAACGGGATTCCGGCGCGGGCGCCGCCAGGGTGCCGGTTCGCCCTTTAAAGACATTTTAAATAATTTGCTGGCGGTAATATTTTCCGGAATGTATCTTTCTGCTTCGTATTGCCTTAGCCGGAGCAGCAATTTTCTCCTCGTAAACAGCAGGCAGCGAACGACGCCGGTCAGGGTTAAAACCAATGCAGCAGTAACGATCAGGCTCATGAATTCGTAAAAGAAAAATTCTTCATAGCCGGAGTTGTTGGATGAATTAGAAGCGGCAACCGCAATAAAACCAGCAGTCACGGAACCGGCAATCACCGGAATAAAAATCATTTTCTGTGCCCTTTCTCTTTTATGGAAATAAAACCGGATAAGCGCTTTCGAAGAATCATCCTTTCCATACCGCTGAATAAATTCGGGTTTACTGAGTTTATATTCTGTTGCCGGTAATGAATCGTTTGCCTTTAAGGATGAAGAGGCGCAGGCTGCCGTAATGGCAAAGCAGCATAAGACCAGGATAAAAATTCTCATAAAGGCGGTTTGGTTTAGTGGAAGGCTGTCCGGCCGGTAATTCAACCGGATTTGCGGGCACTTAAAACTAACCCTGTTTTAAGAGCCGCTCAAATTCGTACACCTAAAGTTTTCATAAGGATCTTAAAACCTGATCGGAGGATTCTTTCTCTAATTCCGCCAAGCTGTATAATAATTTTAACAAATCCTCCGTTATTACGACAGTGATTATCATAACTGAAGTTTTCTCACGGCCGGTGTGTCTACACTGGCTTTTTTTATATTATTATCGTAACTCTCCGCAATAGAATCCGGTAAAATTACCTTTCCCGTTTTGGGAAAATTTTGAAACCAGCTTCTCCGTTCCCGCGGTTTTTTCACTGCAATCCTTTACATTCGGTCTTCAACCTGATTGCACATGGCGGATTCACCGAAGATTTCCCTTGCTTTTCCCGGACGCCGTTTGTTAGGAGATAAAAAAATTTGCGTGCTGGCTGGCGACGTTGGCGGCACCAAGGCTAACCTGGCTATTTTTGAAGCAACGGCCGGACAGATTAACCTGGTTAAGTCTTCCTCCTATCATTCCGGACAATACCCTTCCGTGATCAAAATTATTCAGCAGTTCTTCGCGGAAAATCCGGGATATCAGCCCGACCGCATTTCCCTCGGTGTGGCGGGGCCCGTTTTTGAAGGGCATGCAGAGATTACCAACCTGCCCTGGATCATTGACAAGAAAGAAATAACGGCAGCCACCGGTATTCGGCAGATTTCGCTGATTAATGACCTGGAAGCAACCGCTTACGGGCTCGCAGGCATGGAAGAAAAAGATTTTCTGGTGCTTCATCCGGGAGAATCCGGCATTCAGGGAAATATGGCCGTACTGGCCCCGGGAACCGGATTGGGCGAAGCCGGATTATTCTGGGACGGGGAAGTCCATCATCCCTTTGCTACCGAAGGAGGCCATGCTGACTTTTCCTGCCGTTCATCCGACGATATGGAATTACATGATTACCTGCTCAAAGATTTTAAAGTGGTGAGCTGGGAAAGTGTGATTGCCGGTCCCGCGATTTTTGATATTTATAATTTTTTACTACAGGTCAAAAAACGTCCGGAAAACAAGCAGATCAGCCGGGCATTTAAAAGTGAAGATCCTTCGGCAGTGATCAGCGAAGCCGCCATTGCGGGAACCGATCACGTCTGTATGGAGACGATGAAATATTTTGTCCGTTATCTCGGGCGGGAATGCTGCAACCTGATTTTGAAGATGAAAGCAACGGGCGGACTTTTTCTTGCCGGCGGCATTCCTCCAAAAATTCTTCCTTTACTACAGCATCCGGATTTTTATGAGAATCTGCTCGACTGCGACCGCATGCAGGATCTGGTAAAGAAAGTTCCGGTAAAACTCCTGCTCAATGATAAGGCGCCAATGATCGGTGCGGGATGGTGTGGCGCTTACTACCTTTCGTCCAGATAAAAGTAAATAATTTTTCATCCTAATAATTATTGCCAAATGAATTCACGTCGTTCTTTTATTAAACATGCCGGCCTTTTTGCCGGGGGCACTGTGCTCGCTTCTTCTGTTCAGCAGTCTGCATTCGGTTCCGTTCGCCGCAAACTCGCAGCGAGCGATCAGATAAACATCGGCGCCATCGGGATCAACGGCATGGGCTGGGCCGACCTCAGCGCCGCCCTGAAACAACCGGGTGTAAACGTGGTGGCATTATGTGATATCGATAAAAACGTACTGGATAAGCGGATGCATGATCTCGCAAAAATGAATATCGACACTTCCAAAATAAAAACACATGACCATTACCGTGAGGTTCTGGATAATAAAGATGTGGATGCCGTGATCATCGGAACGCCGGATCACTGGCATGCCCTGATTATGATGGAAGCCTGTGCAGCGGGGAAAGATGTTTATGTAGAAAAACCTGTTGGAAATTCGATTGGCGAGTGTCGTGCGATGATGGCGGCTCAAAAAAAATATAACCGGGTAGTGCAGGCCGGCCAGTGGCAGCGCAGTCAGCAGCATTTTAAAGACGCTGTTGATTTTGTTCATTCCGGACAACTCGGAAATATCCGTACGGTAAAAGTATGGTGCTACCAGGACTGGATGAAGCCCGGCCCCGTGGTGCCCGATTCCGCTCCCCCCGCCGGAGTTGATTATAAAACCTGGCTGGGCCCGGCCCCAACCCGGACATTCAATTCCAGCCGATTTCATTTTAATTTCCGCTGGTTCTGGGATTATGCCGGAGGCTTAATGACCGACTGGGGGGTGCA
>Ga0207654_10001693_pt1 | contig 11519 bp, 7 predicted proteins | sample KBSC64metaG_FD_184355 | JGI IMG/M metagenome (GOLD analysis project Ga0207654, IMG submission 184355) | Corn rhizosphere microbial communities from Kellogg Biological Station, Michigan, USA - KBS C6-4 metaG (SPAdes) (version 2) | ecosystem: Host-associated > Plants > Roots > Rhizosphere > Soil...
TAGCTTCCTGCATCAGGGTCAGGCGGGGCAGGTGCTGTTTCCGAACGGGAAGTTTATCGGGCAGGATCAGTATGCTTCATTAATTGCCAGCCGGTTCGATATGTCGGTGCAGGACTTCGAAGACAGTGTGCGCCAGGACATTACGATTCAGCGGCTGCGGGCGTATGTGACGGCCGGGGTGACGGTCGGCGAGAAGGAAGCGCGCGAGCAGTACCTGAAGGACAGCACGAAGATCAAGTTCCAATATGCTGTGATCTCTTCGGACGACATTCGTAAGACAATCAATCCGACGGATTCGGAACTGGAGGCATTCTTCAAGAAGAATGCGTCTCGGTATGCGAATGCGGTTCCTGAAGAGCGGACGATCCAGTATTTCGCGTTTACGCCGAATGACGTGCCGGGGGGCGTCCAACAGCCGACCCAACAGGAGATCCAGGCGTATTACAACGCGCACAAGAGCGAGTATTCGGTTCCGGAACAAGCAAAGGCACGGCACATCCTGATCCAGCTGGCTCCCAATGCTGACGCAAAAGCAGATGCAGCTGCGAAGGCGAAGGCCGAAGATGTTTTGAAGCAGCTGCAGAACGGCGGCAACTGGACGGAGTTGGCGAAGAAGGATTCGGACGATCCGGGGAGCAAGGATAACGGTGGCGAACTTGGCCAAGCACGCCGCGGGATGATGGTTCCCCAGTTTGATAACGCGATTTTCACGCAGAAGATCGGCGACATCAAGATCGTGAAGACGCAGTACGGGTATCACGTGGTGCAGGTCGAAGAGCGGACGCCGGCGCACTCACAGGATCTGAATGAGGTATTGCCGACGATCCAGGCGACGCTGATGCGGCAGAAGTCGACTGCGGCCCAGGATGCGTTCGCAAAGGCGCTTACTTCAGAGGCGATCAAGAATGGATTGGAGAAGACTGCGGCTGCACATCATCTGCAGGCTGTGACGACTCCCCCGATCAACCAGCAGGGGGTCATTCCGGCATTGCCCGACGGTGCGCAGCTCATTTCGCGGGCATTTGCGTCGAAGCCGGCTGATCCGCCGCAATCGGCACCAACCGGAGAGGGATATGCGATCTTCCAGGTGAAGAACGTGACGCCCGCGCACGCGCCAACGTTTGCTGACTGGAAAAGCCATGTTCTGGATGACTACAAGAACGACCAGGTGCCTACATTGCTGAGCCAGAAGACGGCTGAGCTGGCAGCGAAGGCGAAGGCGGAGAACGATCTCGCCAAGGCAGCGAAGGAATTGGGAGCCGCGGTTAAGACCAGCGATCTGGTGGACCAGCGTGGGCAGGTTCCAGACTTCGGCTCTGTAGGACAGGTTGCTCCGCAGCTGTTCGACATGACGCCGGGTTCAATCAGCGGACCGATCAATGCGGGCCGGACCGGGGTAGTCGCGAAGGTGGTCGATAAGCAGCAGCCAAGCGACGCGGATGTTGCGAAGAACCTGGACCAGACCAAGGACCAGATTCTCGAGCAGAAGCGACAGGAGGCTTTCGGAGTCTTTGCTAACAGCGTCATCAACGAATATAAAAAGAAGAATCTCGTTCGCGTGAATTCAAAGACTCAGCAGAGCCCGCTTACGGGCGAGTAGACACTTACGGGATCCCTGGGGGGATGAGGCCCGCTTCCGCAGTCTGGGAGCGGGCCTTGGTGCATCTGGCACCGGTTTGCCGAACATGCACCGTTCTTCCACTCATCGCCAAAAGCCGCGATGAATGGTTCACAAGCATCAAATGTTGCGGCGGTATCAGAGAGAATAGGTGAATGGAGTTTCATCGGTCATCGGGTGTTCTTTTACATATCAGTTCTTTGCCGTCCTACGGCGGAATCGGAGATTTCGGTCCTGCGGCGCATGAGTTCGTGGAGTTCCTTGCAGCCGCCAAGCAGCATGTGTGGCAGGTGCTGCCGTTGTGTCCCACTGGATATGGGAATTCTCCATACGCGGGTTCGTCGGCGTTTGCAGGTAATCCTTACCTGATCAGCCTGGAATATCTGGCGGACTGGGGGTGGATCGATGGCGAACGAATCGCCGGACTTGCCGGGCGGGGCGCAAACGTGAACTTCGATGAGATCGAAACGAGGAAGGTGCCGCTGCTGTATGAGGCAGCTGGAAATTTCCTCGATCGCGGTCCACGTGTTGGAGAGCTTGCCGGACAGTGGAGCCGGTTTGAGGAGTTCTGCTCGAAGGAATCGAGCTGGCTGACGGATTATGCGATGTATGCGGAACTGCGGCGTCGGTTCAATACGGGCGCGTGGACAGCATGGCCGGAGGAGATCCGGCGGCGCGAACCGAAGGCGCTGGCGAGAGTGGCGTCGGAAGCGGGACAGACGCTTGCACAGGAGCAGGTTCTGCAGTTTGCGTTTGCGACGCAATGGGCTAATCTCCGAGGGGCGGCAGCACAGCATGGAATCCGAATCCTCGGCGATGTTGCGATTTTTGTCAGCATGGATTCAGCGGATGTGTGGGCGCATCCGGAGATCTTCGAACTCGATGAGGAACTGAAACCGATTCATATCGCGGGAGTGCCGCCAGATTATTTCTCGCCGACAGGACAACGATGGGGGAATCCGCTGTACCGGTGGGATGTGCTGGAAGAGCGAGGATTCGACTGGTGGGTTGACCGCATCCGCAGGTCACGCGATCTATACGACATCATCAGGCTGGATCATTTCAGAGGGTTTGAATCCTATTGGGCGATCCGCGCCGATGAGGCGACCGCGATCAACGGCGAATGGGTGAAGGCGCCGGGTCTGCAGCTGTTCCGCACTCTCGAGGCAGTGCTGGGGCCGTTGCCACTAGTGGCTGAAGATCTGGGCTTGATCACGGCTGAGGTGGATGCGCTGCGCCTTGCTCTGGCGATGCCGGGGATGCGCGTGCTGCAGTTTGGGTTCAGCGACAAGGGCGCTCATATGCACCTGCCACACCAGTTTGTGCCGGGCATGGTGGCCTATACGGGCACGCACGACAACGATACGACGCAGGGCTGGTGGAATTTGACGAGCAAGGCTGAGCATTCGGCCGTGGAAGCACTGGTTGGACCGGTAGAGGGTCGACCGACGTGGCCGCTGATTCGCGCAGCCGCGGCCAGCGTCGCAGAGGTGGCGATTTATCCGGTGCAGGATTTGCTGGAGCTGGGATCTGAGGCTCGGATGAATACGCCGTCTGTGCCCCATGGGAACTGGAGTTGGAGGGTCCCGGAAGGGAGCTGGACGAAGGAACTAGCCGGAACGCTGGCGAGCATCGTAGAAGTGACGGACAGAGAGAATGATCCGCTCAAGCTGGGAACGAGGGAACAAGGGGACGGGGCGACGAAGCAGTAGAGAGGCGATAAGGGCGCACTTCGGGCGGGGTATTGCTGACCACCTCCTGCTTGGTATTCTTGCGGCACATGGAAATTCCGGCGATTCAGACACGTGGACTGACGCGGACCTTCGGCGAACTGACCGCGGTCCAGGATGTGACGTTCACGGTGGCGAGCGGCCAGTTCTTTGGATTCCTCGGGCCGAATGGGGCAGGCAAGTCCACGACGATCAAAATGCTGACAGGGCTGCTGGAGCCGACTGCCGGGTCTATCGAGATTCTAGGAAAGCCGTTCAGCGCGGGCGCACTCGACTTGAAGCGGCAGATTGGGGTGGTTCCGGAGGGCATGGCGCTGATGGGGCGCCTTACCGCGCCTGAGTATCTTCGGTTTGTGGGACGAATGTATGGACTGGAGCGGGAGACGGTAAACCGGCGAACCGAAGAACTGCTCGAGTTTATGCAGTTGGCCGATGAGCGGCGGAAGCTGATTACGGATTTTTCGCACGGGATGCAGAAGAAGCTCGCGTTGGCCGCAGCTGTGATCCATGGGCCGCGCGTGCTGTTTCTTGATGAGCCGTTTGAGGGTGTGGATGCGATTGCGGCGGGGATGCTGAAGACGATGCTGCAGGGCATGATCAATCGCGGGGCGACGATCTTTCTAACGTCACACGTCCTGGAGATTGTGGAGCGGCTTTGCACGCATGTTGGGATTATTCATCAGGGACGGCTGGTAGCGAACGGGTCGATTGATGACCTGCGGGCCGGTGTTGCGAGCACGCTGCCGGGAGCGGAAGGTGAGCAGCGGTTGACGCTGGAGGAGATCTTTCTGTCGATTGTGGGGGCGACGGGACAGGAAGCATCGCAGGAGCTCTCATGGCTGATGTAGGCCAGAGCGGAGAGCCGTTCTCCCGCGGTGCGGGAGGCTCACTGGCACGACGGCAGTATTCAGCGCTCATCTGGATGCGATTCCGGATGATGACGAACAGCATTCGATCTGTACAGGGAGCGTTTGAGTTCAGCGCCAGGGGCGTAGCTTTTCTGATTTATTCCATGATGGGAATGGGCCTTGGGATCGGCCTCGGGTTTGGGGCCTACTCGCTCGTAAAAAGCGAGCACTATCAGTATCTACCGGCGCTGTTCTGGACCGTTTTCATGGTATGGCAGGTACTGCCGGTAGCGCTGGCGTCGTTTCAGGAGCGATTCGATCTCAACAGCCTGCTTCGGTTCCCGGTGAGCTTCAGTTCGTTCTTCCTGTTGAGCATTGTGTTCGGGCTGGTGGATGTGCCGGCGATTCTGGGCGGGATCTGCTGCGTCGGCATCTGGACCGGAGTGACACTGGCGCGGCCTGCACTCTGGCTCTGGACGGCCATTGTTCTCGCGGTTTACGCGCTGTTCAATGTGCTGCTCGGTCGGGCTGTACTGGCGTGGGTAGACAAGTGGCTCGCGAAGCGTAAAACGCGGGAGATTGTGAGCGCGCTGTTCCTGCTGTTGATGTTGAGCCTTCAGCTGCTGAATCCTGCGCTGCACGAGCAGAGGCACAATCATCGTGCAGGACATCACGGGCAGCATCCAAACAGCGAAGATGTATTCGATGAGCTGCCCAAGTGGACGCGTTCAGTAATGGCTGTGGAACCGTGGCTGCCGCCGGGGCTTGCTGCCGATAGCGTATTGCGTGTCGCGGAGGGAGAGACGCGGCTCGTAGTTGTTTCCCTGACGGGACTCTGTCTGTATGCGCTGGTTTCTGGCGTGGTCCTCGGAATCCGACTGAAGGCAGAGTACGCTGGAGAGCGGTTGAGCGAGGCTCCGGCAGCACGACGTCGAACTGCAGACGACACCAAATGGCTGATTGACGGTTCAGGGCCCATTGCGGCGGTGATGGAAAAGGAGCTTCGAATTATTCCGCGATCGATGCCGCTGCTGTTTGCGATGGGCGCGCCATTACTGACAGTGCTGGTGATCAGTTCGGTGCTGAAGAATACGAATGACACCGGGCGTCCTTTTTCCTGGGCGTTTCCGTTGTGTGTTTGTTATGCGCTGCTGGGGTTCACGCAGATGATCTTCAACAATCTGGGTTCCGAGGGAACCGGAATCCAGGTGCTGTTTTTATCGCCGACGCCGATTCGGAAGGTGCTTCTAGCGAAGAACCTGTTGCACGGCACTCTGTTCTGTATTGTCGCGTTTCTTGCTGCGGTGTTTGCGAGTTTACGGCTGGGGCAACCGGATGCCGTGCTGGCAGGCACAACCGCTGCGTGGGTTTTATTCGCCGTGCCCACGAACCTGACGGTGGGGAATCTGCTTTCGATCACGATGCCATACCGCGTGAACCTTGGGCGCCTGTCCAGGCAGAGAGGTTCGCAGGCAAGTGCGCTGGTCAGCATGCTCATCCAATTACTGGTGATCGGGTGTGGTGTGGTCGTCATGGAGATCTGCACATTCATCGCGAGGAGATGGCTGGCCATCCCGTGCCTTTTGGTTCTGGCAGGGGTTGCTGTAGTGGTATGGTTCCAGGTGTTGGCACACGCGGATTCGCTGGCTAACCGCAATCGGGAGAACCTGATCGCGACGCTGGCGAAGACGGAATGAACTAGTCTGCCGCAGCCGGCTTCCAGCCTTCCGTTAAAGGTTCCAAGAGCACATTTCTGAACTGATTCCATCATTTTGGCGTATCTGAGTCCAGCTGGTTTAATATTCGGCTGGTTCCTACGTCATCCCTATGAACGGTCAGAAAGGGCAACCCGTGGCGATCGCCATTCCAACCATGCCGGCGGTGGAAACGCGTCAGCGTCTTTCCGACCTGTTTGCAATGCATCATCGACGCGTTCTGATGGCTGCCTACCGGATTACGGGCAGCATGGCAGACGCGGAGGATGTAGCGCAGAGCGTATTTCTGCGGCTCACGGCGAGTGATGAGCTTTCGGTGAGCAATGCCGGCAGCTATCTCTACCGGGCGGCGATCAATGGGGCGCTCGACCTGCTGCGAAGAAGAAAAGCCGCAGCAAGTGAGCCTCTGGATTCGGCTTCGGCAGTGGCATCGCAAGGACGCGGGTCACGGCCAGAGTCCGAGGTGGCGGCTGGGCAGATGGTTGGTTGGCTGCGAACAGCGCTTGGCGAGCTTAGCCCGCGAGCCGCGGAGATGTTTACGCTGCGTTACGTTGAAGAGCTGGATAACCGTGAAATTGCCGCATTAATGCATACATCGCAGGCCGTGGTGGCGGTAACGCTACACGGCGCGCGATCGAAGCTGAAGAAGCGGCTGAGCGAGATGGAGCGGGGGAACCGATGAAGAACCAGGACGAAATTCTGCTTGATCAGGCGACGCAGGCGATGCGTGCAACTACGCCAGATGCGAACGAGCTTTCAGCATCCGCAGAGAAGGTGGCGGGGAAGCTGGGAATCGCGTTCGCCGAGAATGCCCACTCGATTGAAAGCTGCGAAGATATGCGGCCGTTCCTGGATGCTTATCGCGCGGGAACGCTACCGGTAACGCGGGCCCTGCTGGTTGAGGCGCATCTGCGTGAGTGCGCGGTGTGCTTCAGAAGGCTGCGCAGTGGTTCGGGAGCGGTGAACTGGTCGGCTCCGAAGGTGATGCCATTGCGGCCGAAGGTACGTCCACGGGCGATAGCATGGGCCATGGCGGCATCGCTGGCCGTTGCTGCGGCGGGTTTGTTTGCCTATCAGGCGTATTGGCAGGTTCCGCCGGGCGTGCGGGCTGAGGTGCAATCGATTGATGGAACCGCGTCTCTGATCACAGACTCGGGCGATCGGCTGCTTGCACCGGGAGCACAGTTGCGCGAAGGAGATGTGCTGCGGACGGGTGGTGCGTCGCATGCCGTAGTGCGGCTGGCAGATGGGTCAACGGTGGAGATGAATGAGCGCAGCGCCCTGGGATTCGGAGCTCGCGGTCATAATGTCACGCTGGATCTCGATCGCGGCGCCTTGATCGTAAAGGCGGCGCACCGGAAATCTGGACATCTCTATGTAGAGACCGAAGATTGCCGGGTTGCGGTGACCGGGACAGTGTTTTCTGTGAACTCCGGCATCAAGGGATCACGGGTAGCGGTGCTGCAGGGCGCGGTTGAGGTGCGCCATGCAGGGGTGCGATCGACGGTGAACGCCGGAAATATGTTTACGACGACGGAGAACCTTGCACCGGAGCCGATGAGCGAGCAGGTGGCGTGGAGCCCAAATCGCAATGAGTACCTCGAGTTGCTGGCGCAGTTCTCGGTGCTTCAACACAAGATTGAACAGATTCCGTTGCCGCAGCCGCGGTATGGAAGCGATCTGCTCAACCGGATGCCGGCCGATACGCAGCTGTACGTGAGCATTCCGAACCTGGGCGATTTCGTGACACAAGCAAAGACGATCTTCGAGGATCAGCTGCAGCAGAGCCCGGTGCTGCAAAGGTGGTGGAATACCGGCAAGCAGGACAAGACTGCAGAACTGGATGAGCTCGTGAACAAGCTTCACGATCTGAGCCAATACATTGGCGACGAGATGGTGATCGTTGCTTTGAAGCAGCAGACGGGGCCGGGGTTTGCGGTTGTGGCGGATGTGCAGAGAGGCGGGCTGGCTGATCTGCTGAAGCAGGAGTTTGCGAAGGAAGGGCACGAAGGCCTGGTTGTTCTCGATCAAAATGGATTGACTGCGGCTTCGACTGCAGGGCGTGGCGGATATGCCTTGGTTCGAGAAAAGGAAGTTGTGTTCTCGAACAGCATCGAGACGCTGAGAACAATCAATGCGCAGCTCAATGCCGGTGCGAGCGGATTTGCGACGGGAGAGTTCGGGCAGCAGATCACGTCTGCGTATACCCGCGGGGCAGGAATAATTCTGGCTGCGAATCTTCAGCGGATGCTCGAGGAGATGGGCGAACATCGCGGACAGCACGCGACCACGTTTATGCAGGAGTCTGGCATGAGCGGGGTGCGGTATCTGATTGCCGAACATCGGCAGACAAACGGCGGGACGGAGAATCATCTGAACCTGCAGTTTGCAGGGAATCGGCAGCGGGTGGCTTCGTGGCTGGGTGCACCAGCGCCGGTGGGTTCGCTGGATTTCGTTTCACCGAACGCGGCGCTGGCAGTTGCAGGTGTGACGAAGGATCCGGCATCGATTGTGGATGACATGATGGCGATGATGTCGGCGGATGGCCGCAAGAACGATGAGTTCAATAAGGCGCAGGAAGAACTAGGGGTTGATATCCGCAATGACCTGGCCGCTAATCTCGGTGGGGAGTTCACCTTCGCGCTGGATGGGCCGGTACTGCCAACGCCTTCGTGGAAGGTCGTGGTGGAAGTGAAGGACTCGGGACGGTTTGAGACGTCGCTGGAACGGCTGGTGCAGGCTGCGGATGCTCGCTTCCAGGGCAAGGACAAACACGGCATTGCGATCGACAAGAGCCAAGCTGGCGGTCAGACTTACTATGAGGTGCATGATCCGGCGACGGGCGCCCTGCTTGCGGAGTACACCTATGCGAGCGGGTATATGATCCTTGCTCCAACGCGTGCGTTGCTGATGGAAGCACTGCAGACGCACGCGAGCGGGAATACGCTGGCACATTCCTCGAGCTTCAAAGCGCTGCTCCCGGTTGATCAGAACGAGAACTATTCGGCGGTAGCGTATCAGAACCTTGGGCCGGTGATGACCCCGCTGTTGTCGCAGTTGAGTGGCGGGCCAGCAGATGCGATTAAAAAGCTGGCTGCTGATTCCCACCCGACGGCGATCTGCGCGTGGGGCAAGGATTCCCGGATCGAGGCGGCAAGTAACAGCAATCTGTTCGGGTTCGATTTCCTGACGCTGGGTCAGGTTCTCAAGGCACAAAAGCTTGGGCAAGCAAACGGCGCGGAACTAATACAGTAAGCAGCACGTAAGGATACGCATGGGCGTGATTGCACTGGATCGGTTGGAGGTGCGGCTTGGCGGCCGCACCGTCCTGAATGGGCTGACCGGAGAGCTGCGCGGTCACGCTGTGGGGCTGCTTGGCCCCAACGGTGCGGGGAAATCGACGCTCATCAACACGCTGCTCGGATTCCACGAACCAGCCGGCGGAAGCGCTAAGGTGCTGGGACTGGATGCGCGGACGGATCGGATGCGGATCCGGCAGAGCGTGGGATATATGCCGGAGAACGACTCGTTCATCGGCAACATGAGTGGCGTACGGTTTGTTCGGTATATGGCGGAGCTCTCCGGGCTTCCGCCCGCTGCTGCTTTAGAGCGCGCGCACGAGGCGCTGTTCTATGTGGGGCTGGGCGAAGTGCGGTATCGCAAGATCAGCACGTACTCGCTGGGCATGAAGCAGTTGATCAAATTGGCGCAGGCCCTGGCGCATGGGCCGAAGCTGCTGATTCTGGATGAGCCGACGAACGGACTGGACCCAACGGCCCGACAGCGAATGGTGCAGCTCATCAAAGAAATTCGCAAAGAGGGCAGTATGCACATGCTGATCTCTTCGCATCTTCTGCGCGACATCGACGAGACGTGCGATGAGGTGCTGATCCTGAACAAGGGGCGGATCGCGGCGATTTCAAACATTGAGGAGGAGCGCCGGTCGCATCGCAACTTCATCGAGATGGAGATGACTGGGAATACCGAAGCATTCACCACAAAGATGCAGGCCATGGGATGCGAGTGCGCGCGCTTCGCAGGAGGACGCGTGAAGGTGGTGATGCCGGATGCGCTGAGCCAGCGCGATCTCTATGTGACGGCCGCAGAAGCAGGGGCGGAGATTCGCCGAATTCAGACGCGCCGCGATTCGCTTGAAGATATTTTCCTACGGGCAATGGAATATGAAGGAGGCCGGGTAGAGCATGTCAGTCTTCCAGCATGATTACCGGCCATACGAGGGCCCAACAACTGCGCTGTGGAAGCGCCCGCTGGTGCTTGCGCGATATGGGTTGGCCGAGGCATGGGGATCGAAGATCACGATTGGCTTGGCAGTACTGGCCTTGCTGCCCTGCATCGTCGATATGGTGCTGATGTACCTGGCGGATAATCCGCTGGCCAAGATGCTGGTTATGGGCGGCGGCAACAAGATACTGGAGATCAACGAGAGATTTTTCTTCGGCATGCTGGAGACACAGTGCTGGTTTGCACTCGTACTGGCTGCCTGGATCGCGCCAAGATTGATCTCATTCGATTTGGGAGACAATGCGCTGCCGATCCTGCTAAGCCATCCTGTGTCGCGGTTTGGATATGTGCTTGGCAAGTTCATCGCGCTAACTGTGTCGCTGTCTTATGTGACCTGGATTCCACTGTTGGTGCTGTTTGTGTATCAGTGCTATTCATCGCCAGTGCCGTGGGGAATGGGGCATTTAGGGATTGCATTCGGGCTGTTCTTTGGTGCGGCGGTTTGGATTGTAGTGTTGTCGTTGATTGGTCTGGCTGTTGCATCGTGGGTAAAATGGCGGGTGATCGCGACGGGCGCGATGTTCGCTGTCATCTTTGTGCCTGCCGGAATCGGGGGCATAGCGAGCGCGATCCTGCGAACGAAGTGGGGATTGCTGCTGAACGTGCCGGTTGTGATGTCTGAGCTTTGGCAACGGCTTGTTGGCGCACCTGACGTGTTCCGCGGGAAAGTGGATTTGCCCAATGGGGCGATTGTGGGCGTGCTCATCGCTGCGAGCCTGATGTGCGTGGCGGTGCTGAATGCGCGTATTCGTGCGCGAGAGGTGGTGCGCGGATGAATGCGGCGGCGGACACAATTCGATTTGAGAATGTTTCCAAGTTTTACGGAGAAGTGCTTGGAGTGAACCGCGTCTCGCTGACGCTTTCGCCGGGGATTACGACACTTGTGGGTCCGAATGGATCGGGCAAGACTACGCTGATGAACCTGATGACGGGGCTAGTGCAGCCATCAAGAGGAAAGATTTCAGTGCTGGGCCTGGAGCCATCGAACGCGACAGAATTTTTCTGCAATGTTGGGTATTGCGCGCAGTTTGATTCGTTTCCGCGAGGGCTGACAGGATTTCAATTTGTGCTGGACAGCCTGATGCTGTTCGGCATGAGCGAAGAGGACGCGCAAGGGCTTGCGGCGGAGGCACTGGAGCGTGTGCAACTAGACGCCGCTGCCGCGCACCGCAACATCGCGGGATACAGCAAGGGGATGCGGCAGAAGATCAGGCTGGCGCAGGCTGTCGCACATCATCCGCGGGTTCTGGTGCTCGATGAGCCGCTGAACGGACTGGATCCGATGGCGCGGGCGGAGTCGTTAGCG
>Ga0207654_10001695_pt1 | contig 11514 bp, 7 predicted proteins | sample KBSC64metaG_FD_184355 | JGI IMG/M metagenome (GOLD analysis project Ga0207654, IMG submission 184355) | Corn rhizosphere microbial communities from Kellogg Biological Station, Michigan, USA - KBS C6-4 metaG (SPAdes) (version 2) | ecosystem: Host-associated > Plants > Roots > Rhizosphere > Soil...
GCGCAGTTTCTGTACCCGGAAATGCCGGCTGTGCGCGATCAGGCGCGCCGTCAGCGAGCCCGGCGTCGTCAGCCAGTCGCACATGGCGGCCGACGCACCTGCTCCTGCCGGATGCGCGAGCCAGCGCGCCCGGCGCAGCGACGCCGGCCTCACTGGACACCCGCGAGACAGAATGCCAGTACCTCGTCGACATACTGCTCGAATTCCGATACGGCGTGGTCGCTGCCCTGGATGACGTGCTGGTGCGCGCCCGTGTAGTGCGCAACCATGTCGCGATAGTCCAACACCTCGTCGCCGGTCGCGGCCAGCAGGAAATACCGCTCGGGCCGCGTGATCCGCGCGACCTTCAATGCGGCCAGTTCATCGATGTACTCGCGCTTGAACTCGAACGGCTCGCCCGTATGCCATGCCGTGGTGACGCCGACGTGTTTGTCCAGGTCCTTGAGCGGGTCGACGGCCGGGTTGATCAGTGCCGCGCGGCAGCCGAAGCGCTCGGCCAGCCAGGTCGCGTAGAAGCCCCCCAGCGAGGAGCCGACGATGGCGAGCTCATTTTCCCCTTTTGCGGCATACCGATCCACCAGCGTGAGCACGAGCTCCATCGCGGCCCGCGGCGAGGCCGGCAGTTGCGGGCAGACCAGGCTGGCGGCCAGGCCGGCCGCTTCCATCCGCTGCTGCACGACGCGCGCCTTGAACGAGCGTGGCGAGGAGCGGAAGCCGTGCAGGTAGAGAAGATGCGGGGCGCTACTACTCATGCCGCCAGCGCCTCCAGCAGCTTCTGGTGCACGCCGCCGAACCCACCATTGCTCATCACGAGGATGTGGTCGCCCGGCTGCGCGGCCTGCACGATCGCCTGCACCATGTAGTCGATCTGGTCGAAGCTGTGCGCGATCGTGCCCAGCGGTTTCAACGCGTCGGCCAGCGACCAGCCCAGCGCCTGCTGGCTGCCGAAGCCGAACACGAGGTCGGCATCCTTCAGGCTGCCCGGCAGCGCATCCTTCATCGCGCCCAGCTTCATCGTGTTCGAACGCGGTTCCAGCACGGCCAGGATCCGGCCGGCCGTACCGATCTTCTGGCGCAGGCCGCCCACCGTCGTCGCGATCGCGGTCGGATGGTGGGCAAAATCGTCGTACACGGTGACCCCGTTGACGGTGCCGCGCACTTCCATGCGCCGTTTGACGTTCTGGAAGCGCGCCAGCGACTCGATCGCCTGTGCGGGCGGCACGCCCACGTGGCGCGCGGCGGCGATGGCGGCCAGCGCATTGCTGCGGTTGTGGTGGCCGGTCAGGTCCCAGTGGACGGTACCCTGCGGCTCGCCCTTGAAGATCACGTCGAAGCTGGAACCGCCCGGGTGTTCGACGAGGCTCCAGTCCACGCCCTCGGCCACCCCGAAGCTTTCCTTCTCGCTCCAGCAGCCGCGTTTCAGCACGCGCGCCAGCGATGCCTCGTCGCCGTTGACGACGATGCGGCCGACGCCGGGCACCGTGCGTACGAGGTGGTGGAATTGCGTCTCGATGGCGCCGATGTCGGGGAAGATGTCGGCGTGGTCATACTCCAGGTTGTTCAGGATCGCCGTCCTGGCGTGGTAGTGCACGAATTTCGAGCGCTTGTCGAAGAAGGCCGTGTCGTACTCGTCCGCCTCGATGACGAAGAAGTCGGAATCATTCTCGCCGCTCAGGCGCGCCGACACGCCGAAGTTCAGCGGCACGCCGCCGATCAGGAACCCCGGCGAGTAGCCGGCATCCTCCAGGATCCAGGCGAGCATCGACGACGTCGTCGTCTTGCCATGCGTCCCCGCGACGGCGAGCACCCATTTATTGCGCAGGATGTGGTCGCCAATCCATTGCGGGCCGGACACATACGGCAGGCCGCGGTTCAGGATTTCTTCGATCAGCGGATTGCCGCGCGTCATCACGTTGCCGACCACGTACAGGTCCGGATTCAAATTCACCTGCTCGGGCCCGTAACCCTGGATCAGTTCGATGCCCTGGGCTTCTAGCTGGGTACTCATCGGAGGATAGACGTTGGCGTCGCACCCGGTGACGCGGTGGCCGGCTTCTTTGGCCAGCACCGCGAGGCCGCCCATGAAGGTGCCGCAGATGCCGAGGATATGGATGTGCATGACGTGCCGAAATAAGGTGTCGGTGGAAGCGAATACGCGATTCTACCAAACGCCACATTCCTCGCACTTTCTAAGCAGTACGGCAGGCGCGCCTGCCTATATAATTGTTTTCAATTATTTTGTGCGTTCGAGAACGATCCTGGGCTGTAACCGCAGATTGCGGATCCGGGCTTTCTCCCGCGTGCTGGGGCGACTGGAATGACCAGGTTTCAGAAAAAGTCCCTGGACATCCTCGGGCACGATGGCGAACTGGCCATCTATCGGGGATTTGCCGGCGACGCCACCTCCTTCCTGATGCTGGCGGCCCTCGACGAGCATCCCGCACCCGCGACGCTTGCCCGCCTGGAACGTGAATATGCGCTGAAGACGGAACTCGATCCCGCCTGGGCAGTCGAGCCCCGCGCCCTCGTGCACGAGGCGGGCCGGCTCACGCTGCTCCTCGACGATCCCGGCGGCGAGCTGCTCGAAAGCCGCCTCGGCACCGTGCTGGACGTCGCCACCACCCTGGCGCTCGCCATCCCGCTCGCGACCGCGCTCGGCCACGTCCATGCCTGCGGCCTGATCCACAAGGACCTGCTTCCCGCCCACGTCCTCGTCGCGGGGGAACAGGTCCGCCTGCTGGGGTTCGGGCGCGCGTCCCGGCTGCCCTTCGAGCACCAGGTCCTGGAACCGTCCGACATCATCGCCGGCTCCCTGCCCTACCTGGCGCCGGAGCAGACGGGCCGCATGAACCGCTCCGTCGACGCCCGCTGCGATTTCTACGCGCTGGGCATCATCCTCTACCGCATGCTCACGGGCGAACTGCCGTTCCCCACCCTGGACCCGCTGGAAAGCATCCACAGCCACATCGCCCGCCAACCCGTCCCGCCCGCCGAAAAGGTGCCCGGCCTGCCGGACGCCGTCTCGGCCATCGTGATGAAACTGCTCGCCAAGATGCCCGAGGAACGCTACCAGTCCGAGGCCGGCCTCGTCGCGGACTTGCAGCGTTGCCAGGAAAGCTGGGCGTCCCAGGGGAAGATCCGATCGTTCCGGCTCGGCAGCCGGGATGTGTCCGAACGCTTGCGTGTGCCGGAACGGCTCTACGGGCGCGAAGCCCAGGTGCGGACCCTGGTGGACACCTTCGAACAGATGATCAGGACCGGCAACAGCGCGCTGGCGCTGGTCTCCGGCTATGCGGGGATCGGCAAATCGGCAGTGGTCAACGAGTTGCAGCGGGAGATCGTGGGGCCCCGCGGCTTTTTCGCCTCCGGCAAGTTCGATCAATATAAACGGGACATCCCCTACGCGCCGCTCGCCCAGGCTTTCCAGACCCTTGTGCACCGCCTGCTGGGCAAGAGCGAAGCGGAACTGGGCCAGTGGCGCGCGGCGCTGCTGGAGGCCGTCGAGCCCTATGGCCAGTTGATGGTCGACCTGGTCCCGGAACTGGAAATCATCCTCGGCAGGCAGGCACCGGTGCCGGACCTGCCGCCGATGGATGCCCAGAACCGTTTTCAAAGGGTTTTCAAGAAGTTTCTCTGTGTATTCGCCCAGGCTGCACATCCTCTCGTCCTGTTCCTCGACGACCTGCAATGGCTGGATGCGGCGACGCTGCGTGTCCTGCACGACCTGGTCACCGAAGACGACGTGCATTACCTGTTGCTGGTCGGCGCGTACCGGGACAACGAAGTCGGTCCGGATCACCCTCTCATGCTGCGGCTGGAGGCGATCCGGCGCGCCGGGGCCAACGTGACGGAAGTCGATCTCGCCCCGCTGTCCGTGGACAGCGTGACCGACATGCTGGCCGACTCCCTGCACCGCACGCATCGCGCCGTCGAACCGCTGGCGGCACTGGTCCACGCAAAAACCGGCGGCAATCCGTTCTTCACCATCCAGTTCCTCATCGCCCTCCACGAAGAAGGATTGTTGACGTTCGATGCGCGCAAGGCGACCTGGGCCTGGGATATCGAGCGCATCCGCGCCAAGGGCTACACGGACAACGTCGTGGAACTCCTGGTCGGCAAACTGGCCCGCCTGTCCGCCATGACGCAGGACGCCTTGCGCCAGCTCGCCTGTCTCGGCAACGCGGGCGACATCGCCACGCTGGCCATGCTGCGGGGCGAACCGGAAGAGGCCAGCCACCAGGCGCTGTGGGAGGCGCACCGCATCGGCCTCGTGTGGCGGCGCGACGGCACGTATGTCTTTCTCCACGATCGCGTGCAGGAAGCGGCCTATTCGCTGATTCCCGAATCCCGGCGGCCGGCGGCACATCTGCACATCGGACGCCTGCTGCTGGACCATACGCCGCCGGGCGCGCTGGCGGAAAACATCTTCGAAATCGTGAACCAGCTCAACCGCGGCGCCGCCCTGATGACGTCGCTCGCGGAACAGGCGCGCCTGGCCGAACTGAACCTCATGGCCGGCAAGCGTTCCAAGGGCGCGACCGCCTACGCGTCGGCCCTGGTGTTTTTTACCACCGGCTGCGAACTGCTCGCGCCGGACTGCTGGGAAGCACGCTACGAACTGACCTTCGCCCTGGAACTGGGCCGGGCCGAATGCGAATCCCTGAGCGGCCGGACGGCCGCGGCGGAAGAACGGCTGGCGACGCTGGCGCAGCGCGCGACCAGCCTCGTGGACGCGGCCGCCGTCGCCTCGGCCCAGATCGCGCTGTATGCGATACTGGACCGGCCCGACCGCAGCGTCGCGGCGGTGATCGAGTATCTGCGCCGCCTCGGCATCGACTGGTCGCCGCACCCGACGGACGACGATGTCCGGCGCGAATTCGACACGATGTGGCAGCGGATCGGCAGCCGCGCCATCGAGGATCTGATCGACCTGCCTTTGACGACCGAAGCGCCATGGCGTAGCGCACTCGAAGTCCTCATGTGGGGCCAGGGGCCGGCGCTGCACACGGATGCGAACCTGCTCTGCCTCATCGGCGCACGCATGGCGAACATCAGCATGGAGCATGGCAACTGCGATGCCTCCTGTCTCGCCTATATCGTCGTGGGCATGGTCCTGGGCCCCCACTTCGGCGACTACCAGGGCGGCTACCGGTTCGGCAAGCTCGGCCTGGACCTGCTCGAACAACGCGGGTTGCAGCGCTTCAAGGCGCAAACCTATCTGGGATTCGGGTGCCTGATCAGCCAGTGGGCGCGGCACGTGAGGGTGGGCATCGATGCCGTCCGCCGCGCTTTCGACGCGGCCCGCGAGAGCGGCAACCTGGTGTATGCCTCGTATTGCTGCAACTGCCTGATCGCGCTGCGGCTCGCGGAGGGCGCGCCCCTCGGCGACGTCCAGCAGGAGGCCGAGCACCTGTTCGGCTTCGCGCAGAAGGCCCGGTTTGGCCTGGTCATCGCCACGATGAACACGCAGTTGATGACCATGCGGGCCTTGCGCGGACTGCCGCAGCAGTTCCGCCTGGCCGGCAACGTCGAATGCACCGAGGAAGAATTCCGGCAGCACCTGGAACGTGAACCGCACGTGGCCGTCTCCCACTGTGCCTACTGGATTCGCACGATGGAGGTCCGCTACTTCTACGGCGACGCCGCGGGCGCCCTCGACGCGGCAACGAAGGCGCACCCGCTGCTCTGGACCATCCCCTCCTTTATCGACCTGTCCGAATATCACTTCTTTCGCGCGCTGGCGAGCGCGGCCCGCTACGATACCGCGCCCGCCGGCGAGCGGCCCGCGCTGCGGGAGGCGCTCGCCGCACACCACCGGCAACTCGCCGTCTGGGCGGCGAACTGCCCGGAAAACTTCAGGAGCCGCGCCGCCCTCGCCGCCGCCGAAATCGCCCGCATCGAGCAGCGCGACATGGAGGCGATGCGCCACTACGAAGACGCGATCGTTGCGGCACGCGAGCAGGGCTTCCTGCATATCGAAGCCCTGGCCTACGAACTCGCCGCGGATTTCTACCTGTCTCGCGATTTTGCGGAGATCGCGCACACCTATCTGCGCCAGGCACGCGCGTGCTATGTGCGCTACGGCGCGGACGGCAAGGTCGATCAGCTCGACCGGCACCATGCCCGGCCCGCCGGCACCTGGACGCAGGCGCCGGCACTGGCGCCCATCGACACGTCCAACCGGCAACTGGATATCGCCACGATCATGAAGGCCTCGCAGGCAGTGTCGCGGGAAATCGTGCTCCCCGCCCTGGTCGAAACCCTGATGCGGATGACCATCGAACAGGCCGGCGCCGACCGCGGTCTGCTCCTGCTGCCGGCGGCAGACGGTTTCCGCGTCGAGGCCGAGGCGACGAGCACCCGAGCCACGGTCGACGTCGCCCTCCGGCCAGCCCCGGCAGACACGGCAGCGTTACCCGAATCGCTGCTGCGCTACGTGGCGCGGGTACGGGAAAGCATCCTGCTGGACGACGCGGCCGCACCACACCTGTTTTCCGAAGACCCATACTTCGCTGCGCAACCTCCCAAATCGATCCTGTGCATTCCGCTCACCAAGCAGACCAACCTGGTCGGCATCCTGTATCTGGAAAACCGCCTGATGCCGCGGGCCTTTACCCATAACCAGCTCGCCCTGCTGGAGCTGCTCGCCTCCCAGGCCGCCATTTCCCTGGAAAACGCGACGCTCTACGCCAGCCTGCAGGCGCGCGAAGCCCGGATCCGCCGCCTGGTGGATTCCAGCATCATCGGCGTCTTCTTCTGGGATTTACACGGCAATATCCTTGACGCCAACGATGCATTCCTGGGGATGATCGGCTATACGCGGCCAGACTTGCTGGCCGGGGAAGTGAACTGGGAACGGATGACGCTGCCGGAATACAAGGCGCTCGATGACCAAAAAGTCGTGGAAGTACGGACCACGCGGACGTGCACGCCCTACGAAAAGGAATTCCGGCGCAGGGACGGTAGCCGTGTCCCGGTGCTGGTCGGCGCCGTCCTGTTCGACGACTCCCCGGACGAGGGCGTGGCCTTCGTGCTCGACCTCACCGAGCGCAAGCAGGCCGAGGCGGAGCGCCAGGCGCGCCAGGCCGCCGAGGCGGCCAGCCTCGCCAAGAGTGCCTTCCTGGCCAACATGAGCCATGAACTGCGCACCCCGCTGAACGGCATCCTCGGCTATGCCCAGGTCCTGGAACGCGACCCGGCACTGGGCGCACGGCAGCTGGCCGGGATCGACATCATCCGCAAGAGCGGCGAGCATCTGCTGACCCTCATCAACGATATCCTGGACATGGCCAAGATCGAAGCCGGCAAGATGGAGCTCTATCCGGCCGACATTCCGCTGGTCCGATTCGTGCAGACCATCATCGACATCGTGGGCGTGAAAGCCGCGCAAAAGGGGTTGCAACTGGTGTGCGACCTGTCTCCCGACCTGCCGACCTGGGTCCTGGCCGACGAAAAGCGGTTGCGCCAGGTCTTGCTGAACCTGTTATCGAATGCCATCAAGTTCACCGACGTCGGCCGGGTCACGCTGGAAGTGCGCTTCGCGCCACCGGACCGGCTCTGCTTCGAAGTGCGCGACACCGGCATCGGCATTGCCACCGACCAGCTGGACATCATCTTCGAGCCGTTCGAGCAGGCCGGCGACGTGCGCCGGCACCTGGCCGGCACCGGCCTCGGCCTGGCCATCAGCCGGCAATATGTGCGCCTGATGGGCGGCGAGATCCAGGTCGACAGCCGGGTCGGCGAAGGCAGTACGTTCCGCTTCGAGATCCAGGCGCCGCCGTTGCAGGCGGCGCCAGCGGCGGCGGCCCCCGCGATCGTGACCGGCTATGCGGGCGCGCGCAGGAAGGTGCTGGTGGTCGACGATGTCGCCGAGAACCGGGCGGTGGTGGTAGACCTGCTGGTCTCGCTCGGCTTCGAGGTGGTCGAGGCGGCCAATGGCGAGGACGGGCTGGCGATGGCGCAACGCCTGCGGCCCGACCTGATCCTGACGGATATCGCCATGCCGAAGCTGGACGGGCTGGAAGTCGCACGCAGGCTGCGTCGACAGGAAGATTTCGCGGAGGTGCCGATCATCGCGCTCTCGGCGAGCGTATCGGATAGTGACAGCGAGCAATGCCTGGCAGCCGGCATGAACGCGTTCATCCCCAAGCCGCTCGACGTGGACAAGCTGCTGGAGCAGATCGAGAGTCTGCTCGGACTCGAATGGATCCATGGCGTGACGCACGCGGAAGCGCCGCCGGCCGAAGAGCCCGTCGTGACGCCGCCGGCGGAGGAGATGGAATTGCTGTACCGGCTGGCCAGGGTGGGCAATATGCAGGCGATCGTGGCACACGTCGAACGGTTGGCCGGACTCGACGAATGTTATCGGCCGTTCGCCAACCAGTTGAGTGCGCTGGCCAAGCGCTATCAGTCCAAGGCCGTAATGCAAATGGTCGAGGCGCATCGAAGCGGCAGTCCGGCCCAGTGATGCCGCAGGTTTCCGGCAGGCACGGACGCGATGCCCTTTTTCGTTCGAGGGTATGATCGAGGGTATGATGCCCAATTCAACTGACGACCTCCAACAGGTGCGCGCGCGCATCGCCGCGACGGCCGCCCGCATGATCGCCCAGGATGGCGCGGATTACGCCACGGCCAAGACGAAGGCGGCGCGCCAGGTGCTCGGCGTGGATCGTCCTTCCCCGAACTACCTGCCGGACAATCTCCAGGTCGAAGACGAAGTCCGCCGTTACCAGGCCCTGTTCCTGGGTCCGGCCCAGGCCGAGCGCATCCGCCACATGCGCAGCGCGGCCCTCGAGGTGATGGAGCAGCTGGCGGAATTCCGTCCCTACCTGACCGGTGCCGTCCTGAGTGGAACGGCGGGCGAACATGACGACATCCACCTGCAACTGTTCGCCGACAGTGCCAAGGATGTCGAGATCTGGCTCCTGAACCGCAACGTCAATATCGATATTTCCGAGACTCCCCACTTCAAGGGGGGACGCCACGATCCCGTCGAAACGGTAAGCTTCATGTGGCAAAAGGACATGGTGCACGCCGAGCTGTATGAAATGAACGACCTGCGGGGCGCGTTGAAACCGCGCGCCGACGGCCGCCTGCAGCGGGTCGACGCCGCCGGCCTGCGTGCCCTGATGAATAACGAATCGCTTGAACAAGATGAATAAAAAACACCTGGCCGGCTATGTGATCCTGGCCGCCGCCTTCACCGTGCTCGGCGCCATCGCTGGCGTCAAGCAGGATGCGAAAGGACCGCTGACGACGAGCTATGCGCCGACGGACGGCCATCCGCACACGGCCGTCGCGAACCTGTATGCGACCTCGTTGAATGACCTGGCCGGCAAGCCGCAACCGCTGGCCCAGTGGAAGGGCAAGCCGCTGCTCGTGAACTTCTGGGCGTCGTGGTGTGCGCCCTGCGTGTCGGAGATGCCGGAACTGTCCGAACTGGCCGCGAAGGATGGCGGCAAGCACTTCCATGTGATCGGCATCGGCATCGATTCCCCCGCGAACCTCGCCGAGTTTACCCGCAAAATCAAGATTTCCTACCCATTGTACGTAGGCGGCATGGGTGGCACCGACCTGGCGCGTGGCCTCGGCAACGCGAACGGCGGGCTGCCATTTACCGTGCTGATCGGCGCAGATGGGCAGGTTCGCAAGACTTACCTGGGCCGTCTGAAGTTCGATCAGCTGCGCGCCGACCTGGCCAAGTTATAGGTCAGGCGAACGGTCGTTCATTTCTTTTCGGACTTCTTTATATCGCTTGCCAACACGTAACGTTGGCGGCAAAATGCCTGTCTTTCGGGCAAAACAGACGGTTAAACATGGCGAAAAAGCTACTGCTGCTCAATGGCCCCAACCTGAATTTGCTGGGGACGCGTGAGCCTGCGGTGTACGGCGCGACAACGCTGGCCGACATCGAGCAGGCCGCCACCGCCCAGGCACAAGCGGCCGGGGCGGAGATCGCCTGTTTCCAAAGCAACCATGAAGGTGCGCTGATCGACCGTATTCACGCTGCCCGCCAGGAGGGCATCGATGCGATCGTCATCAATCCAGGTGGATTGACTCATACCAGCGTGGCGCTGCGCGATGCCCTGGCAGGCGTGGACATTCCCTTCGTGGAAGTGCACATCTCTAATATTTACAAGCGCGAGGAATTCCGGCACCACTCCTTTTTGTCGGCGATCGCACTCGGTACGATCTGCGGCCTGGGAGCTGATGGATATCGCTTTGCCATCGACTTCGCGCTGAAACAGCGTTAATCTACGACAACTTCACGCATTCCGCGCGCAAGTGCGCACCACCGACGCGCCGTATGCTCTTAAACAAATAATTCCAAGGGGTTTCACATGGATCTAAGAAAACTCAAGACATTAATCGACCTCGTCGCCGAGTCGGATATCGCCGAACTCGAAGTGACAGAAGGCGAAAGCAAGGTCCGCATCGTCAAGTCCTCGGCAATCCCGCAGAATCAGATGGTCATGGTGCCGCAGCAAGGCGTCCAGCAATTCGCGGCACCGGCCGTGCAGGCCCCGGCCGCCGCACCCGCTGCCCCGGCAGCACCGGCCGAGCCGACCGGTCACGTCGTCAAGTCGCCGATGGTCGGCACGTTCTACCGCTCCTCGGCACCGGGCGCCCCGGCATTCGTCGAAGTCGGTTCGACCGTGAAGGAAGGCGACACCCTGTGCATCATCGAAGCGATGAAGCTCCTGAATGAAATCGATGCCGACCTCTCCGGCACCGTCACCAAGATCCTGGTGGAAAACGGCCAACCCGTCGAATTCGGCCAGCCGCTGTTCGTGATCGGCTAACGTCTCCGGCGCGGTCGTTCGACCGCGCCCTCCCGGCATGCCGCCGGCACTCAAAGAAACACCGAACTTACCATGTTTGAAAAAATTCTTATCGCCAATCGTGGTGAAATCGCGTTGCGTATCCAGCGCGCGTGCCGCGAGATGGGCATCAAGACGGTCGTCGTGCACTCCGAGGCGGACAAGGACGCCAAGTATGTGAAGCTGGCCGACGAGTCCGTCTGCATCGGTCCGGCAGCGTCCGCACAGAGCTACCTGAGCATGCCGGCGATCATCAGCGCGGCCGAGGTCACGGATGCGGAAGCGATCCACCCCGGCTACGGATTCCTGTCGGAAAACGCCGACTTCGCCGAACGTGTCGAAAAATCGGGCTTCGTGTTCATCGGCCCGCGCCCCGAATCGATCCGCCTGATGGGCGACAAGGTCTCGGCCAAGCAGGCGATGATCCGCGCCGGCGTGCCGTGCGTGCCGGGCTCGGACGGCGCCCTGCCCGATGATCCGAAGGAAATCATCCAGACCGCGCGCCGCGTCGGCTACCCGGTCATCATCAAGGCCGCCGGCGGCGGTGGCGGCCGCGGCATGCGCGTCGTGCACACGGAAGCCGCGCTGCTGAACGCCGTCGCGATGACCAAGACGGAAGCCGGCACCGCGTTCGGCAATCCGGAAGTCTATATGGAGAAATACCTGGAAAATCCGCGCCACGTGGAAATCCAGG
>Ga0207654_10001700_pt1 | contig 11496 bp, 13 predicted proteins | sample KBSC64metaG_FD_184355 | JGI IMG/M metagenome (GOLD analysis project Ga0207654, IMG submission 184355) | Corn rhizosphere microbial communities from Kellogg Biological Station, Michigan, USA - KBS C6-4 metaG (SPAdes) (version 2) | ecosystem: Host-associated > Plants > Roots > Rhizosphere > Soil...
GAAAATCATCGGCCGCATGCCGACCACTCTGGGGGATGCGCCAAGCCGGCCCGATCCGCCCAGCCGCGCGCCGTTCCAATAAAGTTCGTAACCGTCTTCGACCGCGGTTGGTCCCAAAATATCCCATTCCCGGTTTCCGGGCGGCACCGTCACGGCGCGGCGATACCAAGCATAGCCTTCATAACCAGGGTGGCCGTGTGCGCCCCAACCCTTGACGTAATTCGGCAGACCGACATCGCCGTCATTGCTGCTTGCGGGCGCGCTCAGGTCCACCATTTCCCAGCTGCTGTCGTCCGCGTCCGCATTGGCCCAGTTCGGATCGTCGCCGGTATGGAATCGCCATGGGCCATCGAGCAATGGGGCGGCAGCACGCAATGTGGCCGGGTCGGGCCCGCCGCCGATCGCCAGGACCGCGGTTACACCGCCCCAGGCAATCAAGGTAAGAATGAGGATCCAGATCAGCGTCCGGCGCGTATGAAGCGCCGTTCCAATAGAAGAAGTAGGTTCGATGGCTCCTGTTGCGCTTGTCATCTATGCCCCCGATTGGCCTTCGGCTGATGTGAACGCTCACATATGTACGGCCTAAATTTGGGCGGTATCGGGGCGGGCTTTGAAGTGGCTGCTTTTCAGCGCGAGCGACGAAGCAAAAAAGCCCGGCCGATCCGGCCGGGCTTTTATGATGGTTGCGGGGATAGGATTTGAACCTATGACCTTCAGGTTATGAGCCTGACGAGCTACCGGGCTGCTCCACCCCGCGTCATATTCCGTACTCTCTACTTCAACGCTCCACCCGGTTCGACCGGTTTCTGGGCCCCCGCCTTCGCGGGGGTGCCGCTGCGGCTAAGGTTCGCTTCGCTCACCAAGCCTCGCGGCAGCTGCTCCACCCCGCGTCACGGTTCCGGGTAAACCCGGAGGGTGCGCGGATATAGGCTAAGGCTATCCCCCTGTCCAGTCCTGCTTTTTAGCCCTATTTTCCGGGGGTTGGGACCGGTTTCAGGCCGATTTAACCGGTCCCTGTTATTAGAGATGCCATGCGGCGACTGCTTCTCCTGTTTGTCCTCCTGCCGGGCGCGGCCATGGCCGCCGATCCAGCCCACACCGTCGCACAGAAAGGCCGCGCCTTTCGTCCCACCGAAGTGACCATCAACCGCGATGAAGTCCTCACCTTCACCAATGAGGACAGTTTCATTCATCAGATTTATGTCGATGGGCTGTTCGATTCCGAGGAAAAAGCCCCGGGCGAGAATCTTAATGAAACCTTTCCCAAAACCGGGACCTTCCAGGTGCGCTGCCATATTCATCCCACCATGCGTATGACGGTACGCGTAAAATAGGCGGGAGGCTCAAGCCTCTGCCGCTCCTGCATCCCTTAAGCCGCCATAAACCGCCAATCGGTCAAAATGGTGGGGTTATTTTTCCAGGCAGGCGCACGCCTATGCCGTTGGCCAAGCACACTATCGGCGCCAAAATCTTTGGCGCCTTCGCCGCCATGAGCGTCATTATCGGCCTCACGGGTCTGGTGGGCTATGGCATCTTGTCCGCCGCCGGCGACATCGCGGTCACCACTTTCGACGGTCCACTGATGGCGATCAACTACGCCCGGGCCGCGCAGACCGATTTCACTGAAATGCAGCTGGCGGAATTGCGCTTCGAGCACGCCGCGCCCCCGGACCGATCCGCCATCGCCGCCGACATTGCCGAGCTGGCTTCCACCTTTGATGCCGATTTTGATGTTGCCGCCCAGCGTAGCCAGGCCGCCGACGAACAGAAGATGATCGCTCAGATCCGTCCGCTGGTGAAACGCTGGCGCGATGCGCGCGCACACGGTGATACCGCCGAGCTGGAGAGACTGGACCGCCAGATCGACGAGAAATTCGATCTTCTGATCGAGTTCCATACCGATCACAGCTTCATCGGCCGCCGCCAGACGGTCGACAATGTCGACCATTACAAATATGCCAGCATCGCGATCACCATCTTTGCGTTGCTTCTGGCGGGCGGCATCACCCTGCTGCTGAGCCGCAGAATCGTGCGGCCGCTGCGCGCCGCGGCCACCGTCGCCGACCGCATCGCCAAGGGCGAATTGCAGACGCCCATCCCGCCCGCGGGCCAGGACGAAACCGGCGCCCTGCTGAAATCCATGACGGTGATGCAGGACAGTATCCGCGAAGCCATGACACGGGAAAAGCAGCTGCGCCGTTCGGCTGAAAACCGGCTGGTAGATGCGTTGGAAACCAGCCGTGAAGGCGTGATGCTGGTGTCGCCTGACGGCAAAGTGGTCATGTCAAACAGCACGCTGCGCGGTTTCTTTCCCGGCATCGCCATGCATCTGATGCCTGGCGTTTATTTCGACAAGGCCCTGGAGATGATCCAGAGTCAGCTCAAGCCCACCCAGGCGCACAGCAAGGACATTCACGCCAGCGGTCACGCGGAACTGGAACTGGCCGATGGCCGCTGGCTGCGCATGACCGGCAGCGCCACTTCCGAGGGTGGCTCCATTATCTTCCTTTCCGATTTCACCAGCATCAAGGAGCGCGAAGAATCCCTGCGCCGCGCCAAGCTGGAAGCCGAAGAAGCCAATGCCTCCAAGAGCCGCTTCCTGGCCAATATGAGCCATGAATTGCGCACCCCGCTGAACGCCATCATCGGATTTTCCGAAATCATTTCCGGCCAGTTGTTCGGCGATCTGGGCAATGCGCGTTATCTCGACTATTCCGGTGACATCCTGCGCAGCGGCCGTCATCTTTTGGCGGTGATCAATGACGTGCTGGACTTGTCCAAGAGCGAGGCGGGCAAGATGGTGCTCAAGGTGCGCGAGACCGATATGCGCGATGTGCTGGAGGACTGCCTCTCCATGGTGCGCGAGCAATGCGCCGCAGCCGGACTCAGCCTGTCGGTGACGGGGATGGAGCATCCGCTGCCGATGAATGGCGATGCCGCCAAGCTGCGCCAGATATTCCTCAATCTGTTGTCCAACGCCATCAAATTCACGGAAAAAGGCGGTATCGCCCTGGCTGCCGCCGCTACGGATGGGTACGTGTCGGTGACGGTGGCCGATACCGGCATCGGCATGGATGCCGAAGATGTGAAGATCGCTTTCCAGCCTTTCGGCCAGGTGGATAACCGGCTGGAGCGGCGTTATGAAGGCACCGGCCTGGGCCTGCCTTTGACCAAGGCGCTGGTGGAGCTGCACAAGGGCACGATTGTCGTCGACAGCGCTCGCGGCAAAGGTACCAGCGTCACGATATCTTTCCCGGCTGCGGCGGCTGAGGAATTATTGGAAGCGGTTTAGCGGTCCATCCTGGCCCGCTCTTTTGCGGTTTGGATGGCGCGAACAAAACCGACCGGATCGGCGATCGCCGGTGTGGTCACCGAATCCACCCCGGTGCCCTCAATGCGCACCGTGCCGTAGCCGACCAAGCGTCCCAACACGGACTGGTTGACCCGCACGCCTTCTATATTGGGCAGTGCGATCTCATTGGTGTGCATCGACAGCAGGCCGAATTTTTCCACAAAACGATGACTGGTGATGCCGATTTCGGTGGACCATTGGCGGATCATCATCCGCATAAAGATGACCAGCCCCAGCAGGAACAGCAGTCCGGTGCCCAGGATATAGGGATCGGTATATTGGTCGGCCGCAACCAGCGCCGCCAGGAACAGAAATAGCGGTATCAGCAGCGCCAGCCAGGCGAAGGCAAAATAGAGCTTGTGGAAGCGGGCATAGGTAATCACGACCTCGCCGTCGCCCAGGGACTGCTGGATATAGGACATCTCTGCGCTCTCTCCCGCCGTGCCTGCCCTTTTTAAGCCATAATTGGGCCGGGTGATACCCGCGTAAAAAATTCTGGGAGGGATTTCATGAAAACGGTCTTTTGCAGTTCTTTGCTGATTGCGGGCGCCTTGGTCTGTGGAGGTGTTCAAGCGCAACAAGCAAGTAGCAACATGAGTTTTTTCATCACCAGTATGGGCAAGGGCGACGGCGCCAATCTGGGCGGGCTGGCAGGGGCCGATGCCCATTGCGCCACCCTGGCCAAGGCGGCCGGTTCGACCAAGGCCAATTGGCGCGCCTATCTCAGCACCACGCCGGTCCAGGGCGGGGCGCCGCCGGTGGATGCCCGTGACCGCATCGGCAAGGGTCCATGGGTCAATTCCAAAGGAGTCACCATCGCCCGCAACGTCGATGACTTGCACAGCGCCAAGCTGAGCAAGGAAATGCTGCTCAATGAAAAAGGCGGCTTGGTCAATGGCGCGGGCGACACCCCCAACACCCATGACATGCTGACCGGTTCCGACACGTCCGGCCGCTATCTGCCGATCAGCGGCGACTCCACCTGCAAGAACTGGACGAGCAACGGCGAAGGGTCGGCGATGCTGGGCCATCATGACGGCAAAGGGCCCAATGCCAATCGCAATTTCTCGTCCTGGAATACGGCGCATATGTCCAAGTCTTGCAGTCAGCCCGACCTGGTCGCCACCGGCGGCGCGGGCCTGTTCTACTGCTTCGCGGCAGACTGAGCGCGGTACCCTGAAAAAGAAAAAGCCCGGGTGAGGGCGGATTAAGCGAAAGGTCCAGTGGACCTTTCGCCCGCCCGAATGGTCCGTAGCGACAGCGTATGGACGCGCCGCGCGGCCAAGCGCGGCGCGAGGCTGGGACGAAGCCGCCACGAATGAAAAAGCCCGCCTCATGGCGGGCTTTTTGTTCGTGAATGGCAAAAATTTTAGCGATCGTGATCCGGCCGCGTTACGGGGCTGCCGGGGGTTCCTGGTTCGTCTTGACGCCGGCCAGCTGGCGATACAGCGCCGTAGCGCGATTGACATAGGAGCTTTCGTGTCCCGCGGTAAGCACGCTCGCGCCTTCGCCACTCCTGTTGAGAACGGAAACGCCGAAAATCCCCGGCGCCACATGTTCGATGATCAGCACCGACTGGAGGGCGCCGGGCTTGAACAATGTGAACCAGAACCGCCGTATAGGCGTGACATTGTCGCTGGAAATGACAAAGCGCTCGGGCGCGCTTTCGGATACGCGCAGGCGGTAGATGGCCGGGCCTGTGCGGGCATCGTCCTCCCAATAGTAGAGGTCCGCGCCTTTCACCAATTCGGACGGCAAAAAATCGGGACGGCGCGATTTCGCATCCGGCCCGGTGAGCGCGGAGGCGTCGTTACTCAGCGGACCCCATTTCTTCTCCGTCGTTGACCAGTACTGGATGTTCCGCAGGGCGGAAATCGTCCCAACCCTCGCCAGCAGCGCACTCATCGGACCGTCAAAATGAAAGCTGCCGGTCAGGGTGACGATAAGCCTTGACCTCACCTCCGCCGGCCAGCCCGAGCAGCTGGGCGGGCGCCAATTGCCGTGCTGGAGTTCTTTTCCTTGCCAAATCGCGATAATGGGCGCCGCATCAGGCGACGGATAGGCCGGCGCCCCGGCAATGGCGCAAGGTGGTTGCGGGCCGAAAGCCTGGGCGCTGGACGCCGGCAGCGATAACGCGCAAGCGAGCATCGCATGACGCAACCTCACAACAAATTCTCCCAAGCAAGAGAATATATTTCCCTCAGTCGCACCCATACCGGCCGGGATCGCCAGGCCTTGATCCCGATGCGTTCGGCGGTGGCTTGATCAGCCTGGAATAGATCTTCCAGCCCCTGGGCCGCATCGCTGCCTAGAACGACCACATCGACTTCGTCGTTGAAGATGACGCTCCGGTGATCGAAATTGGACGAACCGATCGCTGACCACACGCCGTCCACCACGACGGTCTTTGAATGAAGAACCACATCGCGAATTTCGTAGATCTTTACGCCCGCATCCAGCAGTTCGGAATAGCGGGCATGGGCCACGGCAATGGACAATGGGGAGTCGCTGCGGGCCGGCAACAGCAGGCAGACATCCACGCCGCGCTTCGCTGCGCCGGTCAGGGCCTCCATCTCCTGCTTGGTAGGCGCGAAATAGGCGGTCGTGATCTTGACACTCCTTTCAGCGGTCCGGATCGCGGTCAGAAGGGTGACGTAATACAGCGGCATCTCGTTGTCAGGCGTGCTTCCCAACACGCGCGCCACGGCACTGCCTTTCGGTGCCGCGGCCAAAAACATGGCGGTCTGGTCCAGCAGTGGGCCTTTTTGCTTGGTCCAGTGATCGAGGAACAGCTTCTGCAATTCTGCGATGGCCGGTCCTTCTATCTGAAGATCGGTATCGCGCCATTGTTCCGGAGTCGAGCCGGGCGGCCCGCCGGACTTGCCGATGGGATTACTCTGGTAGGCCGTGCTGAGATTGACGCCGCCGATGATCGCGACCCTCCCGTCCACAACCAAGATCTTGCGATGGTCCCGGTCGTTGAAGGAATAAGTTACTTTCGACTCCAGCGGGTTGACCGGATTGAAAGCAACCAGATTGATGCCGGCCTGCTTCAACCGGTCCAGAAATATCGTGGCCGTGCTGCCCGAACCATAGCTGTCATAAATCACATTGACGGCGACACCTGCCTGACGTTTGGCGACCAGCAGGTCACCCAGGTGCGCGCCATCGCTCTCCACATCCTCGAAAATGTAATATTCCAGGTTGATGTGGTTGGTTGCGCTTTGTATCGCGCTGAACATTGCCCTGAACGTCTGAGGTCCATCCCGCAGCAGTTGGATGCGGTTGCCGGCGATCAACGGACTTTCCGATATCGCCTCTTCATACGCGGTATGGCGCTTGAGCAACGCGTCATCGCCGGCGTCGGTACCCAGACGCTCCAATATCGCCTTGCTCTGTTCTACCGTGAGCGGGCCACGACGTCCCACGATCTGGGCAGCGGCCTTGCCGGTCGCCTGGGGCGGGGCGATATCCGGCAGCGTCGCACAGCCGGCGCTCAGCGCTATGCACAGAATGCCAACGGCCATGGATCGCGCTCTGCGCGCACGCTGCTGCAAGTCGCGGATTGCTTCCATGGCCGCGGAGATCATTTCCATTTGCGGCCAAATTTCCGGATATGCAGGATACTATTTGTGTTCCCTGGCTTCTTCGGAAACTTCGTGCCCGGCCTTGGAAACATCCTTGCCGGCGCCTTCGACGGTGTTGCAAGCAGTCAGAATGGTGGACGCGCCGCCAAGAATGACGAACACAATAAAGGCCACTGCCAATTTACTTCGCATAAATAATTCCTTTGATGACGGAATATACCGACAAATAACACAACGCCGATGTGTGCATTTGGTTCCCGCACGGAACACGGCGCGACGCCTGAAACCGGACTGTAGCGGTTCTGATGCGCGTCACGCGCGCGATTGAATTTCCGCTCCTTTGAAAACTTGTATCTCTGCGTATGAAGCACGGTCCATGAGGGAGAAAAGTTTGGCTCAAGCACCTCGAAGCGAACGATAGAACGGCTCGACACTGTGGCAGCGGCGATTTTTTTCCTCGATTAGGACGGCGCGAACACGCTGGTAGGTCAGCGCGTGCTCTGCGCCAAGCTGCTCCAATGTTCGCCCTTCGGCAAAAGCAGTGAACATGCGGCGGTTTCTATCGGACTTGCTGGGCACTTGTTGATCCTGTTGTGAGATCGGCCAAACCCGAAAGTTCTCGAGCTGGTGAGTTCCGAGCTTCTTTCCCTTTGGGAAGCCGCTTCGGCATGTGGGGAACCGCCGCCTATCTGGAAAGTTCCATGGTTTGACCGAAAATGCCCGCAGGGACAACGGTTTACCGGCAGCAGGGGCATCTAAATTATTGAAATCAAAGAAAAAAATGGAACCTTTCGCGGCTGCGGGGTTTATTATCGGCATGGGCCAGACCGCAAGTCAGCGAACGATTCTGGTCGTCGAAGATGAACCCTTCATCCGCTTGTCCGCGGTCGCCATGCTGGAAGATGCCGGCTTTGGCGTGCTGGACGCGAAGGACAGTGCCGAAGCCCTGAAAATGTTGGCGCATCACGAGAAAGTCAGCATTCTCATGACCGATGTGCGTATGCCGGGTCAAATGGACGGGTTGGCGCTGGTGGCGTATGTCCGTGTCGCCTATCCCGCCATTTTTTCGCTTGTGGTCTCTGCGAATATCTCTGCTGCGCAGGCGGGCAACGCTGGTGCGGCGGGTTTTCTCGCCAAACCTTATACGGCTTGCACGATGGTCCAGGCGGTGAACGATGCTGTCCTGCGGCACTGACATTTTCGGAGAGCGCCGCGAGCAACCATCTGGAGTGAGACGAAGATGACCCAAGTCATGTGCAGCCAACTCAAACAGGCGGTGGAATCCCAGCATGGCGGCGAAGCGACTTTCGTTCAGTCCGTTCCGGTGCTTGAAACGCGCGGCGGTCACACAATTTCGGACGAATCCGTCTCAGTTTTCGATTTGCGCGGTAGCACCAGTGGCGCATTTCGCGCCTATGCGTGGGTACAAGAAGCGCCCGACGGGCAACAGACGTTTTTCGCGGTCCTGCATACGCCCTGGATTGTCAGCCCAATCCAGGCCGTCCGTGCGGCGGCGGAGGCGAGAACTCAGGAATAGCCCGCCATGCCGGCCGATTGGTATCTCTCTGTCCGTCGTGCTACCGTCCCTCGTCGCCACGTCACCTTTGGGCACTGGCGCTTGAGAGACCTCCGGGGCAAGTAACGCAACATTGCCCGCGCTCCCGCTCGTTGCAGTCGGAGCATATGTGTCCGTTGAAAAACAACGACAAGTCAGACGCCGTCCCTGCCATCCGGGCATCGGACAGGGAAAGAGGATCATGAAGCCGTTCTTCGGCAAAATTGAAGACGTTCGTTCGCTCGCGCAAATCGTCGTGGAGACGGTACGTGAACCGCTGCTGGTCTTGGACAACAAGCTGACCATCTTGGTTGCCAGCCCGTCGTTCCACAAATCCTTTCAGATCAGTCCCGGGGACACACCCGATCAGCCGCTGTTTGCGCTGGACAACGGGGCCTGGGACATTCCGGCGCTCCACACCTTGTTGGAACGCTCCCTGATGGACCAAACGGTTGTGGAGGGATTCCTGGTCGAGCAGGATTTTCCCCGTATTGGCGCGCGTGTGTTCCTGCTTCACGCCCGCAAAGTGTTGGGCACCGATGCCGGCCATGCCCTCATACTTCTCGGCTTTGAGGATATCACCGAACGCCGGGCCATCGAGCGCGAGAAAGACCGTCTACAAGCCCGGACGGACGATCTTCTTCTGCAAAAAGAAATGCTTCTGGCGGAAATGCAGCACCGCATCGTCAACAGTCTTCAGATCATCGCCAGTATTCTGATGCTCAAAGCGCGTCATGTGACATCCGAGGAAACCCGGCAGCACTTGCAGGATGCCCATCGTCGCGTCATGTCGGTCGCCGCCGTCCAGCAGCACCTGCATAGTGCTGGAAGCTCGGACACGGTGGATGTCGCCCCCTATCTTTCAAAACTCTGCGGCTCGCTGGGGGAATCCATGATCGGCGAAAGCCGTCCCGCCACACTCACAGTCACGGCCGATGCGTCAACCGTTCAGTCGGCAGACGCGATCAGTCTGGGCCTCATCGTGACCGAGCTGGTCATCAACGCGTTGAAATATGCCTTCCCCAATCAAAACAAGGCAGCCGCTGTCACGGTCAGCTATGAAATCAACGGCGCGGACTGGAAACTCTCGGTTTCCGACAATGGCGTGGGGCGTGCCGAACATATCGGGCCGGCCGCAAAAGGCGGCTTGGGCACCAGTCTGGTGAAAGCTCTGGCGCATCAACTCGATGCGCAGGTCGAAACCGTCAGCGGCCCGACCGGAATGAACGTCTCCGTCAGCCATGCCAGGTTCGTTTCCCGCTCGGCAAACTAGATCGATAAAGTCACGACGGAACCGAATGCTGCTGACAGCGTTCGCTCTTGAGGACATATCATGTCCCAATAGGAGTCCCCCAAAAATGATTTTCGCGAAAACGGCTGTTTCAGCCGCCGCTCTGACTTTGCTCATGAGCACAGTATCATTTGCGCAAGGCGGCGCCCCGGTGCCGGGCGAACGGGTTGATGCCAATGGCATGCCCACCACCCGTTCCACACCTGCTGAGCAGGCCGAGACCGCAGTGATCAACAACCAGGTTGGCGCCAAAAACGCCGCGGCGGATGCCAAGGGCGCGGCCGATAATGCCCAATATCAGACACAGCAGGAGCAATACCAGGCCCAACTGCGGCAAAACCAGGCGCAGCAGGAGCAGAACCAAGCACAACGGCGCGACTATCAGGATCGTACCGCGGCCTATAACAGGCTGCAAAACCGGTATGCCGTCGAACGCGCCGCGTATCGCCGCGGCATGTGGCCGAACCGCTATGTGAAATGGGTGATCGTGGACCGCGATGCGGGCTTGATCGGTGAGCGCGTCGAGTTGATTACCGGCAGACGCGTGGGCACCGTAATCGACACGGCTCATGGCGCCAATGGCAAGGTCTCGGCGCTTCTGGTGAAGCTGGACAGTGACAAGATCGTTTGGATTGACACGGGCGACGTTCGCTACAACCGCCATGACGGCATCGTGATGACCAATCTGGATAGCGCGGACCTGCGTCATATGGCGGACGAGCGTGTTTGACCGTCTGATGAAAAAACCGCTGCCCAGTGAATGGTACGAGATGACCCGGTACATTCAAGAATGCCTTCGGCGCACCAGATTTATCTGGGCCGACAAGGCTGCACTGATTACCGTCTTCCTATTTTCGTTTCTTCTCCTTTTCCTGTGGTCTCTCGCATTCTTTGTGGTGGGAAGCCTTGGGGCTGCGCATTTGTGGGAGAGCTACGGTATTCTGGGAATTGAGATCGAGGTTCTGGCCATAGGGTCAACTTGGCTCGTGATGCGCATGACAGACTTCTTCGCCGGCGGATCCACCTATCAGCTCTTCTCGCGTCCGGCGGCGCGGGGTTGACCATAAGCATGCCGCCGGCCGAACGGTGCTGGGCCGCTATGAGCCAGGTATTTTAATCCTCGAAAGGAAATTTACATGTCCGTCGGAACCATACTGCTTGTAATTTTGATCATCGCGCTTTTGGGCGGCTTCAGCGGGATCGGCGGAGGGCGATTTTATGGAATGGGATATTATGGAGGCGGCGGACTCGGACTGGTCCTTGTTGTGGTGCTGATCCTGGTCATCCTGGGGAAAATCTGACGGCCGGCTTGCGGCATGCGGCCGGCATGGAATCGGTTTTTAACCGGTCTGCGATCCGTTGACTCCATCCGTATGAGAAGTCTGGCCGCTGGTGCGGACTTGCGCTGTTAGGGATCGCGTTCGGGAACCGGCTTGGTCTGTTCGGCCTTGCGCCGGGCGGTTTCCTCGGCGCGGCGCGTTTCTTCTAGCAGTCGCGCCGGGGGCTGTGCGCCGTTATTGCGCATTATACGAGGCGGGCAAGGACATCATTGTGGAACTTTCCCGATCTCCAGGCATTACCATACTGCCGTATCCCCAAAATCTGATTTCGGTATGACCTCCCTCAGCCGTGGGCTGCGGGCCCCTATTCCTTTGTGGAGAGTTTGATGAAAACCAGAATCGCGCTGATGGCGGCTGCCTTGTTGGCAACA
>Ga0207654_10001703_pt1 | contig 11472 bp, 23 predicted proteins | sample KBSC64metaG_FD_184355 | JGI IMG/M metagenome (GOLD analysis project Ga0207654, IMG submission 184355) | Corn rhizosphere microbial communities from Kellogg Biological Station, Michigan, USA - KBS C6-4 metaG (SPAdes) (version 2) | ecosystem: Host-associated > Plants > Roots > Rhizosphere > Soil...
TTCTTGGTCTTTACAGCAGCGACCGGTTTATTCATGAGCTCGGATTTCCGAAAGTGTGGAGCTTAGGTGATCTGCTGGGGCGCGCCTCGCGTCCCGGCAAAATTAAATACGTCAGTTCTTCTTGATCGCGCGGCGCGGACCCTTGCGGGTGCGCGCGTTCGTACGCGTACGCTGGCCGCGCACCGGCAGACCGCGGCGATGACGCAGGCCGCGATAAGTGCCGAGGTCGATCAGGCGCTTGATCGCCATGCCATTCTCGCGGCGCAGGTCGCCTTCAACCGTGTACTTGGCGACTTCGGTGCGCAGCTTCTCGATCTGGCCTTCGGTCAATTCCTTGATCTTGGTCGCCGGATCCACGCCCGCCGCAACGCACACCAGCTTGGACCGTGCCCGACCGATGCCGAAAATGCTCTGCAAGCCGATCACGACATGCTTCTGCACCGCCAAATTGACACCCGCAATACGCGCCATCTCATTGTCTCCGAAAGCGGCTTCCGCGCAAAAATGCGCAGTGAACCGTGAATTATAACCAGTTTTCTGACGTTATCAAAGCGCTAGTCGCGCCTCTTGTTCAATCCATGCCTCAACGCTGACTTCCACCGCGGCCATAACCCTTCAGGTTGGCCTTCTTGAGCAGGCTTTCGTACTGGTGCGACACCAGATGCGCCTGCACCTGCGCGGTGAAATCCATGACCACGACGACCACGATCAGCAGCGATGTACCGCCAAAATAGAACGGCACATGCCAGTTCTGCTGCAGCAGGGTCGGAATCAGACAAACCGCCACGAGGTAGATCGCGCCGGCGCCAGTCAGCCGGGTCAGCACGCCATCGATGTACTCGGCGGTGGCGCGGCCTGGACGGATACCCGGCACCAAGGCGCCGGACTTCTTCAGGTTGTCCGCGGTTTCGTTCGAGTTGAACACCAGCGCCGTGTAGAAGAACGCGAAGATGATGATCATCGCGCCGTACAGGATCTCGTACAGCGGCTCGCCCGGATTCAGCGCTGCGGTGACCTGCTGCAGCCAGCGGATGTCCGCGCCGTTGGAAAACCACGACGAGGCGGTGGCCGGAAACAGGATCAGCGATGAGGCGAAGATCGGCGGAATCACGCCGGACATGTTGATCTTCAGCGGCAGGTGCGAACTCTGGTTCATGTAGGCGCGCGAACCGCCCTGGCGGCGCGCGTAGTTCACGGTGATGCGGCGTTGGCCGCGCTCCATGAACACCACGAATGCGGTGACCAGCAACACCAGCGCCATGATGACCAGTACCTTCATCGGCGTGATTTCGCCCTGTTGCGACATTTCCAGCGTGCGTGTGACCGCGCTCGGCAGGCCGGCGACGATGCCGGCAAAGATCAGCAGCGAAATACCGTTGCCGATGCCGCGCTCGGTAATCTGCTCGCCCACCCACATCAGGAACATGGTGCCGGCGGTGAGACCTACCATCGCTGTGAAGATGAAACTCGGACCCGGTGCGTAGACCACGCCAGGCTGGTGCTGCAGCATGGTGGCGATACCGAAGGCCTGGAACGCGGCCAAGCCGATCGTGCCGAAACGCGTGTACTGGGTGAGCTTGCGCCGGCCAGACTCGCCTTCCTTGCGCATCGCTGCCCAGCTCGGGATCACCGAGCCGAACATCTGCACGATGATCGACGCCGAAATGTAAGGCACTACACCAAGCGCGAACAACGAAAAGCGTGCCAGCGCACCGCCGGAGAACATGTTGAACATGTCCACCAGGCCACCGCCCTGACCCTGGATCAGCTTGGTCATGGCGTCGGAGTTCACGCCCGGCACCGGAATGAACGAACCCAGGCGGAACACAACCAGCGCTCCGATCACGAACAGGATGCGCTGCTTGAGCTCGGTCAGCTTGCCGAGATTGCCGAGCAGGCCATTGTTTTGGGGCGCGGCCACCTTTTACTCCACGCTGCCGCCGGCAGCGAGAATCGCTGCCTTGGCGCCGGCAGTCGCGGCCACGCCCTTGAGCTTGACCGCGCGCTTGATCTCGCCCTTCTTGACGACCTTGGCGCGAATCGCGCGCGTGTCGACGAGACCGGCCGCCTTGAGTGCGGCGAAATCGATGGCATCACCCTTGATCGTATCGAGCTTGTACAGCAGCACTTCGGATGTGTCGCGCGCGAGCTTCGAGCGGAAACCGACCTTCGGCAGACGCCGCTGCATCGGCATCTGGCCGCCTTCGAATCCAGGCTTGACCTTGCCCTTGCCGGTACGCGCGTACTGACCCTTGTGGCCACGACCCGCGGTCTTTCCAAGGCCCGAGCCGATACCACGACCGACGCGCACGCGCACCTTGCGCGATCCCTTGGCTGGTTTGAGTGTATTCAGACGCATGATGCGAACTCCAGAATTTTTGCGCTTACGCGGTTTCTTCGATGCGGACGAGATAATTGATCTTCTCGACCAAGCCGCGCACCTGCGGCGAATCCTTCAGCTCGCGCACGTCGTTGAGCTTGTTCAGGCCGAGCGCCTTGACGCTCAGGCGATGCTTCCACTGGCAACTGTTCATGCTCTTGTACAGGCGCACGCGGATCGTGCCGGTCGCCTTGCTAGTTTTAGCCTTGGCCATAACCACCCACCTCGCTCACTTTCTTGCCGCGCTTGGCCGCGATGCGCTCCGGCGTGGCCATCAATTGCAGACCCTTGATCGTGGCGCGCACCAAGTTGATCGGATTGCGCGAACCGACGGCCTTGGCCAGCACGTTCTTGACACCAACCACTTCGAGCACGGCACGCATCGCGCCGCCGGCGATTACGCCGGTACCTTCGGATGCCGGCTGCATGTACACGCGGGCCGCGCCGTGATTGGCCTTGACCGCATGCCACAGCGTGCCGTTGTTGAGTTTGATGTGGGCCATGCCGCGGCGCGCACGCTCCATCGCCTTGGAGATCGCGACCGGCACTTCGCGCGCCTTGCCGTAGCCGAAGCCGACGCGGCCATCACCATCGCCGACCACGGTCAGCGCGGTAAAGCTCATCTGCCTGCCGCCCTTGACCGTCTTGGCCACGCGGTTGACGGCAATGAGCTTTTCCAGCATGCCGTCGCTGTTTTCACGTTCGTTGTTCGCCATCTGTTTTCACCTGTTTGCCACCGGTCGCCCGGAGGACTTTTGCTTGCGGCATTGCCGCTTGTAGTTGTGGGTACCGCGGTAAATCAGAATTTCAAGCCGGCTTCGCGCGCGGCATCTGCCAGCGCGGCGATGCGGCCGTGGTAACGAAAACCGGAGCGGTCGAACGCTACCGATTCCACGCCGGCGGCCTTGGCCTTCTGCGCGATCGCCTTGCCCACCGCCGTGGCGGCCGCCTTGTTCTTGGTACCTTTCAGGCCCTTTGCAAGGTCCTTCTGCACAGTCGAAGCCGCAGCCAGCACCTTGTCGCCTTCGGCCGAAATGACCTGGGCGTAGATGTGCTGGTCGGTGCGATGCACGGTCAAGCGCGGCACGCCGAGCTTGCGGATATGCGAACGCGTGGTCTTGGCGCGGCGCAGTCGGGCAATGTTCTTTTCGCTCATTTTCCTTCTCCAGAAAGCTGAAGTGCGCAGTTACGCCTTCTTGGCTTCCTTCAACGTGATCTTCTCGCCGGCGTAACGCACACCCTTGCCCTTGTAGGGCTCGGGCGGACGGAACGCGCGGATCTTCGCTGCGACTTCACCGACGCGCTGCTTGTCGGCGCCGGCGATCAGGATTTCGGTCTGGCTCGGTGCGGTCAAAGTGATGCCTTCCGGCGCATTGAACACGACCGGGTGCGAAAAGCCGAGGGTGAGGTTCAGATCCTTGCCCTGCAGCGCAACGCGATAACCGACGCCGACCAACTCGAGTTTTTTCTGATAGCCCTCGCTCACGCCCTTGACCATGTTGGCCAGCAACGCGCGTGTGGTGCCCGCAAACTTGGTTTCGGCCGAGCCGTCGGCACAGGTCACGTTGCCATTGTCGATGGCAACCTGGACGCCGGCGATCGCCGCCATCTTCAAGGTGCCCTTCGGACCCTTGACGGTGATGGCATCCTTGGCCACGGTGCACTCGACACCCTTGGGCAGCGTGATGGGTTTTTTAGCTACACGAGACATGTTTATCTCCAATTACGCCACGGTGCCGATGACTTCGCCGCCGACGCCCTTGGCGCGCGCCTGTGCATCGCTCATGATGCCGTCGGGCGTGGAAACGATTGCGATGCCGAGCCCACCCATGACCTTGGGCAGTTTGTCCTTGCCGCGATATACGCGCAGACCCGAGCGGCTGACGCGGTCGATCTTGTCGATCGCCGGCTGGCCCTCGAAATACTTCAGCGCGATTTCGAGCACCGACTTGGCGCCGTCCTTGCTGACCTGGAAGTCGCGCACGTAGCCTTCGTCCTTCAACACCTTGACGATGGCTACCTTGACGTTGGAAGCCGGCATGCGCACCGTCGGCCGGGCCGTGGCCTGGGCGTTGCGGATGCGCGTAAACATGTCGGCAATGGGATCAGTCATGCTCATTGTTTCATTTCCTCGGCATCGATATCCAAAATGGATCTCGTTTGATTCTTCTGTTACCAACTGGCCTTGCGCAGACCCGGCACGTCGCCGCGCATGGTCGCTTCGCGCAATTTATGGCGGCCGAGCGCGAACTTGCGATAGACGCCGCGTGAACGACCGGTCAGCTCGCAGCGGTTGCGCTGGCGCGTGGGACTGGCATCGCGCGGCAGTTTCTGCAGCTTGGTCTGCGCGGCCATTTTTTCTTCATACGAAGCCTTCGGGCTGAGCACGACGGCCTTCAGCTCCTTGCGCTTGGCGGCGTACTTCTTCACCGTCTTCGTGCGCTTCTTCTCGCGCATGATCATGCAGGTCTTTGCCATTGCAATCGTCTCTTGGAAATCAGTTGCGGAAGGGGAAGCCGAACGCTTCCAGCAGCGCCTTGGCTTCTGCGTCGTTCTTCGCGGTGGTCGTGACCGCGATGTCCATGCCGCGCATCGCGTCGACCTGGTCGAAATCGATTTCGGGGAAAATGATCTGTTCCTTCACGCCCATGTTGTAGTTGCCGCGGCCGTCGAACGCGCGACCGGACACGCCGCGGAAGTCGCGCACGCGCGGCAGCGAAATGTTGATCAGGCGGTCGAGGAACTCGTACATCTTGGCGCGGCGCAGGGTGACCTTGCAGCCGATCGGCCAGCCGTCGCGGATTTTGAAAGTCGCGATCGACTTGCGCGCCAGCGTTGCCACCGGCTTCTGGCCGGCGATCTTGGTCATGTCGGCGAGCGCGTTCTCGAGGATTTTCTTGTTTGCCGAAGCCTCGCCCACGCCCATGTTCAGCGTGATCTTGGACAGACGCGGCACTTGCATCACGTTGGCATAGCCAAAACGCTGCATCAGCTTCGGCACCACTTCGTCTTTGTAGAATTTTTCCAGGCGTACCATGATCTTGTCCTCAGGCGTCCACGACTTCGCCGCTGCCGCGATACACGCGGACCTTGCGGCCGTCATCCAGGGTCTTGAAACCGACGCGCTCACCCTTGCCCGAGGCCGGGTTGAACAGCATCACGTTCGACAGGTTGATGGAAGCCTCGCGTTCGACGATGCCGCCGGGCTGATTGGCCTGCGGGTTCGGCTTGGTGTGGCGCTTGACCAGGTTGATGTTCTGCACGAAGACGCGGTCTGCCGCGACGCGCAGGACTTCGCCCTTCTGGCCCTTGTATTTGCCGGTGGTCACGATGACATGATCACCTTTGCGAATTCGGTTCATGGCGTAATTCCAAAAAGTATTTTCTGTTACAGCACTTCGGGCGCGAGCGACACGATCTTCATGAAGCGCTCACTACGCAGTTCGCGCGTGACCGGCCCGAAGATACGGGTGCCGATCGGCTCGAGCTTGTTGTTGAGCAGCACGGCGGCGTTGCCGTCGAAGCGGATCAGCGAGCCGTCGGCACGACGCACGCCCTTGCGCGTACGCACGACCACGGCGTCGTAGACCTCGCCCTTCTTGACCTTGCCGCGCGGGATCGCCTCACGGATCGAGACCTTGATGACATCGCCGATGCCGGCGTAACGGCGCTTGGAGCCGCCGAGCACCTTGATGCACATCAGTTCCTTGGCACCGCTGTTGTCGGCCGCGGCCAGCGTGGATTGCATCTGGATCATGGGATTCTCCTGGCCAGTCCGTTACGGCGCCGCGTGCGCGACGACTTCGACGACGCGCCAGTTCTTGGTCTTGGACAGCGGCGCGCATTCGATGATGCGCACGGTGTCGCCTTCCTTGCACTGGCCGTTCTCGTCATGCGCGTGCACCTTGGTGGAGCGGCGCACGATCTTGCCGTACAGCGGGTGCTGCACCTGGCGCTCGAGCAGCACGGTCACGGTCTTGTGCATCTTGTTGCTGACGACGCGGCCTTCGATCGTGCGTTGGATTTTCTTGTGTTCGGTCATGGTCATTTCCCAGTCGCCGGTTTCGCGGTCAGCAACGTCTTGATCTGCGCGATCTCGCGACGCACGCGCTTGAAGTGGTGCGTCTGCGCCTGGTTGCCCGCGCCCTTCTGCATGCGCAGGTTGAATTGTTCGCGGCGCAGCTCGAGCAATTGCTCGTTCAAGTCCGGCGCGGATTGTTTGCGGAGTTCTTTGAGTTCCATCACAGCACCGTACGATTCACGAATGTGGTCTGCACCGACAGCTTGGCCGCGGCCAGACGGAACGCTTCGCGCGCCTCGGCCTCGGACACGCCCTCGATTTCATAGAGCATGCGGCCGGGCTGCACGACGGCGACCCAAAACTCGACGTTGCCCTTGCCGTTGCCCATGCGGACCTCGATCGGCTTCTTGCTGATCGGCTTGTCCGGATAGACACGAATCCACAGCTTGCCGCCGCGCTTGACGAAGCGCGTGACGCAGCGGCGCGCGGCTTCGATCTGGCGCGCAGTCAGATGACCGTGCGTGGTCGCCTTCAGGCCGTATTCGCCGAAGCTGACCTTGTTCGCAACGAAGCTCAGGCCGCGATTGCGCTGCTTCTGGACCTTGCGGTATTTGGTGCGTTTGGGTTGCAGCATGGCTTAATTCCTTGCTTCTCGGCCACCGCGCGGTTCGCGATGCTCGCGCTGATCCCGATCGGTGCGGTCGCGGCGTTCGCGCGATGGCGGCGCAGACTCGCGGGCTTCTTCTTTGGTTTCCTGGCTGACGGCGTGCAGATCGAACACCTCGCCCTTGTACACCCACACCTTGACGCCGATGATTCCGTAGGTCGTCTTGGCCTCGGCGAAACCGTAATCGATGTCGGCGCGCAGCGTATGCAGCGGCACGCGGCCTTCGCGGTACCACTCAGAACGCGCGATTTCCGCACCATTCAGACGGCCGCCGACATTGACCTTGATGCCGAGCGCGCCCAGGCGCATCGCATTGCCCACGGCGCGTTTCATCGCGCGGCGGAACATGATGCGGCGCTCGAGCTGCTGGGCGATGGATTCGGCCACCAGCTGCGCGTCGAGTTCGGGCTTGCGCACTTCGGCGACATTGATGTGCGCGGGCACGCCCATCATCTTCGTCACTTCCTTGCGCAGCTTCTCGATGTCCTCGCCCTTCTTGCCGATCACCACGCCCGGACGCGCCGTGTGGATGGTGATGCGCGCGGTCTTGGCCGGACGCTCGATCTGGATCCTGGACACGCCAGCCTGGGCCAGCTTCTTGTGCAGCAGCTCGCGAACCTTCAGATCGGCGGCGAGGTACTGCGCGTATTCGCGCTTGGTGGCGAACCACTTCGAATTCCAGTCCTTGGAAATGCCGAGGCGGATACCGGTTGGATGAACTTTGTGACCCATCGTGTTTTCCTCAGCTGCCCACGACCACGGTGATGTGGCTGGTACGCTTGATGATTTGCGAGCCGCGGCCCTTGGCGCGGGCATGCATGCGCTTCAGGCGCGGACCTTCGTCGACCATGATCGTGGCGATCTTGAGCTCGTCCACATCGGCGCCGAGATTGTTCTCGGCATTGGCGACCGCCGACAGCAACACCTTCTTCACGAGGTGCGCCGCCTTCTTGTCGCTGAACTTGAGCAGATCCGTGGCGCGCCCGACCGGCAGTCCGCGAACCTGGTCGGCGACCAGACGGGCCTTCTGCGGCGAGATGCGCACGCCGCGCAGGATGGCTTTTGCCTGCGGCGCGTTTGGAGTGGCTTTGGCTTGCATGTTCATGTCCTCTTACTTCTTTTCCTCGGCCTTCTTGTCGGCCGAGTGACCCTTGAACGTGCGCGTGGCGGCGAACTCGCCGAGCTTGTGCCCGACCATGTTCTCGTTGACCAGCACCGGAACGTGCGCCTTGCCGTTGTGTACGGCGATGGTGAGTCCCACCATTTCCGGCAGGATCATCGAACGGCGCGACCAGGTCTTGATCGGCTTCTTGCTGTTGCTGGACGTCGCGACCTCGACCTTCTTGAGCAGGTGCAGATCGACGAACGGGCCCTTTTTCAGTGAACGTGCCATTTTCTAGATCCTCAGCCGCGGCGATCGCGCACGATGAACTGGTTGGTGCGCTTGTTCTTGCGTGTCTTGTAACCCTTGGAAGGCTGGCCCCACGGCGACACCGGATGCGGATTGCCCTGTCCGGCGCGGCCTTCGCCACCACCGTGCGGGTGATCCACCGGGTTCATCGCCGCGCCGCGAACGGTCGGGCGGATGCCGCGCCAGCGCTTCGCACCGGCCTTGCCGAGCTTGCGCAGGTTGTGTTCGGAGTTGCCGACTTCGCCGATGGTGGCGCAACAGTCAGCCGGAACCTTGCGCATTTCGCCGGAGCGCAGGCGCAGAGTGGCGTAGCCGCCTTCACGCGCGACGAGCTGCACTGATGCGCCGGCGCTGCGCGCGAGCTGCGCACCCTTGCCGGGCTTCATCTCAATGCAGTGGATCGTCGAGCCGATCGGGATGTTGCGCAACGGCAGCGTATTGCCCGCCTTGATCGGCGCATCGCGTCCGGCCATGAGCTGATCGCCGATCGCCACGCCCTTCGGCGCGATGATGTAGCGGCGCTCGCCGTCGACGTAGCACAGCAGCGCGATGTGCGCGGTGCGATTCGGATCGTACTCCAGGCGCTCGACACGACAGGCGATGCCTTCCTTGTCGCGCTTGAAGTCGATGATGCGGTAATTCTGCTTGGAGCCACCGCCCTTGTGACGGGTGGTGATGCGACCGTAGTGGTTGCGACCGCCGGTCTTCGACTGCGACTCGGTCAGCGGCGCGTACGGATCGCCCTTGTACAGCCCCGGCGTAGACACGCGCACCATGGCGCGGCGTCCGGCGGAAGTGGGTTTGACTGTAATCAGTGCCATTGTCTTGATTTCCCGATGGATACGGCGCGGCGCTTACGGTTTTGCCGTCACGTCGATGGTCTGGCCTTCGGAAAGGCGCACGTAAGCCTTGCGCCAGCCCTTGCGGCTGCCGGCGCGGGAGCGGAACGACTTGGTCTTGCTCTTGACGTTGACCAGATTCACCGCGACCACCTTGACGTTGAACATCGCCTCGACCGCAGCCTTGACGTGGCTCTTGTCGGCGTTGGCAGCGACTTCGAACACGTACTGGTTGTGTTCGCCAAGACGCGCGCTTTTTTCCGAGATGTGCGGCGCGCGCAGCACGCTGAACAGTTGCTCGTTCTTCACTTCGGTGCTCATGCCAGCCACTCCTCGATCTTCTTGACCGAATCGACGGTCATGACCACGTTTTGCGCGTCGACCAGGCTCACCGGATCCATGGCGGCGACATCGACTACCGCGACATGCGGCAGGTTGCGCGCGGACAGAAACAGGTTCTGATCGACGTTTTCGGTGACGATCAGGGTGCGGCCGGTGTAATCCTTGAGCTTGGCGCCCAGGCCCTTGGTGCTGGCCTTGTCCATGCCGAACGACTCGACGACCTGCAGGCGGCCCTGACGATTGAGTTCGGACAGGATCGTCTGGATCGCACCGCGATACATCTTTTTGTTGACCTTCTGCGCGAAGCTGCGCGGACGCGCGGCGAAAGTGCGGCCGCCGCCGACGAAGATCGGGGCGCGGTAGTCGCCATGACGCGCGCCGCCGCCCTTCTGCTTCTTGAATTTCTTGGTCGTGCCGGACATGTCCGAACGCGACTTCTGCGCCTTGGTGCCGGCGCGGCCCGCGTTGCGGTAGGCGACGACGACCTGATGCACCAGGCCTTCGGAGAATTCACGGCCGAAGATCGCGTCGGAAACCGACAGACCCTTCTTCGCGCCGACGATTTGCAATTCCATGATGCTGCTCCTCAACCCTTGGACGCCGGACTGATCACGACGTTGCCGCCCGGCGCGCCGGGCACGGAGCCCTTGACCGCGATCAGGTGACGCTCGGCGTCGATCTGCACGACTTCCAGATTCATCATCGACTGGCGCGTCGCGCCCATGTGGCCCGACATTTTCTTGCCCGGGAACACGCGGCCTGGCGTCTGACGCTGGCCGATCGATCCCGGCGCGCGGTGCGACAGCGAGTTGCCGTGCGTCGCATCGCCCATGGTGAAGTTCCAGCGCTTGATCGTGCCCTGGAAACCCTTGCCCTTGCTGACGCCGGCGACATCGACCATCTGGCCGGCCTTGAAGACCTCGTCGGCCTTGATTTCCCCGCCGACCTGGTACTTGCCCAGATCCTTGGCATCGACGCGGAACTCCCACAGGCCACGGCCCGCCTCGACTTTCGCCTTGGCGTAGTGACCGGCGAGCGGCTTGCGCACCAGCGCGGCGCGCTTGGCGCCCGTGGTGACCTGCACGGCACTATAGCCGTCGCTCTCGACCGTCTTCACCTGCGTGATGCGGTTCGGCGATGCTTCGATCAGCGTGACCGGAATCGATTCACCGGCTTCGGTGAAGATTCGCGACATGCCGCATTTTTTTCCAACCAATCCGATACTCATGATCGTCGTCTCAGTACAACTTGATCTGCACGTCCACGCCGGCGGCGAGGTCGAGCTTCATCAATGCGTCCACGGTCTTGTCGTTGGGATCGACAATGTCGAGGACACGCTTGTGGGTGCGCGTTTCGTACTGGTCGCGCGCGTCCTTGTCGGCGTGCGGCGAAGTCAGGATCGTGTAACGCTCGATCTTGGTCGGCAGCGGAATCGGACCGCGCACTTGCGCGCCGGTACGCTTCGCCGTCTCAACGATCTCGCTCGCGGAACGGTCGATCAAACGGTGATCGAACGCCTTGAGCCGAATCCGAATCTTCTGGTCCGCCATTGCCGTATTCCTCAAAGAACCTGTTTATTCAAACTCGAAGGGATTTTTCATCGCCTTCGCCTGTTTCATCCCTGAAGCGATTCCACGTTCGGCATCCTGCCTCACCGATTCCAAGTCTCTCGCGATGCGCTTCAACGCATCGCGAGAACGAGCTTTGGAATCACTTGATAATCTTCGCCACCACGCCGGCGCCGACGGTGCGGCCGCCTTCGCGAATCGCGAAGCGCAGGCCTTCTTCCATCGCGATCGGGTGGATCAGACT
>Ga0207654_10001714_pt1 | contig 11418 bp, 9 predicted proteins | sample KBSC64metaG_FD_184355 | JGI IMG/M metagenome (GOLD analysis project Ga0207654, IMG submission 184355) | Corn rhizosphere microbial communities from Kellogg Biological Station, Michigan, USA - KBS C6-4 metaG (SPAdes) (version 2) | ecosystem: Host-associated > Plants > Roots > Rhizosphere > Soil...
TCTGCCACGTGGCGCCGTCTTCTCCATCTGCGCCGTCCTGCCGGCTTGACTCTTCCCGTTCGATTTCCCAGTGCAGGTCCTGCCCCGGCCATAAAGGCCCTTGCCAGGCGATCCTGCCCTGCTCGTGGACGTTCAGCTGCTGGTTGATGAGCTGGGCCGTGTCCGGGTTCGTGGGCGGCGGCATGCCGCGCGCCTGCGGTTCCAGCGCCAGGTCGGCGCGTGGACGGGCGCCGTCGGCCCATTCGGCCACGTGCGATTCGTAGAACAGGCCGCTTTTGTCGATGCCGTCGCGCAGCGCCTGCGCGATGGCGCCGGCATCAAAAGACGCGCCGGCCAGCAGCGGCGTGCGGCCGACCGCGGCGCTGGCCTGCGTCCGGGCTTGTTGCGCCGCCGCGACGACGTCGCCCAGCACCTTGCCGGCCGTGCTGATCGACGCGTTCGCGCCGTCGGCGCCGCCGCCAGGGAGTTGCGCCAGGCCGCGCGTGCCGGCCAGCAGGGCAGCCGTGCGCGCCAGCGCGGCGGCGTTCCTGCCTTCGAGCCAGGCGAGCGGGGCGGTATGCGGATCGGCGCCTTCCGGCAGCGGCGGCCCCGCTTCGGCGAAGGCGGCGGTGCCCTGGTCCGTCTGGACCTGGAACGTGGGGCGCGGCGTGATGGTGACCAGGGTCAGCGGCACTTGCGTACCGACCTGGACGCCCTGCGGTAGCGGCATGCGTGCCGCCATGTCGTTGACGCGCACGACGAAGCTGCCGTCAGGCAGTTTCGTCAATACGTCGGCTTGCAGCGATTGCCCGACGAGTCCGGCGAGCGCGCGTGCGAAGGCCTGCTGGCGCGGGTCGCCGACCGGCAGGGTGGGGCGTGCCGGCGCGACCTGGGTCAGAGAGGCGGTATCGCGCGGCAGCATTGCTCAGCAGTCAGACGCCGTAGGCGCGCGCGACGCGAAGCTCGACGGTCTTGTTGCTGATCATGGCCTGCAGTTTCGCCATCCACGGTTGGGTGAGGTCGCGGATCTTGCGGTCGGAATCGAGCATCTTGCGGATGGCGTTCACCTTGCGCACGCGTTCCTGGCCGGCCAGCGGGCCGTCGCCATTGTCCTTCAGCTGGCGCACGCAGGCGGCGCACTGGCGCTCGAGCTGCTGCAGGCGGTCCCAGTCCCTCGCGGCGGCGGCGGCCAGCATCTGGTCGGTGATGCCGACCATGGCTTCGTACAGCGAGGCGATTTCCGAACCCGTCATCATCGTCGCGCTCCCCATCAGGCACTCACCATGGTCGGGGCTTTCGGCATGGCCGTGGGCGCGGCGACCGCCGGCTGCTCGACCTTCGCGCCGATCGCGACCCAGGCTTCGCGCAGGTCGGCCAGCAGGCCGTGCACCTCGTCGATGATCGTGACGTCGTTCTTCAGGTTCGCGTGCAGCAGGCGGCGGCTCATGTAGTCGTACAGGGCATCCAGGTTGGCCGCGATCTCGCCGCCGGCATTCTTGTCCAGCGACGCGCGCAGGCCGTTGTCGATGATCGAGATGGCCTTCGAGATGGCCGAACCCTTGGCCGCGATATTGCCGGCGGCAATGTTCGTCTTGGCGCTCAGCAGCGCGACGAGGGCGCCGTCGTACAGCATCACGATGAGCTTGTGCGGCGAGGCCGAGGCGATGCCGGTTTCGAGGCCCACGTTGGCGTAGGCATTGACGCCGCGTTTCATGGTTCCAAACATCATGTATCTCCAAAAAATCCAGTTGGCGGTCAGCGGTTGGCCGCGATGGCCGCGAGCTGCTGGGTCAGGTAACTTTGCGTGCTTTGCATCGACTGAATCATCGTGTCGAGTGAGGTAAATTGTGCGCGGTACATTGCTTCGACCTGGGTCAGGTGCTGGCTGAACCGGTCGCGCTGGTCGGCCACCGCCTTGATGCTGGCGTTCAGGCCGTCGGTCTTGCTGGCCAGCAGGCTGTTCTTGCCGGTAAAGGTTGCGGCCAGGCTCGTGAGCGCGTAGGCATAGCCTTGCGAAAACGACACGGTGCCGCGGTCGCCCACGTCGCCGCTGGTGACCGTGAGCTGGATGCCGGCCGCTTTCGAGCCGTCGGCCGCGGTCAGCACCTGGCCATTGCCGGTCGCCGCCACGCCGCCGATGGTGCCCTCGACGTCGGTACCGACGGCCGGCGTGGCGCCGCCGAAAATGTCGCTGACCTGGGTGCCGGTGACGCTGGCGATCGAAATGTTCGAGGTTTCGCCGTACTTGCTGGACGAGAGGGACAGGTGGCCGGTCGCGTCGAGCGACGTCTCGACGCTGTCGCCGGCGGACGAAAACGTGCTGTTGCCGTTGATGGCGGCGCGCAGCATCGACGACAGCTGGTCGTTCGTGTACGTGCCGGCTGGGATCTTGATGTTCTGGACCTTGCTGTCGGTGGCCGGGTCGGTCTGGTTCAGCGTGACGGTCCACGTCGTGTTCGAGGCGATCGTCGTCGAACCCGACAGTGCGCTGGCGCTCGTCAGCGTGCCCTGCGTCGCCATGTGCGTGATGTTGACGGCATATTCGCCCGGCTGCGTGGCCGTGCCCGACTTGTTGTACGTGATACCGCCGTCGCTGGCTGCGCCGGCCGCCGCGAACAGGCCCGCGATGTCGCTGAAATTGCTGGCGATCGCTGCGCTGAGCTTGGTCGAATCGGCCTTCAGGCTGCCATCCTGCGCGAACGTGATGCCGACCTGGGTCAGGTTCGTCATGTTGCTGTCCAGGCCGGCGACGGAAGCGCCGAGCGCACGCCGCAGCTGGGTCTGGATCGCGCGCACCGCCGAATCGCCCTGCAGGACGCCGCCCGACTTGGTGCTGGGGTCGTACGCGGTCAGTTTCGCGATGGTCGAGTTCAGGTCGTTATAGGCCTTCACGAACCCGTTGATCGCGGTCGTCACGGAACCCGTGTCCTGGCCGACGGTCAGCGTCGTGGTGCCGGTCGAGCTGAGATCCATGCTGACGCCCTGCACGACGTCGTCGACGGTCGTGCTGGCGCTCGTGACGGCGATGCCGTTCATGGTCAGCCTGGTGTCCTGGGCGCCGCTCGTCTGCGTGAGGCCCTGGGCGCCGTTCGGGTCGTAGCCCAGCAGGCTGGCGATGCCGGCGTTGACGGGGCCGCCGTCGGCGCCGTCCACGCTGATCTTCATCGACGATTTCGCGCCCGTCTTGTTCGACGTGATCACGAGGTGGTACGGGTTGTCGCTGCCGTCCGAGACGATGGTGGCGGTGACGCCCACGTTGGCCTTGTTGATGGCGTCGCGGATGCCCTGCAGCGTCTGGTCCTTCGTGTCCAGCGTGACGGTGCCGCTGGGCTGGCTGCCGTCCTGGGTGAAGCCGGCGCCGAGGTAGCTGCCGGCGCTGCCGGCCGTCAGGCCCGCCGCGGCCGGGTTGTTGCCGCCGATTTCGATCTGGCTGCCGTCCGCCGAGCTCAGCGTGACGCCCGCGGTCACGGTGGTGCTCGAACCGGTGTTGGCGGCATTGGCCGCCAGGCCGATGCCGCCGGTGACGCTGCCGCTCACCGCTTCCTTGATGCTGATGTTGGAACCGTCCGCCGCGAAGAACTGCAGGTCGCCGTTGGCGGCCGAACCGCTGAACGTGATGTTGGCCGCCGCCAGTCCGTCCTTGACGCCGTTGGTGGCGAGCGCCGTATCGATCGATGCCGCCGTCACGGTCGTGCTGCCGTCGGACGAGGCCAGTTCGACGCCGCCCACCGACAGCGCATAGTTGCCGCCGCCCGCGACGGTGACGTCGCCGAAGCCGCTGAACAGCGTGGCCGACGTGGTCGTGGTGCCGGCCTTGGCGGAGACGCCGGTATTGCTGGACTCGTCGTTGATCACCTGCGCGAGGTCGCGCGCGCTGCGCGTGGTGCCGTTGGTGCTGATCGCCGTGCCGTTGATGGTCAGCGAGCCGGTGGCGATGCCGGACGCGGCCGTGCCAAGGCTCAGTGCGGTGCCTGTCGTGCCGAACGTGCCGCCGCTGACGCTGCCGAACTGGAACGTCAGCGTGGTCTTGCTGCCGTCGCCGATCTGCTTGCTGGTGCTGGCCTGGCCGCCCGTCATCAGGCTCTGCGCCTGGGCCAGCTGGGTGACGTTGATCTTGTATTTGCCGGGGACCGCGCCGGTGCCGGCGGTGGCGGAGAGGAGGTCCTTGTTGCTGGAGTTCGCGGTCAGCGCGCTGAACGTGTTGGACGAGTTCAGCGTGGAAAGCGCGGTCTGGAAGGCGCTGACGGCCGAGCTGACCTGGCCGTAAGCCTGCAGCTTGCCCTGGTACACGCCCGTCTTCGTGTCGTACTGGCTGAGCGGTGCCGATTCGGCGTCCATCAGCTTGCTGACGAGGCCGTTGACATCGAGACCGGAACCGATACCAGGTGAGCTGATTCCCACTTGTTTCTCCTGTGAAAGCGATAATGTAAGTCATTATCGACAGAAGCAAACGGGACTTGAGAGTAGGAAATACGGGTTATTTCAGCGCTCTGCCATTCTGGCAAGAGTAAACGACGTCAAGCGCGGCGGTGGTCGCCGCGCTTGACGGGAGAGGCACGCATGGCGCGCGCTCAGGCCGAGTGGTCGATGAGCAGGCCCTGCTGCATCTTGTCGATCGACTTGTCGAGCGATTTCGCGATCTGCAGGGCTTCCTTGGACGGAATCTGGCGTACGACTTCCTTCGTGCTCTGGTCGATGACCTTGACCACGATGTCCTTGCTGTCTTCGTCGATCGAGAACTGCAGGCTCTGCGTCGAACCCTGCATTGCGTCGTTCATCTTCTTGACGGCGGCGGACACGTCCTCGCGCGATGGCTTGACGCCGTCGGCGGGCTTGCTCTTGCCGACGGTGTCCGCCGGACCTGCGGATGCCACCGGCTGGGCCGGGCGGTCGTCCACGCGGGGTGTTGCGGGTGAGCTTACTGGTTGTATGTTCATAATGACTTCCCTAGCAAAAATTCCTCGGCTGAATTTCTCCAGCCGAGGAATCACTTTACACCGCTATCGGGGGCTTATTGCATTACGAATTAGCCACGCAGCAGCGAGAGGACACCGTTCGGCAGCGAGTTGGCCTGGGCCAGCATCGAGGTACCGGCCTGCTGCAGGATCTGGCCGCGGGTCATGTTTGCGGTTTCCGAAGCGAAGTCGGTGTCGACGATGCGGCTGCGCGATGCCGACAGGTTTTCGTTCGACGACTGCAGGTTCGAGATCGTCGAGTCGAAGCGCGACTGCAGTGCGCCGAGCTGGGCGCGCTGGTCGTTGACCTTGGACAGGGCGGCGTCGGCGATCTTGATCGCTTGCTGGGCGCCGTCGAAGGTGCTGACGTCGACGTTGGCGACGCTTTCCAGGGTCGACGAACCGCTGATGGCAAAAGAGCTGCCGGTGTCCGTGGTCTTGAAACTGCCGGCCGAATCCAGCTCGATGTTGCCCTTGGCGGTCTGGCCCGCCCCGATGGCGGTCAGGCCGACGAGCGCGGGCTGGGTGCCGGCGGCGCTGCCGGGCGGGACCGCTTTGTAGGCGGAGACCTGGCCGGTGCCCGTTGCGTCGACGAGGCTGATGTCGTTGCCGGCGGCATTGGTCAGCTTCAGGCCCGAGTTCGTGGCATCGTAGGAGGCCGTCACGCCCGTCTTGGCACTTTGGGCGTTGAAGGCACTGATGGCGGCGGCGTAATCGTCTGCCGTGTTGTTGCCGCTGCTGCCGACCTGGAACGAGATATTGACGGCCGTGCCGTTGTCGGACGTGACCGCCAGGTCATACGACGTGCCGGCGGTACCCTGGAACAGCGCATTGGTCTGGGCGGAAGCGGTGACGCCGGTGTTGCCCGAGATGTCGTTGATCTGCTTGGCGACAGTCTTGGCGCTGGCGCCCGCGGCGATCGTGATGAGCGAACCGCTGTTCGAGCCCTGGGGGCCGTCGATCTGCAGGGTGCCGCCGGCGTTGGCGGCCGGGATGTTCGCGTCGAGGGAACCATCGGTCGCCTGGGCGTTGTTGCCGTACGTATTCGTGGTGAAGTTCGCGCCGGTCATCGAGATCAGCTGGTTCGCGTTGGCGCCGACCTGGAAGTTGGCGGTGCCCATCGAGCCGTCCAGCAGGTTCTGGCCGTTGAACTGGGTGGTGTTGGCCACGCGGTTCAGTTCCGACGTCAGCTGGGTCACCTCGGTCTGCAGCGCCTTGCGGTCGCTGGACGAGTTCGACGAGTTCGACGATTGCACGGCCAGTTCGCGGATACGCTGCAGCATGTCGCCCGAGCTCGACAGGGCGCCTTCAGCCGTCTGTGCCATCGACACGCCGTCGTTCGCATTGCGGATCGCCTGGGACATGCCCTTGATCTGCGAATTCATGCGGTCGGAAATCGCGAGGCCGGCGGCGTCGTCTTTTGCGCTGTTGATGCGCAGGCCCGAGGACAGGCGCTGGATCGAGGTGTTGAGCGAAGCTTGCGAAGCGGTCAGGTTACGCTGGGCGTTCAGGGATGCTACGTTAGTATTGATAACGGACGACATGGTGTCTCTCCAGACTTGGTCTTGCGGGGCGTGGCGACGTGCCACTCAAGTTCACTTTGGTCTGCCACGCTGTTCCGTGACATTCAAACCGCTGTTGATGCAGGTAACGGTGCTCTACGGAAAAAGTTTAGAGGGGTAGAGCGAACTTTTTCGATTTTTTTTGCAGGGCGGGTCGAGGCGGGCTTGCTTTGGCGGCGGCAAATTCCAGAACTTTAGGGCGAAAAAATTTATTTTTTCACCATCGCATGGACTGTCTGGAAATGCGAGACGATAAAAACGAAACGCCGCGCACGCGCGAGCGTGGCGGCGTCCACGGGCGCCGGTCAGTCGGCAATCACCACCCGGTTCTTCCCGCTCCGCTTGGCCTCGTACATGGCCCGGTCCGCCCGCGCCGTGAGGCTGGCCTGGTCCTCGTTCGGCCGGCGCAGCGCCACGCCGCACGAGAACGTGATCAGCATCTTCTCGTTTTCGTGCAAGAAGAAGTGCTTGGTCAGTTCTCTCTGCACGCGCACCATCGCGCTTGATGCCGCCTCGACATTTGTTTCCGGCAGCAGGATGAGGAATTCCTCGCCGCCGAAGCGGGCGATCACGTCCATCGAGCGCAGCGTGTCCCGTACGACCTTCACGAGATGGCGCAGGGCATTGTCGCCGGCCAGGTGGCCATAGGTGTCGTTGAGTTTCTTGAAATTGTCCAGGTCGAGCAGGGCCACGCACAGCGGCGTGCCGCGGCGGTCGGCGCGGGCGCTTTCGCGCTCGAACACATCGTCCAGGCCGCGGCGGTTGAGGCTGCCCGTCAGCTGGTCTTCGCGCACCAGCTCGCTCATATGCTGCAGCTTCGCTTCCAGGTCGCGGATGCGGGCCTCCGCTTCCTGCACTTCCTGGTGCGCGGCCAGCATGCGGTCGCGCGAGGCCAGGGCTTCGGCCTGCACCAGCTTCGTCTCGCGCAGCACTTCTTCCAGCACCTCGTTGAGTTCCTCGATGTTGCCGGCCTGGCGGATGCGTTCGGAGAAGCCGCCGATCTTTTCCTGGTAGTCGCCGGTCGACGCCGCCACGGAACCGAGGCGGTCGATGAACGTCATCATCATGTTCTTGACGGTCGCCTTGACGTCCGCGATACCGTGCTTGAGCTGGCCCTGCTTGAAGATCACGTCCTTCAGGCTGCGGGTGGCGTCTTCCAGCGCGCGGTGGTCGAGCGGGCCGGCGATCAGGTCCTGCACGGCGGCGATCTGGCCGCGGATCCAGCTGTCGTCGTCCAGCAGTTCCGAGACGTTTTCCAGCAGCAGCTTGAACAGGCGCAGCAGCAGCTCCTGCTGTTCGGCCGTGTCGCCGCTCTTCAGTTCGATCTGGTAGCACAAGTCCTTCAGGCGCGTGGCGATTTCCTGCAGCGCTGCTTCGCCATGTGCGGTCTTGACGGCAGCACCCAGCGACTCCGCCTCGCCCGACAGTTGCGGCGTGCCCGCCAGCAGCGACGCGACGGCGAACGTCAGGGTACGGCTGAGCAGGTCGCGCAGCAGCTTCGTCTCGTCGTTCTCGGCGCCCAGCGCGAGGACGGGGTGGGAATGGCGGCGCAGGTGTTTTTCTGCCAGTTGGGACAGGGTGCGCGCATAGCCGTCCCAGTCGCGCTGCTTGACGGCACGGTTCAGGCGCGTGCCGAAATCGGTCAGTTCGCCCGGCGTGTCGGCCAGTCTGTGGGCAAAGCCGGACAGCACTTTTTCGGCGCCGGGATCCGGCGGTGGTGGCGGAGGCGGCAACGCCTCGACGCCTGCGATTTCGTTATAGATCTCGCGGTAGGCGTCAGGCGTAGGGGAGATACGGCGCGTGGCGAGCCGCCGGAACGCTTCGCGGGCGATCTCCGCCGGATTGAGGCCGGGTGTTCCCGGCGGGCGTTGAGTGCTGGACATTTTGGACGTTGCAACTTGGCATGATTATTGTCGTCATAGTAAGCGGCTTGCTCGAAATCAAATCGCTGAAAAGGCGCGTATTTACCATTTATTCTTATCGAATAAAATTGCCAGCGCCACCTAATCGATTAGTTGGTTGCGGATTGCATAATGCGTGAGCTCGGCGCTGGTCTTCAGTTTCATCTTGGCCAGCAGGCGCGAACGGTACTCGCTGACGGTTTTCACGGACAGCGACAGTTCGCGCGCGATCTCGCTCACCGTCTTGCCGGACGCGATCATGGTCAGGGTCTGGTATTCGCGGTCCGATAGCGACTCGTGCACGGGCGCCTCGTGGTTTTCGCCGAGCTGGGCCGCCAGTACCTGGGCCAGCTGCGCGCTGACGTAGCGCTGGCCATCCGCCACCTGGCGGATCGCATTGACGAGTTCCTTCGGTGCACTCTGCTTGGTCAGGTAGCCGGCAGCACCCGCCTTCAGCGAGCGGATCGCGTACTGGTCCTCGCGGTGCATGGACAGCATCAGCACGGCCAGGTCCGGCTTCTCGCTCTTGATCTGCTTGAGCACCTCGATGCCGTTGCGGTCGGGCAGCGAGATATCGAGCAGGAGCACATTGCAGCGCGATTTGCGGAACAGCTTGACGGCATCGAGACCCGTCTCGGCTTCGCCCGCCACGACGATGTCGCGCTGTTCGGCGAGGATCTGTTTCAGGCCTTCACGCACGATGGCGTGGTCGTCGGCAATAAAAACGCGGATACTGGCTTTTTCTGTCATGCTCGGGTGGGTTATCTGTGCCCGGCCGCGGGGGCGGCCAGCCTGATCTTGACGACGACCATCGTGCCGCCTCCGGGGGCCTGCGACAGGGTAAGCGTGCCGCCCAGCGCGCGGGCGCGTTCGCTCATGCCGCGCAGGCCGAACGATTGGGGCTTCAGGCGGTCGGCGGGCGTGATGCCGCGGCCATTATCGCAGATGCCGAGCGTGAGGTGCTGGCGCTGGCGGCGCAGGGTCACCGTCACGCGCGTGGCGCCGGCGTGCTTGGCGATGTTCGTCAGCGCTTCCTGGAAGATGCGGAACAGGGCGGCCGCCTGGTCCGGGTCGAGGTCGATCTCCCTGTCGGCGCTGCGGAACACGCAGGCGATGCCCATCTGCTTTTCGAATTCGCGCGCCTGCCACTCGAGGGCGGCGACCAGGCCCAGGTCGAGCGTGCTGGGGCGCAGGTCGAGCGAGATGCGGTGCACGGCCTCGATCGTGCGGTCGACGAGGTCGTCCAGGTAATCCGCCTTGTCGCGCAGCGCGGCATCGTCGGGCAGGCGCGCGGCCAGCATGGCCAGGGCCATCTTGATGGCCGTCAGGTTGCCGCCCAGGTCGTCGTGGATCTCGCGTGCGATGCGGGCCCGCTCCTGTTCCTTGACCTGCTGGATGTGGTTCGTCAGCTCGGCCAGCCGGGCACGCGAACGGCGCGTATCTTCCTGCTCCAGCTTGCTCGTCGTGATATTGGTCATGATGCCGTCCCACTGCATCCCGGCACCAATCAGCGGCAGCGGCGTGGCGCGCAGGTTGATCCATTTGACGTCGTTCCAGCCGTGGGCGCGGATCCGGCCTTCCCAGTTCCAGGCAGTCAGCGCCGACCTCGATGCCTCCATCGCATCCTGGTAGCCCTTGCGGTCGTCGGGCAGGATCAGCTGGACGAACCGCGCCGGATCCTGCTGCAGTTCGGACACCGTGAGGCCCAGCAGCGCCGTGCAGCCCTCGCTGAGGTAGGGGTAGGCCATGGTGCCGTCCGCGTGCAGCACGAACTGGTAGACGAGGCCCGGCGTGTGATTGACGACGGCATTGAAGCGCGCCTGGTATTGCTCGAGCGCCATGCCGGCCGCCAGCTCCAGCGACAGGTCGTCGCCGATCGCGAGGAACAGCGAGCGGCTGTCGCGCACGATGCGCAGGAAGCACAGCTTGATCGGATACGTGCTGCCGTCGGCGCGGCGGTGGCGCGTGCGCAGGCTGACCTGGTCGCCGATCTCCTGGCCCAGCGAATCGAGCAGGGTGCGCAGTTCGGCGCGGTCGAGCTGGGGCGCCAGGTCGAGTGGGGTCATGCTGCACAATTGCTTGAGTTCATACCCGAGGTTGTGGCGCGCGGCCTGGTTGACGTCGATGAGGTGCAGTGTGTCGGCATCGAACAGGTAGATCTCGGTAGTCGATGCCTGCATCGCGGGCGCGAGGGTGGGAACCTGTGCGGGCGTCTGTGCGGTGTGGCTGGATGTGTCTGGGCTCATGTTCTTGTCGTCTGTCGGTTAGCGCCGCTTCGCGCGCCACTGGCCCACGAAGCGGCGCAGCAGGCGCACGACGCGGCTGGCATGGCGACCGGACGCCGGTGCCGGCCGTGCACGCAACCCATGCCATACGCGTCGCCAGCCGCGCCGGAAGCCGAGCCGCAAACCGCGCAGTGCGCGGCCGGCCAGGTGATAGACCCGGCTCGTGCGCAGATAGTCCAGGCAGCGCGTCTTCACGCCCATGAACCAGCTGTGGCAGCGCGCGAACCAGCCGACCGCCAGCAAGGTCGGCAAGGTCAGCACGTACAGCCGCGCCACCACGGCCGCGCCACCCACCTTGGCCAGCACGATCGTCGCGATGCCGGACAATGCGTGTCCGTGGGCAATGGCGAGGAGCGCCAGGACTTTCACGGGCAACAGCAACAGGCCGGGCAGCACGAACGCGCACAGCGCGCCATACGGCGGCAGGGCGCGCACGCGCTCTTCCAGCGCCGCCAGCGCGGGCCAGCGCGCGAGCGCGCGCGTGAGGCGCAGGCCGGCATCCCAGCACCACTCCTCGACGAGCAGTACCACGGCCGCCAGGAACACCAGCGGCGCGAGCATCCGGCTGCGTGGAAGGGCTCGTGTCATGGCGCCATGATACGGGAAACGGGCGGGCGACCGCCAACGCATGGCGCGCGTGCGCTGGAACGATGGCGCTACAATAGGTGCATGAACAAGGCATTTGTAAAAGAGTCCGACAACGACGACGACGACGAGGCCCTGGCGCTCGCCCGGG
>Ga0207654_10001719_pt1 | contig 11404 bp, 9 predicted proteins | sample KBSC64metaG_FD_184355 | JGI IMG/M metagenome (GOLD analysis project Ga0207654, IMG submission 184355) | Corn rhizosphere microbial communities from Kellogg Biological Station, Michigan, USA - KBS C6-4 metaG (SPAdes) (version 2) | ecosystem: Host-associated > Plants > Roots > Rhizosphere > Soil...
GTGAAATTCTTAGTGAAAACATGTTTTGACCATATTCGCTAAATACATGCTCGTAACGCAAACCAATATTGAATTGTATAATACCGGTTTGTTCAAAAAGATAGCCGAAATTTATGCCGGTGGTTGGCCCGGTCACTTTTTGATCCGGCTGTTTTCCGCTGGCATCGTACACGGGCGCGCCAAGCGAATTGTATTTTTTTATATCCGATCCGCCAAAACTAAACCCGGCATTCGGTTCTACGTATAGTCCGGTTCCTGTACCATCCAGCGTATACCGGAAGCCTGCCAGGATGGGCAATAATGCCACATGGTTGTCTGCATGAGAAAAAACATACAGCCCCACTTCACCGGTTACATAGTTGGCGTCCGATACGGGCAGGCTAACATTTAAAAAACCGCCAAAACCCAGCCCGGAAAAATTTTTGGTAGACAACCGGGCTACTTCTAACTGGGCATTGGAACAGCAACAAAAACTAATAAAAAGACAAAGGGCAAGTGTTTTTTTAAAACTCATAATAGCAGATGTTTATTATAATTAGGCGTTAGGCAAGGTGGAACCAATTACCCGTACTTGAAAACATTTTATCATGCACGCAGCTTAAAGGTAATAGGTTGTTTTTTATACGATTTTACTTTTTTTCCGTTCTGCAAAGCCGGCTTCCAGTTGGGGCTGTCTTTAATCACTTTTACAGCGGCATCCCATAATAGTTCCGGACCGCTGATAGCCTGTATATCGCTCAGGCTACCATCTTTTTCTACGATAAACTGCACCACCACGGTGCCCTCTACTTTTTTGCGTACCGCTTTTGGCGGGTATACCAGGCTTGACGTCAGGTATCGTAACCAGCCAGCCGCTCCGCCCGGGAATGTTGATTCAATTTCCACTTTTACCAGTGCTGAATCTGTTTTCGGCGGCGCCATTGAATCTTTTGGAATACTGGTTTGGGCGTTTACTGTAATAATTACAAAGAAGAATTGCAAACAAAGAAAATAGAAATATTTCATGAAATATAGGTTGGTGTATATTGTTTTAATTGATCCTGGTCAGGCTTTCACCTCAGATAAAAAATATTGTTTAGTGCTCAGTGTATTGCTAAATTTCGCCAAATCTATTGTTAGCTGTCCATTCTGCTTGCAGGCAAACATAATATTTTATTAATGAATGTCAAAGTGCTACATCCATCCGTGATGCACAGATCAACTATCTCAACTTCAATAAGTATTCTTTTTTGATATTATTTGCCGTTTAACTACTATCCTATTTTTGCCGGCAAAGGGAAAATCCCGTTTCAAAAACATTTTTTAACATTGGCGCAAAGTGAAGCGGCAGGTACTTGTCCATTCAGCATCCACCAGCTCATAAAAAAAATCCCGGCCAATTCCTGGCCGGGATTTTTGATATAAACCATTCAATTTTAGCTCTCCAGTATAATGCTCTTTTTTTCTCCTTCCATCAGCTCCACACTGCGGTTAATGAAGGCTGTTAGGTTATTGCCTTTCAGCAGACCTTGCGATAACAGGGCCAGGTCGGCCAGGTTGTGCACAAATTTCTCCTGTTTTTCTTTATTGCTTTCTGCCACTACCGATTGGTAAATGGGGTGGTTGCCATTTACCGTTAGCGTTACTTCGTCTGGCATATTGGCGTAGAAACTGCCCATGGGGCCGCTCATGGCGCTCATGTCTTTCATGCGGCGCATAAACTCTGGCCGGGTGGCTACTACTGGCGGCGCGGTGGGGCTAAGGCCCTTTATCTCTACCGTTACATGCAGGTCGGTAGTATTGGCTTCAAACAGGGCTTTCAGGCTGGCGGCTTCGTCTTTGGTTAGTGCCGAATCCATATCCTGCTGTTTGTCTACCAGGTTGTCTGCAATGTCTGCATCTACGCGTATAAAATGCGCATCGTTCCATTTATGCTCCATCTGCTGTATAAAACCCGCATCTACCAGGGTTTCCATTTTTACCACTTTAAAACCCTTGCCAACCGCCGCCTGAATATAGGCGTCCTGCTGCACCGGGTTGGTAGTATAAATAATTACCAGCTTGCCCTCCTTGTTTTTCTGCAATGCTTCTGCTGCAGTTCGGTATTCTTCCAGCGTAAAAAACTTGCCGGCGCCTGTTTCTTCAAACACATGAAACTTGTTTGCCTTTTCCAGGAATTTATCGTCGGTCATCATACCATATTTCACAAACAGGCCCAGGCTTTCCCATTTTTCTTCAAAAGCTGCGCGGTCCTTGTTGAATATCTCTTCCAGCTTGTCGGCTACTTTTTTGGTAATATGGTTGTTGATCTTTTTTACATTGGGGTCGCCCTGCAGGTAACTGCGGCTAACGTTCAGCGGTATATCGGGGCTGTCTATTACACCCTGCAGCAACATCAAAAACTCGGGCACAATATCTTTTACCTCGTCGGTTACAAAAACCTGGTTGCTGTACAACTGTATTTTATCTTTTTGTATTTCGTAGCTCTGTTTTATTTTGGGGAAATACAATATACCGGTTAAATTAAACGGGTAGTCTACATTAAGGTGTATCCAGAACAGGGGGGCTTCGTTAAAAGGATACAGCTCCCTGTAAAAATTCTGGTAGTCTTCGGTGCTTAGTTCGGATGGCTTTTTTGTCCAGGCCGGTGTGGTATTGTTTATCTGCTCGTTTTCAAAATAAATAGGAATGGGTAAAAACCGGCAGAATTTTTTCAGGATGCTTTTCAAGCGCTCTGCTTCCAGGAACTCTTTGCTTTCTTCATTTACATACATCACAATATCCGTTCCGCGTTCGGTCTTTTCGGTTTCTTCCAGGGTGTATTCGGGACTGCCATCGCACTCCCAGCGTACTGCGTTGGTGCCTTCGCGAAAGCTTTTGCTGATGATCTCCACTTTCTCACTAACCATAAAGGAAGAATAAAAACCCAGCCCAAAATGCCCGATGATATTGGCTTCGGCCTGCCCCTTGTATTTGGTTAAAAACTCTTCCGCACCACTAAAAGCCACCTGGTTAATGTATTTGTCTATTTCATCACCCGTCATACCCACCCCCTTGTCGCTGATGGTAATGGTTTTGGCCGCGGCATCCAGTGTAATATCTATCCTCAGCTCGCCCAAATCGCCTTTCGCTTCGCCAATAGAAGAAAGCGTTTTTATTTTTTGGGTGGCATCTACTGCATTGCTTACCAGCTCGCGTAAAAAAATATCATGTTCGCTGTACAAAAACTTTTTAATAATGGGGAAGATGTTCTCTGTTTGTACTCTGATGTTTCCTTTCTGCATATGAATTTTTTTGTTGTAAACAAATATGAAATATACGGCGCGGTTTATAAAGACAAACTGTCAAAAAAAAACCTGCATTACTGCGGGGTACAATAACCGCTAGCCATTCACAAACCCAGTGCCAGTGCGGCTAAACTGTCATACTGACAAGCCGGTATAACCGGCACACATTAAAATTTTGCAATGTTAATAATTCCTTAGCACTAAAACAGTTGTGGGTGGTATTCAACTGGTAAATTTGATACTCCCTGGCTCTTGCCGGGCAAACTCCAATCCTTCCAAAAAGCCAGCCTGTTTCTTTGCAGATCGTCCCGCCTTTTATTTATGTTATTTAAATACCAATTGCCAAACAAAACTATCATTTCATGAAAAAAATTTACCTTTTTCTTTCTGTCTTATTCATTGTTATTGCAGGTTCCACCCATTCGCAGGTGGTTATTAATGAAGTGTATGGCGGCGGCGGAAACACCGGCTCCACCTACAAAAATGATTTTATTGAGTTGTACAATAATGGCAATACCGCCGTAGACTTATCGGGCTGGTCTGTTCAGTACAACAGTTCCACCGGTACTACCTGGACGGCCGCCAACAGCACCGCTTTGTCGGGCACCATTCCGGCACATGGCTACCTCTTAATACAGGAAGCTGCCGGCGCGGGGGGAACCACCAATTTACCCGCCCCGGATATTACCGGCACCGTAGCCATGGCCGCAGGCGCCGGCAAGGTACTCTTGTGTAATATCACCACGCTCCAGGCCGGCGCCAATCCAACCGGTGCACAGGTGGTAGATAAAGTAGGTTACGGTACCGGCACCAACGGGTTCGAAGGCACTGGTCCCACAGCCACTATTTCAGCCACCCTTTCGGCGCAACGCACACCCACCGGAACAGACACTGATAATAACAGCGCCGATTTTACCACCGCCGCGCCCACGCCTTCCAATTCCAGTACGGGTTTTGGCACCAATGTATCTGTAGCAGCCGGTATCAATGCAGCCGAACCCACCATCAATGGCAGTTTTATTTTTACCCTTAGCGCCGCTGCCCCGGCTGGCGGCATTACTATAACCTATAGCCTGTCGGGCACGGCCACTGCCGGGGCAGATTATACCGACCCTCAATCGGGAACTATTACTATTCCGGAGGGACAAAGCAACGGTACCATTAACCTGAACATTGTAAACGATACACAATTTGAAACCGATGAAAATATAACTGTTACCCTTTTAACGGCAACAGCACCCTATACCATTACCACCGCCTCTGCCAGCATAACGGTTTTTAGCGATGATATTAACCCGGTTTCGCTTACGGGTCCGCTCTATATGCAGGATTTCAATAGCTGGGCGGGGTCTGGTACCGCCACCTTGTACAGCCTGCTTCCCAACGGATGGGGTTTTGCCGAAACAGGCACCGCTGCTAATACGATGTACAGCGCAGGCACCGGCTCATCCAATAGCGGCGACACCTATAGTTTTGGCAGTGCTGCCGTACCAGCGGACAGGGCTTTCGGAACTTTGCAATCGGGCAGCCTGGCATCTACTATTGGTGCACAGTTTGTAAACAATACCGGCAGTACCATTACTTCCATAAAAATTTCTTACACAGGCGAAGAATGGCGTTTGGGTGCCAACAACCGCCCCGATCAGCTGGATTTTCAATACAGCCTGGATGCTACCGGTCTTAGCACGGGTACCTGGACCGATGTGAACCAGCTTGACTTTAGCACACCAGATACTACCACGGCATCTCTTGGTGCGCTGGATGGCAACGCTGCCGCACATAAGGTATTAACGGCTTATACCATTACCGGTTTATCGCTGGCGCCCGGTGCTGTTTTCAGCATCCGCTGGAACGACCTGAATGCTACCGGCGCCGACGATGGATTGGCCATAGATGATTTCTCATTGGAAAGCAACCCGGCCGATAATACACCACCGGTTGCTTCGACCTATAGCCCGGCAGTCAATTCAACCAATGCACCCATTAACCTTAACGCATTAATTAGTTTTAATGAAAACATTAAAAAAGGCACCGGCAATATTGTTTTAAAAAGAAAAACTGATGATGCAATTGTTCAAACCATCGATGTAAATGCAGCCTCGGTAACTGTTTCGGGCAATACGGTATCATTTCCTGTTACTACACTTGTAAATGGAACGGCTTATTATTTTACTATTGATAATACCGGTTTTGCCGATCTGGCCAATAATAATTTTGCCGGCATCAGCGATAACAGCACCTGGACCTTTACTACCAGCAACACTACTTTGTTTACAAGTAGTTTCTCCACCTGTACCGGTGGTTCTTTACTGAGTGATGGATTTACACAATACAGCGTTACCGGTGCATTAACCTGGGCCTGCACCGGTTTTGGTACCGATGCTGTACACAGCGCCAAAGGAAGTGCTCCTTATGCTGTGCAAATGAATGGATACGACAATAGTATTCCGTCGAATGTTCAGAACGAAGACTGGCTGATATCTCCAGCCTATGATTTAAGCGCAACTACCTACCCGTTGTTGTCTTTCTGGAGCCGCACCACCTTTAACGGGCCACCGCTTCAGCTAAAAATCTCTACCAATTATACCGGTACGGGCGACCCCTCGCTGGCCACCTGGACAGATCTTAATGGCCGTTTTCCGCAGCAGACTTCAGATACCTGGACCCTGTCTTCAAACATTAATTTGTCGGCATTTAAACAAGCCGGCGTATACATTGCCTGGGTATACCATTCCTCCAACGATGACGGCGCAAGATGGACGCTGGATGATATTACGATAGACAATTCTCCCACTCCCCCACCGCCCACCATTGCAGCCAGCACGGGTAATATTGAATTTTTCTTTGCAGCTGCAGGCGCCACCATCACAAAACAATTTACCGTGTTGGGAAATGACCTGGTCGGGGGCGGAGGTATTAACGTGTCTTCTTCCGATGGCAGCTTCCTGGTTTCTAAAGACAACGCCAGCTTTGCTGCTGCTGTTAATTTTACTGAAGCAGCGGCAAACAATATTCCGCAAACAGTATATGTGCAATTTGCCCCGGCGCAAAACAATAAGAATTTTACCGGTACCGTAACCGTTAGCACAGCCGGCGCCGCCGATACCGCCGTTGCAGTTAAGGGAACCAGTATTGACCCTGCAAAAACACTGGAAGTGGTAAACTGGAATATGGAATGGTTTTCAACCCCCGATCCTACACTGGGGCCGGTTAATAAAGCTCTGCAAAGACAAAATGCCCAGACAATTATAAACAGCATTGGGGCCGATTTGTATGCCCTGGTAGAAGTGGTCGATACAGCTGCACTGGGCAATATTGTAAGAACCATGCCCGGCTATAACTATATCATCTGCAATTATGGTTCTCATGGCAATCCGTTTGAAGCAGGTGCATCGCCCATGAATGTGCTGCAAAAAGAGGCATTTGTGTATAAGACATCCGTGTTCAGCAATATCGATACTACTTCGTTGTTAAGTGTTGGCATAAATACAGCAGCCGATCTTTCCAACCCTGATTATAATTACTGGAGCAGCGGACGGTATCCGTTTATGATGACAGCAGACGTTACCCTGGATGGGGTAACCAAGCGGATTCATTTTGTGGCAGTACATGCAAAAGCAAATACATCGCCTACCGCTACTGCCTATGCGCGCAGAAAATCGGGCGCCGATGATTTGCATGCCTATTTGAATACTACTTTCCCCAATGATAACATTGTTATCCTGGGCGATTTTAATGACGATTTGGATTCTACCATAACAGATGGCATTTCGCCACGCCTTAGTTCCTATAAAACTTTTACTGATGATGCTGCCAGCTTCTATTCGCCTACCCTGGTTGGGTTAAGCCTTACGGGTAAAAAATCAACCGTTAGCTATAACGATGTAATAGATCATGTGCTGGTTTCAAATGAGATGCAACCTTTTTATATGGGCGCCTCTGCAGCAGTGCTGACCGATGTAACCAGCCTGGTTACCAACTATGGCAATACTACCAGTGACCACTACCCGGTATTTACGCGCTATGCTTTTGACGCGGCGCTGTTACCGGTAAGCCTGGTTAATTTTACCGCCAACCGCGATGGCAATACGGTTAAGCTTAGCTGGACTTCATCGGAAGAAATTAACAGCAGTGTTTATATTATACAGCGTTCTGCCGATGGAACCAGTTTTGCAAACATCGGAACAGTAACAGCAAAGGGTATTGCTTCCGGTTATGCATTTACCGATTTCAGTCCATTGACGGGCAGTAATTTTTACCGCTTAAAACCGGTGGACAAGGACGGCAAGTTCGTTTATTCAAAAGTGGTGAAGATAAATTTAGCCCTGCAGCCTGGTATTCGCATCAGTCCCAATCCTGCCAGCAGTTATTTGTACATTAACCTGGAGAATGTTAGCTCGGCTGTGAACCTGCAGCTAATTGACCTTAATGGAAAATTGGTGAGGCAGGAGGCCATTTCCCAGGGAATTTCTAATAAGACCCTGAGCCTTAGTGGTATAGCAAAGGGCATTTATACAATAAAATTGATAACCAGGGAAAAAGTAGCAACACAGAAATTAGTGATTCAGTAAAACCAACGTACTCAAGCAAGTAAAAAGGGCCCCTCAATGGGGCCTTTTTTATCGGGTAAAGGCTAACAAAAATGGGAGCGTTTCGCCTTGTGGGGGGTCGAACAAAGACAGACCGGCAAAATCCGCCAGAATAGCGGGTTTTGGGGCAAAATACCTGAAACTTTTACCCTCAAACCTTTGTGCCTTACCTTGTTTATCTTACCTTCGCACCCCAATAATTTTTTTAACTTAAAAAACAGGGTCACAATGAACAATTACGAATTGATGGTGATTTTTACCCCTGTGCTTTCTGAGGAAGACTTTAAAGCTGCCCAGAAAAAGTACGCTTCGCTGGTGAAAGAAAACGGCGGAGAGGTGTTGCACGAAAATCCCTGGGGACTGAAATCACTGGCGTATCCGATTGCCAAAAAGACGACTGGTCTTTACCTGGTAATGGAATATTCTGCGCCATCCACCTTCAATGAGAAGTTGAAAATTCAGCTTCTTCGTGACGAGAGTGTACTCCGTCACATGTTTACTGCGCTTGACAAATACGCCGTCGAGTACAATGCGAGAAAGAGAAGTGGCGTACAACATTTCACAACTGAAAAAGCTGCGGGGGTTTAAATCATGGCAAAAACAAATGAAATTAAGTACCTCACGGCGATTAAGACCGAAAAACGTCAAAAGAAATATTGCCGCTTTAAAAAGATGGGCATTAAGTACATTGACTATAAAGACGGTGAGTTTCTGAAGAAATTTTTGAACGAGCAGGGTAAATTATTGCCCCGTCGTATTACCGGTAACTCGCTTAAATACCAGCGTAAAGTGTCGGATGCGGTGAAAAAAGCCCGTCAAATGGCAATTCTGCCGTATGTAACAGATCTTTTGAAATAGACACTTAAAATTCAAAAGTAAAAATTCAAAAACTACCGCGTAAACGGTTTTTTACTTTTGAATTTTGAGTTTTGAATTTATCTAGTAACCAACCCTAATCTACCCTTGCTGGTAGTGACAGTCTGAATCTTAATCGATTGGGCCAGGGTACTAAAACACAAACAATGCAAGTAATTTTAATTCAAGACGTAGATAACCTGGGTGGCTCAAATGAGCTGGTAAAGGTAAAGAATGGCTACGCCAGGAATTTCCTGATTCCCCGTAAAATGGCGGTAGAAGCCAATCCATCTAACCTGAAGCAGATGGAAGAAAAGATTAAGCAGCAAACCAAGAAGGAAGCCAAATTACTGGCTGAAGTAAACCTGGTAATAGCTAAAATACAGGAAGGACCTGTGAATATTGGCGCTAAAACCGGTACCAGTGGCAAGATTTTCGGTGCTGTAACTTCTTTACAACTCGCCCGCGCCATTCGCGACCAAAAAGGTTACGAGATTGACCGCAAGCGTATTACCATTCCCGACGACGTAAAAGAGCTGGGGACTTACAAGGCTATTATTGATTTTGGCAACGGTAAGACTACTGAGCTGGAATTTGTAGTAGGTGCAGAATAAGGCTACCCGTCTAAAATAACCCATTCCGGACCTTGTTTCAGGGTCCGGAATTTTTTTGGGGTGGCTCCCAAAAACCTTTCCCAGTCTCAATTATTTCTATATCTTCGTTATTGGTTCCTAATGATCTTTACAGTTTCGCATTGTGCTCTGAGCGTTTTCAACCAATGTTCCCGGGGTTTAATGTTTCACTGTTTTCATTTAGGGTCATAAAATTTGTTTCACTCAAACTGTAAAAAAATGAACATTTATGTTGGAAACCTCAGTTGGAACTTGACTGAGGAAGATCTCTCAAATCTCTTCGCTCCGTATGGCACAGTTGTTTCTGCCAAAATTGTTACCGACAAATTCAACAACAACCGCAGTAAAGGTTTTGGTTTTGTTGAAATGACCAATGATGCTGAAGGCCAGGCTGCAATTGCCGGCTTAAACGAATCAGAAGTTGACGGACGTAACATTGTAGTTAATGAATCTCAACCTAAACCAGCCGGAAGTGGCGGTGGTGGATTTAAAAAACGCAGCTTTGGTGGCGGTGGCGGCGGCGGAAGCCGTGGTGGTTATGGCGGCGGCGGCGGAAGCCGTGGCGGCGGTGGTGGATATGGCGGCGGCGGCGGTGGAAACCGTGACCGTGGCGGATTCAACAGAAGAAGCGATTATTAATTTGCCCAGGCAAACGATAAAATTAAAGACCGGTATATGCCGGTCTTTTTTATTGCAGTTGCCATTATTTTAAGTTACACATGCCTGTTATGAAAAATGAATGCAACAATATGGGTAGCATTTTATTTCCATTTAATTCTATGCATTGAAAGCATTTTCATATCCCCACATTCCCATATTTCCACATTCTATTTAAGTACTTTTATTTTAATACTCCTGAAACTTACTTCGTTACCATGATCCTGTAAAAGGATATGCCCTTGCTTTGCTTCTCCAAAGTTGGGCCATACCTTGTATTTGCTGATGGCAACCAGATCGCGATAGGCCTGAGAGCCCCTCTCATATTCCAGTACTTTTATTCCGTTCAAATAATGTTCAACATGGTTGTTGGGATACACCACAATCCGCCCGGTATTCCAGTTGCCCGGCTGATGTATAAATCGCTTTTCTTTTTTTGCCTTTATCAGATCATATAGTGATGCAAGTGTGCGGTCGCCATCCCTGCCGGCCTTAGCATCGGGGTGCAGGGTATCATCGAGCACCTGGTATTCAAGACCAATTGCCGAACCTTTATTGGCTTCTGCCAGCGCCACAAAATATTTTACCCCACTATTGGCGCCGGGCGTTAACTTAAAATCGAATGAAAGATCAAATGCACTGAATTGTTCGGTGGTAACAATATCGCCCCCGTTGGTAGATTCGGCGCCATTGGATGGCATTACGGTAATGGTACCGTCTTTTATAACCCATCCCTTTTCAGGAAATGCCGTCTTATACGCACCAACCCAACCTTTGCTGCTAACGCCATCAAACAATAATTTCCAGCCTGCTTTTGTTTCTGCCTGCGAGAGGTAATTGGGAATATTATTAACTACATAGATTTCCTTTGGAAAGGGTGAAGGAACAAGCCCTGATGTTTTGATACGGATGTTTTTCCACCAGATTTTTTCACCGGCAAACTGTGTATTTTTTCCAATACTGTGCACCTGCAAAGCAATGACTCCCTTTGCATCGAAAGTATCAATAAGGTGTGCGGCAGGAATGTCATTTATCCATGTTTTGATTTCGTGGCCGATACATTCTATACGGACCTTATTAAATACCCCAACCTTAAAAGCTTTTTGAGCTGATGGATTTAACATCAGCGGGTATAGCCAGTCCCGTCTGCCTTCATCGTAAATACCAGCCGTCCACCGGCGGGCAGCGGGGTCCAGCTCATATTGGTAGCCAAAAACTTTTCCTTTTCCTTCATGCCCATTGGGATCATAGTTACTCCTGAACTGTATACCAGAGTTTGCCGTGGTATCATTAATTTTTACTTCCAGTTCCAGCACAAAATCGCCATATTGCTTTTCGGAAATCAGAAATGTATTGGGGCTGTTGACAACGGTGGTGCCCAATATGGCACCATCTTCAATTGCAT
>Ga0207654_10001720_pt1 | contig 11401 bp, 8 predicted proteins | sample KBSC64metaG_FD_184355 | JGI IMG/M metagenome (GOLD analysis project Ga0207654, IMG submission 184355) | Corn rhizosphere microbial communities from Kellogg Biological Station, Michigan, USA - KBS C6-4 metaG (SPAdes) (version 2) | ecosystem: Host-associated > Plants > Roots > Rhizosphere > Soil...
AGCGTTGGCGCGCTGGCGCCACCGGGGCCACATCGTTCTGCCGGGCCATTTCATCGGCATGATCGAGCGCGAAAACCTGATCGACGAATTCACCGAGCGCATGCTCGAAGCCGCCTGCCGCTGGCACGGCCGTTGGGCGGCTGCGGGGGTGGAACTGAAATTGTCCGTCAACGTGTCGATGCTCAACCTGCTGCACGTGGATGCCGCCGACCGCTATCAGCGTATCGTCATGGACAACGGCGTCAAACCGCGCGACGTCATCATTGAGGTCACCGAAAGTTCGGTGATGAGCGAGGCCGCGCACGCGCTCAATGTATTGGCGCGGCTGCGTCTGAAGGGTTTCGGCCTGTCGATCGACGATTTCGGCACCGGCTATTCTTCGCTCGCGCAGTTGTCGCAGATTCCGTTCACTGAACTGAAGATCGACCGCGGTTTCATCAGCGGCGCGGTGCGCCAGCCGCGCAAGCGCGCGGTGGTGGAAACCAGCCTGGATTTGGCGCGCAAGCTGCAACTCACCGTGGTCGCCGAGGGCGTGGAAACGGTGGAAGAGTGGCAGATGCTGGCCGAACTCGGCTGCCAACAGGCGCAAGGATTCCTCATCGCCCCCGCCCTGCCCGGCGGCGAGTTGCTTGCCGCGATCCGCAACTGGCATTGCCCGGAACCGCCGCGTCCCGCCGCATGACGTCGCTCCAGCGCCGCTTCAGCATCCGCACGCAGCTGCTGGCGCTGTTTGGCCTGCTGCTGCTCACCGGCGCCATCGTGCTGGTCATCGACGAAATCTCCTTGCGCCGCGAAATTGCGACCTTCGATTCGCTGCAGCACGATTCGCTCACCGGCCTGCGCCTGGCCAAGTCGATCTCCGACGCTTACGGGCTCGAGATCGTCGACACCACGTACCGCGTGCGCAATTACCTGATGGGCTGGGATCAGGGCGTGGCCGTGATCGACACCGCCGAAGCCGACATCCATCACGACTGGGACGCGTTGATCCAGACCAACCTGTCGCCGGATCAGCGCGAATTGATCGCCGACGTGGCCAAGGCGCGCGTAATCGCCGATCAGGCCGCGACCAAGTTGCGCGGCATCCTCAAGGCCCAGGACATGCCGGCGCTGGGCAAGTTCGCCGACACGGAACTCTATCCGGCGATCGATCCCGTGACCAACCGCGTGCAGTTCCTCGCCGACGTGAAGATGCTCGATGCCGAGCGCAGCGTGACCGGGCACCTGGCGCACGCACGCGCGGTCGGTTGGTGGCGCATTCTCATCAGCCTCGCGGCGCTGCTGTTCGTGTTCGTGGTGGGACGCGGCATTTTGCGCAATGTATACCGCGGCGTGAACCAGCTCGCGCAATTCGCCCGACACGCGCGCGATCCGGATTACTCCGCACCGGAATGGAACGGCGCCGAGGGCGGCGAGCTTACCCAGATCCACGCCGCGCTCACCGACATGCGCGCGGACCTGCTCGGCTACGAGCACGATCTCAAGGAAAGCGAGGCGCGCGCACAGGCCGCGAGCCGGGCCAAGTCTTCGTTCCTGGCCTCGATGAGCCACGAGATCCGCACGCCGATGGTCGGCGTGGCCGGCATGCTGGAGCTGCTCGCGCACACCAACCTCGACGGCGAACAACGCCAGCAGCTCGGGATCGCGCAGAACTCGGCGCAAAGCCTGTTGCAGATCATCGGCGACATTCTGGATTTCTCCAAGATCGAAGCCGGCAAGCTGGAACTGAATCCGGCGCCGCTGGACCTGCGCGCACTGGTACGCAACTCCACCGACAATTTCCTCGGCACCGCCTCGGCCAAGGGCCTGAAACTCGAGTGCGAAATCGACGAACGCCTGGCGCCCGCGCACCTGGGCGATGCGCTGCGCCTGCGCCAGATCCTGTCCAACTTCCTGTCCAACGCGCTCAAGTTCACCGAGCGCGGCCAGGTGCTGATGTCGCTGGAACGGCTCGCGACGGAAGGTGCGCGCGAACTGATCGCCGTGCGCGTGAAGGATTCCGGCATCGGCATGTCGGCCGCGGATCAGGCGCGCCTGTTCCAGCCGTTCGCGCAGGCCGGTGCCGGTGGCGCGCAGCGTGCCGACAGTACCGGACTGGGCCTGTCCATCTGCCGTCGATTGGCCGAACTCATGGGCGGCGACATCGTCATGGACAGCCGCCTCGGCGCGGGCACCACCATGAGTCTGGTCGTGCGCCTGCCGCTGGCGGATGCGAGCCTGCTGCAACGCGACGACGGCGCACTGCTGAGCAGCGCCCGCGTCGCGCCCAGCATCGACGACGCCAAACGCGAAGGCAGCCTGATCCTGCTCGCCGACGACCATCCGACCAATCGCGCCGTGATCTCGCGCCAGCTCAACCAGCTCGGCTATGCCTGCGAAAGCGCGCACGACGGCGAAACCGCGTTGCAGATGTGGCGCGACGGCACCTATGGGCTGTTGCTCACCGACCTGCACATGCCGCGCCGCGACGGCTACGGCCTCGCCGAGGCAATCCGCGTCGACGAAACCGCACGCGGTGGCGCGCGCGCACCGATCATTGCGGTGAGCGCGAACGTCAGTACCGAAGAAGTCGAGCGCAGCCGTGCCGCCGGCATCGACGATTTCATCGCCAAGCCGGCGCCGTTGCCCGTGCTCGGCGCCATCCTGCAGCGCTACCTGCCGCTGCAGCGCTTCATCGCCGAGGCGGCCGCGCGGGCCGCCGTGGAGGCCGCGCAACCGCGCGCGCCGAAAGTCGTGGCTGCGGATCGCGGCTTGATCGAGGATTTCCTGCACACCACGCACGAAGACCTGGCTGCGTTGCGCCTGGCCCTGGATGGCAACGATGCCGCCGGCGTGGCACACGAGGCGCACCGCATCAAGGGCGCGGCCGGACTGGTCGGCGCGAATGATATTGCCGCTGTCGCCGCGCGCATCGAAAGCGCCGCACGCGCGGGCGACCTCGCGCGCGCCCACGCGGATGCCGATGCGCTCGAAACCGAGGTGGAACGCTTCGCTGCGGCGAACGACTGAAACACATCTACCCCACCCGCAGACGCTGGTGCTAGCATCGGCGGCGTCCACACGGGGAGGTCGCCATGTCATCGCATCGCACACCACAACGCGCCGCACTCGCCGGCGCGATTCTTGTCGCGCTCGCAGCAGCCGCAACTGCCACTGCCGCCGTTGCGCCGGTAATTGCTGTTGATGGCACGACGTGCTCACTGGCCAATGCAATTACCACGGCAAATACCAACACCGCGACCGGCGGCTGCACCATCAGCCCGGGCACCGGTACCATCGCTTTGGTAATCGCCGGTAATCAAACGATTACCGCGGAGTTACCGCGCGTCACCGCAGGCATGGCTTTCACGAGTGCAACGCCTACCGCGTCGACAATTTCCGGCGACGGCAAGCATCGGTTGTTCTTCATCGGCGACGATACGCATGCGCCGACCGTGAGTTTCAGCAACCTCACCCTAAGCGGCGGCGTGGCCAACGGCGGCACCAGCAACGATGGCGGCGGAGCCGGCGCGGGTCTGGGCGGCGCGATTTTCATGTACAACGGAAACTTGAGCGTCAGCAATGTCACTTTCTCCAGCAATCATGCCACCGGCGGAACGAGCAGCGGCGGTACAGGAACTGTTGATTCGGTATTTGCCAAGGGAGGCGGTGCCGGTGGCGGCATGTACGGTGCGGGCGGTCGCGGAGCCTACGACCTTTCCAACTTCTTCGCCGGACATGATGGTGGATCTGGCGGTTTTGGTAGTGGTGGCGGCGGCGGCGCTGGCAGCTTCGGCGGCGAAGGCGGCGGCACCGGCGGCAATGGTGGCAGTTTCGGCGGACTCGGCGGCTCGGGTGCGACTGGTACCTCCGCTTCACTGGGCGGTGAAGGTGGTGGGTTCGGCGGCGGTGGCGGCGGCGGTGGCGGTGGCAATCCCACCAACTCTTCCAAGCCCGGCGGTGCTGGCGGATTCGGCGGTGGCGGTGGTGGTGGTGCCGGCATTTGCACCCAGTCGGGATGTCCGGTAATCGCCGGTGCGGGTGCGCTGGGCGGATTCGGCGGCGGCGGCGGTGCTGGCGGCAGCGCGGGAAGCGCAGTCGGGAGCGGAAATGGCGGCAATGGTGGTTTTGGCGGTGGTGCCGGCGCAGGTGGTTTCGGATCGCCCTCCGGCCCCAGTGGATCGCCCGGAATTGGTGGCGGCGGCGTTTCCGAAGGTGGGGGTGGCGCAGGCGGCGGATTCGGCGGCGCGGTCTTCGTGCGCGCCGGGCAAGTCACGATCCAGAGTTCTGCATTCCAGATCAACACTGCCACTGGCGGAGCCGGATTATTGGGTCTCTCCGGTATTGGCAAGGCCGGCGCAATTGCGGCGATTCCTTCGCTCGACAATGGCAATGGCAACAATCAAGGCATGCCCGCTGCGCTGCCGACGATCATCGGCTGCGCCAACACGTTCTCGGAAAACGGAGCTGGCAACTCCGGATCGACTTCGCGGGACAATGTCGACACTTTTGGAGCGGATCGAACCGGCCTGACCCTGGCCTGCGGCGACCGCATCTTCGCCGACGGTTTCGGCACGCCGTAGATGATTCTCACCTTCGCGGACGTCATTACCCCGCAGCAGCATCGCGCGATCCTCGAGCAGATCGAAGGCGCGCAATTCGTCGATGGCCGCCAGACTGCCGGCGCGAAACTGGCGGCACGCAAGAACAATGAGCAGATCCAACGCGATGCACCGCAGGTCGTCGCGATTTCGGCCATCGTGCTCGACGCATTGCGTCGCAACGATGGGTTGCGCAATGCGGTATACCCGCGTCAATTGCATTCGCTCATGGTGTCGCGCTATCGCGAAGGCATGGAGTACGGCGCGCACGTCGACAGCCCGCTGATGGGCGAGTCGATTCCGTGGCGCACCGATCTTTCACTGACCTTGTTTCTCAACGAAACGACCGAGTACGACGGCGGTGAGCTGGCGCTCGAATCCGGCAGTGGAGAAATTCAGGTCAAGCTGCCCGCGCGCAGCATGGTGATTTATCCGACCGGGCAATTGCACCGTGTGTGCGCGATCACGCGCGGCGAGCGTTTGGTCGTGGTGGCATGGATTCAAAGTCATGTGCGCGACGCGGGTGCGCGCGAAGCACTCGCCGACCTGGCACGCGCCCGCGCGCTGCTGCATGAATCCGGCGACGATGCGCGCGTGTTCGATCTGGTCAACAAGACACATGCCAACTTGCTGCGACGTTGGGCCGACGCGTAATTGGCTTACAGAAGTCTCGCCAGCGCCTTGCGCAACTCTTTCGTGAACGCCGGTGAGTCGGATTTACACACCTCCACGCGCGGCGTGCCGTGCCACTGCGCGCAAGCGTGGATGGCGTCGGCGATATCCGCGGCAAGCGCCGTGTCACCGTCGATACCTTCTTCCAGGTGCAGCGACTTGATCTCGAATATTCGCTCGTCGCGATGCGCCTTGGCATCGAGCCTTCCGATCAATTTTCCGCGATGCAGGATCGGCAGCACGAAGTAGCCAAACTGCCGCTTGTGCGCCGGCAGATAGCATTCGATGCGGTAGTCGAATCCGAACATCGCGCTGGCGCGTTCGCGATCCCAGACCACCGGATCGAACGGCGACAGCAGCGTCGTTTGCGTCGCGCGCAACGCGCTGCGCCGGGCACGCGCGAGCAAGGGGGCGTGATCGCGATGCACATAGCCCGGCGCATCCCAACCGCGTACTTCGACTCGAATCAACTCGCCCGCATCGACGAACGCCTGCAAATCCACATCCTTGTATTTTTTGCCGGTGCGGAAATAGTCCGCGATCCAGCGCGCCTGCGTCACGCCGAGCGCACGCACCGCGCCGAGCAGGAATTCGCGGCGGATTTGCGCCTCGCGCAATCGCGGCGCCTGCGCGATTTGCGGCATCCGCGCGAGCACGCGTGCAACCACATCGTAGACGCGCTGAAAATTCTCGCGTCGCGCGATCATCAGTTCGCCACGCACGAAGGCGGCTTCCAGCCAGCGCTTTTGCGGCGAGCGCTGCCACCATCCGCCGCCTTTTTCCTCGCGCTCGAAATCGGAAGATTTCACCGGTCCGGATGCGCGGATGCGTTCTATCAACTGCGCGATCTGCGCACCATGCTCGCGGTGCGCGCGCACGGCATGCTGGTGCGCCCAATGCCCGGCGCGAATCGGTGACGGATGCCGGTGCAGGGCGAAGTCGACCATCGGCGCGAAACAGGCCTCATGTGCCCAGCATTCGAAAATTTTGCCGCGCGCGAGCAAGTCGTCCAGCCAGCACGGCTCATATTGGCCGATGCGCGAAAACAGGACGAGGTACGGACTGCGCGCGACGACATTGATCGTGTCGATCTGCAACAAGCGCATGCGCTCGATGGCGGCCAGCACGCGCGCACGCGTGGCGCGGGCACGCGGCGGCGTGAGCAGGCCCTGAACGGCCAGATGCAGGTTGCGCGCCTGCTGGGCGGATATCCGAACTTCGCTGCCGGTTTCCGGTCTGCTCATGCGTACGCTTCGATCCAATCGACGAAGTGTATCCGCGATCGACTCAGGAGATTGCCATGAACCGCATGCTCACATTGCTCGCCGCCGCACTGCTCACCGGCACCGGCGCCTACGCGCAGGATCAAACCGTCCAGTTCACCCAGGCCGACGGCACCCGCGTCACCCTGACCTCCGGCCAGCCGGCGCCCGATCACTACGGCCCGCCACCTGCCTTTGCCACGCTGGACACCAACCACACGGGCAGGATCACGCGCGAGCAAGCGCAGGCCTATCCGCCGTTGTTGAACGACTTCGACTACATCGCGCACCACGCCGACAGCATCACCAAGGCGCAGTACGAACGTTGGGCGAATACCCAGGACTGAAGCGCCCGCCGGGGCTTTTCATTTCAGGAATTCTGGCGCACCATGGCCGCATCCACGGGGAGGGTGCGGTCATGTCCAGCGACACCGCCGCGGCAAGCGGCAGTCTGTTCCGAGATGTGAAAAACGCTTTCGGCGAATTGTTCAGCAGCAAGCTCGATCCGCACCAGGAACTGTTGATCCAGGTTTCCTTCGGCCTGCTCGGCGCAATGGCACGCGCCGATGGCGTGGTTTCGGCTGAAGAGGCGGCGTTCACCAACACCTGGATGGAAGAACTCAAGCTCAGCGCGCGTGCGCGCCAGGTCGCCACCGAAGCGTTCGCCACCGGATGCCGCCGCGATTACGACTTCAAGGCGGACATACGCCGCCTGTTCGCGGAATTCAAACCGGGTTCGAGCGAAGTCGACCGGCTCTACACCGGCCTGCTGCGCCTGGCGATCGCCGACGCGCGCATCCGTCCTGGCGAAACGCGCTTCCTGCAGCAGATCACAATCGCACTCGGATTCCCTGAATCCGAACTGCACAAGCGGTTGCCGGGAATCAGCGCGTCCGCTTGATTCAACCGCTGCGCACGATGCCGCGCGCAGCAGGTTCTTACCGGCTCAGGTTGTCCGTGCGGCCGATGAAAGCCGCCGCCACATCGTGCAGCTTCTTCAGCGACTCCTCATGCGCATAGACCATGTGGCCCGAGGGGAAGAACGCGTACTCGATGTTGGACTGCAACTTCGCCGGAATCGGCAGGTGGCGCATTTCGTACACGGCCGCAAAATACGGCGTGGCCAGATCGTAGTAACCGCCGGCCAGCAGCACATGCAGTTGCGGGTTGTACTTCATCGCCACGGCGAGATCCGACATCACGTTCGTCGACGACGGGAAGAAACCGGGCGGCAGGCCGGGTAATTGATGTTGCCAGTTCCACGGTTGCACATCACCGAATTCGTGAAAGGTCATGCCGTCGCCGAACTTGAGCGTGCGCCGCGCATAGTCGTTGAACATCGACACGTAGGCCGAGCTGATCGCGGCGGACTGCGGATCGTAGGCCGACTGCTGCTCGAGCGGGTCCATGCTCGGGCCGGAAAAACGCGTGTCCAGGCGTCCGGTCGTGAGGTCCGCCGAATCCTGCAGCGTCTTCTCGAACTCGCCGCCGAACACGCGCAGATTGGCTTTGTCGATGTAGGACTCCGGCAGGCCGGTGTAGTCGTGCAGCTTGGCGATGATCGCCTTGCGCCGTTCCGGATCAAGCGTCGAGCCGGCCGCGAGCGCGACCGTGTAGTCGGTCATGGCGAACTGCTCGACTTCCTTCAGGAAAGGTTCGAGCTGCGCCGGCTGATTCGGCAATTTCTTGTGGTACCACGCCGTCGCCGCATAAGTCGGCAGCGCCAGCGCATAGGGCTGGTCCACGCCCGGATCGTACTGCGGCGCATCGATGTCGTTCGCGAACGAGAGAATCTGCGACAGCAGCATGACGCCGTTCAAATCCACGCTCTGCTCGGTTTCCAACACGTTGGCCAGCACCGCCGAGCGCGTGGTGCCATAGCTTTCGCCGAACAGGTACTTGGGCGAATTCCAGCGTCCGTACTCGGTCAGGAATTTGGTGATGAACTGGGCGAAGGCCTGTGCGTCCTGATCGACGCCATAGAATTCCTTGCCGCGTTCCTTCATCGCCGCCGCGCGCTTGGCCTTGTCCTTTTCATTGACGAGCAGGCGCGAAAAACCGGTGCCGGGCGCGTCGATGAAGACCAGGTCCGAGGCATCGAGCAGGCTGTAATTGTTGTCGATCAACTGGTAAGGCGCCGCCGGCGTGTGCTCATCGTCCAGCGTGACCACGCGCTTGGGTCCGAACGCGCCCATGTGCAACCAAACCGTGGACGATCCCGGGCCACCGTTGTAGAGAAAGGTCAGCGGACGTCTGGCACTGTCCACGCCGCTCTTGAAATACGCGACATAAAAAACGCTCGCAGTAGGATCGTTCTTGTCCTCGTCCTTGCCGGTGAGCAGGATCGTGCCGGCGACGGCCTTGTAATCGAGCTTCTTGCCCTCGACGGAAACACTGCCCGAGGTTTCGACTTTCTGCGCCTTGACCACGGGAGTAGCGGACTTGTCTTCGTGCTTGTCCGCATCGGGTTTGTCGGCCGACCATGCCGGCGCAAGCGCCAGACAGCCCAGTGCCACGATCGAACTCAAGACAAGTCTGCGCATTGGTATTCCCCTCGAATGAGGTGACCATCCTAGTGACGAATCTGTTTGCGTCCAATACCCCAGAAGTCACGGCTCGAACACTTGCTACACTTTCCGCATGAAACCCGATATCACGATAATCGGCGCCGGCCTGGTCGGAGCGCTCACCGCCACCCTGCTTGCCCAGCGCGGATTCGCCGTCACCGTGTTCGAGCGCCGGCCCGATCCGCGCATCCACGGTTTCATCGGCGGACGCTCGATCAACCTGGCGCTGGCCGAGCGCGGCTGGCATGGCCTGCGCGTGGCCGGACTACAAAAACGCATCGAACCGATAGCGGTGATGATGCGCGGGCGCATGGTGCACCACGCAGACGGCCATACGGAGTTGTTGCGCTACGGCCGCGACGATTCGCAGGTCATCTGGTCGGTGAGTCGCGGCACGTTGAACATGGTCCTGCTCGACGCCGCCGAGCAAGCCGGTGCGCGCATCCATTTCGGACAACGACTGGATGCGGTGGATTGGGAAAATTCCACAATGGAACTTTGCGACGACGCCGGCAATGCGCGCACGCAAAGCTGGACGACGCTGATTGGCGCCGACGGCGCGGGCTCCGCCCTGCGCATGGCGATGGCCGCGCATTCCGGTCTCGGCGAACGCTTCGAGCCGCTGCAACACGGCTACAAGGAACTGGAAATCCCGGCGCGCGACGGCGGTGGATTCGCGATGGAGTCCAACGCCCTGCACATCTGGCCGCGCGGCAATTACATGTGCATCGCGTTGCCGAATGCGCAAGGCAGCTTCACCGTCACGCTGTTCATGCCGAATCGTTCTTCATCGAATCAGGGAAATCCCGGTTTCGATACCGTGCGCACCAGTGCCGACGCGCAGGCACTGTTCGCGCGCGACTTCGCCGACGTGCTGCCGCTGATTCCTGAATTGGAAAAGGACTTCGCGGACAACCCGACCGGCATCCTCGGCACGCTGTACCTGGACCGCTGGCATCTGCGCGGTCGCGCCCTGCTGATCGGCGACGCCGCGCACGCCATCGTGCCGTTCCACGGCCAGGGCATGAATTGCGGATTCGAAGACGCCGTGGAACTGGCGGAACTTTTACACAATGCAGCAAATGATACGCAAGCCGTGTTCGCGCAATTCCAGCACCGGCGCAAACCGAATGCCGATGCCATCGCCGCAATGGCGCTGGAAAACTACGTCGAGATGCGCGATTCCGTCGCCGACGCGCACTTCCTGCTGATGCGCGCGCTTGAACGCACGCTCGCCGCACGCCACCCGAGCCGCTTCGTGCCGCGCTACTGGATGGTCACGTTCTCGCGCCTGCCCTACTCGGTCGCATTCGAGCGCGGCGAAATCCAGTCTGCCATCCTGCGCGAACTCACCGCTGGCAAGACATCGCTCGATCAGGTCGATCTGGCGTTCGCCGACCGGCTGGTCGACGAGCGCCTCGAACCGCTCACGTCCTGATCGCTACGGACAAGTCGGCGACCCAGTTAGGCGCACGATCGGCTGGTTGATGTTCCAACTTCCCGACAGCGGCGACAGCAGGTTCAGGTTTGTGGAATAGCTGCCCTGCATCGCGCTGGTGAAATTCAGGTTCAAGGTTCCGATCGGTCGCGGCGTGGTTGGCAGCGCCGCGCACAGCGGACAGAATCCGCCGATCTGATTCAAGGTCAATTGCGTTTGCGGCTGGAACGGCGACGACGATCCCACCGCCCAGCGCGGCTGCCCGAGCGCGTCGTAGAAATAGAACGCATCGAACTGGAAACTTGCCCCCGCCGGGTTGTCCGGAATGCCCAGCACATCCATGCCATAGCCGGATTGCGTCGGCGCATACCATTGCCCGGTGAAATCGGCCTGCGCACCGTTGAAGACCACGCACTGATTCGCGCCGAGCAGCACGAAATGTTCGCTGCCGGTCTGTCCGAACAGATGCCATGAAAACATGTGGCCGTTGGCATCGACTGGCGTCAATGTCGCATCGCCGACGATGACGACCTGGCCGACGGCCGAGCCGTTCCAATTCACGCGTCCGAGCGGCGCGGTCCATGCGCCGCTGCCCGCGATCGGGGCCGCCGCCTGCGCCACGTACCACACCGGCGTTCCGTCTTCTAGATAGGTGTACCAGTACATGGCCTGCTGGCCAGCGGCCTGGTTCATGAAAGTGCCGTGACCTGAACGCTGCGGGTTGTAATACGCACCAGCAACGACGGGCGCCACGGACTGGATCGGGTTCGTCTTCAGCGTGAGCGCGACATCGGCACTGCTCGCACCGGCGTTCGCGGCGACGAGGTACCAGCGTCCGGCATTGACCGGCACAGTGGCGGATTTCGTCGTGACCGCACCGCC
>Ga0207654_10001727_pt1 | contig 11375 bp, 7 predicted proteins | sample KBSC64metaG_FD_184355 | JGI IMG/M metagenome (GOLD analysis project Ga0207654, IMG submission 184355) | Corn rhizosphere microbial communities from Kellogg Biological Station, Michigan, USA - KBS C6-4 metaG (SPAdes) (version 2) | ecosystem: Host-associated > Plants > Roots > Rhizosphere > Soil...
CTCACGCCCGGCGGCAGATTGAACGAAATGGTCGTCGCGGCAAACTGGCTTTGGTGTTCCACCTCCAGCGGTGCGCTGCCGGGCTCGTAATGCGCGAACGCCGCGAGCGGCACCATTTGCCCGGATTTGTTCTGTACGTAGATGTCGTTCAGCGCCGATGGATCCTGCTGGAACTGCGGCGCCACTTCCATGACGACGTGGTATTGATTCAAGGCGTTGTAGATCGTCGACACCTGGCGCTGGCCGAACGCATCGTTGAGCGTGGCATCGATCTGTTGCGTGGTGATACCTAGCCGCGCCGCCGCATCGCGGTCGAACACGAGCTGCGTTTCCAGACCCTTGTCCTGCTGGTCGCTGTCGACATCGGCGACCTCGGCCACGTTTTGCAGCGCCGTCGTTATTTTTGGCGCCCAGGTGCGCAGCGCGTCGAGATCGTCGCTGAGCAATGTGTACTGATACGTCGAATTGCTCTGGCGTCCGCCGGTGCGGATGTCCTGCGCCGCCTGCAGGAACAGCCGCGCGCCGGGTTGCCGGCTCAGTTTCGGGCGCAGCCGGTTGATTACGCCGTCGGTGCTGATGCCGCCGCGTTGCGCGAGCGGCTTGAGCGATGCAAACATGAAACCGCCGTTGCTGCGTCCGCCGCCGGTGAAGCCGACCACGGTGTCGATGGCCGGGTCTTCTTTCACGATGCGCATCAGGTCCTTCATTTTTCCCGACATCGCCTGGAACGAAATGCTCTGGTCGGCGCGGATGCCACCGACCAGGCGACCGGTGTCCTCATTCGGGAAAAAACCCTTTGGCACCTGGATGTATAAAAATATATTCAGGCACACGGTCGCGAACAGGGTGAAAATCGTCAGGCCCGGTGCGGCCAGCGCGGCGCGTAGGGTGCGTTCGTAAAAACGGTGTACCGCATCGAAGGTGCGTTGGCTGGCCTGCGCAAGGCGTCCCGGTATTTTCTTTGCGTCATGACGCAGCAAGCGCGCGCACATCATCGGCGTCGTCGTCAGCGATACCGCGAGCGAAACGAGAATCGCCACCGACAGCGTCACCGAGAATTCGCGGAACAATCGTCCGACGATGCCGCCCATCAGCAGGATCGGCAGGAACACCGCGATCAGCGACAGGCTCATCGACAGCACGGTGAAGCCGACTTCGCGCGCGCCGAGCAGCGCCGCCTGCATACGCGGCATGCCGGCTTCCATGTGGCGAGTGATGTTCTCCAGCACCACCACCGCATCGTCGACGACGAAGCCGGTGGCGATGGTCAGCGCCATCAGCGACAGATTGTCGAGGCTGAAACCACACAGGTACATGATCGCGAATGTGCCGACCAGCGAAACCGGCACGGCCACGGCGGGTATCAGCGTCGCGCGGCCGTTGCGCAGGAACACGAACACCACGCCGATGACGAGCAAGGTGGCGATGATCAGCGCGCGCTCCACGTCGTGCAAGGAGGCGCGAATGGTGCTGGTGCGCTCCGAGGCCACCTTGATCTGCATGTCAGCGGGAATCGACGCCTGCAGCTGCGGCAGTAGCGCCTGCACGCGGTCGCTGGTGGCGATGATGTTCGCGTCCGGCTGCTTGTATAAAAGTATAATGACGGCCGGCTCGCCGTTGGACAGACCAAGGTTGCGCACGTCTTCGACCGAATCCTCGACCGAGGCCACGTCGGACAGACGCACCGGCGCGCCGCCGCGCCAGGCCACGATCAGATCGCGATACTGGCTCGCTTCGCGCGCCTGGTCGTTGGTCGCGATCTGCCAGTGCCTGTCGTCGAGTTCGACGAAACCCTTGGGCCGATTCGCGTTGGCGTTCTGGATCGCGGTGCGCACCGTATCGAGGGCGATCGCGTAATGATTCAGCGCCGTCGGGTTGAGTTCGACGCGCACCGCCGGCAGCGAAGACCCGCTCACTTCCACCTGGCCGATGCCCTGCACCTGCGCAATCTTCTGCGCAACGACCGTGGATGCCGCGTCATACATCTGCGCGCGGCTCAGGGTCTTGGAGGTCAACGTGAGGATCATCACCGGCGCATCGGCGGGATTGAACTTGCGATAGCTCGGATTGCCCGGCATGCCGGTGGGCAATTGCGAGCGCGCCGCGTTGATCGCGGCCTGCACGTCGCGCGCGGCGCCGTCGATGTCGCGGCTCAGATCGAACACCAGCACGACGCGTGTGCTGCCGCGCGAACTCGATGAGGTCATCTCGGTGACCCCGGCGATGCGGCCGAGCTGGCGCTCCAGCGGCGTCGCCACCGACGTCGCCATCGTCTCGGGACTCGCACCGGGCAGACTCGCGCTGACCGAAATCGCGGGTACATCCACCTGCGGCAGCGGTGCCACCGGCAGCAAGGTGAAGGCGACTGCACCGGACAGCAACACGCCGATGGTCAGCAGCGTGGTCGCCACCGGGCGGCGGATGAAGGGCGCCGAGATGCCGCCGGGATTCATGGCGCGGACGCGGGTTGGATAGCCTGCCCTGGCGCGGTATCCACGCGTCGCGCCAGCCGATCGAACCACAGATAGATCACCGGTGTGGTGAACAGCGTGAGCATCTGCGAGACGATCATGCCGCCGACGATGGTCACGCCCAGCGGATGGCGCAGCTCGGAGCCGACGCCGGTGCCGAGCATCAGCGGCAGCGCACCGAACAAGGCGGCGAGCGTGGTCATCAGGATCGGGCGGAAGCGCAGCAGGCAGGCCTGATAGATCGCCTCGCGCGGCTCCTTGCCTTCGTTGCGTTCGGCGTCGAGCGCGAAGTCGACCATCATGATCGCGTTTTTCTTGACGATGCCGATCAGCAGGATGATGCCGATGATGGCGACAATGGACAGATCCTCGCCCGCGATCATCAGCGCGAGCAGCGCGCCGACGCCGGCCGACGGCAGCGTGGACAGAATCGTGATCGGATGGATGTAGCTTTCGTACAGCACGCCGAGCACGATGTACATGGCAGCGATCGCGGCGAGGATCAGCAGGATTTCGTTGGTCAGCGACGCCTGGAATGCCGCCGCTGCACCCTGGAACGCGGTGGTGATGCTGGCCGGCATGTTGAGCGATTTTTCGGTCGCGCGGATCGCGTCAACGGCCGCGCCGAGCGAGGCGCCAGGCGCAAGATTGAACGATACCGTCGTTGCCGGAAACTGGCCCAGATGATCGATCAGCAGCGGTGCGCTGCGCTCGCTGATTTTCACCACGGCGCTGAGGGGGACCAGTCCGTTCGCGGCTGGCGCCTGATTCGTCGTGACGGTGGCGCTGCTCGCGCCCTGCGGCGCACCGCCGGTCGACGACTGCGCGCCACCCGGCGAGTTGACCGAACCCTGCGGCGCCTGCGACACGTTGTTGGCATTGCTCAATCCGGGCAGGTAGATGTTGGAAAGCGCGTCAGGTCCCTGTTTGAATTCGGGTAACAGATCCAGCACCACGCGATACTGGTTCGCCTCGGTGAAGATGGTCGAGATCAGGCGCTGGCCGAACGCGTCGTACAACAAATTGTCGATCGCTGCCGCGGTGATGCCCAGTCGCCCAGCGCTGTCGCGATCGATTTCCAGATAGGCCTGCAGGCCGCGCGCCTGCAGGTCGCTGGCGACATCCGCCAATTGCGGCTGTCGGTTCAGCGCATCCACCAGCTTCGGCACCCAGGTTTCCAGTGTCTTGATGTCGGTCGATTCGAGCGTGAACTGGTACTGCGTGCGGCTGACACGATCCTCGATGGTCAGGTCCTGCACCGGCTGCATGTACAAGTTGATGCCGGGCAGCTTCGCCGCGGCTGCGTTGATGCGGCGGATCACGGTCTGCGCGTCGTCGCGCGTGCCGTGCGGCTTGAGGTTGATCAGGAAACGCCCGCTGTTGAGCGTGGTGTTGGTGCCGTCCACGCCGATGAACGAGGACAGCGACGCCACCGCGGGATCTTTCAGGATCAGCGCGCCGAGCGCTTGCTGGCGCGTACTCATCGACGCGAACGACACCGACTGCGGTGCCTCGGAAATGCCCTGGATCACGCCGGTGTCCTGCACCGGGAAAAAACCTTTCGGGATGACGATGTATAAAAGTACCGTCAGCACCAACGTACCGACTGCAACCGCGAGAGTCGCGCGCTGACGGTCCAGTACCCAGGTCAGCCAGCGCCCGTACAGCGCAATCAAACGGTCGATGAAGGCATGGCTGCGGCGTGCGAACGCGCTTTCTTCCTCGGGTTTCTGATGTTTGAGGATTTTCGCGCACAGCATCGGCACCAGGGTCAGCGAAACCACCGCCGAGATCAGGATCGTCACCGCCAGCGTGATCGCGAATTCGCGGAACAATCGTCCGACCACGTCGCCCATGAACAGCAGCGGGATCAGCACCGCGATCAGCGAGATGGTCAGCGAGATGATGGTGAAGCCGATCTGCTTGGAGCCTTTCAGCGCCGCGTCGAGCGGCGAATCGCCTTCTTCGAGGTAGCGCGAGATATTCTCAATCATGACGATGGCGTCGTCGACGACGAAGCCGGTGGAGATCGTCAGCGCCATCATCGACAAATTGTCGAGCGAGAATCCGGCCAGGTACATCACTGCGAACGTGCCGACGATGGACAGCGGCACCGAGAAACTCGGGATGATCGTCGCCGGCAGGTTGCGCAGGAACACGAAGATCACCATCACCACCAGGGCGACGGCAAGCAGCAATTCGAACTGCACGTCCGCGACCGAGGCACGCACGGTCACGGTGCGGTCGGTGAGCGTGCTGACCTGCACGCCGCCGGGTAGAGTCGAGGTGAGCGAAGGCAGCAGCGCCTTGATGCGGTCGACGACTTCGATCACGTTCGCGCCGGGCTGGCGCTGGATGTTCATGATGATCGCCGGGGTCGTGTCCTTCCACGCGGCGAGCCGATCGTTCTCGGCGCCGTCGACGATGTTGGCCACGTCGCGCAGGCGCACCGGCGCACCGTTGCGATAGGCGATGATCAAGTCGTTGTACGCTGCAGCGGACTTGAGCTGATCGTTCGCGTCGATGGTGTACGATTGCGCCGGACCGTCGAAGCTGCCCTTGGCGCCGTTGACGTTGGCGTTGCCGATCGCGCTGCGCAGATCCTCCAGACTCAATCCGTAGGCCGACAGCGCGGTCGGATTGGCCTGCACGCGCACCGCCGGGCGCTGACCGCCGGAGAGCGTAACGAGTCCGACGCCGTCGATCTGCGAAATTTTCTGCGCGAGGCGCGTGTCGGCCAGATCCTGCACCTGCGTCAACGGCAACGTCGTCGACATCAGCGCCAGCGTGAGCACTGGCGCGTCAGCAGGATTCACCTTGCTGTAGATCGGCGGCGTCGGCAGGTCGGCGGGCAGGAAAGTACCGGCGCCGTTGATCGCGGCCTGCACTTCCTGCTCGGCGATGTCGAGCGACAAATCCAGACTGAACTGCAAGGTCAGCACCGAGGCGCCAGCGGAACTCGTCGACGACATCTGGTTCAGGCCCGGCATCTGGCCGAGCTGGCGTTCCAGCGGCGCGGTGACCGACGACAACATCACGTCCGCGCTGGCGCCGGGATATAACGTGGTGATCTGGATCGTCGGGTAATCGACTTCGGGCAGCGCCGACAGCGGCAGGTAGCGGTAGGCAAGAATGCCGACCAGCAGGATCGCCGCCATCAGCAGGCTGGTGGCGACGGGGCGCAGGATAAACAGGCGCGACGGATTCATGCAGTTTTATCCCCCTCTCCCCCAACGCCGTTGGGGGAGAGGGTTGGGGTGAGGGGGAAACGCGATGCACTTGTGAGACGTAGCACAAATGGGAATCGCCGCCCCCTCACCCTACCCTCTCCCCCGAGCACGCTCGGGGGAGAGGGTTTTACATTGGATCGCCGTTGCATCACTGCGATTTCCCGCGCCACTTTCCTGACGCTGTGGGCTTCGCCGGCGGCGGCGCATCGCCGGGCAATTCCACCTTGCTGCCGTCGCGCAGGTTGTCGGCGCCGTCGGTGACGACGATGTCGCCGGGTTTCAATCCGTCGGTCACGGCGATGTCCTGACCCTGGCTCGCGCCGGTTTTGACTGCGCGCTGCTTCACGCTGCGGTCGGCGTCGACCACGAACACATACATGCCGTCGGCGCCGCGCTGCAATGCGGCGCTTGGAACGATCGTCGCACCGGTCAGCGTGGTCAGGTGTACGCGCACGTTGACGAACTGGTTCGGAAACAGGCTCTCGTCGGCGTTGACGAATTCGGCCTTGGCCTTCACGGTTCCGGTCGCCGTGTCGATCTGATTATCGAGGCTTGCGAGCGCGCCGCTGGCCAATTGCGTGGTCTTGTCGCGGCTGAGCGCATCGACCTTCAGGCTCGCATCGTTCATGTGCTTGAGCAGTTCCGGCAGGTTGTCTTCCGGAATGGTGAACAGCACATCGATGGGCTTGAGCTGAGTGATGGTGACGAGCGTGTCACTGGTCGTGATCGTGTTGCCCGCGTCGATCGCGCGCAGTCCGACGCGGCCGTCGAGCGGCGCGACGATGCGTGCGTAGCCGAGATTGAGATTCGCCGTGTCGATCTGGCCCTGGTCGGATTTGAGCGTGCCAGCGTATTGCGCGACCAGCGCCTTTTGCGTGGCCAGCGTTTGCTCCGGAATCAAACCTTGCGCCGACACCGACTGGTAGCGTTTCAAATCGGCTTGCGCATTGGCGAGCAGCGCCTGGTCGCGTGCCAGCGTGCCCTGCGCCTGCAACAGCGCTGCCTGAAACGGCCGCGGATCGATCTGCGCCAGCACGTCGCCCTGCTTGACCTCCTGGCCTTCCTTGAAATTCACGCTTTGTAGCAGGCCGCTAACCTGGCTGCGCACTGCAACCGTGCGCAGTGGCGTGACCGTGCCGAGCGCATCCAGATCGATGCCGATGTCTCCTGTCCTGGCCGTGGCCGTGCCCACCGGCATGGTCACGCCCGCACTCATTGCGCCGCGACCAAAGCGGATGTTGGTCGGCACCGTGGTGCGATGCGCGAGCCAGTAGCCACCCACCGCGACGATGGCGATGACGGCGAGGATGATGAGCAGCGCGCGATTGCGCACGAAAAACGGCTTGCGATATTCCATGTCGATGTTGGCGAACGCGCCGCGGCGGGCGCAGATGCGCGCGACTATAACGCAGACGGCAGGTATCGAAAGTAAGCGGTTGTAAAAGGCTTGCGTGGGTACGGCGCGGCATACAGGCCGCGTACAATGCGCGCTCATCGCCTTTGTCGGACCGAACCATGTCGTTGCGCCGCCTGATCGTCGTTCTCGTCCTTTGCGCGCCTCTGCGCCTGTGGGCCTGCGCCTGCGGCTGCGGCGTGTTCGAGGTCGGCGGATCGGAAATGCTGCCGCAGGGCACCGGCACGCAACTGTTCTATCAGGCCAGCTACCTGGACCAGACCGACAACTGGTCAGGCACTTCGCGTGCACCGGCCGCGGACAACGACGACAAGCACATCCGCACGCTGTATCAAAGCGTGGGGCTGCGCCACATGTTCGGTCGTGACTGGGGATTTTCGATCTCGGTTCCTTACGACCAACGGCATTTCTCGACCATCGACGACGGCATTCCAAGCGTGATCGATCATGGTCAGATCGGCGATATCCGCATCACCGGCATGTACACCGGATTTTCCGGCGACATGTCCAGCGGGCTCACGTTCGGCCTGAAACTGGCCAATGGCGACTGGAAGGTTCCGGGGTTTGACCGCGACACGCAAATCGGCACCGGCAGCACCGACCTGTTGCTCGGCGGCTACCATCAGTTCCGCATCGGTGGCCTGGGCAGCGACTGGAGCGGTTTCGCGGACGTGCAATTGGATACGCCCATCAGTACGCAAGGCGGCTACCGTCCGGGCACGGAATTGAACGCCGCGTTCGGCGCCTATCCGAACGCTTGGCGGCTCGCATCCGGTGTTGAACTCACCCCGATGCTGCAGGCGCTGGGTTCGCTGCGCCGCCCCGATGGCGGCACCGCATCGGATGCGCCGAATACCGGCTATGCGCGCCTGCTCGCGGCACCTGGGCTTGAACTGCGCGTCAAGCGCCTGCGCGTGTTCGCCGATATCGAAGCGCCGCTGTGGCAGAACGTGCGCGGCAATCAGCTCATCGCACCGTGGCAGGCGAAGATCACCCTCAGCCTTCGGTTGTAACAGCGACGCGCTTCAGCGTTTGGATTTGCCGGCAGCTTTCGTTTTCGCAGGCGCGGGTTTCGTCGCATCCGGCCGGTAGTCGCCGATCAGCGATTTCGCCGGGCAGATCGCGAATACCGGACAGCGCTTGCAGCCGACTGCCAATGCCACGGGACACAGGATCATGGTGCGCTCACTCGCCGGGGAAAATCGCGACGTGGGTTTTGCCGTCCTTGTCCACCCAGCCGCGGAACATGCCTTCGGTATTGAATGGCGTGGCGAAGGTTCCGTCCGCGCCGAGCACGATGGCGCCGCCATCGCCGCCCAATTTCGGGATTTCCTTGTTGATCACGTATTCGGCGGCCTCTTTCAGCGGCTGGTGCATTTCGGTAATGCGCATGCAGATCTCGTGCGCGGCCACGGTGCGCAGGTAGAACTCGCCCCAGCCGGTGCCGGATACGGCGCAACCGGCATTGGCATACGTGCCCGCGCCGATGATCGGCGAATCGCCGACGCGGCCGAAGCGCTTGTCGGTCATGCCGCCGGTGGAAGTACCTGCCGCCAGATGCCCTGCCTTGTCCAGTGCAACCGCGCCGACCGTGCCGAAGTGGCCTTCCTTCTCGGCGTCGGCGTGCTGACCGGCGGCATCCTTCTTCAAGGCGTCCTGCAAATCCTGCCAGCGCTTCTGCGTCCAAAAATATTTCGGATCGACCAAATCGACGCCTTGCGTCTTGGCGAAGTCCTCGGCGCCATCACCGAACATCAGCACGTGCGGCGAATGCTCCATCACCGCTCGCGCCAGAAGGATCGGATTCTTCACCCGATGCACGTTGGCCACGCCACCGGCACGCAAGGTCGCGCCATCCATGATCGAGGCGTCGAGTTCGTTCTTGCCGTCGTGATTGAACACCGCGCCCTTGCCGGCGTTGAAATGCGGATCGTCCTCGAGCACGGTGATCGCCGCGGTCACCGCATCCAGCGCCGGCTTGCCGGCCTTGAGTTGCGCGTAGCCATGTTCGAGCGCCGTGGTCAACGCGGCGCGGATCGCCTTCTGCGTGGCCGGATCCATTTCCTTCTTGATCACGCCGGCGCCGCCGTGGATCACGAGAATGGGCGCGGCCGCGTGGCTCATGGCACAGATGCCGAAGACGGACAGGACGATGGCGGCGAATTTGCGAAACATGGGTACGACCTCCGCGATGACATGCGTCGATTATGACGCCGCCGGCGGCGCTGGCAAGCGCTGCGGAAAACGGATCGTCGCGGTGGTGCCGGCACCGACCTCGCTGTGCAGATCCACCGGCCAGCCGAAACGCTCGGACAGCCGCCGCACGATGCTAAGGCCCACGCCATGTCCGGCGCTGGCGCTGCGGCCGGCGCGAAAGTACGGCTGATGCGACCGCGCGATTTCATCCGCGCTCATGCCGATGCCGCTGTCGGCGATGCTGACGAAATCCTCGCCGATGCGCACGCGCACGCTGCCGGATTCGGTGTACAGACAGGCGTTGCGAATCAGATTCCCGATCATCGCCGCGAACACGCGCGGCGGCGCGCGCAGGGCGAAGCGCGCCCGTTCGTCCAGCTCCAGCGTCACCGGTTTGCCTTCGAGCAGGGGCCGGGCGCGTTCGGCTTCCTCGCGCACCGCGTCGTTGACCACGAATTCCTCCTGCGGCAATCCGGTGTCGGATTCGCGCGCGAGGAGCAGGAACGCCTCGAGCATCGCCTCCATGTCGCGCACCGAACGGCGGATGCGTTGCAGGGCGCGCTGCGCGAACGGCGAGACGTCTTCCTCGACAAGCACGTCGCCGGCAAGCTTGATCACGGTGAGCGGACTGCGCAGTTCGTGGCTGGCGTCGCGGGTGAAGTTGCGTTCGCGCTCGACGAATTCCTCGATGCGGCTGGCATAACCGTGCAGGGCGCGCGCCAGGGTTTCCACATCGCCGTCCGGATCGCGGGACAGATTGCGCGGATCGAGCGCGGCCAGATCGGGCTGTTTGGGATCCCAGTCGCGGACGACTTTGGCGAGCGCGATCACCGGCGACAATGCGCGCCGCGACGCGCGGTAGGTGAGCCACGTGGTGATGTAGATGATCAGCAGCACCAGGATCAGCGGCACGAAGCCGAACAGGAAGGCAAGACGCCCGACCTGTTCCTGGTTGAATACCAGATACAACCGCCCGGGCGGACCGTCGGAGACGTGCACGAGTTCGAAACTGCCTTTGTACTGAATGCGGTGATAGCCAGACACGAGCGGACGCAGCACGGCGGGAAGCGCCGCCGGATCGGCGCCCGACGCAAGCAGGTAGCCGGTCATGTTGTAGGTTTCCGGCACCGGCGCGGCATGGTTGCGATCCCAGCGTTGCCAGTAGAACGCCGCTTCGCCGGCGAGCGCGCGCTTGATCAGCACGTCTTCGAGCACGGTGGCCGCGCCATACACGCCGAGGATGGTGGCGAGACTGATCGCCGCCACCTGCAGGACGTAAACCGCCCAGATCTTGCGGCGGATGCCGGCGCGCGGCGGGCGCATCATGCGCGTTTGCTGGCCGCCACCTCGGCGTCCAGATCGGCCAGGCGATAACCGGCGCTGTGGATGGTGTGCAACAGCGGACGCTGAAAGGGCTTGTCTATAATTTTGCGCAAATTATACAAATGGCTGCGCAGCGTATCCGAATCGGGCAGCAGGTCGCCCCAGACCTCGCGTTCGATGTCGGCGCGGCTGACCACGCGCGGCGATTCGCGCATCAGGATCGACAGCAGCTTCAAGCCGATCGGGGACACTTGCAGATCATGCCCCGCACGCACGACGCGCATGCTGGCAGTGTCGAACACGAGGTCGGCGACGTGCAGGGTTTCGGCGCTGACCTGGCGGCGATCGCGCCGGATCAATGCGCGAACTCTGGCTTCCAGCTCGCGGATCTCGAAAGGTTTGACCAGGTAATCGTCGGCGCCGGCATCCAGCCCGGTGAGCTTGTCTTCAAGCGTGTCGCGCGCGGTAAGCATCAGCACCGGCGTGGACTTCTTCGCTTCGCGGCGCAGCTTGCGGCAAAGCTCCAGGCCATCCATGCCCGGCAGCATCAGGTCGAGCACGATCACGTCGTAGCTGTTGGCCACGGCCAGATGCAGGCCGGTGACGCCGTCGGATGCGTAATCCAGGCCGTAACCGCGGCGTTCGAGGAATTCGCCGACCATCTCGGCGATGCCGCGGTTGTCCTCGATCAGCAGGATCAGTCCGGCCTGTTCTTCGCGCTGCTTCATGCCGCCTCCGCCA
>Ga0207654_10001730_pt1 | contig 11358 bp, 9 predicted proteins | sample KBSC64metaG_FD_184355 | JGI IMG/M metagenome (GOLD analysis project Ga0207654, IMG submission 184355) | Corn rhizosphere microbial communities from Kellogg Biological Station, Michigan, USA - KBS C6-4 metaG (SPAdes) (version 2) | ecosystem: Host-associated > Plants > Roots > Rhizosphere > Soil...
CGCTCGGTGGCGTGCATTGCACGCCCGGAATCGAACCGGGGAATTATTCATGCATACTTCATGTTCGCAAGATCGCTCAGCAATGTCGGACCGGTTGGATTCCAACCTAGCTCCTGGCGCGTCTTCTCGCTCGATGCGGTGAGGTCCAGCCCGACGAAGCGGCCGAGAAATCCGAAGTGCGAACCGGCTTCTTCCTGTGAAATTGATTTCACAGGAATCTTGAGTCCGCGTCCGATCGCCTCTGCGATATCTCTCACCTGCACGCCTTCTTCTGCGACAGCGTGATAGCGAGCTCCGGAGTGGCCTTTCTCCAAAGCAAGTCGATACAGCTGGGCTGCTGAAATGCGAGGACCCGCCGCCCAGCGATTCAAGCCGTCGCCGACGTAAGCAGAGACGCCCTTCTCGCGGGCGATCTGGATAAGGTAAGAGACGAGGCCCTGCTTCACTGCGTCGTGAACCTGCGGCAGGCGAATGACCATTGCTTTTACTCCGAGCTTTTCCGCCGCACTGGCCGCATGTTCCGAGGCCCGGGGGAAGCCGGATCCGAGCGCCGGCGGAGCATCATCTTCTGTAGCCGGACGACCATGCGCGACCAGCGCAACTCCACTGGTGACGATCAGAGTCCGGCCGGATTTTGCCAGCACCTCGCCCATCGCATCGATGGCGTACCGGTCCTGCTCGCAATTCTGCTGAAATCTCGAAAAATCGTGGTTGAAAGCAGTGTGGATCACAGCATCGGCCGCAGCGGCTCCGGTGCGAAGACTCTCAATATCTTCGAGGCTGCCTCGGTGCACTTCTGCTCCAGCTTCCTTGAGCTGCCGAACTCCCTCATCGTTGCGGGCGAGGCCGAGAACGGTATGCCCCGCATCGAGCAGATCCTTCACGATGACCGAACCAATAAATCCTGTTGCTCCAGTAATGAAAACACGCATTAGCAGTACTCCATAAATCAGGTTGATCGTTCAATGACTTATTGATGAGACCCGGATGATACTGCGGTCTTTTGATCCGCCATCGCATCAAGGTCGGCCAGCGCTTCTGCGGGAATCTGCAAGGTGGCAGCTTTGAGATTCTCGCGGAAGTGCTCGCGGGAAGATGTTCCAGGGATTACAAGGATGTTGGGAGAACGATGCAGCAGCCATGCCAGCGCGACCTGCATCGGCGTAGCGTTGAGACGCGAAGCTGTATTCGACAACGCTTCAGACTGCAGCGGGCTGAAACCGCCCAGGGGAAAGAAAGGAACGTACGCAATTCCGTCGTGGTTCAGCACATCGATAAGGTCGTCGTCGCTGCGCTGCGCGAGGTTGTATTGATTCTGCACGCACACGATGGGTACGATGCGCCTTGCTTCTTCTACTTGCGAAGGTGTTACGTTGCTCAGTCCAATGTGGCGGATGAGACCCTTTTGCTGCAGCTCAGCCATCACAGTCACTTGAGCTTCAATGGAACCCTCAACTGGATGATGCGGACTGAACATGACGCGCAGGTTGACGACATCAAGCACGTCGCGACCAAGGTTTTTGAGGTTGTCGTGCACCGATGAGGCCAGACCTTCACGTGACGCATCCGGGATCCACGAACCATCCTCGCCGCGGCGTGCCCCAACCTTGGTTACGATCACGAGATCTTCTGGATAAGGCGCGAGCGCCCTCCTGATGATCTGGTTGGTGATATGAGGACCGTAGATATCGGCCGTATCGATGTGGTTCACGCCACTCTCTACGACCTCACGGAGAAGGGCGACAGCCTCGTCTACATTGCGCGGTGGTCCCCAGACAAGCTTCTTGCCATCTCGTCCAGCGAGTTGCATGGCTCCGTAGCCCATCCGGTTCACCGTGATCGAGGTGCCGGGGAATCTGAAGATGTTGCTTGAGGTTTTCTGGTCTGACATCGTGTCCTCCGGGGATCCCGAACTTTTGGCAACAAAGCGGAGAGTGTCTCCGCAATAGTAGATAAACGGAGATTCCCTCCGGTTGCATTAAAATTTCAACTGTGGGAAAAGCCTCGAAGCCGCCGTCACCGCGAAAGCCGCGCACCGACGCGCAGAGAAATCGTGAGCGCATTCTGGAAGTCGCCAAAGAGGCCTTCACGCGTGAGGGCGCGGAAGCCAGTCTCGATGACATCGCCAGGCAGGCTGCAATTGGCCCTGGAACGCTGTATCGCCACTTTCCCTCGAGAGATGCTTTGATCGAAGCGGTCTATCAGAGTGAGGTTGAGAAGATTGCCGCAGCAGGTCGAAAGCTGGCTGAGCAAAAACCTCCGCTGGAGGCCCTTCGCGCATGGATGCTGCTGTTTGTCGACCACATCGCAGCCAAGCTCATCATCGCTCCGGCCCTCAATTCGATCGTCGGCGGACCGGGCAGATTGTATGAAGGATCTCGCGGGCAGATTCAGGCAGTGGCCGAGTCCCTGGTAAAAAGAGCGATCGAAAGCGGCGATCTACGCAAAGACATCGAGGCTTTCGATCTGCTGCGAGCGCTTATCGGCACAGCCTATGTACCCGCTGGACCGGACTGGCGGCAGAGCGCCAGAAGGCTTGTGGACATTTTGATCGCCGGTTCGACACGCCTTCGATAGGAATTCGAGATTTACATCGCACCGATCTCAGCCCATATGGCGTCATCGATTGGCAGCCCGAGCCTGCGGTTTTCTTCGCGCAACCTGAGTGTGTTCTCCCCCGGGTAGCGGACTGGTTTGCCTGGCTCAACTGCATCCGAGCGGTGCAGGGAGGCGACGATCTCGTCCGCGATCCGCTCCGAATGTGCTGCATCGCCGAAGCACCTGGGATCGATCGCGACGAACATTTGCGACAAACCCGTTTCGCGAAGAGAGTCGTTTGCAATCCGATGGGTCGCATTTCCCAGCGAGGTCGTGGCTGCAACCATATCCAGCATCACGGCGAGCCCAGAGCCCTTCCAGAAGCCAATCGGGAGCAAGCGCTGCGTCTTCTCGATCGCATCCGGATCGCGGCTCAACCTGCCTTCGGAATCGAAGCCGCCATCAACGGGCAATTTTTCACCCCGACGGCGGTAGCTCTCAAGCGCGCCGTAAGAGAACTGCGACATAGCCATATCGAGTACCACGTGGCCTGCTGCGCGCGGTACGCCAATCACCAGAGGATTGTTGCCGATGGCCGCGTTCGTTCCGCCCCATGCCGGCACGTTTGGCATGGTATTCGTCCAGCAGATACCGATCACGCCGGCGTCTGCGGCCTGCCAGCCGTAGGTTCCGCCTCGCATCCAGTGGTTGGTGTTTGCCATTGCGATGCACCCGATTCCGTTCTGCGCACTCAGTGCGATCGCACGTTCCATTGCGGAATAGGCATTCAGATTCCCCGGACCGCTTTGGCCATTCCACCGCTCGAGGGCGCCGAAATGTGACACAACACGGGGACTTGCAGCCGGATCAACACAGCCATTCCGTATGGTCGCGATCAGGCGTGGAAAGCGGTTCACTCCATGCGAATACACACCATCGCAAGTTGTCTCTGCGAAAAGGCGCGCCGCCATCAGTGCGCGTTCATCACTGAAGCCGTGCGATAGCAGTACCTGAGCCAAGCGCTTCTGCACATCTTCGAAAAAAATTCTGATCATCACAACATCGCCGAAGTCCGGCCAGGGATCACTGACCCTGAACTCTCAAGCCCTAATTCCTGTCTTTGTGGTAATTGGGATAAACCGGTTTCTGGACCTCGTGCTGCGGTTCTTTCTTCATCTCATCGAGCGCGAGCGACACGGCCTTTTCCAGTTGCGGATCGTGTCCCTCACTGATCGCTTTGGGGTCCTGCTCGACAGCGAAGTCCGGTTCAACGCCGTGATTTTCAACATCCCACTCACCCTTTGGAGAAAAGAATGCAACGCTGGGCGAAGTGACATGCCCACCATCCATCAACACCGGAATTGGCCCGATTCCTACAAGGCCGCCCCACGTCCGCTTTCCGACCAGCGGACCGAGTTTCGCCTGCTTAAAGAGCCAGGGCAAGGCATCGCCACCAGAGCCGGAGAATTCGTTTGCGATCATCACTTTCGGTCCGTAGATGCCGGCATTGGGTGTATGTTCCACCTTCCCGTACCGGGGAGCCCAGTACGACTCAATGTGACGGCCTAGAACTTCGATGAAGTAGTCGGCCACCTGGCCTCCACCATTGAATCGCTCATCGATGATTGCGCCTTGCTTGTCGGTCTGCGCGAAGTAGTAACGGTTGAAGTTTGTGAATCCGCCCTCGCCCGTGTCCGGCAGATAAACGTAGGCGAGTTTTCCGCCCGATAGCTGATCGACCTTCTTTTGATTGCTGTCGATCCAGTCGACGTTGCGCAATGCAGCTTCACTCGCAATCGGAGTTACGGCAATATCACGAGAATTCTTGCCTTCGGCATCGGCAACGCGAATGCTGATCACCTTGCCTGCAGTCCCCTCAAGCGGCTGCTGGATATCCATGTCCGCCGTTAGGTCCTGCCCATTAAGGTTGAGAATGCAGTCACCCACCTTCACGTTCAGGCCGGGTTGGGCCAGGGGAGCCTTATCGCGCGGGTTGAAGTCGCCGCCGGTGTAGATCTTCGCGATGCAGTAGCGATTGCCCTTGATCTCGTAGTCGGCGCCAAGCAATCCGCCGGGCACCTTCTTCGCATCCGGAATCTGTCCTCCAGTGCCACGCAAATGCCCAACGGAAAATGCGCTCAGCATTTCCTGGAAGATGTAGTTCAGATCGGCGCGCGAAGCGATCGATTCGACATACGGCTCGTATTTCTTTTCGTCCGCAACGGTGTTCGTTCCGTGAAAATTTGGATCGTAGAAGAACGCACGCTCAATCCGCCACACCTCGTGATACATTTGCGCCCATTCCGCATGCGGATTTACGCGCATCTTCACATCTCCGAATGAGAGTACCCCGTCGCCGGCTTTCACTGGGGCGTTCGCTGGCGCGATGATCCACGTCGGCTTGGGACCTCCTCCGGGAGGCGTATCGCCGCCGCGCGGGCCCGCATCGAGGATTGACAGCAGCATCTTCTCGCCGTTGGCAGTCAACTCGAAGTGCCTGACGTGCTCGGCAAGTTTCTCGGTCTTGCGATCCTCCGGCGTCCAGCGGCTGAGGACTGAACCCCGATCCGCGAACCGACCCGACGCGGCCAGTTCCGTGAAGTAGATGCTTCCTTTTAATCCTGCTGCAACATCGTTGTAGACAGCAGCCGGTAGCGGCAGAGCAACACTGCGCTTATCGATGCCGCTCAGATCTACTTTGATGGGTTTGGCTGGCGGCGCTTTTGGCCGGTCCTTTTCGTCGTTGCTGCCTTCTTTTGCATCTCCGGCTTTCTGGTCACCGTCGGTCTTTTTGTCCGCCGTCTTTTCATCTGCGGCTTTGTCGGACGGGGATTTCTCATCTTCCAATTGGGGAGCGATGGGAGAAGCCGTATCGGAGGCGAGTGTGACGGCGTAGATATTCGCGCTTACGTCGTACAAATCGCTCGTCATATCCAGCCCGTCGGAGGTCGCTCCTGCGTTCGTGCTGGCGATGAAATAGAGATACTTTCCTTCCCGATCGAATGCCGGGTGGCTCGACTCGCCCATCGCGCTCGTCACCTGCGTGGATTGTCCGGAGTCCACCGAGTAGAGGAAAATCGCGTGAAGATGATTCGGCATTGATCGCGCATAGGCGATCCATTTCGAATCCGATGACCAGGCGAAGTCCATCTCAGTGTTCGAGAATCCGCCATAAACATTTTTATCGTTGACGATCGACAGCTTGCCGTTGGTGGTATCGAGAATGTAGGTTTTCGAACGATTATCGAAGAACGCAACCTTCTTTGAATCCGGCGACCATTTCGTTCCGAAGTAGTAAGCCGGCTCCTGTCCGAGAGCGAATTTCTTCACCGCGGGCGTTCCTGCTACCGCATTGCCCGTCTGCGACGCAACATGCAGCGCGTAGAGGCCTGATTCGTCGGAGAAGTACGCAATGGATTGCCCGTCCGGCGACCATGCAGGCTCGCGTTCCATTGCTCCGGGAGTATTTGTTATGTCACGCGTAGGCCCGCGCTTTACAGGCACGGTGAAGATCTCGCCGTGAGCTTCAACCACTGCCCGGAGCCCGGTGGGGGATACTGCGGCGTTTTCAATCTCGTCGCCCACGGTCTCGATTCGAGCGCGAACCTCTGGCATATCCGCGTCGATCTCGATCGGGACAAGTTTGCTGGTACCGGACTTGGTGTCGTAGAGGTAGATCTCGCCGAGCCGGTCATACACCAGGGTGTCTCCCTCGCCATGCAACGAGCGGATGTCCGGACCGTCATTCTCCAGCGCCTGAGACACCGCTTTTGATGCCGGATCGTACTTGAAGATGGTCGCCTTGCCTTTGCGCGCGGAAAGGAAGTAGATCTTGCCGCCCGCGAAGACGGGAGCGAAATCAGAAGCCACCTCGTGCGGAATCTGCGTCGACTCGAGCCCGGGCAGTGTTGTGATCCAGATCGTGCTCGCGCGGCCGCCGTGGTAGTTCCCCCACGCGACATACGACATGTAGTCGAACCCGTAAGCCGGCGGCAACGGCGAATAGGCAATCTCTTTCCCGTCCCGGGAGAGAGCGCCCTGATAAGCCATCGGCAGGGGCAGCACTTTGGCAATGCCACCCTTTGCGGGTACCTGGTAAAGCTGGGTGTAGCGGCTCTGCGATATGCGTGTTGATCGGAAGATCAAGTTCTGGCCATCGGGTGTCCAGTCCACCGCATAGTCTGCGGCGGGATGGTAGGTCACGCGGAAGGGAACTCCACCCCCCGTCGGAATCGTGAACACATCGACGTTGCCGTCATAGTCGCCCGTGAAAGCAATTGTGCTTCCGTCCGGTGAGAAGACCGGATTGGTTTCAATGCCCACGCCGGTCGTCAGACGCCGCGCGACGCCTCCTGAGCGCGGCACTGTCCAAAGGTCCCCTGCGTATCCGAAGGCGATGAGGTCTTTACTGAGGGCGGGATGCTGGAAAATGTGCGGCTTGGTGGCCGCGTTGGCGCAGGCCGCGCCAGAGATGCAGGCCATTGAAGCAAGAAACAGGGCAACGGAGACTGACAGAGTTAGAAATGGTTTGCGCATCGGGGCTCCTCGGAAACTGCCGGTCTCATCTTGAGGTCAAGGGTGAGGCCGGTTAAAGACAGCAGGATTGCCCCAACATCTTACAGTCCCGAGCTACCCTGTTTCTCCTCGAGTGTGACGATCACCACTCAGCAGCAGCCGCAGCTCTCTCCACGCCATGCGCGCCGGCCTTCAACGACGAGGATTGGAATTGCAGCAAGGGCCGCGACGGTATCGACCCAGCGCACATGCCAGACGGCGAAAATGATCAGCCCAGCCAGAGTCGAGCCGGCCAGATATGCGCAGGTGGCCGACTGCGTTGCATCGGCGGCCAGAGCCCGATTGTTGATTCTGCGAGCTTCGCGGCGCTTCATCCTGGCGAGGAGAGGCATGGCAATCAAAGCAAGTGCTGTGATCGCGATCCCAATCCGGCTCGTGCCCATCTCCCTCGTTCGGCCCAGCCAAGCGATAGCTGCCACCACTACGGCGAGCAAAAACAACAGGACTCCGGCAGCCCTCGCGGCTCGAGCTTTGTTCAACGGAAACCCGGGCATGAATTGCAGCAGCACAACGATGGCCGACAGCAATTCGACGGCGCTGTCGGACCCAAATGCAAGCAAAGCGATGCTGTGTGCCCGCGCCGCCGCCCACAGCGATGCGCCGCACTCAACCGTCATCCATGCGATCGTGACCCATTGCAGCCATAGGACGGTAGCAGACGGATGGTCTGTGCAAGAGTCGCAACATCCTGGGGCGTCGATTCGCAATTCAGATTGCATACGCCGATCTGGGGAAACGGAGCTCAATGCGCGTCGGGCTGATATTCCGGACGCTTCGGGCGCGGCGAAACTTGTCTGGTTACGCCCTCCCCACCGCTCCCGGTGGCTTTCGCATCCACGGGGCTGCTGGAGGTGATCCCGGTGACGACCGCATTTTTGTTGCCGCCGGCGAATCGGGTGTCGCTCGATTGCACTCCCACGACGACCGCCTGGTTCCGCGCGTTCTCCTGGTTCTTGTCGGAGAAGTACTGCGTGTCGGTCGCGGAGCCGTTGATGACGTCGACTTTCATCTGACGCTGGCTTGCCTTGATCCGTTTTTCATCTGACCTTGGCTTGTCCAGCAGCACACGATGAATTTCGCCGCCGCTGATGACGTCCACTGGCATCTTTGTGTTTTCAGCTTGTTTTCCGGTTCTTCGGGTTGCGGCTTTGCGTGAATGATGTCTCTTCTTATGCCGCGTTACCGCTTTGTGCGGTGCGGAGGAAGTTGCCTGCTTTGCGGTGTTCGGCTGCGCCGGCTTTTGCGAGGTGGTTTGTGCCTGCTGACCGGCTACGAGCAATGATGCAAGGACCATCGAAAGGCAAAGTGGAATCAGCCTCATCCTCGGCCTCCTTTATTTTCCAATTTGAACCACGCATGAACCGGGGGCAAAAAACGACAGCACGAGGAACGTCGTCCTGGGATGTTCGACGGTTCTAATCCTTCAGCGTTACCGTGATCTTGCGCGCGTCTCCGCCCGCTGAGGCGATGGCGATCTCTCCGGTCGCTTTCTTGCGAATGCTCTTGAATTTCTCGCCCCATTCCACCAGCACCAGCGCATCGGAGGTGAGCAACTCATCCAGCCCAAGACTCTCCAATTGACGCTCCCCTTCGAGCCGGTATACGTCGATGTGGTAAAGCTTTACAGCTTTACCCTCCCGGGTGCCGTCATATTCGTGCAGCAGAGTGAAGGTAGGGCTGGTGACTTCGTCGGGCTCCGCGGCGTCAAGCGCCTGCGCAATTCCTTTTACCAGCGTCGTTTTACCCGTACCCAGATCACCGCGAAGGATCAGCAACTGCGGTGGCGCAAGCAGATGCACCAGCTTTCGCCCGACATCCACGGTGTCAGAGCCGCTTTGCGTTTTGAACTCGTGAATGCGACCCTCGGCCACCGGCGCTTCCTTGCTCATCCTGCCGTCTCCGCGGAGCGCCCCTGAGGCAGCCCCTGCAACCAAACATACCCTCTTTGGGCGCCATTCGGAAAGCGATTTGCCCGGAACCGAAATGCCTGCGGAAGGTACCGGAAGCTGTCCGTGGCCAGAACCGTGTGCTCGTCCGCATCGTTCACTGCCAAATCTGCCGCAATTCCGTGCAAATATACCGCGGCTTCGACAGCCTTCGCAGCTTCGTGCGGGTATTGAGCCAGAAGTCCTGCAATGATGCCGGTAAGTACATCGCCGCTGCCGCCCTTTGCCATTCCGGGGTTCCCCGATGTGTTCACCGCTACTCGCCCGTCCGGATGGGCAATCAATGTGCGTGACCCCTTCAATACGAGTGTCACGCCGCTGTCCCGGGCAAAGGTGCGAGCGGTTTCCAAACGGTTTGCCTGGATATCTGCTGTGCTCTTGCCGGCGAGGCGCGCCATCTCTCCCGGATGCGGCGTCAACACGATGGTGCGCCCAGTCTTCGCCGAGTCGTGCAGTTTGTCCATCAGTTGAGCGCTTTCAGCAAGTGTGTTCAGGCCGTCCGCATCAATCACGAGGGGCAGCTTGGTGTCTGAGAGCACGGCTTCGAGCAGAATCTCAACTCCCGGACCCTGGCCTAGCCCCGGGCCCACAGCGATCACCGTGATTTTTTCAATCAACTTCTTGAAGCGTTGCGCAGTGATTCCGCTGCTTGCCAGTTCCCTGTTTGGGCTTGAGGTCATTGGGTATGTCATCAATTCCGGTGCAAAGGCGGAGACCTCCGCAACGATCGGGCTCGGAACGGCGGCGGTCACAAGCCCCGCCCCGACGCGCATTGCGGCGACCGAAGACATCGCTGGTGCGCCGGATTTTCCCGTGGATCCGCCGATCACCAGGACATGACCGTATTTGCCTTTATTTGCGTCGGCGGCTCTCGGCTCCTGCAGTAGGCAGTGTGCACCTCCGGCCCACATGATCTGCTTCACCGAAGCAATCGCGTCATCTGGCGAGCCAATCGGAGCGACGACGATGGGCTGATTCCACCGTCGCGTGAGCTCACCGAACATGTGCGCCGGCTTCGGGGCAGTAAAAGTGATGACCGCATCGGAAGGGAAGGTCCTCTCTTCGGCCCTGCTCGTCGTTGCATCTGCCCACCAACCCGAGGGCAGATCGACCGACAAGACAGGTGATTTGCTGGCGCTCGCCCACTCCAATGCTGCCAAAGCCAGACCTCGCATTGGCGGTTTGAATCCTGTTCCGAGCACTGCATCGATCAACAGGTCCGTTTCAAGCGCGGCATTGTGCGTTCGCAACTCCGATGGCGAGTTTACTTCAGAAATGTATCGGTTGGGCGAGAGGCTCAGTTCGCGCCACGCCGTGGCTGCATCTCCCTTCAGTTCATACTGCGATCCAAGCAACAGGGTTGTGACGTCAAGGCCGGCTTTGGCCAGCAGCCGGGCTGCCATCATGCCGTCACCGCCGTTGTTGCCCTTGCCACATAACACGGTGACGCGCCGCGCGTGGGGAAATTGTTCGCGGGCAAATGCGTCCACCGCTGCTGAAGCGGCGCGCATCAGCTCAATCGATGGAACACCAAAACGCTCCGTCGTCACGCGATCGCACGCCTGCATCTCTTCTGCGCTGAGAACCTTCATCGCAACCATCCTAACGCTCTGAGACCCGCGGGAGTGTGATCCACGGGCAGGGTTAGGAAAATCGCTCCGCTCCAAGAGCAGCATCCGGCAGTCTGCATTCCCAGCCAGATGCGATCTGCGCTTGCTAACTTGTTCGCCGCGCTGAAACGCACACTGGTTCGATTGGCACAGCCTGCGGGGCAGGGAAGTAGCGTCGCTGAAAGTAGAAAGCCACGTTGACCAGGCCGATCATCACTGGAACCTCAACCAGAGGACCGATCACTGCCGCGAAAGCGGCGCCCGAGTTGATGCCAAAAACCGCTACTGCTACAGCGATTGCCAGTTCGAAATTGTTTGAAGCCGCCGTGAAGGCCAACGTGGTTGTCTTCGAATAGTCAGCACCTAGCTTTCGGCCGAGGTAGAACGAGACCAGGAACATGACAATGAAGTACACCAGCAGCGGAATGGCGATGCGCAGGACATCGAGCGGCATCCGAACGATGGAGTCGCCTTTGAGAGAGAACATCACAATGATGGTGAATAGCAGCGCAAGCAGCGTTAGTGGGCTTATCCGTGGAATGAAGCTGCGGCTATACCAATCCATCCCCTTCGTGCGCACCAGTACGAAGCGCGTCAGGAACCCGGCGAGAAACGGAATACCGAGATACACGAATACACTCCTCGCGATTTCTGCGATGGTCACGCGCACCACGGTGGTGCGAAGTCCA
>Ga0207654_10001736_pt1 | contig 11333 bp, 11 predicted proteins | sample KBSC64metaG_FD_184355 | JGI IMG/M metagenome (GOLD analysis project Ga0207654, IMG submission 184355) | Corn rhizosphere microbial communities from Kellogg Biological Station, Michigan, USA - KBS C6-4 metaG (SPAdes) (version 2) | ecosystem: Host-associated > Plants > Roots > Rhizosphere > Soil...
CTTGGCGGTCTCACCACTGACCGCGGTCAGGTTCGGTTCGGCCAGCATATGCACCAGGCCGACGCGTTCCAGCGCCTTGAGCTGGCCCTGGACATTGTTCTGGATGGGGCAATTGCCGGCGCCTTGCATCACGGTGGCGAACGGATTGAGGCTGTTGCCCGGGCCGCCTTCGCAGACCTGGCCGAACTGTCCGCCGGACAGATCGCTCAGGGCCTGACCCACCAGGTTGAACTGGTTGGCGGTGGACAAGGCAAGTGGGGTATCGCCATGGATACCGACAATCTTGGCGGCCGCCAGATTGACGCCGAACTGCTTGGCGACATTGCGGTCCATCTCGGCGATGCGCACTTTCAACATCACCTGCTGTCCGCCGGCGATGCTGATCATATTGACCACCTTTTTGGGGTCGGTGGCGAAACGCGCCGCAAGATCGGCGGCGCGCGACGCTTCCATGGCGCTGGCCACCGAGCCGGTGAGAACGATACTGTCGTTCAGCGCATGCACCTGGATGGCGGAATTGGGCATGGACATCTTCATCAGGCCCGCCAGATCCACCACGTCCTTTTCGACGCGGATGTCGAGCGCCAGGATCTGCTTGCCCGAGGCGTCAAAGAAGAAAGCGTTGGTCTGGCCTACTTTGGTGGCCAAGAGGAAAATGCGGCGCGGCGTGCGCACCACCGCGTCCACCAGCTCGGGATTGGACACCAGAACATCGCGGGCATCCTGATCGAGCTGCACCACCGCCGCCTTGTCCAGGGACAGGGTCAGGCGCTGATGCTCGGCGCCATGCGCGGTGGAGATGGTCATCACCTTGGCATTGGCTTCATCAGGCACGGGACGGGCCGGCGCCGCAAAAGCCGCGGACGGCACAATCAGGGCCAGAGCGAGAAGAAAAGGACGGAAGGAGATCATTATTCGGGCCCCTTGTTGCTGGATCCGCTCAAGCCGTAGCGGATGACGCTGACGGGGCCGTCATAGGCCGCGACGCGCTTTTTGGTCCCAGATGCGTCGTCAGTGGCAACGTCGTTGCTCAACGGACGCAAGGACAGTGACAACACACCTGACTGCGCGGCAGCGGCGATCAGCTCGGCCTGCTCGGGCGACACTTCAACCGTGGCAGTCTTGCCGACCACGGTGCGGGTATCCTTTTCCTGCCGGTAGGTTTGGTCCACCGCCAGAACGCGCAGATTGGAAAGAATGGTCTTGGCGAACCCCTTGGATTGGCTGCTTTCAGGCTTGCGGGTGAGGATGACATCGACGCGGTCATTGGGAAGGATGAAACCGCCGGCGCTGGAGTCGACGGAGACGGCGATGGAAATCGCACGCATGCCCTCGCCCAGAGTCGCCGCCATGAAGCCGGACGCATCGCCGTGCACGATCGCGGTCTTGGTGATCGGCTGACCCGGCAGGATCATGGCGCGCACGACGCTGCCCTTGACGATGTCGTCTTCCTTGACCGACGCATCATGAGTGATGAAAGAAGGATCGACCGTCGAGCTCGGCCACTTTTCCCAGCGCACCTGTTCGGTGGTCAGCGCCTGGCCAGGCGTAAGATTGGTGCTGGCGACAAGAACTTCGCTCATCGCCATCGCGGGCGCGGCCTTGGCCTGAACCTGCGGCGTACCGCCGCCCAGCATGCCACGCACAAGAAACGCAGCGCCGCCGGCGGCCACCAGAGCGAAACCAAGAACTATTACGCGTTGGGTATTCATCGGGGGCTGCTCCTTTGATGACAATTCATCATGCAACCCTTTAGAGATTGCTTAATCGGCGCGTTACAATTGCCTCGGACGGCCAGCTTTTTCGGATCGAACTTGTTTAAAATCCGAGCGAAAAGTTCCGTCCTAATTTTTTGTAAAAGTTAAACGGCCGCGAGGCGGAAGACTTCGGTGGAGGGCAAAAGTATGAACGCCGCCACGGCCAGCGCCACGCCGTAAGGAATGCCCGCTTTGGAATCGTGCAGCTTCAGCATCCAGCCCTGGCGGGCGAGGAAAACAGGCAAGGGCCAGCTGCGCATCAACATCAGGCCAAGGGCAAGGACGCCGCCCAGCACGCTGGCGATCAGGGCGTAAGGCATCAGGTCCTTGAGACCGAGCCACAACACCATTACGGCGAACAATTTGGCGTCGCCGCCGCCGACATGGCCGATGGCGAACAGCGTGAAGCCGATCAACAGGCCCAAAAAACCCGCCAACAGGTGCCAGCCGATCACGGTGAAGGAAAGCCCGGCGGCAAAGCAAAAAACGGCGAAGGCCGCCAGCAGCGCCAGGGTGAGGAAATTGGGAATGGTGAAACTGGCGATATCCCAGCCCGCGGCAGCGGCCAATAAAAGCGGCAAGGCGATCAGGACCAGGAATTCCGCAAGCATCTTGAAAGCGCCCTTAAAAGACGAACGGCCGCCCCGGTAAAAGGCGGCCGTTCTTAAAACAACTGGCCGGCAACTTAGTTCAGCTTGCCCGACAGAGTGTTGAACGTCGCCGACAGATTGGTGCCGACGGCGGTCACGCCAGTGATGATCACGACGGCGATGAGAGCGGCAATCAGGCCATACTCGATGGCGGTGGCGCCCGATTCATCGCGAACAAAACGCGAGATGAGATTCATTTCAGTCTCCAACTTTAGTAACACCCTAGGATGCCCAACCCCGGACGAACTCTTTTCGCTCGTTGCGGACGGGTGTGAGACTAGAGGTGGCGGTTTAATTTGGCCTTAATCCTAAAATTCGGAATTTTCTCAATCTTGCATGATCGAAATGCGAAAAACCCGCCTTGCTCTAGGCGTCGTCAACATCCTTTGACTCTTTCTTTACCAAGAGGCGATTTGAGGCGCATTAATCGCGACCTCGGGACGGTCCCGCGCGTTGCGCCGCCGCCAGATCAACAGGAAACAAAAAAGCATCGCGGGAACCGCCAACGGCACAAGCGAAGCGTGCGCCACATTGCGCGCAACGACCGGCACGCTCCACAACATCGCCAAGGACAGGATTTCAAAATCGGAGAATCCGCGCGCCTTTCCGCATGTCCCCAAAAGCGCAATCGCCGGCGCCAAAAGCACCAGGTCATAATCCAGGCAGTAAGGCGTGATCAGCAAGGCGGCGAGACAGAGCGCCGCTTTTTTGTAACCCGCGTCCATCGGATCGCGCCAAATCCTGATCAACGCCGCGATCATCGATAGCGCGACGGCGGCTTGAACGAGATAAGCCAGCGAAATCGAACCGCCCCACAAACGCACAAGCGCGAAAACGCTTTGAATTTTGTGGAAGCCGGTATTGCCCTGCTCCAGCACCACGGTGCGGGTGAAATGCAGAGACTGCATGAAGGCGGGCCAGATATCGAAGCCGAACAGCGCCGTCACCAGACCCGCCAAGACCGCAACAGTCGCCGCGCCCGCGGCGAAAACGCGCCAGCGTCCGGTGGCGGCCAAAACGAGCGGTATGACAGCGGCAAATTGCGGCTTGTAGCAAAGCAGCCCGAACAGAATGCCGGCGACAATGGGCCTCTCGTCCAACACAGCAAGCCCGGCGGCAAACAAAGCGGTGGTGAGAAAACCGTTTTGGCCGTGGATCAAATTCACGAATACGGCGGTGAATCCAAGCGCCAAGGGCAGCCATAAGCGATCTTCCGCCAAAGACGGCGCCGCGCTCTTGCGCAGCAGCAATTTTATCGCGCCGAGATAGAACAGAAGCGAAAGCCCCTGCCATAGAATCAGCGCGGCCGCATAGGGAAGCTTGGCCAACGGTGTGGCCAGCAACAGAAAGAAAGGCGGATAATGCCAGCCATAAAAAGGCGTGGCGGATCCGAAGATGCGGCGCTCCATTTCAAGCTGCCGGGCGGCGTCAAAAGGCGCGGATGCGTCGCCGGCGCCAGCGGCAACCCCGGCGGCATAGACATTGGAGAAGTCGGTTCCCAGGGGCCGGCCGGCGTAATCGCTCAAGCCGTGCGCGGTCAGTCCCAGATAGACGATGCTGAGAACAAGGCCAGCGATCAAACCTGTGGCCCATAACAGCGCGCGTTCCCGCGTCAGAAAACTGCCGCTTCGCAACAAAAGGACAATGTTCTTCATCGCATGCGGCTTTGCGGAAAGGTTTCAGCAAGGATGTAGGAGCGGCGCTTAAGAATGAGTTAGGCCTGGATATTGCTTAAAATCTTGGTCGCGAAACTTAAGGTTTATTTAAAGGCGCGGGCCTAGTGTGGTGTTGAGATTTGCCGGAGTCCGCTATGCGCCCCGCCCTTTTTGCCGCTCTCCTGATCGCCGCCGCCCCTGCCGCTCTCGTGCCGGCCCAGGCGGCCGGCAAAATCACCGCCGGCAAAACCGACGCGGTCAAAAAGCCGGTCAAGGCCCCCAAGAGCGACAGGAATAATTTCGTCGCCCTGGCGCTCGATGAGGTGCATACCCTGGCCTTCCAGACACCGGTTTCCACCGTTTATGTCGGCAATCCTTCCATTGCCGATGTGACCATGATCGATGCCCGCCATGCCTTTGTGCAAGGCAAGGCCTATGGCCGCACCAATGTGATGGCGCTGAACCGCGAAAATGTGGTGGTGTTCAACACCCATATATCCGTCACCGGCAATGATGGCGGCGGCACCGTGACCCTCAACCGGGGCGCCCAGCGCGTGACCTTGAATTGCGCCGGCGGCCGCTGCGAGCCCACCCCGATGCCCGGCGACGGCAAGGACGCCGACGCCATCAGCGCCCAGACCACGGCGCACCAAAACACCGCCCGCAGCGCGGCCATGGCGGTCGCAGCGAAGAATTGAAAAAAGCCCGGGGTTTCCCCGGGCTTTTTTATTTCCGCCCCCCTCTGACGCAACTCAGGTCGGCGTACCCTCGACACTTCGTTGCGCCATCTCCTCCCGCTCGTCGCTCCGCTCGTGGGGGGAGATATCTTTGGGATGCTGACGGTCGCCCGGCGCCATACGCTGTCGCTATGGGCCGCTGCTGGGCTCGAGATTCCTGGATACTGCAGCTTAAGCGCTGGCCTGAGCGGCAGGTTCCGCCCCCGGCTCCCGTTGCAGCAACGGATAGACCATCTGTGCCACCAGGCCCTCCGGCATGGCCTTGTCGTCGATGCCGTAATCCTTGGGCAGTTCGCCCGCCGGCATATGAAAGGTGCCGAACATCGCATCCCAGAGCGCAAAGGTACTGCCGAAATTCTTATCGCAGACCGATTGGGCATGGTGCCAGCGATGAAAGACCGGACTGGCAAAGACGGTGCGCAACGGCCCAAACGTCCAGTTGAGGTTCGCATGCACCATACAGGAGGTGATGATGTTGAACGGTCCGACCACCACGAAAATCTCCGGTGAGATGCCGCACAGAAAGGATACGACATCGACCAGGCCCGAGCCCAAGGCCAGATTGACGGGATGAAAGCGCGAGGCGCTGGTCCATTCCAGATCCTCGGACGCGTGATGCACGGCATGGTATTTCCACAGAAAGCCGCGATGGAAGCCGCGATGAATCCAGTATAGCGCGACGTCGGTCGCCACCAGATAGAGGACGAGCTGCACCCAGAACGGCAAGCGCGACAAGGGGCCGTGACCGTGGGCGTAGAACTCGGCGATCTGATTGCCATCCGTAATATGAAACAGGAAAAGGGTGGCGGAGACCGTCAGCCAGATGCGCAGATAGCGGCCGAACAGCGGGGAAAATACCCAGTAGCAAAGATCGGTGACCAGGCCCCGCTTTTCCCACCAGGGCTTGCCCTGATTGCAAGGCGAGAAACGCGACAGCACCGCAAAAACAACGCCAATCCCTGCCAACCAGGGCAGGGTGTGCCACATGGTGATAAGTATCTGATACGAAACATCCCAAGCGGTCTTCATCACTTCACCACGCGAACGTTCGTGATCTGCTGAGCAATCTGGTTGAAGGTGGTCACCACGCCGTTGGTGCTGGTGAGAGCGAAATATTTTGTCGGGTCGGTGGCGCAATATTGCAGGGGCGCCGAGTTGCCCGAGCCGCCGGAACCGCCGACATGCACGTAAATGGAATAGATCACGACCCCATCAGCCTTGGCCGCGTCACAAGCCGCCTTTTCACGGTCGTCGATATGGCCGTCGGCGGTGGTGCCTTCGGTCGAACCGTCGCCCCACCAGCGGTTCAAGGTGTTAAGACCGTCGGAGAACAGAATGATGTAGCGGGTGGTGTCGTCCGGCACCGCGGGCGCGCCATAGGGGCTTCCCGTGCTGATCGTCTGCCAGCCATGCGCCACGCCAACCGCCTGGTTGGTGGCCCCGTAAGCCGTCATGGCGTTGACCTGGTTGGTCAGGGCCGTCCAGTCATAACCCAGTGGCGTGACGGTGGCCGTACCGCAATACTGGTTGTTTTCGGCCGGAAAATTCGTGTCGCCGCCGGCAGGCGCAGTGTTGGAAATGTCATAGCTCTGCTTGCGATCCATCAAACAACCGGTCCAGCTGCTGTGGTTGTTGGAGACCCAGACATGATTCCAGACTTTGGTGGTGCACACGGTGGCGCCGTTGCTGCCCGTACAGCTGCAATTGGCGGCGGAGTGGCCGTTGCAGGTTGCGCCGCTGCCGGTTGCAATCACCGCCGTGCTGGTGGAGCTCGTTCCCGTCCAGCAGCCATTGTAGAAATGATAGCCCAGCCCATCCTGGGTACCGCCCTTGTGCATGCTGGGGCAGATATAACCGTTGTAGGTGCCGCTGTTGGGAATGGTTGCGACGCAGCTGGACCCGCCGGAACCGGAGCAGTTCGTATCATTGGTGGGAGATCCAATGCACTTGTAACCTGCGTTGCCGTTATAGGGACAACTATCGCCCGGCCCAAAAGTGTTGAGCGGGTCGTTGTTGATCATGATGTCGGTGTCTTGTTGATAGGTATAGTTGGTCTGGTCGACGACCGGCGGGCTGTCCCAATCCGTCCAGTCGACCCAGGCCGCGCCGGAATTCCCCGTGCCCACATTGACGCTTTTGACAAAGGGCACGATGGAAACCTGCACATCACCGGGATGCGTGGCCGCATTGTGCAAGATGGTGAGCAGCTGATTGGCGCCGTTTTGCAGCGCGGCCATCTTGGTGCCGGTGGAATCGCCCTGGCTCATGGAACCGGAATTGTCCAGCACCAGCGCCACCCACAATTTGGTCTGGCCCCACACCACGTTGGACGAGGTGGTGATCGGTATGCTGCTGATGCCGATAAGCTTGACCAGCACGGTGGGCATCGGGTCGGAGGCGGTGATAGTCACCGAACCTTTGCTGTCATAACCGCTGGAAGGAATGGAAATGGTGGGCGAACCGTAATCGCTCTTGTCCACCGTATAGTTGGCGTCGAAATATTTCTGCGCCAGCGCTTGGGCCGTCGTCTGGTTGAGTCCCGTGGTGGAGCCGACAGCCAGGGCGGCGGCGTCCAGCGCTTCGCCCATCTGCTGGCGCACCAGCATGGCGCGCGCGAAATCCAGGCCCGCGCCGGCGCCGATCATCAACGGGATCAACGCGATGGTGAACATCATGGCGACATTGCCGCGCTTTGAGTCTAGGAAAGCGCGAATTTTGACGACCAAAGGTTTCATCATCGTTGCATCCCGTTCTATCCGCTTGGGATGAACCATCCTCGCCGATAAGGCGTGAAGATGCTGTTGCTTTTGGCTCTCGCGGTAACACAAGCGTTAACAGAAATGCTCGAACCATTAAGACTGTTGAACAAATGATTTAAATGCACTGCATCCCGCTACATTTGTAGCAGCACGCTTAACCGCTCATTGGCCAGGAACTTTTGTTCGGCTTCGTTTTGACCCCTGCGGCTTTTAGAAATTGGGGTGAGAGGGACCGCGTTACGTGACCAGGCTCTTCAAAGATCTTTGGCGGCGGCTGCGAACCGACAAGAATGGCTCAGCGGCGGTGGAATTCGCGTTTGTGGCGCCGGTCTTTTTTCTGTTGCTGATGGGGACCGTCGAAGCGGGCATTATCTTTTTCGCCCAATCCTCGCTTCAGAATGCGGTGAACGACGCGGCTAGACTTGTGCGGACGGGCCAATCAGCCTGCTTCTCGCTGGACGCCAACAACCTCTGCCAGACCATGACGGCGGATCAGTTCCGCACCCAGGTGTGCAACGAGGTTTCCGCCCTGCTGCAGAATTGCACCAACGACGCTAACGGCAACAGCGATCTGCAATTCGATGTCAGGGCTTATCCCGCCGGATTTACCGGCGTGACCAATTCTTCGCCACTGGCCGGCGATCAAAGCCTTCCGAACCTGACCGCTTTCACCACAGGCGGCCCCTGCGACGTGGTGCTGGTGCGCGCCTATTATCGCTGGCCGGTCTTCACCCCGATGCTGAATTTCTTCCTCGCCAATATGGCGAACAACAACCATCTGCTCGCCACCGCGGCGGCTTTCCGCAACGAGCCTTACACCACCACCACCGGTGGTTGCTGATGTGGACGAAGCTTTTACGCCGGTTAAAAAAATGGAGATTGGCCAACCAGGACGGCGCCGCAGCGGTGGAATTCGCCATGCTGCTGCCGATCCTGATTACCTTGTTTTTCGGCGTGGTTGAAACATCACTGGCGCTGTTGTGCCGGGCCGATGTTTCCATCATGGCCAGCACCGTGGCGGACTTGGTCTCCCAGTCCGACATTTTGGCCACCGCAGACATAAGCAATGTTTATAACGCGTCGGGAACCGTCCTCTATCCCTATTATGATCCTTCCGTTGCAGGCTCCGGCAAACCGACCATCCGCATAACCAGCGTGATCTGGGACACGGTTGGACAGAGCGCCACCGTGGGCAAGGTGGCTTGGACTTGCACCCAGAGCGGATCCGGCACCCTGGCGCCCAGCTCGCGCACCGTGGGCAACACTATGACCCTGCCGCAAGCCTTGTTGACCGCGGGCAGTAGCGTGGTCGTTTCTGAGATCGCCTACAATTATGCGTCCGCCACCACCAAAGTGATCGCCGGGCCGATCAACTTCACCAACAACTGGTACACCAGGCCGCGGCGCGTCGCTCAGATCCCTTCGCCGACGGGCGGCTGCCCCTCTTAGCGCGGCCGGATGAGACCTTCCTGCGCTACCGACGCAACCAGAACGCCGTCTCTGCGATAAATCGCGCCGCGGTTGAAACCACGGCCGCCCGAGGCGCTCGGACTGTCTTGGGCATAGAGTAGCCATTCATCCGCCCGGAAGGGATGATGAAACCACATGGCATGATCCAGGCTCGCCACCCGCACATCGGAGAAAATGCTTTTGCCATGCGGCAGAAGCGAGGTGTCCAGCAGCGACATGTCGGAGACAAAGGCCAACAGCGCGCGATGGATGGCGGCGTCATCCGGCAAGGGACCGCAAGTCTTCAGCCAGATATGGTCCACCGGCGCCCGCGCCGGCCGGTCGCCAGCATTGTCGAACGGTCCCCGCCCCAACACGGCGCGGGTTTCGAAAGGACGGTCGCGCGCCACCCAGGCGCGGATCGCGGGCGATAGCGCCGGATCGCGCAGCAGCAAAAGCTGCTGGTCTTCCAAATCTTCCGGCGGTGGCACCACGGGCATTTTGGATTGGTGTTCAAAGCCGCTTTCCGCTCTTTGAAACGAGGCCGCCAAGGTAAAGATCGGCGCGCCATGCTGAATGGCGACCACCCGCCGGGCGGTGAAGCTGCCGCCATCACGCGAGCGGTCAACCTCGTAGAGGATGGGCACCTTGGGATCGCCGGGACGCAGAAAATAGGCATGAAAAGAATGGCAACTCCGCGCCGGGTCCACGGTGCGCGTAGCGCCGGCCAGGGCCTGCGCCAAGACTTGGCCGCCAAAGACTCGCTGGACCGGCTCGGCCGGCGAAAGGCCCCGAAAAACATTCTCCTCGATTTTCTCCAGATCGAGCAGCGCCAATAGCCGGATCAGTGCGTCGCCAGACATTTTTGGCCTCTCGGGAGGTGTGTGATAGCCCCTATACCATTGTTATTATTGGAGAAAAATAGGGTGACCTCGCCCCCATACCGGCTCGGTGGCACGAAGCCACTGAAAAACTGTCAGCAATATACAATTGTTAGACGGGACCATTGCGGTTTTCTGCTGTTGCCAGCGTGACACAGGGCGCGGATAAAACCCTGAAATCAGGACGCTAGTCTGCCGCAAAGCAGCATCTGGCATGGAGACATTTTCGGTCCGCACCGTTATAAGCGCTACATTGGTTTACGGATTGGCGGGGGGTACCTGCCCGTCGGTATTTTTAGCGAGGGTAAAAAAATGAAACTTCGTTTGCTCGCCTTGGCGACTGTTGCCGCCGCGGCTTTCAGCACGCCGGCCTTGGCCGGTGACGGTTGGTATCTGGGCCTGGGTGGCGGTTGGGACAATCAGCCTGGAATTCGTGGCACTTCCGTTCCGGCTCCCGCCCTCTTCAATCAGAAGACCAATTCCAACGACAATTTTATCGGCGCCATCGCGATCGGTTACAAATGGGCGGAGGGCTGGCGTCTGGAGAACGAACTGGCCTTTACGCAGCATGATCTGTCGATCGCCGGCGCGACGGGCGGCAACCAGATCACCTCGGACATGGTGAATCTCGCTTATGACCTTCCGCTGAGCGATACCTGGAAGTTCACGGTCGGTGGCGGTCTCGGTATCGGCAGCGCCCGTGGCGGCCTGCGCGTCACCGGCACGCCCTTTGACATCTTCCGCGGCGGCACCAGCGCCTTCCAGTGGCAGTTGATGGCCGGCCTTGCCGTCAGCATCGCGCCCGATGTGGATCTGTTCGGCGAGTATCGCTATCGCGAGAACGAGACGGATCACAACTTCGCTTCGTCCTATGTTGCGCTCTCGCCCATCCACGTCGCCGCGATTCACGAGAATGTGGCGATGTTCGGCCTGCGTTGGTTCATGACACCTCCGCCGCCGCCGCCGCCGCCGCCGCCGCCTCCGCCTCCTCCCCCTCCTCCTCCGCCGCCTCCCCCGCCGCCGCCTCCGCCTCCGCCGCCGGCCAAGACGTACATCGTCTTCTTCGACTTCGATAAGTCGAACCTCACGGCCGAAGCGCAGAGCACGGTCACCGAGGCTGTCTCGGCGGCCAAGACGCTGGGTTCGGTGCGCATCATGGTCACCGGTCACACCGACACGGTTGGCTCGGATCGCTACAACCAGGCGCTTTCGATCCGCCGCGCCACTTCCGTGAAGGAAGAAATGGTGCGTCAGGGCTTGGGCGCCGACTCGATCGCGATCGAGGGCAAGAGCTTCCACGATCCGCTGGTTCCGACCGGGCCGGGCGTGCGCGAGCCCAAGAACCGCCGCGCCGTCATCGATCTGGGCGGCTGATCAGCCCAAAACTGAATCAGAAAGGGCGGACCTCGCGGTCCGCCCTTTTTGTTTATGTCCGGGCATTTATC
>Ga0207654_10001737_pt1 | contig 11328 bp, 6 predicted proteins | sample KBSC64metaG_FD_184355 | JGI IMG/M metagenome (GOLD analysis project Ga0207654, IMG submission 184355) | Corn rhizosphere microbial communities from Kellogg Biological Station, Michigan, USA - KBS C6-4 metaG (SPAdes) (version 2) | ecosystem: Host-associated > Plants > Roots > Rhizosphere > Soil...
CACGTTCGTCAGGCCCACCGTATCGGCGTACCACATCGGACCGCCGCGATACGCAGGAAACCCGTAACCGGTGCAGTAAATCACGTCGATATCGGCCGCGCGCTGCGCGTGCCCTTCTTCCAGGATGCGAGCTCCTTCGTTGATCATCACGTAAATCGAGCGCTCAATGATCTCCTGGGGAATAACGTCGTGGCGAGCAATTCCAGCCTCGTGTGCGGTCTTCTCGATCAGCGCGTGAACTTCGGGATCCGGGATCGGCGCACGGGTTTCATCGTATCGATACCAGCCCATGCCGCGCTTCTGGCCTAAACGGCCCATCTCGTAAAGTTTATCCAGCACGAGCGGCACGCGCTCGCCCGGCTTACGCAAGTGGGCGTACTCCTGTTTCACCCGATACGCCAGATCGATTCCGCCCATGTCGTCCACCGCGAAAATGCCCATGGCCATGCCGAAATCAGTGAGAGCCTGGTCCACCTGTTCCGGCGTGGAGCCTTCCTCCACCAGAAACTGCGCCTCGCGCATATAGGGCAGCATCATACGATTGCCGACAAAGCCGCGGCAGTTCCCCACCACCACGCCGACCTTGCCCAGCTTCTTGGCGATCGCCAAGGACGTCGCTACTACTTCGTTGCTGGGGTGCTTTCCGCGCACGATCTCCACCAGCCGCATCACGTGCGCCGGACTGAAGAAGTGCAAACCGATCACCATCCTCGGACGAGAAGTTGCAGCGGCGATCTCGTCGATATCGAGCGTCGACGTGTTGGAAGCCAGCACGCAATCGGGCTTTGCGATCTTGTCGATCTCGCCGAAAATCTGCTTCTTGAGCGGCATGCTCTCGAACACCGCTTCAATGATGAGATCAGCCTTATCGAAGCCGTCGTAGATGAGCTGCGGATGAATCAGCGCCATCCTCTGGTCCATCACGGCCTGCGGAAAGCGGCCCTTCTTGACCGAGCTTTCGTAGTTTTTGCGAATCGCCACTAAGCCGCGATCGAGCGCGGCCTGTTCGGTTTCTTTGAGCAGCACTGGGATTCCCGCGTTGGCGCAAGCCATCGCGATGCCGCCGCCCATGGTGCCGGCGCCAATAATGCCGACTTTGGCAATCGGATAAGTTGCGGTGTCCCTGGGGATTCCTGGCACACGCCCCACGGCGCGCTCGGCGAAGAAGATGTGGATCATCGCCTTGGCCTGGTCGCCCGCCAGGACCCTGCGGACGATCTCGCGCTCTTTCCTGCAGCCTTCGGCGAAAGGCATCGTTGTCGCGGCTTCCAGCGCTTCAAGCGCCGCCAGCGGCGCGGTCTGATTGCGCCGGATCTTGCCCGCCTGCGCCCGGCCGGCCGCAAAGATCGGAGCGTTATCGGCCGGCGATCCCAGTTTGTCGCTTTTCTCGCGTGTTTTGCGAACCCGCTCGCCGGCCACGTGGCGCGCAAAATCTACCGCACCGGCTAATAACTCGCCCTCGATAACTTTGTCGATCAGCCCGAGCCGCAACGCTTCTGGCGCTCTAATCGGTCTTCCCGACACGCACATTTCGACGGCCGCGGCTACGCCCACCAGGCGCGGCAGGCGCTGCGTTCCCTCGGCCCCCGGAATGATCCCGAGGTTCACTTCAGGCGTGCCCAGCGAGGCGTCCGCAACAGCCACGCGATAGTGACCCGCCATGGCGACCTCCAGGCCGCCGCCTAAAGCCATGCCGTGGATCGCCATGATCACGGGCTTGGCGCAATCCTCGATCCGGGTCAACAGCGGGTGAAAATCAGGCCCGCCAGACGCAGGATTCCGGGCCGCTTCTTCCAGTTGTTTGATATCGGCCCCGGAGATGAATGTGCGGCCCGCGCAGATCATCACGATGGCGCGAACGTTATGATCCCGCTCGGCATCCATGAGCGCCTTCAGAATGCCTTCGGGCACTCCCGGACTCAGAGCGTTCACAGGCGGATTATCGATGGTGATCACGGCGACCGTATCGCGCGCGGAGAGAGCTACAGGATGGGTCATCAAAAATCTGTTACGCTTTCATACGGCGCGGAGGCAACCGCAATTTCTGATGATACCCCGCACAGCGGACCGTCGTTCCGACAGTGACGTCGCCAGCAGAACCCGCTACGCCTGGTGGGTGGTCATTGCGCTGACGTCGGTTTACACACTCTCCTTTGTCGACCGCCAGATCCTGGGCCTGCTGGTTCCCTCCATCAAGCGCGATCTGGGCGTGAGCGATACACAGATCGGCCTCCTGCAAGGCCTGGCATTTTCATTGTTCTATACGCTGATGGGCTTGCCGATCGGACGCATCGCCGATCGGACCAACCGTCGCAACCTGATTGTCGGGGGAATCCTGATCTGGAGTTTTTTCACCACCATGAGCAGCGTCGCGAAGAGTTTCGTGCTGCTGTTTATGACCCGCATCGGCGTGGGCGTGGGCGAAGCCAGCCTGTCGCCGGCCGGATACTCGATGCTGTCCGATTATTTCCCCAAGCAGAAGCTGGGAGCCGCGATCAGCGTGTTCTACATGGGTGTGTTCATCGGGTCGAGCCTGGCCCTGCTGGTTGGGGGAACCACGGTGGATATGCTGGCTCGCACGCCCTTCATCACGGTGCCCGTGCTGGGCACCATGGCTTCCTGGCGGCTGACGTTCGTGATCGTGGGCTTGCCCGGCGTTCTCTTCGCGCTGCTGGCCTGGACCATCCGCGAGCCCGTTCGCCGCAATCTGCTGGCGTCGGCCGATGGGCGGACCACGCAGCTCAGTTTCGGTGAGGGTCTAGCTCAAATCCGCATGCGGTGGCAATCGTTGGCGGGCATCTCGCTGGCCATGGTGTGCCAGGGGATGATCACTTATGGACTGCTCGCCTGGATTCCCACGTTCTTCCAGCGCGTACATCATTGGTCTTTGGGACAATCGGGGCGGGCCCTGGCGGCAATCCTGCTGACGTTCGGTTGCCTGGGAATGTACTGCGGCGGACGCCTGAGCGATTACTGGCAAAAGCGCGGCGTGCCTGAAGGGCCTCTGAAGGTCGCTGTCATCAGCGCCATCGGCACCTTGCTGCTGATGCCGCTGGCGATGTTGGTCCCAAAACCCGAATGGACGCTGGCGCTGCTCGCGCCCGCATTGTTTTTCGATGCCCTGGCAATGGGGACTTCGGCCGCCGCGCTCCAACACATTTTCCCGAATCAGGTGCGCGGCCAGGTATCGGCGCTGTATCTTTTCCTGTTGAATTTGGGCGGCGGCAGCCTGGGTCCGCTGCTGCCGGGCGTATTTAACGACTACCTGTTCCACGATCCCAACATGGTGGGATATTCGCTGGCAATTACGATCGCCATTGGGGCTCTCGGAATGCTGATCGCCTCGCGCTCGACCTATGGGGCTTACCGCACCCATTACGAAATGATGCAGGCGGCGTAAGTCGCGCCCCACGCGCGTTACCATGTGGTTAACAAAAATGGTGGGAGCGATCAAATGGACGGGTCCGTTCTGCCTCGCGGCCGTCGTATTTCAAATGGTCGTATACCAAGTGATCGCCCAGGAAACGCCGATTGTCCGCGTCAACACCCGCCTGGTGGAAGTGGATGTAGTGGTTCACAGCAAGGGCGCGGCCGTCACTGACCTGAATCAAGACGATTTTACGGTTCTGGATAATGGAAAGCCCCAGAAAGTTGCGGCTTTTAACGTTATTTCCTCCCGAACCACCGGGGGCAAATCCATACCGCTTCCGGCCGGGACTGTATCCAACCGGCTGACTATGGAGGGCCAGGAGCCGGCGGGAACTACGGTCGTCCTATATGACACGCTGAACACCGCCCCGGAGGACCAGTCCTATGGACGTGAGGCGCTAGTCCGATATCTGGACACGCTCCAAAACGGGGACCACTTCGCGCTCTACTTCCTGGGGAAAGCACTGCGGGTGATTGAGGACTTCACGGATGATCCGGACCGCATCCGCCAGGCCGCCCGGCGCGCCAGACCTGAGGCGTCGGCGGATCAGACGGCGGACGATCTTGCGGACGACCTGCTAGCGAGCGCGCCGGATTTGGGCGATCCCATCGCCAACGCCATGCAGCAGAGTTCCATCAAGGAAATGCAGGACGCCGCGCAGGTCAACCGGGCGGTGATTACAGGGAAAACCCTGGAACTTATCGCCAAACATCTTCAAGGACTGCCGGGACGGAAAAAATTGATTTGGATCGGGTCCAGCTTCGCGGCACAGACCACCGACATACGGTCCCACAACGGCCAGCAAACCATTGAGCACAAGGAGTTCGGACGCGAGATCGACAAAGCAGTTCACGCGCTGAACGACGCGAATGTGGCCGTCTATCCCATCGATCCCAAACCGATTGACGCGGTAGCTTTTCTGCGACCCGGCATCGACGCGATGAACTTGTTCGCGGGTGGCACCGGCGGGCGGGCTTTCTATGTCATCAATGACATTGCAGCCGCGATCAAGACGGCCGTGGAAGATTCCGAGGTTACCTACGCACTCGGGTTTTACCCCGGCGATATCAAGCTCGATGGAAGCTATCATTCGCTTTCCGTCAAAGTAGCGCGCAAGGGCGTGGATCTTCGCCATCGCAAAGGCTACTACGCCACCGATCTGAAACAGCCGACCGAAAAGCAGCGCGAGGAATCGCTCAACGAAATTTTCGCAACGCCGCTGGAGGCCACCGGCATAGGGATGACTGCCCGGCTGGACCCCTATCCTCGCCAAGCGGGCGTCTACCGGCTGACCATGACCTTCAATCTCCAGGAATTGCACCTGGAACGGGAAAAGAACAACTGGGTGGCGCTGATCAAGATCGCCACCTTTTTCCCGGCAGCGAAAAAACCCAATGGCACCGACGAATCCATTAAAATTACGCTGACCGAGCCGCGGCTGCGCGAGTCGCTGGCCAACGGTTACACCATGCAGCGGCTGATGATCGTGGGGAATCGGAAGGGTGACATGCGGCTGGCGATTCAGGATCGGGTCACCGGCGCTACCGGCTCCGTCAGGCTGCAACTGGCCGGAGTAGACCAAATAAATCCCAAGAACGGACAGTAACCGGTCCGTTTACTTCCAGTAGTTAGATATTGGCTAGGGATTGTGCGGACATTTGCGTGCCTAAAATGGTCTCCGCGCGGAACTTTTTGGGCGCTGTTCCGTCTGTTTATCAACAAGAAGGCTGCGTCGCCCGTCTTTCAAGAGACGCGTAAGCAGGGTGAAATTTTGGGCACACTATGGCAGGACCTCTTCTACGGTTTCCGGATGCTGCTCAAGAAGCCCGGATTCACCAGCATCGCCGCGTTGTCGCTGGGTCTGGGGATCGGCGCCAATGCCACCATTTTCAGCATTATCAATGCGACGCTGCTTAGCGATCTGGCCTATCCGCATGCGGACCGCCTGGTAGTCTTGTGGACGGCCCCGCTGAATCGTCCGGGTATTCGCAGCTCCGCGACGGGTGGGAACTATCTCGCCTGGAAGGATCGCAGCCAGTCATTTCAGGTGGTAGGCGGGATGTTCGGATTCCCCAGTAACCTGGGGGCGGAACGGGACGGCGCGCCCGCTGAGCGTCTGGACGGCGAGCATTTCACCTACTCGATGTTTGACGTGTTGGGCGTGCAGCCCTTGAAAGGCCGCGTATTCACCAAAGAGGAAGATCAGAACGGGAATCCGGCTCCGGTCATGGTGCTGAGCTATCCCTTCTGGCAGCGTCGATTTGCAGGGGATCCGAAGATTCTCGGCCGGAAAGTGCTTCTGGATAATGTCGAAACCACCGTCATCGGCGTGATGCCGGAGCATTTCGACTATGCGAATACCACCACCGATTTCTGGGCGCCGGCCGGATTCTCGCCCCAGCAGTTGAGCAGTTCGGCAACTTTCCTCCTGGTCGCCGGGAGACTGAAACCGGGCGTCTCCATCCAGCAAGCCCAGGCCGAAATGGATTCGATCGCGCAAGGGTTGGTAACGGCGTTTCCCTACAACAAGGACAATGGCATCCGGCTGGAATCGATGCAGGGTGCGTTTTATCAGGGTCTCAAGCAACCGCTGACGGTGCTACAGGGAGCGGTGGGATTTGTGCTGCTGATCGCCTGCGCCAATGTGGCCGGATTGCTACTGGCCCGGGCGGCCTCGCGGCGGACCGAAATGGCCGTGCGCTCTTCGCTGGGCGCGGGCCGCGGCCGGATCGTCCGGCAACTCCTCACCGAGAGCGTGCTGCTGGCGATATTCGGCGGCGTGCTAGGCGGGATTTTCGCGTGGGCCGGGTTGAGGGCGATCATCGCCAGCCTGCCGGCGGGCTCCTTGCCGGACGTGTCGGTGAGCAGCCGCGTTTTGGGATTCACCGCGCTGGTTTCGATCGCCACGGGGCTGTTCTTCGGGCTAGTTCCGGCGCTGCAGACCTCTAAGATAGATCTTGCGGCGGCGCTCAAGGAATCCGCGCGCGGCGGCTCGGAGGGCCTGGCGAAGCAGCGGCTGCGCGGCGCGTTGGTGACTGCGCAGATCGGCCTGGCGCTGGTGCTGCTGATTGGCGCGGGGCTGATGATGAATAGCTTTCTGCGCATCCAGAACAACGACCTGGGGGGCGATCCCAAGGGTTTGTTGACGTTTGAATTCCGTTTTCCCCAGAGCCAGTTGATGAAACCGGTGGGCACCTATCGCGGTATGGGCTTGTGGGAAATCAGCCCCAATGTCGCGCTGACCTATGACCGTTTGTTTGAGCGCGTGCAGGGGCTGCCCGGAGTCATTTCGGTGGCGGCCGCGAGCCGCCCGCCGTTCGCCGGCGCCATGGGGATGCAGTTCAAGATCGAGGGACGGCCCGCGCCTGAGCCCGGAACACAAGGCGGAAACCAAGGCGGAGGAATGAATGCCGCCTACATGCCGGTCACGCCGAATTACTTTTCTACCGTGCGGATTCCCGTGCTGCAAGGCCGGGATTTCAATTCGTCCGACACGTCCGCCGCCCCCCCAGTGGTGATCATCAGCAAAGCCATGGCGCAGCGTTGGTGGCCCAACGAAAATCCGCTCGGCCAGCGCATTACGTTCGACTTCGTCCCCAATGAGCGCCCGCGAGAGATCGTGGGAGTTGTCGGCGACGTGCGGCTCAACCAGGCCCAAAAGCAGCCGGGACCCATCGTATATCTGCCGCATGTCCAGCAAGCCCAGCAATGGCAGGGTCCCTCATGGAACTATCGCTCGGCGATGTATTACATCCTTCGGACCAGCGGCAATCCGACGGGGATCGCATCCGCCGTCCGAAGCGCGGTGGCCGAAGTGGATCCCAGCAAGCCTGCGGGAAACATCCAGACGGTAGAACAGAATTTGCGGGATCAAGTCAGCGGCCAGCGGGTCTACATGCTGTTACTGACGGTGTTCGGAGTGATCGCCGCCGTATTGGCCGCCGTGGGAATTTACGGAGTGATGGCGTACGCCGTTACTCAGCGCACGCGCGAGATCGGGATTCGCATGGCGTTGGGCGCTACTTCCTCCAGTGTCATGACCCTGGTCGTGAAGCAGGCCTTGATCCTGGTGTTCATCGGCCTGATTCTGGGGGTGGCGGGTGCGCTGGGGCTGACTCGTTTTCTAGCTAACGAGCTGTATGGAGTGACGGCTACCGACCCGGCAACATTCATCGAGGTTTCCTTGGGACTGGTGGTGGTCGCGGTGCTCGCCAGTCTGATTCCCACGCGCAGGGCCGTTTCGGTCGACCCTACAGAAGCATTGCGGCACGAATAGCCGGCACGTTCCACGCCTGCGGCCGGGCCTAAAGCAACCGTGAGGACCGGTCGATTTGTGAGGGATGAGCACAGGCACGCGAGTGTGGACCCGCTGGATCCTTCCCGCGGTTGCCGTCGCCGCTCTTCTGTTCATCTTGAACTACACGGCGGTGATCTCGGGCGCGCTGGCGCCTCCGCGCGGTTATGTTCCGCAATATGTTTTGCGCAACACCGACATGACCGTGTATCTCAACTCGATGCAGGCCGGCCGGCATGCGTGGCTGGCCCCTAACTTCAGCGCCCCGTGGCTTACGCCGGATGAATTATTGACCCCCATCCTGACGCTGATGGGACAGATGAGTAACTTCATGCCGTGGTCCGTCCTTATCGACTACTACGTGATCCACTTTCTGGCTACCGTGGGCGCCACTCTATTACTGATGGCAGCGCTACGCTACTTCGTTCCCGCGGGGCGACAACGCTTAGGGGCGGTCGCGGTCATGTTTTGCTCGGTCCCCTTTCTGAGCATCTGGTACGCGATGGAAAAAGCAATGGGCGCATCACCAGGGCTTTCCTCATTGGGACTCATCGAATACACCTACACCACCGCGGATGGGCTCGTGCGCGGAGGCTCATCGAACTCGGTGACACTCACCTTCGGCACCTCGGTGGTGCTGGCGGCGGTTCTACTGCTGGCTAAACGAATCGAAACGGGCGGCAGTAAATGGCTGTGGGCCGCGGCTGGCGTCAATCTCGCATCCGCCTTCTTTCATCCCTTCGAGTTTTCCGTGATCACGGGTACCGGTTGTCTTCTATTCGGTTTGGAAGGATTTCGAACCAGGCAGTGGGGCAGGGCGATCCGGCACTCTCTTGTGCTGATTGCGGCGGGTGTTCTGGGACTCAGTCCCTACCTCATTCAACTGAGCCGCGTCGGGTGGCTGCGGGACATGTCGGCAGCTGACCCTGGCATGACCATGAACCTTGGGTCGGTTCTGCTGATGTGGGGACTGCCGGCGTTCCTGACCGTGTACGCTCCGCTAATGAGATTTCTCCCGAGGACGCCTAAGGACGAAGTTCTGGCAGCCTGGTGTCTGGTTGCCGTTTTGCTGCTGTTCGCACATCCGCCTTCTCCGTTCCACTTGCTCGACGGGTTCACCTATATCAATGCGATGTTACTGGTCCGCGTAGCAGCATCCGATCGCAGAACCCGCACGCTGCTGGAACAGAAAAACCGCCCGCTCATGGCCTGCTGCTGCCTCTGGTTCATCCTGTGCGCGGGAGCGCAGGCCGCCACGCTCGTCCAATTGGTCCGAGACGGACGATCGGCCGATCCGGACGTGCTGGTTTCTTCGGTAGCCCCCGAGAATGAGCAGGTGCTTCGGCAATGGCTGCAGCTGCACGCGAGTTCCGATGAAGTGGTTTTAGCCCCTGGAATTATGTCGGCCTGGTTGACCACGATTCCCATGCACGGATTCGCCGCGCAAGACAATTTCAGTATCAGCTACCACCGCCAGTCCAAACAGTCGACATCCTTCTACGCCGGCGAGTGGTCTTCGGAGCATGCCAACGATTTCCTCCAACGGTACGGCATTCGCTGGGTGGTGATGCCGCTTCAATCCACGGCGAAACAGTATTTGCAGGAGCGCGCTCCCGCGGCTGTGTTCGGCGATTTGGCTCTATATCGACTGCCGGAGAATCACACGCGCCAGTATCCCGGGCGCGCTGAGGTTGAACTTGCGGCTCTTCTTCCGAAATGATTGGACTGCTGGGCGAGACGCCGGGTCCATATAACCGCACCGCGGCGCCCCGATGGCTAATGCGGTGAAGCGAGTCGTTCTCCTGGACGGCTGGCGCGCGGTAGCCATTGCCCTGGTGTTGGTGCACCATGTGGGGCAGGGATTTATTCCAATCAGGACAGCTACGCTGGCGACATCACGCGCTTTGGTGCCTTTGGAGTCGACATTTTTTTGGGCTTGAGCGGCTTGCTGATCACCCGGCTGCTGCTGGAAGAATGGAGCGCCACCGGCAGTTTCCACTTGCGGCAGTTCTACGTGCGGCGAGCCTTCCGCATTTTGCCGCCGGTTTTGGTCTACTTGTCCGTGTTTACGGCGGCGGGCCTATCGAAATCGACTACAGAAGTGGTATCGAGCCTCCTATTCTTCCGCAACTATGTACCGTCCCGTCTCACTGGGTTCGGCACGGGCCACTTGTGGTCGCTGGCCGTCGAAGAGCATTTCTACCTGATCTGGCCGGCACTGCTGGCGTTGCTGGGACCGAAACGTTCCCGGCAGTGGGCCGTATGGCTCGCTTTGAGTTTCGGCCTGTGGCGCATGATCGAATCACAGCTGGCCGCGCCGCTATTCCCGGAAGTGCCGGCTCATTTCCGCACCGATCTGCGCCTCGATGCGCTGCTATGGGGCTGCCTGGTGGCCTTCCTCCTGAACGGTTCATCAGAACGAGAGAAATTTGCTAGGCAAACTTGGTGGCCGTACTGGCTGGCCGCGGTTTCCATCGTGATCTGCTGTGTGCGCTACTATTCCCCGCTCTCTAGCGTGAGCGTGGCGCTGCTGACTCCGGTGATTCTCGGGGGAACGCTGGTGCATCCTCGCTGGTGGATCAGCCGCGCACTGAGTTGGGGACCGCTGGCATGGCTCGGCAGGATTTCCTACAGCTTGTACCTGTGGCAAGAACTGTTTTTGACGCCCGGATGGAATCGAGCATCACAACTGTGGCGGCATTGGCCGTGGAATCTGGCGGCGTCGCTGGCCGCGGCTATTGTCAGCTACTACCTAATAGAGACACCGCTGATTCGCACGGGACGACGGCTGGCCACAGGACTAGCCAAACACCTTCCGGCTGGCGTCGATCTTCAGATACAGCACTGCGGCGATCAGGCACAATCCGGCGGTCATTAGAAACGGCACGTTCCAGCCGTAACGAGCCGCGGTATAGGTCACCACGGTGGCTGCGACGGCACCGCCGATATTGCCGAGCATGTTCATGACGGCGGAAACGGAACCGGCATAATCGCCGCCGATATCCAGCGTCACCGCCCAGGAAATTCCAACCGTCCACTCCAGTCCAAAAAAAGCCACGCAGTAACACGCCACCGAAACTTTGGGATCGTGCGCCAGCACGGCCGGAACGGTGGCTGCGGCCGACAACAGAAATCCAGCGATCGCCACCCAGCGCCGCGCAAGATTGACGTTTCCGGTGCGGCGCAGCACGCTGTCCGAGAACCATCCGCCCGCCAGGTCGCCGATCACGCCGGCCGTTAAAGGAAGGCTGGCGTAAATTCCCATCTGCGCCAGCGTCATGCCCTTGGACTGACGCAGGTAGGTCGGAAACCAGTCCTGGTAAACGTTCAGGTTGTAGTTATAGAAAAAATACATCACGGATAAAACCCAAAGGTTCCCGTGGGACAGAATCTGTCGCCAGGGAACACTGCCCGTGCCCTTACGCTTAATACCCCCGGCGATCAGTTCACGCTCGGCTTGGTTCACTCCGCTGTGTTCCTCGGGCGTGTCGCGATAGTAATAGAACCAGACGGCAGACCAAATAACACCCAGAACACCGAACGCATAAAACGCGGCTCGCCACCCAAAGAACGGCACGATTGCGAGAGCCACGATGGGAGGCGT
>Ga0207654_10001747_pt1 | contig 11288 bp, 9 predicted proteins | sample KBSC64metaG_FD_184355 | JGI IMG/M metagenome (GOLD analysis project Ga0207654, IMG submission 184355) | Corn rhizosphere microbial communities from Kellogg Biological Station, Michigan, USA - KBS C6-4 metaG (SPAdes) (version 2) | ecosystem: Host-associated > Plants > Roots > Rhizosphere > Soil...
CCTGTACCACCAGCGCGACGCGCGTTTCCTGGGGGGTGATATTGATCAGGATGTCTTCAGTCATGTGGCCGGTTTTTGATTGTTGTTCGGAGCCACATCATACACCGCGGCAACGTCATAAGACGGTGACGCCGGCCTTCTGCAGCAATTGCGCCGTTTCGAATACCGGCAACCCCATGATGCCGGAATGGCTGCCTTCGATATGCTCGATGAACAGCGCGGCCAACCCCTGGATGCCGTAGGCGCCGGCCTTGTCGTACGGCTCGGGCGTTGCGCAATAGGCCCGGATCGCCTCCGGCGTGAGCTGGGCGAACTGCACGTTCGACACCTGCGTCACCTGCTCGAACACGTCCGTGTAATGCACGGCGACCGAGGTCAGCACCTGGTGCGTGCGGCCCGACAGGCGTTCCAGCATCGCATGTGCTTCCTTCGGGTCGGCCGGCTTGCCGAGGATCTCGCCGTCGATGGTGACGGTCGTGTCGGCCGACAGCACGGGGCGCAACGGCATGCGGCGCATGTGCAGCACATTCCACGCGAACGCGCCTTTTTCGCGCGCCACGCGTTCCACGTAGGCCAGCGCAGGCTCGCCCGCGAACGTGTCTTCGCTGACGTCGATGCCGCGGGCCGGATCGGCGCGCAGGCTCAAAATGTCGAAGTCGATGCCGACCTGGCGCAGCAGTTCGCGCCGGCGCGGGCTTTTCGAGGCGAGGTAGATTTTCTTGTCGGGCTGTTTCATCGGCTCATACCCGATGGTAGGGATGATTCTGGGTGATGGACCACGCACGATATAACTGTTCCGCCAGCATCACGCGCACGATACCGTGAGGCAGCGTCATGCTGGAAATGCGGATCAGTCCGTCGGCCCGCGCCTTGAGTTCCGGATCGAGGCCGTCGGCGCCGCCGATCAAAAAGGCGACGTCGCGCCCGTCCTGCTGCCAGGCCTCCAATTGCTGCGACAGGCCGACGCTGGTGAGGTCGCGGCCGCGCTCGTCGAGCGCGACGATGCGCACGCCCTTGGGCAGCACGGCCTCGATGCGCTCGCGTTCGAGCGCCATCGCGGTAGCCGCCGTCTTGCTGCCGGAGCGCTCGACCGGTTTCACTTCCTTCAGCACGATGCGCAGCTCGGGCGGCATGCGCTTGACGTACTCGGCGAAACCGGTCTCGATCCAGGCCGGCATCTTGTGGCCGACCGCGGCGATGATCAACTGCATTGAAGCTTATTCGCCGGCTTGTTTGATGCGGCGGATGACTTTCTTGGCCGGTGCGGCACCTTCGGCGGTAGCGGCTTTCGGCGCGCGCTTCGGTGCGGCCGCCTTGGCGGCTTTTGCAGCCTTCGCGTCGGCGGCGGCCGTCTTCGACACGGCGACCTTCACGGTGCCGCCGGTCGGGATCTTCTTCGCTGCGGCTTTCCGGGCGGCCGGCTTGGCGGCGCCATCGGCGGCAGCGGTTTTGCGCGCGGCCGGCTTGCGCTCGCGCACCGGTTTCGCTTCTTCCTGTTCCTGGTTGGCAGCGAGGTGCTTCGACTTCGACTTCGGCGCGGCCGCTTCCAGGCCTTCGGCCGTCGACTTGCGCTTGGCGGCGCCCAGTTTCACCGGCTTGTCGCCCCAGATTTCTTCCAGACGGTAGTACTGGCGGATGGCTGGCTGCATGATGTGCACGATCATGTCGCCCAGGTCGACGAGCACCCATTCGCCCGTGTCTTCGCCTTCCAGCCCGACCACGTCGCCGCCTGCTTCCTTGACCTTGTCGCGCACCGAGGCGGCCAGCGCCTTCGTCTGGCGGTTCGACGTACCCGACACGACCGCGATCCGGTCGAACAGGCTGGTCAGGTGTGTCGTGTCGAACAGGACGATTTCCTGGCCCTTGACGTCTTCGAGGGCGTCGACGACGACCGTTTGCAGTTTCTTGATATCCATTAGTTCTTGTACAAGTTATGTTGTTGAATATAGTCTAGCACTTGCGGCGCAACGAGCGCGCTTAGGTTAGGCACCTTGTCGGTACGTGGCGTTGCGTGCAACGCAGCGCGTACCGCCGTGGCCGAGATGTCGACGGCCAGCGTGTGCGCCACACACACTTTGCCCGCCGGGCTCGCGCGCACGTCGTCGGACGACGCCCGCCGTTGCGCCAGCTCGACCGCCACGGCGGGCGGCAGCCCGGCGTCATCGAGCCGGTAGCCGGGCCGGGCGGCGACGCCGAAATTGGCCAGCGTGAACAGGTCCCGCCAGTCGCGCCATGTGTCCAGCTTCTGCAACTGGTCCGCGCCCATCAGGAACACGATCGAGGTATCCGCGCCCAGCTCGGCGCGCATCTCGCGCAAGGTTTCGACCGTGTAGGTCGCACCCTGGCGGTCGATTTCGCGGGTATCGACCACGACCGGCGCGCAGCTGGCAGCGAAGGCCAGTTCCAGCATGGCCACGCGGTCGGCGTCGCCCGCTTCCAGGCCATTCTTTTTTTGCCAGGGCTGGCCGGCCGGCATCACGCGCAGCTCGTCCGGACGGAGCAGGCTCGTAAACAGTTCGGCCAGTGCAACGTGGCCATGATGCACCGGGTCGAAACTGCCGCCCAGCAAAGCGATACAGCGCGTCACGGCGCGAGCCAGTCCCGATGCGGGAGGAAGTCGGTGTACAGCTGCGCTTCCGGACTGCCCGGTTCAGGGTGCCAGTCGTAGCGCCAGGTGACGTTCGGCGGCATCGACATCAGGATTGCTTCCGTGCGTCCGCCCGACTGCAGGCCGAACAGCGTGCCGCGGTCCCAGACGAGGTTGAATTCGACATAGCGCCCGCGCCGGTAGGCCTGGAAATCGCGCTCGCGTTCGCCGTAGGGCTGGTCCTTGCGGCGTTGCAGGATTGGCAGGTAGGCGTCGAGGAAACCGTTGCCGACCGCTTGCACCAGGGCGTACGACTGGTCGAAGCCCAGTTCGTTGAAGTCGTCGAAGAAGATGCCGCCGACGCCGCGCGCTTCCTTGCGGTGTTTTATATAAAAATAATCGTCGCACCAGCGCTTGAAGCGTGGGTGCAGGTCGGCGCCGAACGGTGCCAGCGCATCATGGCAGACCTGGTGGAAATGGCGCGCGTCCTCTTTATTGCCGTAATAGGGCGTCAGGTCCATGCCGCCGCCGAACCACCAGACCGGATCCTTGCCTTCCGCCGTGGCTTCGAAGAACCGCACATTCATGTGCACGGTGGGCGCGTACGGATTGTGCGGGTGCAGCACGAGCGACACGCCCATCGCTTCCCAGGCGCGCCCGGCCAGTTCCGGCCGGGCGGCCATTGCCGACGGCGGCAGGCTGGCGCCGCGCACATGCGAGAAGTTGACGCCGCCGCGTTCGATCACATTGCCTTGCTCGATGAGGCGGGACACGCCACCGCCACCCTCGGCACGTTCCCACGTGTCCCGCAGGAACGCGTTGCCGTCCACGCCTTCGAGCGCTTGCACGATGCGTGCTTGCAGATCGAGCAGCCAGGCTTTCACGGCGGCGGGGTTTGGGGTTGTCATGTGGGAATGTGAGAGAAAAAAGGCAAACGAAGATTGTACACTGATGCGGAAGATGGTGATAGACAAGGCATAGCGAGCATTGGATGCATTCGCGACAATTGTCGATCTGCCATCATCGTTTGGCTTGTCCCATCGTCCCGTGTCGGTAGTTGTAAATGTGCTGCGCCAATAAAAAAACTGCATAAATACATACGATTTTTTGCAGAATTTAATTTTTTATGGTTGCCAATGCAAGCGCAGTCTGCTCGTCTGGCTACAAATCCGGATTGTTTCCATGCGGCAATCATTACCACATTCCAGCGACGTTGTCGGCCATATTTCCTGTCAGCCTCTAATTATCGTGCGTAAATCTATAAGAATTTCTGCACATTTCGAGGTTTCCTGACTGCATTGCAAGCAATCTCCATTTTTTGCTACTAGTCTAGCTCTCAAGAAAACGGTTTCATTTGCCTGCCATCACGGCGGCGTCCCCGTCCTCGATGACTGGGTCGGAACCTTAAAACACAATATCTACTGGAGACTGTCTTGAAGCCAACGATCACCCATCGGCTACGACCGTAGCGCGCACCGCGCCACGGTGGTAACGCCAACCATCTTTCTTTCGACCACCCGCACCTCCCGCGCGAACGGACCGGCTTCGGCCGTGCCGATGGACTGGTGCATCGCAGCAAAACGTGCGCCGTGCCGGTCGGTGCGCGTCGATCCGAGCGGCGGTCCGTCCGTCGCACCGGCGACCACGATATATCTTATTTCTTGGAGTTCACGCATGAAGAAGCAAACTCTCGCCCTGACCTGCATCGTTGCCGGTACGTTGGCAGCCTGCGGTGGCGGTTCCAGCACCAGCCTGTCCTCGCAGTCGCCTTCCTTTGCCGCCACGACCAGCAGCGTCCCGGTGACGGGCACCCGGTGGCAAAACGTCAAGTATGGCGGCAGCGGCTACGTCCCGGGCCTAGTCTTCCACCCGACCAGCCCGAACGTGCTGTACGCCCGCACCGACATGGGCGGGGTTTACCGCTGGGACGCGGCGACTTCGGCGTGGGTTCCGATCACGGACGGTTTCGGCGTCCGTGAAGGATTCTTCAACGGCGCCGAGAGCGTCGGCCTCGACCCGACCGACGACAAACGCGTGTACCTCGTCACCGGCATGTATGACTGGGATGGCCGCAATGGCCGCCTGTACATCTCGTCGGACCGCGGCGACAACTGGACGCACGTCGACCTGCCGTTCCGCGTCGGTTCCAACGACTGGGGCCGCGCGATCGGCGAGCGCCTGATGGTCGACCCGAACAATCCTTCCATCCTGTTCTACGCCTCGCGTACGGCCGGCCTGTGGAAGAGCGCCGACCGTGGCCAGACCTGGAACCAAGTGACGTCGCTGTCGACGTTCCAGTTCACCAAAGACCAGACCCTGGCATTGCCGGGCCGCAGCGCAGCCGGCGTCGAGGGCGTGCTGTTCGACACGTCGAGCACGGGCTCCGGCACGGCCACGCAGACTATCTACACGACCGTGGCGCCGGATTACGCGCATGCGGCCGGCCTGAGCTACAACATGTACAAATCGACCGACGGGGGTGCGACCTGGACCGGCGTGCCGACGCCTGTCTCGGACTTCCATATCCCGCATATGGTCCGCGCCAAGGACGGCATGATCTACGCCGCCTTCACGCAGAGCATGGGGCCCGGCGCCGTCGGTGCGTCACGGCTGTACAAGTTCGACGGTACCAACTGGACGCTGCTGAAGAGCTACGATCCGGAGCAGTGGGTGAACTTCGGCATGGGCGGCCTGTCCGTCTCCGGTTCCGGCCCGACCACGCGCATCGCGCTGGGCGTCACGAACTCGTGGGGCAACTGGCAGGGCCAGCCGATCGTCCAGATCTCCGACGACGCCGGCCAGACCTGGCGCGAGATCGCGTCGATGACCCCGCACAACGAGAATGAAGGCTTCTCCGGCTGGATCGACGACGTCGAGATCGATCCGAGCAATCCCGACCACATCCTGCACGTGACCGGCGGCGGTATCTGGGATACGAAGAATGCATCGGCCGCCACGCCGAGCTGGAACTTCGACGTGGTCGGCCTCGAGGAAACGGCCACGCTGGCCCTGGCGACGCCGCCGAAGGGCGCCAACTACCAGCTGCTGCGCAGCTCGGGCGACATCGGCACGCATGTGCAGACCGACCTGCTGAAGAGGCCGACCCGCGGCCCGCTCGGCTGGTTCGGCAGCGGCTACAGCGCGGACATGGCTTGGTCGAACCCGGCGTACATGGTTGCGATCGGCCGCCCGCAGTGGAGTACCCCGGATGTCCTCGGTGCCTACTCGACCGACTCCGGCGTGACCTGGACGCCGTTCGCGTCAAACCACCCGGATGCGAAGGCCAACCAGTCCGAGAAGTCCAGCATCGCGGTGACCAAGCCGGGCAACGTCATCTGGGCACCGAGCAACATGCGCCCGGCCTACACGACCGACAACGGCGCGACCTGGACGTACACGAACCTGCCGGCCCTGCCTGCCGTCGGCATTGACCGCACCTACCGCATCGTCGCCGACCGCAAGAACCCGAACAAGGTCTACGCGTTCGACTCGGGCGGCGCATGGTGGAACCGCTGGTCGGCCACGGCGCACCTCTGGTATTCGACGGACGGCGGCCACACGTTCACCGACAGCACGTCGTTCGTGAGCGCGGGCGCGCAGGTGACGGACTTCAACAGCTCGTCGATCGCGGTCAATCCGAATACCGAAGGCGATCTGTGGGTGGTGGACGGTTACAGCATCCTGCACTCGACCGACTCGGGCGTGACCTGGACCAAGCTGAACGTGACGGCGGCAGACTGGGGCAGCCACCAGCCGTGGGAGTGGCCGGACGTGTACGGCGCGAGCTCCATCGCGCTGGGCAAGGCGCCCGCCGGTGCGACGTACTCGTCGTCGATCTACGTCGTCGGCATCATCAACAACGTGTGGGGCGTGTACCGCTCGGATAACGGCGGCAATACCTGGATGCGCATCAACGACGACAAGCACCAGTACGCCGGCATCGACAACCTGGCGGCCGACCAGACCGTGCCCGGACGCGTGTATGCCTCCGGCGCAGGCCGCGGCGTGTTCTTCACTTATTAATGATGGCAATGCCGGCGCCCATGATGGCGCCGGCAGTATCGACAGTTTTCGGAGACTCTCATGAAATTCAAATCCATCCTCGCCGCCGTCGCCTTCCTGGCCGCCGGCAGCGCCAGCGCCGCCGTCCTGACCTTCGACGACCTGACCGAGATGATGTACGGCAACGGCTTCCCGCTCGCCGGCAACATGACCTATGACGGCGCCAACCTGACCTATGTGGACTCGGGCTTCCAGGTGACCCTGAACGCGCCCAACTCGGCGCCCGACTCGACCAATATCGGCACCGGCACGTACGAGCCGCAAACGTTCAACTGGCGCGACGGTCTCGTTGACAACGGCACCGGCACCTTCATGACGCTGACCCGCGTGGGCGGCGGCAAGTTCAACCTGAACGGCTTCGACTATTACGTCGATTTCCCCGACACGACCGACGTGTCGGCCGACGGCATCTCGGTCGGTGCCATCCAGGCCGCGGGCACGTGGACGACGGGCCTGAGCGGCATCAGCGAACTGCGCCTGACGGTGGATGCCTTCGGCTTCGCGCAGATCGACAACATCGACGTGACCGCGGCCGCGGACACGCCGAGCGGCAGCGTGCCGCTGCCGGGCACCCTGGCATTGATGCTGGGCGGCCTGGCCGCCGGTGGCCTGGCACGTCGCCGCCGCAACTGATCCTCTTCTGGCGGTCCATACAGGCACCGCCCGCGAGGCTACACCAATAGGCAATGCCAGACCGCCGCGGCACCGGGAAGGTGCCGCGGCAGTTTTTAGTTTTACCTAGCGGATATTGAATGCCACCGCAGTCGCAAATGGCATCTCGGATGGGGTCGTGATGACCAGGCCATCGGCCTCCTGGCGCCAGGTAATCGGCGCCCCCTTGTGGCCGACCAGGGACACCGAGGTCACCGGTTTGCCCAGCAGGTTCTCGCGGGATCCGAGCGACGCGATCTTGAGCGTGCTGCCAGGTGCGGGAACCGTCATGGCGAACGCGTACAGCGAACCGTCGCGGCCGACCGTGAAGCGGAAATCGTGGGGGCCGAACTTGAACTCGGCCTGCTCCCGTCCCAGCTTGCCGGCGGGCAGGGTACGCAGCTTGCCGTTCTCGCCTTCGCCCAGTCGTACCCACGCCTTGCTGCCATAAATGCCTTGTCCGTTCACGCGCATCCATGCGCCGACTTCCTTCAGCATGCGGATGGTGCCTTCGTCCAGCGATCCATCCGGCAGCGGCGAGATGCAGATCGCCACGTTGCCGTCGCGCGCCACCTGTTCGAGCAGGTAACGGATCATGGCGCCCGAATCGTAGGTGAACCAGGGGGCGTAGTACCAGTCGCCCACGGGCGTTTCCGCGATCCACGCTTCATCGTTCCGGATGCCCGCAGGGATCGAGCCTTCTTCCGTGCTGACGGTGCCGTTGAATTTCGGATGGAACTTGACGACGCTGAACGTGTCGACCTTGCCGCGCTTCTTCAGCGTCCGATTGTAGAAATCCGCCATCACGAGCTGGATGGCATCGGACTTCATCCCCGTCCCGGTCCCGTTGCCGCTGAAAGGCTGGTCGCTGGTGCCGTCGGTATAGATGAAATCGGGGTCGTAGCGGTCCACCACGTCCATCATGCGCAGCGCCCAGCGTTTCGCGTACCACTCGGCATAGGCAGTATGGCGACTGAAGATGCCGGCGGGCGGCGGATTCCAGTCCGTGTGCGCCGCTGCCGTCACGCCCTTGTATTCGCGCAGGTCCGGGCCATAGAGCAGGCGCGGATCGAGCCCTTCCCACCACTTGCCCTTGCCGTCGGCCAGGGTCAATGCGCCGTCGTACGGCTTGCCGGCGTACGCGCCTGTCGGGTCGCTGTCGAAGGCGGTCTGCCACCACCACCACGTATATTCATGATGGAAGGCGACGCCATAGCGCAGGCCGGCCGCCTTGGCCGCCGCCGCCCATTCGCCGAGCAGGTCGCGCTTCGGGCCGAGACGCACCGAATTCCACGGCTGATAGCGGGAATCCCACAAATCGAAATTGTCGTGGTGTACACCCTGGACGAGGAGGAAGCGCGCGCCGGCTTCCTTGTACAGCGCCGTCAGTTTGGCCGGGTCGAGCTTGCGCGGATTCCAGTCCCGCAACACCTCCTTGTAGCCGGCTTGCGAGGGATGGCCATAGTCCTTGAGGTGGTTGGCGTAGGCCGTCGTGCCGGGAACGTACATCCTGCGCGCGTACCAGTCGCCGCTCATGCCGACTGCCTGCGGACCGAAATGGACCCAGATGCCGAACTTGGCCTCGCGCAGCCACGCCGGGGTGCCCGGATACTGTTGCGCGATCGATTCCCAGGTCGGCTGGAACGGGCCGGCCGTAACCGGCAAGCCCAGATGCACGACGGGAGCGGATTGCGCATCGCCCATGGCGACGCTGTCGGCGGGCAGCGGGGCAGGGAGGGCCGGCATCGGGGCAGGGAGGGCCGGCATCGGGCCAAGCTCCGGCAGGGCGGCATGCGCGGGGAGGGAGGCGAGCAGGATGCTGGCCAGCCCGAGAGTCATGTGCTTCAAGGTCAACGCTCCGTTCAAAGGGGGACCGCGTTGATTGTATTCTATATATTTAATACAATCAACGATGGCAAAAACGGGACAAGGCCTGCGCCATGTCCCGTTTCGTTTGCGGCGTGCGCTACGCGATCACGCCTGCTTGATGCCGCGCCAGCCGATGTCGCGCCGGTACTGCGCGCCGTTGAAGTGGATCTTCTCGACCGTTTCGTAGGCCTGCTTCTGCGCCATCTTGACGCTGTCGCCCAGGCCGACGACGCACAGCACGCGGCCGCCCGACGTCTGCAAGGTGCCGCCCACGATTTGCGTGCCGGCGTGGAAGGTGATGGATTCCGGCGTATCGGCCGGGATGCCGTCGATGATGTCGCCCTTGGCGGGCGCGTCCGGATAGCCGGCGGCCGCCATCACGACGCCCACCGCGGTGCGGCGGTCCCATTCCAGTTCCACCTTGTCCAAGGTGCCGTTGCAGGCGTGCTCGAGCACCGTCACGAAATCGCTCTTCAGGCGCGTCATGATCGGCTGCGTTTCCGGGTCGCCCATGCGGCAGTTGAATTCGATGACCTTGGGCACACCGGCCGCATCGATCATCAGGCCCGCGTACAGGAAGCCGCTGTACGGGATGCCATCCTTGGCCATGCCCTGGATGGTCGGGTTGATGATCTCGCGCATCACGCGCGCGTGGATCGACGGCGTGACGACGGGGGCCGGGGAGTACGCACCCATGCCGCCCGTGTTCGGGCCCTGGTCGTGGTCTTTCAGGCGCTTGTGGTCCTGCGACGTGGCCAGGGCGACGACGTTCCTGCCGTCGCACATGACGATGAAGCTGGCTTCCTCGCCGGCCAGGAATTCCTCGATGACGATGCGCGCGCCGGCGTCGCCGAAGCGGTTACCCGACAGCATGTCGTCGGCCGCCTGGTGCGCTTCTTCCAGGGTCATCGCGACGACGACGCCCTTGCCGGCGGCGAGGCCGTCGGCCTTGATGACGATCGGCGCGCCCTGCGCGTCGATGTAGGCGTGGGCCTGCTGGACGTCGGTGAAGGTCTGGTAATTCGCCGTCGGGATGCCGTGGCGGTGCATGAACGCCTTGGCGAAGTCCTTCGAGCTTTCCAGCTGGGCCGCTTCCTTCGTCGGGCCGAAGACCTTCAGGCCGCGCGCGCGGAACAGGTTGACGATACCGGCCGCCAGCGGCTGCTCCGGGCCGACGAGCGTCAGGGCAACGTGCTCGGCGACGACGAAGTCGGCCAGCGCGGCCGGGTCGGTGATGTCGATGTTGACCAGGCGCGCATCGCGCGCGGTGCCGCCGTTGCCCGGCGCGACGTAGACCATCTGGACGCGATCGGATTGGGCCAGTTTCCAGGCCAGGGCATGTTCACGGCCGCCAGAGCCGACTACCAGGATTTTCATGGATTGCTTTCGCTGCTTATTCTTCGATCACGGCGTTGGTATAGACTTCCTGCACGTCGTCCAGGTTTTCCAGGGCGTCGAGCAGTTTCTGCATCCTGAGCGCGTCTTCGCCGGTGAACACCGTCTCGGTGTCCGGCTTCATGATGACTTCGGCGGAATCGGCCTTGAAGCCAGCTTTTTCCAGCGCGTCCTTGACGCCGGCAAAGGCGTTCGGGTCGCACAGCACTTCGAAGCCGCCTTCGTCGTCCGCGAGCACGTCGTCCGCGCCGGCTTCCAGTGCCGCTTCCATCAGTTTGTCTTCTTCGACGCCCGGCGCGAACAGGAACTGGCCGACGTGCTTGAACATGAACGAGACCGAACCTTCGGTGCCCATGTTGCCGCCGAACTTGCTGAACGCGTGGCGGACTTCGGCCACGGTGCGCACGCGGTTGTCCGTCATGCAGTCGACGATGATGGCGGCGCCGCCGATACCATAGCCTTCGTAGCGGATTTCTTCGTAGTTCACGCCTTCCAGCCCGCCCGAGCCGCGCTGCACGGCGCGGTTGACGTTATCCTTCGGCATATTGGCGTCCGCCGCCTTCTCGATGGCGAGGCGCAGGCGCGGATTGGTATTGGCGTCGCCGCCACCCATGCGGGCGGCAACGGTGATTTCCTTGATCAGTCGGGTCCAGATCTTGCCGCGCTTGGCGTCAGTCGCGGCTTTCTTGTGCTTGATGTTGGCCCATTTGCTGTGTCCAGCCAT
>Ga0207654_10001751_pt1 | contig 11271 bp, 10 predicted proteins | sample KBSC64metaG_FD_184355 | JGI IMG/M metagenome (GOLD analysis project Ga0207654, IMG submission 184355) | Corn rhizosphere microbial communities from Kellogg Biological Station, Michigan, USA - KBS C6-4 metaG (SPAdes) (version 2) | ecosystem: Host-associated > Plants > Roots > Rhizosphere > Soil...
AGCTCGAGCGCGCGCTCCCAATGGCTGGTCAATTCGCGCCCGACGTCGAGTTCAGTGAGTTTCGTCGCCGCGACTTCCTCGACCAGCAATTGGTCGAGCGTGCGCGCGAGCGCGCCGGCCAGGCGCACCGCTTCGTCGGCGGCGACGGGTTCACCCTGCCGCGCGCGCTCCTCGCTGACCAAGCGCGCCAGGATCATCCGCCGCGCCAGCGGGTCAACCGACGGAGGTAAGGGCTCGAGATCATCGGCCGGATCGAGCATCGCGCCCGCCGCTTCATCGAGCGCCGGATCGCCGATCGTCGCCAGGCGCGGCAGCAACAGCCCACCACCGCTCGCGCGGACGAACGCGTCCTGCACCGCCCGCCGCCCGCGATTGTTGGGAAGAAGGACGAGACCGCGCGCGAGCCGCATCGGATCGTCGCCGAACCGCTTCATCAGTCCGGCAACTAGCGCATCGGCAAAAGCGCGCTGCGCTGGAATCGTGTAAAGCGCGAGACCCACGCCCTAACCGTCACCCCGGCCCTGTGCCGGGGTCCAACGCGCCGCTGCGGAAGCCAGCCGTTGTTGAGCCTTGGATGCCCGGACAAGCCCGGCATGACGATGGGGTGCTAAGACGGCGCGGACTCCGTCTTGGCTACGCATCGATCAAAAGTGCTTCCGTCTTGGCAATCGCCGGCGGCGTGCCGACGTCGAACCACAGGCCCTGATGGACGAAGCCGTAAGCGCGGCCCGCCTCGATCGCGCGGTTCCAGAACAGATTGGTCGAGAACGGTCCCTCCGGCCAATCGTGGATCACGCGCGGCGACAGGATCTGGACGCCGGTATAGACGAACGGCGCTACCCTGCCCGGCTTGCGGCGCCCGGTGATGCGGCCATTGGCGTCGAGGTGGAAGTCGCCCAGCCCGCCATGATTGTGCGCGCGCGCCAGCGGCACCATCAGCAACAGCGCGTCCATCGCCTCGTCGTCCCAGCGCGACGCGAGCAGCTTGATCGTGTCCGCCGGTCCATCGACCCACAGATTGTCGGCATTGGCGACGACGAACGGCTTGTCGCCGATCAAGTCGCGCGCCTTGACGATGCCGCCGCCGGTTTCCATCAACTGGTCGCGCTCGTCGGAGACGATGACGTCGACTCCCTTCACGCGGTTCTTGAGGTGCGCTTCGAGCGCATCGGCCAGATAATGCACGTTGACCACCGCGCGCTTGATTCCCGCCGCGCGCAAGCGATCGAACACATGATCGAGCAACGGTTGGCCGGCGACCTGGATCAGCGGCTTGGGCCGGGTCGCGGTGAGCGGACGCATGCGTTTGCCGATTCCCGCCGCCATCACCATCGCGGTCTCGGGAACGACCCCGCCGGGATCGGGCCGCAGCGACAAGGTGCGTTTCGCGGTCATGCGCGGGCGATCTCCATCGGGTCGCCGCGCAGGTCGGCAGGAATATTGGCGTCGAACCACGCCTTGACCGGCGCCAGTGCCGGGTGGTCAAGATCGCGGTTGAGATACCGCCAGACGCGCGGGCACATCGCCGGATAGCGGGGCTTGCCGTCGCGCCGCCACAGCCGGGTAAAAATGCCGACGATCTTGGCGTTCCGCTGCGCGCCCAGGACGTGATAGGCCGCATCGAAATCGTCACCGGCACCGGTCACACGGCGATAGCGGTCGAGCATCGCCGCCTCTATCTCGGGTTCGACGTCGCGCCGCGCATCTTGCAGCAACGACACCAGATCATAGGCCGGATGGCCGGCCAAAGCATCCTGGAAATCGAGCAGCCCGAGCGCTTCGGTGCCGCCGATCAGCATCAGATTTTCGGCATGATAATCGCGCAGCACCGTCACCGGCTCGGCCGCCAACGCGTGGTCGAACACCTCGCCCCAGGCTTTGGCGTAAGCCTCTGTATCGACCGTCACGCCGATTGCCGGGCAATACCATTCGGTCAGCAGATCGGCTTCGCGCTGCAATTCCTTGCGGTCATAGGGGCGCCACGGCCCGGCGGGTTCGCCGCGCAAGCGGATCAGGATGTCAACCGCCGCTTCGTACATCCGCAACAGGCTTTCCGGCGCCGCATCGACTGTCTCGCGCATCCGGGCGTCACCGAAATCCTCGATCAACACCAGGCCCTGTTGGAGGTCGGTTCCGAAGATCGCGGGCGCGGGGAATCCCCGATCGACCAGCCATTGCGCGACTTGGATGAACGGACGCGGATCCTCGTGCGGCGGCGGCGCATCCATCAGGATCGCGCTGCGGCCGTGATCGGCAACGCGGAAATAGCGCCGGAACGAGGCGTCGCCGGCGAGCGGCAGCACATCGCCCTCTCCCCAGCCCAGCTTGGTGAGGAAATCGGCGGTCCCCGCCGGTGGATTCATGTCAAGGGCCATCGCTCCTCCCATGCCGCGGGCACGGTTGCTGTCAAGCGGCGTCCGCCATCGGGTGCGAAGTCCAAGGTCAATGCCAAGGCATCGGGCCATCGGCCAGGCGCACGCTCGGGCCATTCGATCAGCAGGACCGAGTCCCCGCGCGCTTCGTCCAACCCAAGTTCGTCGAGTTCGTCGACATGCTCGATCCGGTATAGGTCGACATGCATCACCGGCAGCCGCGTCTCCGGCGGCGCATAGGGCTGGACGATCGCGAAGGTCGGCGACGGCGCTTCCTCTTCGAGTCCCAGAGCCGCCAGCAAGCCGCGAGCGATACTTGTCTTGCCTGCGCCGAGAGGGCCCGAAAGCGTGATAACGTCGCCCGGGCGGACAAAACCAGCGAGACCTACGCCCAATGCCTCACTCGCGGCCGCATCACGAAGCAATAATGTCATATCCCAGTTAGCAGCATGTCGAGCGCGCGACCGATGATATATTCCTCGCTAACCAGCGAACCTTGCGCCGGGCCGAGATCGCGCTCCGACATCGTGGCAGCATATTGCGTCATCATCGCGATCTCGCCGCCATCGAAAGGCATCACGGGATTGAGCGTGTCGATCAAAGGGCGTGGCGCACTGTCCAACGCGAATAGGGGCACGACCAGCCTCGTCTTCAAATACGGTAGCGAGTCCGCCTGTACGTCAAGCAACAACTTTCCATCTCTGCGATAGACATCGAACCGCGCCATCAGAACATACGGTATTTGGCAAGCGGCAAGCCGTGTTCGCGCACATACTCGTTCGACGCCTCCATTGCGTCGCGATTTGCTTCGATCCAGCGGCGGCGACGCTCGTCACGGACGGTGCGTTCGAGGCCTTCTTCACAAGCGCGCGAAATGTTGATGTCGAACGCCCGCGCTTCTTCGACGAGTTCGGCGTCGAGCGAGACGTTGGTGGGACGGCGGAATGCGGAACGATCTTCTCGGACTCTAGCCATGGCGGTCTCCTATGCACATATTCTATGCGCATAGGAGACCGCCATGCAAGCTATCGCGGCAGCTCGACGATCAGCAGTGTTCCCTCGCCGGGCTCGGACAGCAATTGGATCGCGCCGCCATGCGCCTCGGCGAATTGCCGCGCGATCGGCAGGCCCAATCCCAGCGCGCGGTCATCGTCGCGGGGCTGGTGTCCGCCGAAGCGATCGAACGCATGTTCGATCGCTTCGGGCGTCATTCCCGGCCCATCGTCCGACACGACGATCCGCGCCGTCCGGGCATCGCCATCGGTATGGAGCAGCACGCGTCCGCCCTCCCCAATCCCGCCCACCGCGTGGCGCAGCAGATGCTCGATCATCTGGCGCAGTTTCTTGGCGTCGCCTTTCACCATGCCGGTCGACGGCGCCACCTCGATCGCGAAATCGACCTTCTTGCGCTTGGCGATCGGCGCGATCGTCTCGGCAGCGTTGTACGCCGTGGTTTCCAGGTCGACGCTGAGACGCTCGATCCTGTTCTGATCGGCCTCGGTCAGATCGAGCACGTCGTCGACCAATGCCGCCAGCCGCGCGACCGATTCGAGGATCGCGTCGACATAGCCGTCGGCTTGTTTGGAAAGCTTGCCGGCATAACCCTCGCCCAGCATTTCGGCGAAGCCCTGGATCGACGTCAGCGGGGTGCGCAATTCATAGCTCATATTGGCAACGAACGCGGTCTTGACCTGATCGGCCGCCTCCAGCGCCTCGTTGCGGTCGCGCAGCGCCTGTTCGATGTGCCGGCTGTCGGAAATATCGAGCATCGTGAACAGCGCGTTGCCGTCGGGCAGCGGCACGCCGGCGAATTCGAAATGGCGGCCATCGGCGAACGCCACGCGGCCGCCGCGCTGCTGTCGCCCGACCGCCGCCGAGCGCACGATCTCAGCGATCACGCTTGCTCGGCCCGGTTGCGCGAGCAGCGCCGCGCCCTTTTCAACCAGTGCGTCGATGCGGGGATGGCTGGTCAGGAACTCCTCGTCGAATTCCCACAGCTGGCGGAACTTGTTGTTCCAGATCTGCAAGCGGCCGTCGCCCGCGAACACGCCCAGCGCCTCGAACAAATTATCAAACGTGGCGGTGCGGACGCGGAGCAAGGTATCGCGCGCGCTGGCGAGCTGGACTTGCTCGGTCCTGTCTTCGAAGATCAGCAGCAGGCCGCCATCGGGCAACGGATTGCCGACCAGCCGCAGGTGTACGCCGCCCGGCAAGGTCCAGGTCTCTTCGATCGCACCGGTCGCCGCCAGGAACCAGTCGCGGCGTTCCGCCTTCCAGCCGGGGAAATCGCGCACCTCGGGCAACCGGTTCGCCTCGCGCATCCGTTCGAGCACACGGTCGAATTCGGGGCGGTCGGCGAGCCATTCGCTGCGCATCGCGAACATGCGCTGAAACGATTGATTGCAGAAAGCGAGGCTACGGTCGGCCGCGAATTGCGCGACGCCCGCGGACAGCCGATCGAGCATCGCGCGCTGAGCGTCGGAGAATCGCTTCATCCCCCCGCGCGCTTGTTCGAGATCCTCGATATCGATGGCGAAGCCGGCCACGCCACCCGGCGGTGCGGGCAACGGCACGTCGTGGATGCGGAGCATGCGCCGCGCGCCGCCGATCGTCGCCGGCATCGATTGGACGTTGGGGCGGTCGGTATCGCGCGCGACCAGTGCGCTCGCCAGCGGACCGCCGATCCCGGATCCCTCGATCAGCTCGACCTGGCGCGAAACGACATCCTTGGCGTCGCTCGCCTCGACGGCACGGACATAGGCGGAATTGACCATTGCCAGCCGCATGTCGGGTCCGCGATACCACATTGGCAGCGGCGCAGCCTCGATCAGCCCGCGCAACGCCGCGAACGCCTGGCCCAGATCGGCGGCTTCATCGCGCAATTGCCCGATCTGCGCCTGGCTTTCGGTCGAATCGAAGAACCAGACGACGACGCCGCCGGGCGATCCGACTTCGCGCGGCCCGCGCTGGCCGCGGACCGACAGCATGCGGGTCGATCCCTGCGGGCGGATAGTCAGCGTGAATGGCTCACCGGCCTTCTGCGCCGCGGTGACGGCATCGCCCAACAGCACCGCGTCCTCGCTGGTCAGGCCGGTGCCTGGCGACACCAATTCCGCTAGGTATTTGGGCGGGGGTACCAGTCCGAGCCAGTCGGCCAGCCGGTCCGGCAGTTCGAGCCGGCCATCGGCGCGGACCACCATCGCCAGCGCCGGTGCCGACGCCAACAACGCGCTCAGCTTGTCATTGCCAGCCAATGTCGCCGCTGCGGCCGCCCGGGCACGCAATCCGGTATACAGGATCCAGCATGTCGCGACGATCGCCAGGGCGAGCGCCGCCCCGACAAGGCCGAGGGTCGTGGTCGACACCATTACTTACCCGCCCGCACTGTCACCGCGTCCCCAACTTGCGTTCGCCCAGATATAGGCGAGTGGCACGGGTTTACCGAGCCAGCGGACTTCGACAAGCTCAGTCCGAACGGTTTGGCGAACGCTGCGTCGTCGGTCAGCGATAACAGACCTTCTTGACCGTCTCGACGACCTTGGCGGCCGAGATCAGCGCGAGCTTTTCCAGGTTCGCGGCATAAGGCAGCGGCACGTCCTCGTCGGTCACGCGCAGCACCGGCGCGTCGAGGTCGTCAAACCCTTCCTCCATCACGAACGCCGCGACTTCGGACGCGATCGAGCAAGTCGGCCAGCCTTCCTCGACCACGACGATGCGGTTGGTCTTGGCGAGGCTCTTGAGTACGGTCTTGCGATCGAGCGGGCGCAGGGTGCGCAGATCGACCACTTCGGCCTCGATCCCTTCCTTGGCGAGCTCGTCGGCGGCTTCCAGGCTGATCCCGACGCCGATCGAATAGCTGACGATCGTCACGTCCTTGCCCTCGCGCATGATCCGCGCCTTGCCGATCGGCAGCACCCAATCATCGACCTGCGGCACGTCGAAAGTGCGCCCGTAGAGCAACTCGTTCTCGAGGAAGACGACCGGATCCTCGCTGCGGATCGCCGCCTTGAGCAGGCCCTTGGCATCGGCCGCGTCATAGGGCGCGATCACGATCAGGCCCGGAACGCTGGCATACCAGGGGCCGTAATTCTGGCTGTGCTGCGCGCCGACACGGCTGGCCGCACCATTGGGACCGCGGAACACGATCGGGCAGCGCATCTGGCCGCCCGACATGTAATTGGTCTTGGCCGCAGAGTTGATGATGTGATCGATCGCCTGCATGGCGAAATTGAACGTCATGAACTCGATGATCGGGCGCAGGCCGCCCATCGCCGCGCCGGTACCGACGCCGGCAAAGCCGTATTCGGTGATCGGCGTGTCGATCACGCGCTTTTCGCCGAACTCGTCGAGCAGGCCCTGGGTGACCTTGTACGCGCCCTGATATTGCGCGACTTCCTCGCCCATCACGAAGACGCGCTCATCCTTGCGCATTTCCTCGGCCATCGCGTCGCGCAGCGCCTCGCGCAGCGTCAGCTTGACCATCGCGGTGCCGGCGGGAATGTCGGGGTCGGCGACTTCGGCGTCGTGTTTGGCGGCTTCGAACATTTGACGCGCGCCGGTCTCGACCAGATGCGGTTCGGGCGTGCCGCTCTCTGCGGCTTGCTCCTGCACCTCGGGCTCCTCGGCCTTTTCGACCGGTGCCGGAGCGGGGGCAGCCTTCGACACATCCTCACCCTCGGCCGCCAAGGTCGCGATGACGGTGCCGACCTTCACATTGTCGGTGCCCTCCGCGACCAAGATCTGTGCGATCGTGCCTTCATCGACCGCCTCGAACTCCATCGTCGCCTTGTCGGTCTCGATCTCGGCCATGATGTCGCCCGACTTCACGGTGTCGCCTTCCTTGACGAGCCACTTGGCGAGCGTGCCTTCTTCCATCGTCGGCGACAGCGCCGGCATCTTGATCTCGATCGCCATCTCAGTACGACTCCACCAGCACGTCGGTATACAATTCACCCAGCTCGGGCTCCGGCGTCTGCTCGGCGAAGTCCGCCGCCTCGTTCACCTGCTTCCTGATCGCTGCCTCGGCGGCTTTCAGCTCGTCTTCCTTGACGCCCAGTTTCTCGAGCAATTGCTTGGCATGCTCGATCGGGTCGGACTTGTCGCGCACCGCCTGGACTTCCTCGCGGCTACGATATTTGGCCGGATCGGACATAGAGTGACCGCGATAACGATAGGTCTTCATCTCGAGAATCAGCGGCCCCTTGCCCGCGCGCACCCAGGCCAGCGCTTCTTCGGCTGCCCCACGGCACGCCAGCACGTCCATGCCGTCGACCTGGATGCCGGGAATGCGGAAGCTCTCGCCACGGCGATAGAGTTGGTCCTCGGACGAAGCGCGGTTGACGCTGGTGCCCATGGCATACTGATTATTCTCGATCACATAGATGATCGGGAGCTTCCACAGCTCGGCCATGTTGAACGATTCGTAGACCTGACCCTGATTGGCCGCGCCGTCGCCGAAATAGGCCAGGCAGACGCCGCCATCGTTCGAATATTTGTGCTTGAAGGCGAGCCCGGTGCCGAGCGACACCTGCGCGCCGACGATGCCGTGCCCACCGTAGAACTTCTTCTCGGTCGAGAACATGTGCATCGACCCGCCCTTGCCCTTCGAGATGCCGGCGGCACGGCCGGTCAGCTCGGCCATGATCAGCTTGGGGTCGATGCCGTAAGCGAGCATGTGGCCGTGATCGCGATAGCCGGTGATCACCGAGTCCTTCTCGCCATCGAGCGCGGACTGGAGCCCGACCGCGACCGCTTCCTGGCCGATATAAAGATGGCAGAAGCCGCCGATGAAACCGAGGCCGTAGAGCTGGCCCGCTTTCTCTTCGAAGCGGCGGATCAGCAACATCTGTTTGTAGAGTTGGAGCAGTTCCTCCTTCGACGCCTGATAGGGTTCGGGCTCGTCGGGGCGCTCGCGATTGACCTTGGGGGGTTCGCTTTTCGCGCGTGCAGGGGCTTTTGCCACGTTGGGGAAACCTCGTTTCCGTAGGGGAGAAAGCGCGGCCTATAGGCCGGGTATGCGGCAGGTTTCAATCGTGCGCTGCGGTATTGGCGACCACGACGTAAACTTCATAACGGACAAGCAACGCCACGGTTGCGAAAAGCGGGGTGGCCCGCCTAAGGCGAGGCAGTGTTCCCAGCCGACCATCCTTTCCGCATCGCTAATTTTCGCGTGTATTGGCTATCGCGCCTAACAAGCACGATCGCGCTCAGCCCGATGGCGATCATCATTGGTTGGCAGGTCTATGGTATCGCGCGCGATCCCCAGGGGCTCAATCTCGACATCAAGCAGGCAAGCTTTCTGCTTGGAATGATCGGTGTCGCCCAATTCGTTCCACTGTTTTTGTTGACACCCGTGGTCGGACTAGCCGCCGACACGTTCGACCGCCGGTTGATCGTCAAACTGACCACGGCGTTGGTCGCAGCGACGATCGCGGCGCTCGGCTTGCTGACCGCATTCCATTGGATCAACCTGTACGCCTTGTTCGGCGCCGCCGTCGCGATCGGCGTCGCGCGCGCCTTCGCTGGCCCGGCCTATTCGGCGCTGGCACCCAATCTCGTCCCACGCGAGGTGCTACCCAATGCAATCGCCGTCAGCTCGATCGCTTGGCAGGTCGGGTCGATCGCCGGGAACAGCCTTGGCGGTCTGCTCTTCGCGATTCGTCCCGAGGTCGCCTATGGTAGTTCGGTCGCCCTGCTGGTCATCGCGCTCTTGGCGATCTCGCTGATCGGGAAGGTACCGCAACCCCAGGCGCAGGCCGATCACCGGCCGCTCCACCGCATCGTCGAGGGGTTCCGCTATGTGCGGCGCAACCGGCTGGTGCTGGCGACGATCACGCTCGACCTGTTCGCGGTGCTGCTAGGGGGGGCCGTCGCCTTGCTGCCGGTCTTCACCCGCGACATCTTCAATGTCGGCGCACAGGGACTCGGCCTGCTCGCTGCGGGCATGGGGATCGGCGCGACAACGACGGCGCTGTTCTTCTCGTTTCGGCCGATGAAGACCAATGTCGGGGTCAAGATGCTGACATCGGTCGTCATCTTCGGACTCGGTATTCTCACGTTCGGCACCGCGCACCTGATCCTGCCGCACGGCCTGGACTTTTGGTTGGCACTCGTCGGCCTCATGGTGGCGGGCGGCGCCGACATGGTGTCGGTGTATGTCCGTACGTCGTTGGTCCAACTCCACACTCCTGACGCGATGCGCGGACGCGTCGGCGCGGTGTCGCAGCTGACCATCTCGGCCTCGAACGAGCTCGGAGATGCAGAGAGTGGTCTGCTCGCCTCTCTATTGGGGCCGGTCGGCGCGGTGGTGTTCGGCGCGGTCGGCGCCATCGGTATAACCTTGATCTGGTCGCGCCTGTTTCCAGAACTCAGGCTTGCAAAGACGTTCGATCCGCCCGAAATCCTAGAAACCACACCCGAACACGGAGTGCTTCAGCCATGAAGGCCAACACCATCCTGGAAACGATCGGCAACACCCCGCACATCCGCGTCCAGCGGCTGTTTCCCGATAGCGAGGTGTGGATCAAGTCCGAGCGCTCCAACCCCGGCGGGTCGATCAAGGACCGCATCGCCCTCAGCATGGTCGAGGCGGCCGAGCGCGACGGCAAGCTCAAGCCTGGCGGCACGATCATCGAGCCGACCAGCGGCAATACCGGTGTTGGCCTGGCGATGGTCGCCGCGGTCAAGGGCTACAAGATCGTCCTGGTGATGCCCGAATCGATGTCGATCGAGCGGCGCCGCCTGATGCTCGCTTATGGCGCGACCTTCGACCTCACGCCGCGCGAAAAGGGTATGAAGGGCGCGATCGAGCGCGCGCTTGAACTGATCGAGCAGACACCCAATTCATGGATGCCGCAACAGTTCGAAAACCCTGCCAACATCGATGTCCATGTACAGACAACTGCACAGGAAATCCTTCGCGACTTCGCCGATTCGCCGATCGATGTGCTGATCAGTGGGGTCGGGACTGGCGGACATATTACCGGTGTCGCCGAGACACTCAAGAAGACCTGGCCGACCCTCAAAGTCTATGCGGTCGAACCCGATGCCTCGCCGGTCATTTCCGGCGGCCAGCCGGGTCCGCACCCGATCCAGGGGATCGGCGCGGGCTTCATTCCCGCAAACCTCCACACCCAGGCGCTCGACGGCGTGATCAAAGTCGATGCCGGTGTCGCCAAGGACATGGCGCGCCGCGCGGCGCGCGAGGAAGGCATGCTGGTCGGGATCAGTTCGGGCGCGACGCTCGCCGCTATCCTGCAGAAACTCCCTGACCTTCCCGCCGGCACGCGCGTGCTGGGGTTCAATTACGACACCGGCGAACGCTATCTGTCGGTACCGGACTTCCTGCCCGAAAGCTGAGCCGAACGGCACCTGAAAGGCCCCTCTCGGGGAACAAATCCAGCCTTCGGGGTTTTGGCAGCGGACGCTTTGCGCTAAGGGCCTGCGCCCGCGCGATTTCGCGCGAGTGCGTGCGCGCCTCCTCCACAGGTAGAATTTTTTGATCGACTCGCCGACCCGTTCTCCCTCGCTCGCGCTGCGCCTGATCCTGGGCGCGGTGGCGATCCTGCTGGTGGCGGTTCCAATCGCGATCGTCACGATGATGCCGCGCGTGCGGCCGGTTCCAAAGGGGGTGGCAGTGTTGCCGCAAAGGGTCGTGCCGCCGACCGAATTGCCGCCGGTCGAACCAGTCCAGTTCCAGTCGGTCGATCCGGATGACGCCAAGGCGTTCAACGCCAACGTTCCCTTTTCGGCATTGCCCAATCCTGCCGCCCGGCCATTTATCTTTTCCGGCTCCACCGATGCGCGGCTGCGCGCGATCGACTGTCTGGCCGTCGCCCAACTCTACGAAGCAGGCGACGACACGGAGGGTGAGCGCGCAGTGGCCCAAGTCGTGCTAAAC
>Ga0207654_10001768_pt1 | contig 11231 bp, 6 predicted proteins | sample KBSC64metaG_FD_184355 | JGI IMG/M metagenome (GOLD analysis project Ga0207654, IMG submission 184355) | Corn rhizosphere microbial communities from Kellogg Biological Station, Michigan, USA - KBS C6-4 metaG (SPAdes) (version 2) | ecosystem: Host-associated > Plants > Roots > Rhizosphere > Soil...
GGCGAAACGAAGCCTGCTGCTGCCCGTACAGGCCGCCGTATTCGACCTGCATGCCGGTTGGCAGTTTCAATTTCGCCACGCTTGCCTTCACATCGCTCATTGCCGATCCCAAATCCCGCCCTTCCAGCCGTGCCGTTACCGCGACCATCGGCCGCTGGTCCTCGCGCTCGGCCTCAGGCTGACCCTGCGCGATGGAAATATCCGCCACCCGGCCCAGCGGCAGTGTATGCCCGTCCGCCGCACGCAAGGGCAGTGCGGCAAGCTGGCCGATGCGCTGGCGCAGGTCGCCGGGAGTCCACACGCGGATGCCGACCAGCTTTTCGCCCTGCCGGATCGAGCCGGCCAGGCCACCGCCGAGTTCGGTTTCGAGTTGGCGCGTCACCGCATCCGGATCCAGACCGTCCAGTGCCGCGCGCGCGCGGTCCACGCGTACCTCGATGGCGTCGCCGGCGATCTTGACTCCGTCGAACACCTCGACCACACCGGGTATCTTAGCAATCGCAGTGGCAACTTTGGCCGCTTCGGCGCGATCAACGGCCGGATCCTGGCCGAATACCTTGACTTCGATCGGCTGCGGCGTGGCGACCAGATCGCCGATCAGGTCTTCCATCAGTTGCGCGGTTTCGATGCGCAGGCCAGGTACCTGCGCGGCGATTCTTGCGCGCACATCGCTCATCACGTCTTCGATGCCGCGCCGCGGCGTGGGCTTCAGATGCACGAAGAAATCGCCCTCGTTCGCCTCGGTCAGGCCGCCGCCGAGTTGCAGGCCGGTGCGGCGCGAATAATTGTCGACTTCGGGCGTGGCCTTGATGATGGCCTCGACCTGGCGCAGCAGCCGATCGGTTTCGGTGAGCGAGGTTCCCGGCGTGCTGACGTAGTCGATGACGAAACCGCCTTCGTCCATGTGCGGCATGAAGCCGGTGCCGAGCCGCCAATAGCACAACAGCGCGACGACGAGGCAGGCGGCGATCGCGGCCAGTGCCCAGCGCGGACGCGCCAGTGCGCCGCGCATGCGCGCGACGTAGACGCGGTGCGCGCCGGCGATCCAGCGGTCGGCGTGTTCCATGCGCTGCGCATCGGCGACGCGGACCAGGCGTGCGGCGACCAGCGGCAGGGCGAGCGCGGCCAGTGCCCAGGAAACGACGAGGCCGCTGGCCATGGTCAACGCCAGTGCCTTGAAGAAGCCGCCGGCGACGCCGCCGAGAAACGCGAGCGGCGCGAACACGACGACCGTGGCGAGCGAGGAACCGGTCAACGGCCGCAGCATTTCCTGCGCGGCACGCAACACGGTCGCGTCCCCGGCGGTGCGTTCCGTTCCCGCGCGGCGCATGATGTGTTCGATCATCACCACCGCGTCGTCGACGATCAGTCCGACCGCCGCGGCCATGCCGCCGAGCGTCATGATGTTGAAACTCATGCCGAACAGTTGCAGCAACACCACCGTTATCGCGATGACGATGGGCAGGGCGAGCGCTGTGATCAGGGTGACGCGCGCGCTGCGCAGAAACGCGAACAGGATCAGTGCCGCGAACAGGGCGCCGATCAGGATCGCGTCGCGCACGCTTGCGGCGGAAGCCACGATCAGTTCGGATTGATCGTAATACGTACCGACGCGGATGTCGGCGGGAATCTGTGCGCGCAAACCGGCCAGGCGCGCGCGCACGTCTTCGACCAGCTTCACCGTGTTGGCACCGCGCTGCTGGCGGATATTGATCAACACCGCGTCGCCGCCGTTCGCGGTGACGCGCGTCCATTCCGGCTGCTGGCCGAGCTGTACGCTGCCAAGCTCCGCGACCGTCACCGGCTGGCCGTTGACGGTTTTCACGACCGTGTGGCGGATGTCGTCGACGCCGCGCAGGCGCGTGTCGGCGATGGTCAGGTACAGGCGATAGCGATCCTCGATGCGACCGACTGCGGCGACAGAATTTCCCACGTTGAGCGCTTGCACGACATCGGCGCTGGACAATGCGTAGGCGCGCAGGCGCGCCGGATCGAGCAGTACCTGGAACTCGGCGCTGCGCCCGCCGAGGATCTCGATGTCGGCGATGCCTGGCACCGCGCTCAACGCCGGCGCGAGCTCGATTGTGGCGAAATCGCGCAGCCTCACCGCGCCGCGCGTGGGCGAGGTCAGGGTGAGTCCGAGCACGGGGAACACGGTCGGATCGCGGCGCTGCGCGTCGAACGACACGCCCGGCGGCAGCGACGGCAGCGCGCCGTTCATCGCCGCCTGCGTTTGCAGCAGCGCGCGCGCCATGTCGACTCCCCAGGCAAAGGTGAGCGCGATTTCGGCGGAGCCGCGGCTGGTGGTCGAATGCACGCGCTCCACATCCGGCACGCCGCGCAGCACCCGCTCCAGCGGACGCGTGATTTCCGCCTGCATGCGCTCGATCGGACGGTCGCCGGCGTCGATCGCGATCACCACGCGCGGAAAATCCATGTTCGGAAACAGGCCGACCGGCAGGTTCCACGCCGCGGCGATGCCGCCGGCGGCGAGTATCAGGATCAGCAGCAGTAGCGAACGCTGATGCCGGATCAGCCAGGCGCCGGTCATTGCGCCTTCACCGCCATGCCGTCTTCGAGTTCGTAATTGCCGAGCGTGACCACGGATTCGCCGGCGGCAAGGCCGGACTTGATTTCGATGCGCTCGCCGTCGTCCGCGCCGGCATCGACCGCACGCCGCACGGCCTTGCCCGCTTGCACAACGTAGACAAACGCCTTGTCGTCGCGATACAGCACGGCTGCGCGCGGCACGCCGAGCACGGGCTTGCCGGATCCGGTTTCGATCTGTGCGCTCACTGCCGCGCCGGGCGACAGTTGTGCCGCGTCGTCGGGTTTGGCAACGACAGGAATCAGGCGCGTCTGCGCATCGATCTGGCGGCCGACGCGTTCGACGCTGGCCTTGAGTTCCGGCGCACCGTCCTGCAGCAGGCGAAAGTTCACCGGCTCGCCAGCATGCACCTGCGCGATCGCGGATGGTTCGACGCCAAGATCAAGGCGCAATCCGGATGCATCGCCGACATGCGCGAATACCGTGTCCGCGGCGATGACTTCGCCGGTGCGTGCGGCGATATCGGCGACCACGCCGTCGTGATCGGCGCGCAGCGTGCGCTCGCCGCTGCCGCCGAAGCGTGCGCTCGCCGATGCCTGTGCGGCTTGCGCGTTGTGCGCAGCCTGCTCGGCGGCGGCGAGGTCGGTATTCGTCGCCAGATGCTGGGCGAACAGTTCGCGGGTGCGCGCGAGTTCCTTGACCGTGAACTGCGCGTCGTTGTCCGCGCGTTGCAGTTCCAACGCGGCAGCGGCGGTGGGTTGCAACACGAGCAAGGCATCGCCCTTGCGCACGGCCTGTCCGGCGACCACGGCGACTTTGACGACGCGTGCCTGGTACGGCACGGACAGGGTTTGCAGCGCGTCCGCCGAAAAAGCAATCGTGCCGAAGGCGGCGAGGTATTCGCGCATTGGCGCCAGCGTCACGGGCGCGACGTGAACGGTCGCGACGGTGGCGACCTGCGGCGCGGTGTCGTCCTCGTCGGCGTGGGCACGCGGCGCGGCAGTCAGCGCAAACGCGCAGGCGAACGTGGCGATCCCGAAAAATTTCAATGCCATATCAATCCCCCCACATCGATCGCCAGCGCGACTTCACCTTCTGACTGCGCCTGTGCCAGTGCGAGGCTGGCGATTTCCTTGTCGAGCAAGGTGGCGCGTGCGGTTTCGAAGGTTACCAGAGCCACGTCGCGGCGCTGCGCGGCTTGTTCCAGCGGTTGCATCTCGGCGCGCAGCTTGTCGAGCTGTGCATCCAATTGTGTGCGTTGTGCGGCGAGTTGTTTGAGCGCTTCGACCTGCGCGGCGATAGATGTCTGTGCATCGAACGCGCGCGCGGCATATTCCGCATGCAACTGTTCACGCGTGGCATCGGCGACCGCGATGCCGCCGCGATTGCGGTTCCACAACGGCAGGCTGAAATTCACCGACGCGCCTTTCGTGTACACCGGCGTCGTGTCGCGCGCGCGCGACACGCTGATCGATGGCAGTGGATATTGCTGCAGGATCTCGCCGCGCACGGTGGCTTCCTGCGACGCGTAACCGGCACGCAGCGCGTCCAGGTCGAGGCGTTGCGTCAATGCCTGTTTTTCCAATGCCGCCGCATCGAGCGCGGATGGATCGTGCAGCACGGTGACATCGGCCAACGACAATTGTGTATCCGGCGTAACGCCGACAGATTGATTGAGTTGCAGTCGTGCAGCTTCCGCATCGCGCGCGAGCTGGCCTTCGCGCGCGCGCGCGTCGAGCACGGCGACGCGGCGCAGGGCGAGGTCGTCCAGGCGCGCATTGTGTGCATCGACGGCGGTTTGCGTGAGCGTCAGCAGTTTCTCGGCGGCATCGGCGGCGCGCGCGGCGATGTCGTGCTGGCGTTCGAGATATTGGTAACGCCGCGCTAACAGACGCACCTGGTTCGCGGCCAGCCATTCCTGCCAGGCGATGTCGTGGTGGATTTGTTCGGCATTCGCGCGCGCGGCGGCGACGCGGCTGTGACGCGTGAGCAGGGCGGCGATGTCGAAGCCGGCACTGAGGGTGAACGCCTTGACCACGCTCGAGCCGTCCGGATCGTCCACGCCGATGCCGATTTGCGGATCGGGCAGCAGCCCCGCCGCGAACACCTGCGCGTCGGAAACATCAGCCTGCGCGCGCAATGCCTGCAAATCCGGACTCGATACGATGGCGATGTCGGCCAGTTGCAAATCGTTCCATGGCCCCTGCGGTGGAATCGGCAGCGGTGCCAAACGCGGTGCCTTTATTTGCGACGCGGTTTGCGCAAGCGTCGTGGCATCGGCAGGTTTGGCTTCTTGCAGCGGACGCGGATGGTAGAGCGCACAGCCGCCGAGCGCCGTCGCCAGCGTCGCCGCCAGCGGCAAAAGCAGGCGGCGAGCGGCGTGCATTCTCATCGGCCTTTGGATTGTCCGACGACGAGTACGCTGAAACTGCCATCGACGACGGCGGGCCGTGGGTGCGGATTTTCTTTCGTCGGCGCCGGGCGCGGGCCGAATTTCGCCGCGACGGTAAAGATGCGGTTGCCATCCGCATCCAGCGCCAGCGTGCGCGCGCTCTCTTGCGTGGTCACGTTCGCGATTACGGAGTAATGGTCGGCGTCGTCCTCGTGCACGATGGTCAGTGTGCCATCGTGGCCATTGCTGCTGTAGACCAGTGCGCGCTTGGCATCGAAACCTGCCGCATCCGGACCTTCTCCGATCGCGACGGTGGCCACAGACTTGCCCGATTGCGCGTCGGTCACGGCCATATGCCGGTTCTGGCACACGGAAAACAATCGATGATGTGCGACATCGATGGCGAGGCCCGAGGGCTCCTCGCAATCGGCGAGTTTCCACACGGCCAGAACTTTGTTCGTCGCCGTGTCGATGCGCGCCAGCTGCGCGGTGTCCTCGATGTTGACGTAGACATTGCCGGCGCCGTCGCTGGCGGCGAACTCGGGCTTGCCAGGCAGCGGGATTTTCGTCAGCAGTTTGCCCGCCGCCGGATCGACCACGCTGGCCTCGTTGCTGCGGCCGTCGAACGCGAACAGATGCTTGCTCGCCGGGTCGTAGATCAGCGCGTCGGGATTTTTTCCTTCGACCGCAATCGTGCGCAGCGGCCTGGACGTGGCCAGATCGAATTCCGTGAGCGAATCGGCACGGCCGTTGCTGGTGAAGCCGCGGCCAAGTTCAGGCACCAGCGCGATGCCGTGCACGCCGTCGGTGCCGGGAATCGTTGCCTCGATCTTGCCGCTATCGGCGTCGAGCACGAGTACGCGGTCGAAACGACTGATGTACAACCGGTGCGTCGGCGCGGCGTAGGTAAGGTAATCCCAGCCGCCGGGTTCACCGATCGCGTAATGATGCGTGACGGCGTAATTCGGCGCGGCGGATGCGGCGAATGGAGCGGCAAGGGCAATGGCGAGCAGCAGGCGGGCGCGGCGCATGGCGAACTCCGAAAAGGTGGGGAACGGGTGAGTCTAGACAGGCAGTGTTATTGATTCCCAAACTCGGCGCAGTCAATGGTCGCGTTGCAAGGCATAGTCCGCCAACGCGGTTAGCGCCTCGCGCGCGGCAGATTGCGGGAATGTGGACAATGCTGCTTTTGCAGCATCGGCATAGGCCTGTGCCTTTGCCCGCACGCGCTCCAGCGCGCCCGAGTCGCGGATCGCTTCGACGATGCTGTCGAGCGAACCCAATCCGCCGGTTTCGATCGCGCGGCGCAAACTCGCCGCCTGCGCGGAATCGGCGCGTTCGATCGCGTAGATCAGCGGCAGGGTGGCCTTGCCTTCGGCGAGGTCGTCGCCGATGTTCTTGCCGAGCGCACCGGCGTCGGCGACATAATCGAGCACGTCATCGGCGATCTGGAACGCGTACCCCAGGTTCATTCCGAAACTGGCCAACGCATCTTCTTGCAGGGCATCCACGCGCCCGAGCAGGCCGCCCAGACGCGTCGCGGCGGCGAACAACACCGCGGTCTTGCGTTCGATCACGCGCAGGTAGGCGGCTTCGTCCACGTCCGGATTGTGGATGTTGAGCAGTTGCAGCACCTCGCCTTCGGCGATGCGGTTGGTCGTGTCGGCGAGAATGCGCATCACGCGCATGTCGTCGGCCTCGACCATCATCTGGAACGCGCGCGAATACAGGAAATCGCCGACCAGCACGCTGGCCGCGTTGCCCCACAGCGCGTTTGCGGTCTTGCGCCCGCGGCGCAGGTCGGATTCGTCGACCACGTCGTCGTGCAGCAGCGTCGCGGTATGGATGAATTCGACCACCGCCGCAAGCAGGACGTCGTGCGCGCCTTTGTAGCCGGCCGCCTGCGCGGCGAGCAGCACCAGCATCGGACGCAGGCGCTTGCCGCCGCCGCCGATGATGTGTTCGGCGATCTGGTTGATCAGCACCACATCGGATGCCAGCCGTGCGCGGATCAGCGCATCGACCTTTGCCATGCCGGGCGCGGCCAGCGCCTGCGCGTCGGCGAAGCGCGATACGGGTTGTGCCAGATCGGACGGGGCGATGGCCATGCAAAACGATAATTTGGACCGAAGGCCGCGATTATAGCGGCCTCGCCGGTCGGTGTTTTCCTACGTGCTGCAATGGGAATTGCGGACAGTCGCCGCCGCAGCGCATGGTATCCTTGCAGTCACGCAAATCGGTGCGAATTCCCAAGGTGAAGTCATGGCACGCGGCATCAACAAAGTCATCCTCGTCGGCAACCTCGGCGCCGATCCGGAAACCCGCTATACGCCCAACGGCACGGCGATCACCAGCATTCGCATCGCCACCAGCGAATCGTGGAAGGACAAGCAGACGGGCGAAGCCCAGGAACGCACCGAATGGCACCGCGTCAAATTCTTCGGCCGGCTCGCCGAGATCGCCGGCGAATACCTGAAAAAGGGCGGCCAGGTCTACATCGAAGGCAAGTTGCGCACAGACGAATACGAAAAAGACGGCATCAAGCGCTACTCGACCGACATCATCGCCGACGAAATGCAGATGCTCGGCAGCCGCGGCGACGCAGGCGGCGGTAGCGGGGGTGGCGAGCGCCGCGAACGCGGTCCCGCGCGCGGGCCGCAGTCGGCTCCGGCGCGCAGTGCGCCGGCCGCGCCGGCCAGCGAAAATTTCGACGAAGATGAGATTCCGTTTTGATGAGCGGTTAGCAGAGCCGGCCCCGTTTGTTTGAACAGTTTTCCCAGGTTCGTTAGATGGAATCTCTGCGGTGGGTTACGCGGCCATGGGTAGTTGCGTACGCTGATCGAACTTGATCGCGATTCCGGCCGCAACTGATCATTCGTACTGCCTCGCGTGATCACGCGCTGGCCACACATGATCACCCGAGTTTGTGCCCTGCTGGCGATGATAATTAGCGCTGATCGCCCGACGTAACGCGAACTGTCGACCCTAAACGGTCTCACATGGGTGTCCGCTTTCTGGCAGGGAATTCGAGGTCCTCCGCTCGATCGAGCGTCGTTTGATTGTCACAAACGACTCCCGGAAAGGACGACTCGACCCAAGCGGACACTTCTGCGCTGGATTCAGTGGTCGGAACTTCGCGCTACTCGAATCCGTTCGCGAAGATATAGTCGTGCACGATGGTGCCGATGGCTGGACTGCCGGCAACAACCGCTTGGTATTGCGTGTTGAGCAGCACCGAGAGGGTGTTGCCGAAGCTATTGCCCCCATTAGCCACGATCAGGTCGGGTCTGCCGTCGCCGTTGATATCCGCGGCGGTAACCCAAGAGGGATTCGATCCCGTCGCAAAGGATTGCTGAGTAGCAAAGCTCGGTGTCGTCGCACCAGGCGTGGTGGTGTTGAGCAATACCGAAGCAGAACTGCCGTTGTAATTCGCCGAGATGATGTCCGGTTTGCCGTCGCCATCGACATCGGCGACGGTGGCGAAGTCGGGGTTACTGCCGGTGCCGACGGTTTGCTGAGCGGCGAAGCTCGGTGTGGCGGCGCCAGGCGCGGTGGTGTTGAGCAGCACGGAGACGTAGTTGTCGCCATTGTTCGCTACGATCAGATCGGGTTTGCCGTCGCCATTGATATCGGCGACAGTAACCGAATAGGGAAATGTTCCCGAGGCAAACGTTTGCTGAGCGGCAAAGCTCGGCGTGGTGGCGCCAGTCGCGGTGGTATTGAGCAACACGGAGACGTTGGCGTCGCCCTCGTTCGCCACGATCAGATCGAGTTTGCCGTCGCCATTCACATCGGCGACGGCGACATAATGCGGATACCCTCCTGTGGGGAAGGCCTGGGCCGTAGCAAAGCTCAGTGTGGTGGCGCCGGGCGCCGTGGTATTGAGCAGCACGGAGACGTTGTCGCCGCTAGGGTAGCCGGCATCGTCCACCACGATCAAATCCGGTTTGCCATCACCGTTCACATCGGCAACGGTGACCCCAGCCGGATACGGTACTGCAAAGGTCTGAGGCGCAGCAAAGCTCAGCGTCGTGGCCCCGGGCGCGGTGGTGTTTAGCAGCACCGTAATCGTGCTGTCTGCAGGGTTTGACATGATCAGGTCAGGCTTGCCGTCGCCGTTAACATCAGCGGCGACGGCGTTATACAGGTATCTCCCTGAGGCGAAGGCCTGCTGGGTGGCAAAGCTCGGCGTGGTGGCGCCCGGCGCGGTGGTGTTGAGCAGCACGGAGACGCCACCAGTGGCGTTTTGGTTTGCCACAATCAGATCGAGTTTGCCGTCACCGTTCAGATCGGCGGCAGCGACGGAATTTGGATATGTCTCCGTGCCGAATACCTGTTGGGTGGCGAAATTCAGAGTCGCCGTTGGCGACGCGGTGGTGTTGAGCAGCACCGAGACGGTGTTGCCGCCGTAGTTCGCCACGATCAGGTCGGGTTTGCCGTCGCCGTTGACGTCGGCGGCAGTGACGGATCTTGGCCCCGATCCCGTGGCGAAGATCTGCTGAGCGGCGAAGCTCGGCGTCGTGGCGCCCGGCGCGGTGGTATTGAGCAGCACCGAGACGGTGTTGTCGTTGGTGTTCGCCACGATCAGGTCGGGCTTGCCGTCGCCGTTCACGTCGGCAGCGGCAACGGCGTAAGATAGCGTTCCCGTTGCAAAGGTCTGCTGGGTGGCAAAACTCGGCGAGTTGGCACCGGGCGCTGTGGTGTTGAGCAGCACCGAGACGGTGTGGCTCATGAAGTTCGCCACGATCAGGTCGGGTTTGCCGTCGCCGTTGACATCGGCGGCGGTGACGGAACGTGGACTGTTTCCCGTGGCGAAGGTCTGCTGGGCGGTAAAGCTCGGCATCGTGGCGCCCGGCGCGGTGGTGTTGAGCAGCACTGAGACGGTGTTGATGAAGTAGTTCGCCACAATCAGGTCGGGTTTGCCGTCGCCGTTGACATCAGCGGCGGTGACGGAAATGGGACCCATTCCCGTGGCGAAGGTCTGCTGGGCGGTAAAGCTCGGCATCGTGGCACCCGGCGTGGTGGTGTTGAGCAGTACCGAGACGGTGTTGTCGCTGAAGTTCGCCACGATCAGGTCGGGTTTGCCGTCGCCGTTGACGTCAGCGGCGGTGACGGAAATGGGACCCACTCCCGTGGCGAAGGTCTGCTGGGCGGCAAAGCTCGGCATCGTGGCGCCCGGCGCGGTGGTGTTGAGCAGCACCGAGACGGTGTTGTCGTTGGTGTTCGCCACGATCAGGTCGGGCTTGCCGTCACCGTTGACATCGGCGGCGGTGACGGAAACGGGACCCGATCCCGTGGCGAAGGTCTGCTGGGCGGCAAAGGTCGGCGTCGTGGTCCCCGGCGCGGTGATGTTGAGCAGTACCGAGACGGTGTTGCTGCTGATGTTCGCCACGATCAGGTCGGGTTTGCCGTCGCCGTTGACATCGGCGGCGGTGACGGAATAGGGATTGGTTCCCGTGGCGAAGGGGGTCTGCGCCGCAAAGGCCGGCGCCGGACCGATGCCGGTCGCGCTATCGAGCTGCAATTGGAATGTGAGGCTGGCGCCGTTGCCGGTTTGCGGGCTGAGCGTGACCGGAATGGTTGCGGTGGCTGACCCCGCCGGGATGACAATGTTGCTGGTGGTCGCGGTGTAATCCGTTCCTGCCAGTGCGGTGCCATCCAGCGTGTGGTAGTTCAGCACGGCCTCAAAGCCCAAATCGCCGCTGCGTGTTACCGGAAACAGCATGGTCACTGGACTGCTACTGGTGCCTTTGCTTGCGTTCGCCGACGTGAGCGTGGTGGTGTCCGCTAAGGCGGAGAAGCTGAGGCAGAATCCGAGCGCGAGCGCCGACGCTCGACGCAAGTACGATTTCCGGAAACCATTGGAGCCTTCTCCACCTTTTTTCATGGTCTGCCCGTTCATACTGAATCTCCTCCCGTTTGACACGATCATCCTCTTAGTTCGATCGCATCGCTACTGCCGAGCACCGCACGCATCGTGAGTACCTGCAGCCCTAAAGACTCGGTATCTTTGACATCAACAATGTGATTCCCGAACCATGATTGCTCAAAGCAATCACTTTTCGCGTAATGTGGTTTATACGCAGTCCGCGGAACATGACTGGCATTATCCTTGGCTCGCCACTTCGCTTCGCGCTCCTAAATGCGCGGCGGTTTCTTGACACAGCTCTCACCCCGCCGACAGACAAAGTCCGACCCAAATGAGACTTTCTCGAATGGCCGCTTTCCGAATTCCGATTCAGGGAGCCTCCTAGCTCCATTCGGTCAGGCTCTCGACCTCATACAGTCGCT
>Ga0207654_10001770_pt1 | contig 11224 bp, 13 predicted proteins | sample KBSC64metaG_FD_184355 | JGI IMG/M metagenome (GOLD analysis project Ga0207654, IMG submission 184355) | Corn rhizosphere microbial communities from Kellogg Biological Station, Michigan, USA - KBS C6-4 metaG (SPAdes) (version 2) | ecosystem: Host-associated > Plants > Roots > Rhizosphere > Soil...
TCGCCTGAATCCCGACCCACTCACGAAGAGATAGCTTCACTCGCTTAGGCCCTGTGGCAACAGAGAGGTTGTCCCGACGGCTCATCCGAAGAAGACTGGTTGAAAGCAGAACAAGAACTAGAGGCTCGATCAGAAGTGTGAAGATCGTTCCTTATCGCGTGGCTAACGCGTTTGCATTTCGGGACCGAGCCTGCCTTAGCGCCTTCTGAATTCTCTACTAGGTACTCAATATTCTGCAAGGACTTCTCGGCGAAATTGCTTTTGGAATGCCCGCACATGGACTCAGAAGGACGCCGTTTTCTTCATCACGCTCTGTTAAGAATGTGGCGGCGCGATTCTAGGCATTGGCGTTTGCCTCCAACTCGACGCCACCAACTCCGATGCTGGTCGACCGTCTGCGTCTCCCAGAACTAAGAAACAAAGGAGCCGTTGTCCCGACGTGCGCTTGACTGGTTGACAGCTAAGACCCCGGCGACGGACATTGGAACTATATGCATCATGTGCGAATATGTTTCGCCATCGCCGCAGTGGCTCTGCTCGCGGGATGTTCCGATAGCCCCGCTCCGACCGCCAAGCGATCCGAACCCCCGCCTGCACCTGTCACGGGACGACAGGCTTTCCAGTATTTATATGGCTCATCGCGCATCTGGGCTCCCGATAGTATGCCGCTCACAATTCGCAGTCTGCATGCCCCCGGCGTCGCCGCCGGGCAGGGAACGGCGGGAGCTTGGGAAGTAGTGTTTGTGTCGCCGATGAACGCTCGCGCACGCACTTATACGTGGTCCGCCGTGGAAGCTGAAGGTTTGCACAAAGGCGTGTTCCCGGGAACGCAGGAGACTTGGCATCCGGGCGGTCCGAATCAGCCGTTTTCACCAGCTCTGCTCAAAGTGGATACTCCCGAGGCGCTCGACGCCGCCACCAAATCCGCCGTCAGCTACCTGAGCAAACCGGGCCAGCGCCCGCTGGTGGATTATCTGCTCGATTTCGAAGCTGCGACACGTTTCCCCAATCCGGTCTGGCACGTGTTATGGGGTGGTACGCTGTCGTCAGCCGAGTACTCGGTTACGGTAGATGCAAGCACCGGCAAAGTGGTGGGCCACGACTGAGATATGCTTCGCCGTTCCACTCTAGCAGCGCTTCTTCTGGTCGCTGGCTTCGCGGCCGCGGCGGACTCTGGATGGGTTGCATCCTGGACCGCCGCAATGCATGGCCCGTATCCATCCGGCAACGCAGTAGGGCAGCCCGATTTGCATTTCGCGTTTCCGGCACCGTCGGCCAACGACCAGACCTTTCGCCTGATCATCCGGCCGGACCTGCTGGCGCGGCGCATCCGCTTGCGCTTCTCCAATGTATTTGCTTCGCAGACGGTGAGCTTCGATAACGTCTTCGTCGGCCTGCAGGAGAGCGGGCCTTCCATCGTGCGCGGCACCAACCGGCGCGTCACATTCGCGGGCGGCAACTCTCTGAACATTCCGGCGGGCCAATCCGCTTATAGCGATGCGACTGACCTCGACTTTCTGAAGGACGCCGCATCCTGGGAAACCATGGGGCGGAAACTGGCCGTCAGTTTTCATGTCGTGGCGGAGACGGGTCCGATGACCTGGCACGCCAAGGCCATGCAGACGTCTTATGTGACGGCGCCGAAAGCGGGTGCGCACTCGCTCGAAGAATCCGGGGACGCGTTTCTTTACTCGACAACCTCCTGGTATTTTCTGGATGCCGTGGAAGTGTCTGCGCAGTCCGGCACTAAAGTGGTCGCGGCGTTCGGCGATTCCATCACCGATGGCACCGGCTCCACGCTAAATGGCGACGACCGCTGGCCCGATGCGCTGGCGCGGCGCTTGCACGCGGCGTATGGAACGCAGGTTGCGGTCGTGAACCTGGGGATCGGCGGCAATCGCGTGGCCGGGCCGGCGTATTCAGCCGCACGGCCGGCCTCGGGTGGGCCTACCGCAGTGGAACGGCTGGAGCGAGACGTACTTTCGGTGGCGGGTCTAACGCATGTGATCTGGCTTGAGGGCATCAACGATTTCTCGCAGGGCGGCCCCGATATGACGGCTGAAACCGTGATTGCCGGATACAAGGACGTCGTGGGCCGGCTGCATGCGCATGGCGTTAAGGTGATGGGCGCGACGCTCACCTCCAGCCTGCATAGCACCAACACGGCGGCGGGTTCCGCCAGCGTGGACCAGCGCCGGAAAGCGGTGAACGAGTTCATCCGCCACAGTGGGTTGTTCGATGCAGTGGCGGACTTCGATGCAGCCACTATCGACCCGGCGAGCGGCGGGTTGCGCCCCGAATTCCGGCCCGACAGCGCGCTCGGGGGGCCGGGGGATGGCCTGCATCCCAATCACGCCGGCTATCAGGCGATGGCGAACGCTATTGATTTAACATGGTTTGGGCCGGCGGCCCAAGGGGCTCCGAAGAAATAGGCGATGATGGGGATATGGACGCCTCAACCAAACCATATCATCTGATGACTCCGGCGGAACGAACTACAGCGCGGATCCGGCAGAATCGCGAGATCGACGAAAAGGTTGCCGTCAGTGAAGGCCAGCGAATTCCCGCTGCCTCAACCCGCGATTACGTTCGCGGCACCCCAAATGAGCGCGCGAAGGTGGGCGGCGTGATCCGCAAAGTGCGGCCCTAGCCGCTCCCAATATCGACAGAGGCTATGCGTTTCCTCGAACCCCTGTTTGAAAACAACCGGCATTGGGCGGCGCGGATGCAGGACCGCGACCCGAAATTTTTTCAGCGCCTGATCGGGCAGCAGAACCCGCAATACCTGTGGATCGGCTGCTCCGATAGCCGGGTTCCCGCCAACGAAATTGTGGACCTGTTGCCGGGCGAGGTATTCGTCCACCGCAACGTCGCGAACGTGGTGCACGCCAGCGACATGAATTGTCTGTCGGTGCTGCAATATGCCGTCGAAGTGCTGGGCGTCCGCCACGTGATCGTGGTGGGGCACTATGGCTGCGGCGGCGTGAAGCAGGCGTTCGAAGAGGGCGGCCTGGGGATGATCGACCACTGGCTTGCGCCAGTGCGCAGAATCCGCCGCCGGAATCAGGAAGTCCTGGAGCGGCTTCCCACGGTGAAGGCGCGCTGGGACCGTCTATGCGAGCTGAACGTGATAGAACAAGCGATTGCCGTGTCGCAAACCAGCATCATTCGCGGGTTCTGGGCGGCCGGGCGCGAAATCGCTCTGCATGGCTGGATCTACGATCTCGCCGATGGGCGGCTGCGCGATCTGAATGTCACGGTGACGTCGGCGCAGGAAGCTGATGAATTGCACGCCCGCGCCGCGATGGCCGCAGGGGACTAGCGCAGCCGCCGGCGTTTGTCGGAGGCACCCTGGTTCATCGCAGCCACCGGAAGTTCATCGGAGTCCTCAAGCGCTTAATCGCTGTACAAATCGGTTTCGGGCGCGGGTGCCGGGGAACTTTCCGAGCCCTCGCGCCCCAGCCTTTGTCGCGCTGAAAAGGCCCTCCCGCGCGCGGGTTGAAGCGGCGCAAATTTCATCAAGCCGACGGGTTGGGGCAGATCATCGTAGACGGCTTCAAACCCGCCGCGCAGGGCATAGGTCTCGTGCCAGAAGCCGGTGCCTCCGGAGTCGCGCAGGAAATTCTTCCACCAGAGCCGGTGCGGTTCGGAGCGCGTCCACCGCTCCAGCGATTCGTAATCGCGCCAATACTGCCGCATGCCTAAGTGCAGCGGGAACAACGAGAAAATCATATCCTCGTGCAGCAGAAGCCCCTCTGGCTTGGCTTTAACGGAGCCGGCGATTTGCGGACCCAATCCCAGCAGCCGCTTCAATCCCGCAAATGCGTTCACGCGCATTCCCAGGTAAATCACCACCAAGTCTGGATACGCGGAAAGATCCACGGTGCGACGGTCCACTTTGGGCACACCATCGGGCTTGGCCATACGGGGATTGTACATCGAGGGGCTCGGCAACCCGGGGCCGAGCGCGGAATCTACTGTCCCAACAAGTTCTTCATCTGAGTGAAGAGCAGGATCAGCGCTGGTCCCAATGTCACCAGGATCACGGAGGGAAAGATTAGGAAGAAGACCGGAAAAATCAATTTGATGCCAACTTTGCGGGCCTTTTCCTGGGCAATCTGGCGGAAACGGATGCGCAGATAGCGCGCGTGGGTTTTCAGCGCCGGGCCCACGCTGGTGCCAAAGCGATCGGTGTCGATCAGAAGGTTGGCGAACTTGCGGAGCTCCATATCCTGGCTGCGGGTAGCAAAGTTCCGCAGGGCGTCCGACCGCGAGGCATTGGCTTTCAGCTCAAGATGAAGAAGCGTGAATTCGGAAGCAAGTTCGGGATGAGTGGTGCGCAATCCGCGGCCGGTGTCGAGGATGGCTGCATCCAGACCCTGTCCCGCTTCCACCGCCAGCACTAAAAGGTCCAGTGCGGCCGGCAGAGCACGGCGCAACCTGCCCACGCGGGCGGTTCCCATCCGATCCAATATCCGATCCGGGATCAAATAGCCGAAGCCCAGGCCGCAAGCCACGCCGAGAAGCACCGCCGAAGCGCCGACCTCATTGACTACCGCCACCCAGCCGGCGGCGACGCCAAACATGATTGCGGAGGCCGCTTTGAGCCCGAGAAAAATGGAAACTGCCGCGGGCCAGCGATAACCCGCCATGATCAACTGGCTACGAAAAGCGTCGTGGTCGCCGGGCAGGGGCAGGGAATCCCCCAATGCACGGAACGCATCCACGATTACCGCTTGCGTGGGCGGCAGATCCTGCTGGTTCAGGGAAAGTCCCGGCGGGATATCCAGACTGCCGCTTTCGGACTTGGACGGGCGCAATACAAACACATAGCCGGCGGCGCTTACCGCGGCCAGGATGAAGAGAAACAGCCCTGCCAGGAGTCCGAAGGTCATACTTTTATGTCCACAATCTTACGGATGACGAAGTGCGCCAGCACCAGACAGCCGATCGCAGCGACAATTAAATTTTTGCCGGTGGGATCGTTGAACAGCACCTGCATATAGCCGGGGTTGACGATCAGCATCATGGCGGCGATCCCTACGGGGAGGATAGTGAGAATCAACCCGGTCAACTTGCCGTATGCCGCGAGCGCCCTCACCTCACCCTGCAAGGCGTTCGATTCGCGCATATTCTCGGCGAGGCCGGTCATCACTTCGCTCAGCTTGCCGCCAGTGCGCGCATGCAGCTGCACCGCTGCGATAAACAAGTTGACCTCGAGAAGCGGAATCCGCCGGCCCAGGTTTTCGAGCGCGTGCGGCCACCCGCGGCCCAGGTTGGCCTCGGCCGAAGTGCGGCGAATTTCGCCCGACACGGGTGGCGCAGTTTCATTGGCGATCATTTCCATGCCGGCCGAAAGCGGATAGCCCGCGCGGAGCGCGCGCGAGAGGGAATCCAGCGCGTCGGGAAAATTCTCGCGAAACTTTGCGAAGCGTTTGCTGCGGAGATGCAGAACATAGCCGTAAGGCCCGTACATTGACGCCGCGGCGCCCAGGAACGCCGCCCATAAAGGCAGCAGACGCATCAGCACCGCCAGCACGATCACGCCTACCAGCAGCATCATGCTGGTGATGCGGCCTACCGACCAGCGCAGGTCGGCCTGGTCCAGGCGGCTCTGCAACAGAGCCACGAAATCGAAGCGGGCAAGCATCGCATCCCAGAAGGTGATGCTGCTGAGACGGCCGCTCTGCAACAAGGGCGAGGACTCGATCCGGAACCCCAGTTCTTCCCGGCCTTCGGGCTCGGGCGCAAGGCGGCTACCTAGCGGCTTCGAGAGCGTCAAGTCGCTTTGCTCGGCATCCGACTGATCCGCTTTCATCTTCAGGAACGCCAGATAGGCGATCGCCATCAGAATCGACGCCAGGAGGAAAATAACCAGGAAGACGACGAGCGAGCCAGCTAGGATCATGGGATACTCTCGAATCGGCTAACGATTTTCAGCAAGGTCGCCTAGCGCGCCGCCGCGAATGACACTGCCCAGCGACAAAGGCCCGCGCCTGTGCGTGTCGGTGTCGAGCGGGTTCCGCAGAGCGAGCCGCACGCGGCCGCCGGAATCGGCCGCCGCCAATATATCCACATCCGCGGGTTTCGCCAGCAGCGTCACCACCGGGAGGTTGTGCCCCTGGGAGTCTTGCTCCGGCACCGGGTTGACCGATAAGACGGTCAAATTTTCAAGCGCGGTGCGCACCTGGACTTCGTCGGGTTTCGTACCCCGGCCCACCACCACTTGTACGTCGACCTTCTGCCCGCCGCGCAGCAGGGCCAGAATGCCCGTCGAATCGGTTAAATGAACCGAAACTGCCCGCATTCCTACAGGAACACCCGATCCGCCCCCGGAAAGCGAGTTTGCCAGGCGCGCGTTCAGGACCGGTTCTTCGGGCGCCATCGGGTCGAATACGGTACTCCCGATCACTTCCTGCGGGTTGCGATGGGTGCCGGGAGGAAGCTGGGAAACCGGCCAGTTAATGGTCTTCAGATCCTCGGCCTTCAGCACTGTGCCTGCCTTTAAAGCCTTGGCGGCCACAACCATTGGGGTGCCAGTCTGACTATTGGCCTTCATCGCGAACATCATGTAAAAGAGACCCGTGCACATGATGGCCACCACCAAAGCCACACCCAGCAGCTTACCTATATTGTTTTTCTTCATGGCTCTCCCTATGTAGCAATATCGGCTAATTCAGGAATTTTCTACAGAGCCAGATAGGACTCGCCGGGGCATTGGTCCTAAAATGGAGCTATGGACAAGCTCACCATCGCCGGACGCGAGTTCGAGTCCCGCCTGTTTGTGGGGACCGGCAAGTACCGAAGTTTCGCCGAGATGGCCCGTTGCCACCAGGCCTCGGGGGCCGAGGTAGTGACGGTCGCGGTACGCCGGGTGAATTTGACCGATAAATCCAAAGAGTCCCTGCTGGACTATATCGACCGCTCCAAGTATTTCATTCTGCCCAACACGGCGGCTTGCTACACCGCCGACGAAGCCATTCGCACGGCCCGGCTCGGCCGCGAGGTGGGATTGTCGCATTGGGTCAAGCTGGAGGTGATCGGCGATCAGAAGACGCTATTCCCCGACAACCAGGGATTGATCGAAGCCACCCGCGTTTTGAGCAAAGAAGGTTTTGTTGTTCTGCCCTACACCAACGACGATCTGGTGAACGCGAAACGGCTGATCGACGCCGGCGCCGCCGCCGTGATGCCGCTGGGTGCGCCGATCGGCAGCGGCCTGGGGATTCAGAACCTGACCAATCTGCGCATCCTGCGCGAGATGATTACGGAAGTGCCGCTGATTGTGGATGCGGGTGTGGGCACGGCGTCGGACGCCGCGATCGCCATGGAGCTGGGTTATGAGGGAGTCTTGATGAACACCGCGATCGCGGAAGCCGACGACGCGGTAGAGATGGCCACCGCGATGAACTTGGCAGTTCAGGCCGGCCGCCACGCGTTTTTGGCAGGACGCATGCCGAAGAAGCTCTACGCCTCGGCCAGCAGCCCATTGGCTGGCGTCGTGCGATGAAGTGATTCTGACGTCGGAACGTCATTTTGCTAATTTGATGAGGACCGGGTAGGGATCGATCGACGTTCCCTGCCACCAGTGCTTTTCGGGACCCAACCTGAATATCGCGAAGTGTAAATGAGGGGTCTGCGGCGGCGCATTGCCGGTAGTTCCCACATATCCGATTGTGTCCCCGCGCTTCACAGACATTCCTTCGGACAACCCAGCGGCGTAACGATCCAGATGGGCGTAGTAGTAGCAGAACACGCCTTGGTGATCGAACTCGTAAATCGTGATACCCCCGGGCTTGCTCAGGAAGAGCTTCCGGATGATGCCATCCTCGACCGCGACGACGGGTGTATCGCGCGGCGCCAGAATATCAGTCGCCTCATGCACCCCTCCGGCGCGGCCTTGCTCGAAAGTGTCTCGAATGTCGTGAGCGTGCAGGCCCCGAATCGGCAGAGTCAGCTTGCGCCGGGAAAGCAATTCGTAGTCGTCGCCTGCCCGAAGATCGTCGGCGGCGACCAGGCGTGCCAGGAAGACCGTGAGACCGCAGATCGCGAGTAGAGGGCGGGTTCGAATGAGGCTACTCCTTGAAGATGACAGGGGCGCCGACGGCTACCATCTTTGCAAGTTCCGCGGCGTCCCAGTTCGTGAGCCGGACGCACCCATGCGATTCCGCATGGCCGACCAGAGATGGCTCGGGCGTACCGTGAATGCCGTAGTGTTCCTTGGAAATGCCGATCCATACGACGCCGACCGGATTGTTAGGTCCGGGTTGAATCTTAGCCTTCTCATCCGCTTCCGGCGCGTTCCAGAAGAGATCCGGATTGTAGTGAAAGACTGGGTGCTGGCTAATGACCGTTACTTTCCAGTTTCCGATCGGCAGAGGATCGTGCTGGCTCCCGCTGGTAACGGGATAGTGCGCGATCACGCGTCCCGCCGCGCTAAGGGCCTCCAGCGTATGGCGCGATTTGGATACCACGATCTTGGTGGCCTTCTGCGGCGGATTATCGTCAATATTAGGGACTTGAATCTCGACGCCAGGGCTAGATAAATCCTTGCCCCGGTTCAGGCGGGTGAGAAGAGCCGGTTTGACGTGAAATTTCTCCGCCAGCGATTCAAGGGAAGATTGATAACCCAGGGCCGGCAACGCGGCCTGGTCCATCAGTTCATTGGGAACGGTTACAAAGGGGCCGCGAGTGTCATCCTCTGTCACTGTATAGGGAACAAGGGTGGGGGCCGGCTCACGGCCCTCTAATGCCTTCCACGTTCTTGGGCCGAAATCCGAACGCTCATGCAAACTGCGAGCCATCCGAAAGGCACGCAGGGCTTGCCGTGTGTTCTCACCAGGGACACCGTCGATTTCGCCGGGTGAAAAGTGCGCACGATCCAGCAAAACTTGCAGGCGCAAGTAGCTGGGCCGGGCATGCGGCGCTTGCGTTTGCAAGCTCGACGGTACAGCCAGAAGGAAAATCAACCACGCGAAGGCACCCATACTCGAAACGAGAGCAATCCGAGGACCTTCGCGCGTTCACTGCGGAGAACCGCAGATTCGAAGCTACTTTATTTTGAACCCGGCGTCGGTCTTTTCGCGGTGGGCCATATGGCATCCGCCACAGTTCCGGCCGATGGCCTTGGCATCGGCGGCAGCTTTATCGAAGTCGCCCGCCGCGGCGTCTTTACCCACCAACTCGAACCCGCCTTGGGCGCTTTTTGCGAAACCGACCGCATCGGGAGCGTTGTGCGCCTCCCAATAGCTCGCCACTTGTTTGAAAGTGTCGGCGAGCTTCGCGGCATCCGCCGAAGCCGCCGCTTGGTCCTTGGCCGCGATATTCTTCTGCAGGCTGCCGTTGGTCGCGCCCACGGTCTTCATCCAGCCTTGATAGTCGCTGTCGCTTTGCGCGAGCAGAAGGCCAGCGCTGAGTCCAACAGCAATGAGGGTAAAGCTATAGATTCTTCGCATCGTAGTCACCTTTTATCCTCTGTCGTCCGATTGTCGCTTGTTTGGTCTAACTGCGCGTCATCGACGTTGATCGTTATGTTGCCCTTGGATTTTACCTCATCCTTTCGGTCGCCGCATTCCGCATCGGCTTTGCCCGGGGAATCCGCGCGGTCCAAACACTTCCCGGTGGCAGGCAGTGGATCCTTCATATCGTTCTTGAGAAACGGAATTTCACGGACTTCACCTTCGCGCTTTGACATTAAGGTACAGCCCCAACTGGATAGTTAGATAGGACCGTAGGGCCAGGTGTTACAAAAACAGCCTTGGGCGCGCCACCCACCGCTTTTTGTTTTATACTCCACCCATGAACTTGTGCTCTAACGCCTTCCTGTTGCTGATCTTGCCGACCGCAGCACTCGCGCAAGACCGGATGCCTCCCATTCCCGCCGACAAGCTCACTCCCGCCCAGAAGAAAGCGGTTGATCTGCTGGTCGCCACGCCGCGCGGAGCTGCGGGGCCGACCGGCCCATTTATCCCACTCCTGCGCAGCCCCGAGCTGATGAACCGCTTGCAAGCGGTCGGCGAGTATCTGCGCTTCCATAACTCCGTACCCCAAAAAGTAGTGGAGATGGCGACCATCATGTCGGCTCGCCAGTTCGCGCAGCAATACGAATGGGACGCGCACTATCCGCTGGCTCTCAAGGCCGGTTTGGCTGCGGACACCGCGAACGCGATTGCCGCCGGACGACGGCCCGAGAGCCTGGCTGCCGATGAAGAAGTGGCCTACAATTTCGTGGCTGAGCTGTTGCAGAACAAGAGCGTGAGCGATCCGACGTACGCGAGTATGGTGTCCAAGTTTGGCGAGCAAGGCGTGATCGATACCACGGGACTGGTGGGTTACTACTCGACTCTAGCGATGATTCTGAACGTGGCGCGTGCGCCGGGGCAGCCGGGCAGCACGGCGCCTAAACTCGCTCCGTTCCCGCGCTAAGATTTCATCCGAAGAACGCGCGCTGGATGAACCAATACGCCGCCAGCAGTCCGATCACGGTGGACACGGCGGGGCGCAGCTTGGTCCAACCCGAGCGGATCAAGTCCTCGATGGCCGGGAACAGAAGCACTACGAATACCAGTTGTCCGATCTCGACACCCAGGTTGAAAGAGAATAACGACAGCGCCAGATCGGCGCGCGGCAATTGCATTTCGCGAAGAACGTTTGAAAATCCGAAGCCGTGCACCAGGCCGAACAGGAAGGTGATCTTCCAGCGATCGATGTTTCGGCGCCGCACGAGATTTTCGACAGCCACATATAGAATGCTGACCGCGATCATGCTTTCGGTGAAGCGCGAAGGCAGCCCCACAATATTGAAAGTCGCCAGGCCGAGTGTGATGCTGTGCGCCACCGTGAACGAGGTGATGGTCTTGATCAGCGATCGCAGCGAGCCAGTCGCAATCAGCAGCCCAAGCAGGAACGCCAGGTGGTCGTAGCCTGTGGCGATGTGCTGGATGCCGAGCCACACGAAGCGCCCGAGCGTCTGCCACCGCGTGCCGCTGGTCTGGGTGAAAAACGCAGTGCGGCTGCGGCTGTCGAGAATCTGCTCCTGGACTCGCCCGTTCATCCTGAGGTTTACCAGATGCAAATGCCCCGGCCCCAGCACGTCCGGGAGCGTCGATGTCATTTGCAGCGCGAGCACCTGCTGGGGAAATACATAGGTAAGATCCAGCAGCAGCACGTGCTGGTCGAACAGTTCGTACTTGTCCCGTGTAATGCGCACCGGGGGGCCGGAGCT
>Ga0207654_10001779_pt1 | contig 11196 bp, 10 predicted proteins | sample KBSC64metaG_FD_184355 | JGI IMG/M metagenome (GOLD analysis project Ga0207654, IMG submission 184355) | Corn rhizosphere microbial communities from Kellogg Biological Station, Michigan, USA - KBS C6-4 metaG (SPAdes) (version 2) | ecosystem: Host-associated > Plants > Roots > Rhizosphere > Soil...
TGACCGTGCGGTCGAACGTCGTTTCGAAAGAACACCTGCGCCGCCATTGCCAGCAATTCCTGGCCGCGTTCGTGAAGGCCACGCGTGCCGGCGAACTGCAGAACATCGAGCACCGCTCGTGGGACGAAGTGCGCGACATCCTGAGCGAGATCTCGTCCTCGCGCGCCAAGGGCGGTTCCACGCCGGGCGAGACGGCGAGCTTCGTGTTCTCGCTGAAGCAGCCGCTGTTCTCGCGCCTGAGCCAGGGCTTCGCGGGCGATCCGGCTGCGCTGGCCGCCGCGTCGTGGACCATCAATAACCTGCTCGACAAGATGGGCCTGTACACCATCGAGGTGTTCCAGCGCGCCCGCGACCAGATCATCGTGCGCCAGCAGCAGGAATTGCTGGAACTGTCGACGCCCGTCGTCAAGCTGTGGGACGGCATCCTCGCGCTGCCGCTGATCGGCACGCTCGATTCCGCGCGCACGCAGGTCGTGATGGAAAACATCCTGCAGAAGATCGTCGACACGGGCGCCGCGATCGCCATCATCGACATCACCGGCGTGCCGACCGTCGACACGCTCGTCGCGCAACACCTGATGAAAACCATCGCGGCCGCGCGCCTGATGGGCGCCGACTGCATCATCAGCGGCATCCGCCCGCAGATCGCGCAGACCATCGTCCACCTGGGCGTGAACCTGGAAGACGTCGTCACCAAGGCCACGCTGGCGGATGCATTCCTCGTCGCGCTCGAACGCACGGGCACGTCGGTCATCAAGCGCGCCGCGAAGGCATAAGGACGGCACATGGAACGCATTCCGATCCTCCGCATGGGCGACCTGCTGCTGGTGACGATCCAGGTCGACATGCACGACCGCCTGGCGATGACCCTGCAGGACGACCTGACCGAACGCATCGTGCGCGACCGCGCCAAGGGCGTCCTGATCGACATCTCGGCGCTCGACCTGGTCGATTCGTTCATCGGCCGCATGATCAGCAACACGGCCGCGATGGCGCGCGTGCTCGATGCGCAGACCGTGGTGGTCGGCATGCAACCGGCCGTCGCGATCACGCTGGTCGAACTGGGTCTCACGCTGCACGGCGTGAAGACGGCACTCAACGTCGAGAAGGGCATGGCCCTGTTGGGAAAGACTGATTTTTGATGAGCGCAGCTCTCAATAACGCGGTGGTCTTCGAGTCCGAACTGCTCGAACGCCATCGTCCGGATCGTACCGAGCGCACCGCGTTGCCGCTGCGTTCGGACGAGGACGTCGTCGCGCTGCGCAAGCACGTGCGCGAGCGCGCCGTCGCGATCGCGCTGTCGCTGGTCGACCAGACCAAGCTCGTGACGGCGGCCAGCGAACTGGCGCGCAACACGCTCAAGTACGGCGGCGGCGGCACGGTCTATCTCGATGCGCTGGGTGACGGTTTCCGCAAGGGCGTCGGGCTGATCTTCGTCGACAACGGTCCCGGCATCCCCGACCTCGAGCTGGCGCTGCGCGACGGCTACACGACCGGTGGCGGCCTCGGGCTGGGCCTCGGCGGCTCCAGGCGCCTCGTGGATGAATTCGACATCGATTCCCGGCCAGGGGAGGGCACTGCGGTGTCGGTCGTCAAATGGAAACGTTGATCAGTTCGCTGTCCCCGCAGCTCACCTTCGCCATCACCCACGCCAGCGACGTCGCCGCCGCGCGCCGCGCCGGGCAGAAGCTGGCGGATGCGCTCGGCTTCGACGACGTCAGGGCCGGGCGCCTCGCGATCGTCGTCACCGAGGCCGCCACCAACATCCTCAAGCATGCGGGCGAAGGCGTGCTGGCGATCATGCGCACCCAGTCCAGCGCCCCGGTCCCGGGCGTGGACGTGATCGCGATCGACAACGGCCCCGGCATCGTCGACCTCGACTTCGCGCTGCGCGACGGCGTCTCGACGGCCGGCACGTCCGGCACGGGCCTGGGCGCGCTGCGCCGCCAGGCCGACGAATTCGACGCCTGGACCCAGCATGGCCGCGGCAGCGCCTTCTTCATGCGCATCTGGCAGGGCATGGCCGTGCCCGAACCGTGCGGCGTGGAAGTCGGGGCGCTGTGCATGCCGCTCGCCGGCGAGGATGAATGCGGCGACGGCTGGGCCGTCACGTGCGACCTGGACGGCGCGACCTTGCTCGGTGTCGATGGTCTCGGCCACGGTCCGGAAGCCGCCAGGGCCGCCGCCGGCGCGATCCACGCGCTGGAGAAGCGCCCGGCCGCGGTACCGGCCGAGGTGCTGCATACGGCGCACGAGCAGCTGCGCATCACGCGCGGTGCCGCGCTGTCGGTGGCGCGGATCGATTATCACGGCGGCGAAGTGCGCTTCGCCGGCATCGGCAACGTGGGCGCTATCGTGGTCGACGGATCGGCGCGGCGCGCGCTCGTCTCGCACAACGGCATCGTCGGCCACAACATGAGAAAAGTGCAGGAGTTCGCCGCGCCGTTCCCGCCGGGCGCGCTGTGCGTGCTGTATTCGGACGGCATCCAGACCCAGTGGGACCTGTCCGCCTATCCCGGCCTGCTCGCGCGCGCGCCCGCGCTCGTGGCGGCCGTGCTGATGCGCGACTTCAGCCGCCGCCGCGACGACGCGATGGTGCTGGTCGCGCGCCGGAGATTCTCATCATGAACGTACAGCGCATCCTCGCCATCGGCCTCGCCAACGAGCAGGACGTCGTGCTCGTGCGCCAGCGCGCGCGCCAGGTATCGAACCTGCTCGGGTTCTCGCAGCAGGACCAGGTGCGCATCGCCACCGCCGTGTCGGAAGTGGCGCGCGGCGCGGCCCAGCACGGCTCGAGCGGGCGCGCCGCGTTCCTGATCCGCGACGTCCAGCGGCGCCAGTACCTGGAAGTGACGATCAGCGCCGGCAACGACGCGCCGGTCGCGCTGCCCGACGACGCCATCGTCACGGCGCACCGCCTGATGGACGAGTGCGAAGCGGCAGAAGGCGTGCTCACGATGCGCAAGCTGCTGCCGCCCCAGTCCTGGGTCGACAACGTGCGCCTGTCGGAGATCGCCGCGCAGCTGGCCAAGGACAGTCCGGTCGCCAACACCTACCGCGAACTGGAGTTGCAGAACCGCGAACTGGTCACCGCCCTGGCCGAGCTGCGCGAACGCCAGGAAGACCTGCTGTCGCTCACGCGCGAGCTGGAAGACACGAACCGCGGCATCGTCGCACTGTATGCCGAGATCGAGGACAAGGCCGAGCGCCTGCGCCGCGCCGACGAGATGAAGTCGCGCTTCCTGTCCAACACGAGCCACGAGCTGCGCACGCCGCTGTCGTCGATCCGCGCGCTGGCCAAGCTGCTGCTGGACCGCATGGACGGCGACCTCACGTCCGAGCAGGAGCGCCAGGTGCGCTTCATCGAGGCCGCCGCGTCCGACCTGTCGGAACTCGTCAACGACCTGCTCGACCTGGCCAAGATCGAGGCGGGCCGGGTCGAGGTGCAGCTGGCGCCCGTCGTCGTCGACAACCTGTTCCGCGCGCTCAAGGCCATGCTGCGGCCGCTCGTCGACGAGGCGCGCGTGGAGCTGGTCTTCGAACCGTGCGACTACGCGGAGGCATTCGAGTCGGACGAGGGCAAGATCTCGCAGGTGTTGCGCAACTTCATCTCGAACGCGCTGAAGTTTACGGAGCAGGGCGCGGTGCGCGTGTCGGCCTTGCACGACCCGCAAGCCGACACGATCACGTTCGCAGTGGCCGACACCGGGATCGGCATCAGCCCGGACAACCTGCAACTCATCTTCGAAGAATTCAGCCAGATCGAACATCCGCTGCAGCGGCGCAGCAAGGGCACGGGCCTCGGCCTGCCCCTGTGCCGCAAGCTCGCGGAGCTGCTCGGCGGCCGCGTGGACGTGGTCAGCCAGCCCGGCGTCGGCTCCACGTTCAGCCTCGTGCTGCCGCGCGTCTTTCCTGAGGAACGCACATGACTACCCCGACCCTGATCCTCAACGTCGACGACAACGACGGCGCCCGCTACGCCAAGACACGGATCCTGCGGAGCGCCGGCTTCGACGTCGCCGAGGCGAGCAACGGCACCGATGCGCTGGCCGTGGTCAAGCGCGGCGGCGTGGCCCTCGTGCTGCTCGACGTGAAGCTCCCGGATATCAACGGCATCGAGGTCTGCCGCCGCATCAAGGCCGACCCGGACAGCGCGATGGTGCTGGTGCTGCAGACGTCCGCCGCGCTGACCGGCCGCGCCGACAAGATCCGCGGCCTTGAGGGCGGCGCCGACAACTATCTCGCCGCGCCGATCGAGGCCGACGAGCTGGTCGCCAACGTCAACGCGCTGCTGCGCATGCGCCAGACCCAGAGCGCGTTGCGCGACAGCGAGGAGCGCTTCCGCCAGCTCACCGACAATATCGAGGACGTGTTCTGGATGTTCTCCGTGCCGGCGCGCGCGCTCGAGTACGTGAGTCCGGCCTATGCGACGATCTGGGGCCGTCCCGTCGAGGTGCTGGAGCGCGAGCCGGCCAGCTGGATGGCGGCCGTGCACCCGGACGACCGCGCCTGGGTGGCGTCGCTGTGGGACGCGTTGCCGGCCGCGCCGCACTACGACGCCGAGTTCCGCGTGACCATGCCGGACGGTTCGCTGCGCTGGGTACGCGACCGCCTGTTCCCCGTGCGCGACAGCCGCGACGAAGTGTATCGCGTGGCGCGCGTGACGAGCGACATCACGCGCCGCAAGGAGATGGAAGCGCTGCTGCGCGCGGCCGACGCCAACAAGAACGAATTCCTCGCGACGCTCGCGCACGAGCTGCGCAATCCGCTGTCGCCGATCCGCAATGCGGCCGCGCTGCTGGGCGCGTCCGGCAATGGCGCCTTCGAGCGGCAGGAGCGCGCGCGCGAGGTTATCACGCGCCAGGTCGACCATCTCGCGCACCTCGTCGACGACCTGCTCGACGTGGCCCGCATCTCGGAGGGCAAGATCGCGCTGCGCCAGGAAGAGGTCGAGCTGAAGGGCGTGATCGCCCAGGCCGTGGAGACGGCCGGCCCGCTGATCGCGGCGCGCGAGCACAGGCTGGAAGTGGTCCAGCCCGAGCGCCGCATCTGGCTGATGGGCGACCCGGTGCGGCTGGCGCAATCGATGGGCAACCTGTTGCACAACGCGGCCAAGTTCACGCCCAGGGGCGGCCGCATCCGGGTCGAGGTCCAGCTGCTTGATGCCGTCGTGCGGATCGCGGTGCAGGACAACGGCATCGGCATCGCCGACGACAACCTGTCGCGTATCTTCGGCATGTTCGCGCAGGCCGCCGTCCCGCCGGACCGCGCGCCGGAAGGTCTCGGCATCGGCCTGTCGCTCGTCTCGCGCCTGCTCGAGATGCATGGCGGCCGGCTGTCCGCGACCAGTCCCGGCATCGGCCTCGGCTCCACCTTCACCGTCGAGCTGCCGGTGCTGCGCACGGAGGACGCCGGGCAGGGCGCGGCGGCAGCCGACGCCGCGGCGGGGCAGCCGACGTCGTCGACGAGCGGCCGCAAGGTGCTGCTCGTCGACGACAACGTGGACGCGATGGAGATGATGGCCTTCCTGCTGGCCGAGATGGGCTACGAGGCGCACACGACGGCCGACGCGGGCAACCTCGTGCCGCTGGCGCTGGAACTGCGGCCGGACGTGATCGTGCTCGACATCGGCCTGCCGGGCGTGGACGGCTACGAGCTGGCGCGCATGCTCAAGCGGCATCCGCAGCTGGCCGCGATCCGCCTCGTGGCGCACACGGGATACGGGTCGCCGGAGGACCGGCGCAAGGCGCTGGAGGCGGGGTTCGATGCGCACCTCGTCAAGCCGGCCGAGCTGGAGGATCTGGAAAGAGCCTTGCAGGGCTGATATGTGCGGCAGCGCACAAACACCCGCCCGGCATCGGCCTAATCTGTCGCCTCCAATGCAACGAATGGAGGCCATCATGCCCAAGGGAGCCAGCCGCAAACGCGAACGCGAGTTCAAGAAGCTCGAAACCGACTTCAGGGAAGAGCACCGCTACCCCGGCCGCGAGGAAGAGGTCGCCGCCCGGATCGTGAACAAGCAGCGCGCCCAGCACGGCGAGACGAAGCAATCGTCGAGCGGCGGCTCGAAGCAGTCGGCGAAGAAGTAACGCCGGCCTGTCGATGAAAAAGCCTCCCGGGCCCGCACCCGGGAGGCTTCTGTACGTGCGGCCTACCTGTCGGTGACCGTGAAGTCCCCGAACGCCTTCAGCTGCTCGCCGACGGCTTTCGCATCGCCGACGACGACGATGGACTGGTTCTCCGGCGCGAAATACTTCTTCGCGACGTCGCGCACCTGTTCCGGCGTGACCTTCTCGATCAGCGGCACGTATTCGCCCAGGAACTCGGCCGGCAGGCCCACGAGCCAATTGCTGGCCAGGGTGCCGGCGACGGCGCGCTGCATCTGGTTGCTCAGCAAATAGCCGCCCGCCACGTAGCGCTTGTGCATCCGCATCTCGTCCGCCGGGACGAGGTCGGCGCCGATGCGCTTGTACTCGTTGAAGTACTCCGTCAGCGCGGCGCCCGTCACGTCGTTGCGCACGTCCGCGCCGCCGACGATGCTGCCGCCTTCGCGCAGCAGGCGCGCGCCGGCCGAGGCGCCGTAGGTATACCCCTTTTCCTCGCGCAGCCTGATGTTCACGCGGCTGGAAAAGCCGCCGCCCAGGATCGTGCTGGCCAGGCGCAGCGGGATCTGGTCGGCCGCCGTCGCCGCGATGCCCGGACTGCCGAGGCGCAAGGTCGACTGCACGCTGCCGCCGCGCTCCAGCACCAGGCGCACGGGCTTCGCGCCGGTCGGCGCCTTGCGCACCTCGGCCGGGGCCGGGCCCTTGCCTTTCCAGTCGCCGAAGGCCTGCTGCGCCAGTTTCAACGCGTCGGCTTCCTTGATGCGGCCCGTGATCACGAGCAGCGCGCGCTCCGGACGGAAGCGCTTCGCGTGTTCGGTGCGCAGCAGTTCCTCGGTGGTCGATTCGATCGATGCCGCGGTCGGCGTCATGTGGCCGTACGGGTGGTCGCCGTAGATGGCGCGGTTGATCGCGCGCTCGGCGCGGAAGCGCGGCTGGGTCTCGGACACGCGCAGGCTTTGCAGCGCGTTCGCCCTGGCCAGCGCCACCTCGTTCGTCGGGAACGAGGGCGTGCGCGCGACCTCGGCCAGCAGCTGCATCATCGGACCGGCCTGCGACGCGAGGGCGCTGGCCTGCACCGTGATGCCGTCCGCACTCGCGCTGGCGGCCACGGAGCCGCCCATGCCCTGCGCGGCCTCGGCGATCGCGCGCGAATCGCGCTTCGCCGTGCCTTCGTTCAGCAGGCCCGCCAGCAGGTTGGCGAAGGCCGGATGATCCGCATCGTCGGCGCCGAGACCCGCGTCGCGCACGGCCAGCACCATGTCCACGCGCGGAATGCCGGTGCGCGGCACGACCCATACCTGCAGGCCGTTCGACAGCGTTTTCTTGCCGATGTGCGGCACGGGCAGCGGCTTGTCCTTCGCATAGGCCGGCATGGCGGCAGGCATGGTCGCGGCCGGCGATCCGGCGGCCGGCGATCCGGCGGCCGGGTTCTTGTCCGCGGCCGCGGGTTCGTCGGCGGCGTACGCCGAGTGCGCGAACAGCGCGCCCACCAACATCGTCAGCATCAGTTTGTTCATCGATGCGCTCCTCATTTCTTGTCTGCGGCGACGGGGGCCGGGGCCGGGGCAGGTGCGGCGGCCTTCGCGGCCGGCTTGCGGTCGATCACGGTGCGGTTCGCCTTCGTCAGGTAGGTGGCGGCCACGCGCTGGATATCGGCCGAGGTCACGCCCTCGATCCAGCCGGGCACCTTGTTGACGACGTTGGCGTCGCCCCACAGCGTCTGCAGCTTGGCCAGCGTGTCGGCGCGGTTCAGGATGTTTTCCAGGTCGTTGTTCCAGTCGGCCAGCATGCGGGTCTTCACGCGCTTCAGCGTGGCGGCGTCGACGCCGTTCTTCACGACACCGGCGATCTGTTCGTCCATCGCGGCCAGCATCGCGTCGGCGCTGCTGGTCGGCTTGTACAGGCCGAACACGGTGAACAGCGTGGGACCGCCGTACTCGAACGGACCGACGAGGCCGAAGCCGCCCTGGACGTTGAGGGCGATCTCGCGGCCCTTGACGAGGTTCAGGTAGAACAGCGACGCGTCGCCGCCGGCCAGCAGTTCCGACAGCACGGCCATCGGGGCCTGGTCGCGGCTGCCCTGCGGCGGCACCTTCCAGCCGACCGCCACGGCGGGCACCTGGGCCAGCGCGTCGCTCTGCTCGATGCGTTTTTCCTGGGTATTCAGGCCTTCCGCAAAGTCGGAGCCCTTCGGCGTCGGACGGGCGGGGATGGCGCCGAAGTATTTCTGCGCGAGCGCGAAGCCCTGCGCGGGCGTGACGTCGCCGGCGATCGCCAGCACGGCGTTGTTCGGGCCGTAGTAGTCGCGGTGGAAGCCGCGCACGTCGTCCAGGCTGGCGCCCTCGAGGTCTTCGAAGCTGCCGTAGCCGTCGTGGTTGTTCTCCCATTTCTGGAACGCGAGCTGGCTGATGTCGAGCCAGAAGAAGCCGCCGTATGGCTGGTTCTTGACGTTCACGCGGATCTCTTCCTTGACCACGTCCTGCTGGTTCTTCAGCGTGGCCGGGTTGAAGTCGAGCGTCTTCATGCGGTCGGCCTCGAGCCACAGGATCGGCTCGAGCGACGACACGGGCGCCGTCTCGATGTAGTTGGTGAAGTCGGGCCGCGTGGACCCGTTGTTGCGGCCGCCGCCGCCCGTGATGGAACGGTCGAACACGCCCTTCGGTGCGTTCGGCGTGCCCTGGAACATCAGGTGCTCGAACAGGTGGGCGAAGCCCGTGCGGTTGCGCGGCTCCAGCCGCATGCCGACGTGGTACACGACGGAGACGCCGACGGTCGGCGTGCTGTGGTCTTCGGAGACGACGACCGTGAGGCCGTTGTCGAGCTTCTTGACGTTGACCGGCAGCGTCCACTGGTCGCTGGCCGCGGCATACGCGGCATGTGCGGCGAGCGAGAGTGACATGCCGGCCAGCAGGGCTGGCAAAAAGCGCAGGCGCATTGATCACCTTTATGGTTATGGGTTGAGGGCTTCAATTTATCTTAACGTAACAGTTACGCTAAAGTCATGATTACTTGATGCATATCTTTATGACAAACCGTGACAAACGGAGACATTTGGAGGGGGGCTGCCGCGCGATAATGACCGGCTCCCTTATGCATGCCAGCCGATGCCTATGTCGCTCAGGTCGCCGTTTTTGCAGTTCGTCGCAATCCGCTGGGTGCAGGAGGCGCCGCCGTCTATCCTGTCCATAACCACAACAAATACGGGAATTCGGAGAATCGGATGAACAAGATTTTCTCGCTGGCGCCGGCTGGCGCTGCCCTGTGCGTCGTCCTCGGTGTTGCCCATGCCGCGGCCGACGTGACGACGGAGTCGCGCCCCATCGACGCCCGCGTCGTGCGGATCAAGGTGGACGGCGCCATCGACCTGCGGATCCGCCAGGGCGGCACGCCCGCGCTGACCCTCACGGGCGAGCCGCGCTACCTGACGCGTACGCTGACGTCGCAGAGCGGCGACACGCTGAACATCGATACGGACGTGCAGGGGCATGTGCGTACCGGTTCGCTGCATGCGGAACTCGTGCTGCCGGCGCTGCGCGAAGTGACGTCCGAGAGCCTGGGAACGACGGAAGTGTCGGGCTTTACCGGCGACCAGCTGGACGTCACGCTGGATGGCGCAGGCTCGATGAAGATCGCCAGCAACTACCGTCTCGTGCGGGCCAGCCTGGGCGGCATCGGCAGCATGCAGATGCAAGGGCTGAACGGGGAGGGGATCGACCTGAACCTGCACGGCGCCGGGTACATCTCGCTCAGCGGGCGCGCCAAGTGGCTCAAGGCCGACCTCGGCGGCCTCGGCAACCTGGATGCCCAGCAGTGCAACGCGGACTCGGTCGACATCGACCTGTCCGGCCTCGGCAACGCGCGCGTGACGGCGCGCCAGAACGCCAACCTGAATTTGTCCGGCATGGGTTCCGTCACGGTATACGGCAAGCCGCAGAACCGCAAGGTCGCGGTCGACGGCCTTGGCAAGGTGAGCTGGAAATAAGCGGAACAAGAAACAGGGGCGCATGCCCCACGATCCGAACGAGATGATGAGAAAACTGACCATTGCCATCCTGTTCGCGCTGGGCCTGCACGGTAGCGCCATGGCGGGCCTCACTGAGGGCGCCAGTGCCTACAATGCCCGCAACTATGCGCTGGCGCTGAAGGAAATCACCCCGCTTGCCAAGGCAGGCAACGCGGACGCGGAGCATTTGCTGGGCCTGATGTACTACATGGGCCGCGGCGTGCCGCGCGATTACCGGCAGGCGTTTTCCTGGCATTACAAGGCCGCCGTGCAGGGCAAGGCCGACGCGCAATACGTGATCGGCGCGATGTACTACACGGGCAATGCCGTCCCCCAGGACCATAAGCTGGCCGTGCAATGGTTCCGCAAGGCCGCCGAGCAGGGCCATCCGGATGCGCAGCACGCGCTGGGCCTCATGTACCGCTACCACGTGGCGGGCATGCCGCAAGACCTCGTCATCGCCTACATGCTCTGGAACCTGGCTGCCGCCAACGGCCACCGCAACGCGATCGAGCAACGCGCGTCGCTGGCCAGGCAGATGACCCAGGAGCAGGTCGACGAGGCACAGGCCCTGTCGCGCAACTGGAAACCGGGTATGCCGTTGCCGACCGTTTCCCATACGGGAAGCGGCGGTTCTTGAACCATAGGTTGCCTCATGATGTACGGACGTCACCGACAGTTTGATGGGGTGTTGTCCTACACGCGCATGGCAAATCCGTGGTGTCCCGGTCGTCTCTACAAGACTAGGATGAAAATCTCTCAGCCGGTGGTACAGGCTGGTGTCTCACCTAATCATCATTATTGGAGGCAATCATGGCAAACCAAGGCAATCAAGGCGGGGGCAATCAAGGAGGTGGCAACAACAGCAACCGTGGTTTCGCATCGATGGACCCGCAGAAGCAGCGCGAAATCGCCTCGGAAGGCGGCAAGGCCGCTCACGCTTCGGGCAATGCCCATGAATTCACGTCGGAGGAAGCACGTCGTGCCGGTTCGATGAGCCACAAGAACGACGGTAACCAGCAAAGCGGCGGCCAGCAGGGCAGCCAGCAGAGCGGCGGCCAGCAAAGCGGCCAGAGCACCCGTGGCGGC
>Ga0207654_10001787_pt1 | contig 11168 bp, 10 predicted proteins | sample KBSC64metaG_FD_184355 | JGI IMG/M metagenome (GOLD analysis project Ga0207654, IMG submission 184355) | Corn rhizosphere microbial communities from Kellogg Biological Station, Michigan, USA - KBS C6-4 metaG (SPAdes) (version 2) | ecosystem: Host-associated > Plants > Roots > Rhizosphere > Soil...
GAATTTCGGAATCAAGGGACACTAGTAATTTATAAATTCTAGTGTCGTTTTGGTTTCGAAGTTCGCTCAGAGCACGATATCAATGATATGGCGAACTTCGAAACCACGACACTAGACTTATCACAGGGGCGGGACCGTGATGGCTGGAAATCTGGTTCAAAAGAGTATGCGGGCTGGGCTGGACCTGTTGTTCCCACCGCTTTGTCTTCACTGCCGCGCGCAGGTGGCGCAACCGGGCTTTTGCGCCGCTTGTTGGAGCGCCATCGCCTTTCTGGATGGTCCCGGATGTAGCTGTTGCGGATTGCCCTTTCCCGTGGCGTTGGAAGGGGAAAATCTTTGCGCCGCTTGTCTGGTCAAACCGCCGGCCTTTGATACGGCCCGCGCTATCCTGGCCTATGACGACAAAAGCCGCAGCGCCATCCTGGCGCTCAAGCATGCCGACCGGCTGGATCTGGTGCCCGGTTTCGCCCGCTGGTTGAGCCGCGTCGGCCGCGGCGCGCTGGAGAACAGCGATCTGGTGATCCCGGTGCCCTTGCATCCTTTCCGGCTTTGGCGCCGCCGCTACAATCAAGCAGCCGAATTGGCGCGACGGCTGGCTCGCGACTGGAACCTGGCCTATGCGCCCGCCGCATTGCTGCGCAGCCGGGCCACACAAAGCCAAGGCGCCATGCCCAGCGCCAAGGCCAGGCGCCGCAATGTGCTCAAGGCTTTTCGAGTTCCCGATCCCGGTTTGGTGGCGGGAAAACGCGTGCTTCTGCTGGATGATGTGCTGACCACCGGCGCCACGGCCGAAGCCTGTGCGAGGGCTTTGAAGCGGGCCGGCGCGGCACGCGTCCATGTCCTTGTTCTGGCTCGCGTTGTGAAAGCGGCGGACGTGATTATATAGGGCAGGCTGTCGTTGATTCTGAGCCGCCATGAAAACCGTCCGTATGTACACCACCCCCATCTGTCCCTATTGCGTGCGGGCCAAGTCGCTGCTGCGCAACAAGGGCGTGGAAGTCCAAGAGATCGATATTTTCATGGACATCCAGGCCCGCGAGGAAATGGAAGCCAATACCGGCGGCGCCCGCTCGGTGCCGCAAATCTTCATCGGCGATACCCATGTGGGCGGCTGTGACGAGCTTTATGCCCTGGAGCGTGCGGGCAAACTCGACCCGTTATTGTCCTGATCCAGCCTCGGCAAGCGCCGTTATAGCCTTTGGCCGGTCTGGCGGACTTGTTTTCTGCCACTTTTCGTCCGTTCCCCGGCTGGACAAAGGCGGGTCCGGCCCCGAATAATGCCGCGCAATTAAAAAACACCAACCGGGAAGGGACCATCATGAAAAAGCTCCTGCTTGCCTCCGCCGCACTCTTGCTTGTCGCGCCCGCCGCCTCTCAAGCGCAAATGGCACCCGCGCCCACCATCGCGCCGGCGCCGACCGCCGATGAAATGAAACCGCCGCGTCCGCCGCGCGCGCCTGGCATTTCCACCGCGCTTGCCATTGAAGGCGCGGTCGAAGCCAATCGGGTCTGCCTGGGCAATACCTACAAGACCACCGCCATGATCGCCGACAGCGCAGCTGTTCCCATTGTGGTGATCTCCAATGACGGCGCTGCCGCCATCACCCAACGCATTGCCATGAGCAAGATCCAGGCAGTGCTCAAGTACAAGATGACCAGCGGCGAAGTCGCTGCCAAGGCAGCTGCCGATCCTGCTTTCAAGGCCGAGATCGCCGCCAATCCGCTGATCGAAACCGCTCGCCAAGGTGCGGTCCCGATCATGGCCGGCGGTCAGACCATCGGCTTCTTCGCCGTGTCCGGCGCGCCGGGCGGCGACAAGGACGAAGTCTGCGTTCGCGCCGGCCTAGCCAAGATTCAGGATCGCATCAAGTAAGTTTAATAACGGCATAGGCCATGGTGTTTCGGGCGGCCTGCGTTCAACTGCGTTCCAGCGATGATGTGGCGGAGAATATCCGCGAGACCGTCAGACTGGTGCGCGACGCAGCCGCCCAAGGCGCCGGCTTCATCGTCACGCCTGAAAATACCAACCTGATGGCGCCGGACGCCGGCGCCAAGTTGGCGAAATCTTTCGACGAAGCCCATGACCCTTCGCTGCCGGTGTTTTCGGCTCTGGCGAAGGAGTTGAAAATCTGGCTGGTGATCGGCTCCTTGGCGATCAAGGTCAGCCCGGACAAGACCGCCAACCGCTCCTACCTGTTCGCGCCCGATGGCGGTATTGCCGCCCGCTACAGCAAGATTCATTTGTTTGACGCGGTTCTGGGCTCAGGTGAATCCTACCGGGAGTCCAACACGGTGGCGGGCGGCGATGAAGCGGTGATCGCCGATACCGCGTTGGGCCGGATCGGGCTGACGGTTTGCTACGATATGCGCTTCCCTCAGCTTTACCGCGCGCTGGCGCAGAAGGGCGCTTTTCTTTTCACCGTGCCTTCGGCTTTCACCGTGCCCACCGGCGAAGCGCATTGGCATGTGCTGCTGCGGGCGCGCGCCATTGAAAATGGCGCCTTTGTCATCGCGCCCGCGCAAGGCGGCGCCCATGCGGGAGGGCGCAAAACCTATGGCCACAGTCTTATCGTTTCGCCGTGGGGCGAAGTCCTGGCGGAAGCAGGAACCGATCCTTGCGTGATATTCGCGGATATCGATCCTTCTCTCACACAGCAGGCGCGGGAGAAAGTTCCCAACCTGCAACATGATCGTCGTTTCACCGGCCCGTAGGACATCACCTGACAACGGGAAGCGCGCGTTAACTCCGATGCGTCGCGGGTCTTGCGAATCGAAATTCGCTATATCATCTTCTGTATACAGCCTGGGGCAGGCTGCCGGGAGCGTTCGGTGATTGCTTATTCGCTTCGTTGCCATCGGGGGCACGAATTCGACGGTTGGTTTCGGGATAGTTCGGCGTTCGACCAACAGTCGGGCAGCGGACATCTAACGTGCCCAACCTGCAATTCGGTTCGCATCGAGAAAGCGATCATGGCGCCGGCCGTTGCCGGCACAAAAAAAAGCATGCGTTCCAAAACCAGCGACGCCAAACAAATGCAGCAATTCGCCACCGGCTTGCGCAAATATGTCCAGCAGAACGCCGACTATGTGGGCCCCAATTTTGCAGAGGAAGCCCGCAAGATTCATTATGGCGAGACACCGGAGCGCCACATTTACGGCGAGGCGACGCACAAGGAAGCCCAGGAACTGATCGATGAGGGCGTCGACGTCGCGCCTCTACCGCCGGATATCGAAGGGGCGAACTGACGCCATCGACGGCATGATCGCGCCGGCTTCCGGCAGATAAACCATGTCCTCCTGGAGGTCCAAAACATCAGACGCTGTGGGCTGCGGCACTTCCGCCGCCAGCAGAGCGGCAAATCGGGTCTGGACCGGCCGCAAAGCCTTTTTGCGCCGGCTTAAGGCGACGCTGAACGCCTCGCGATTGTGGAACAGGAAAGAAAATCTTTCCTCCAGCGCTGGCAGGCCGGCTTCCGAATTGGGCAAGCAGCAGTCCGGCAAACCCAACAATTCGCAGAAAGCCATGTTCTTGCGGTCATAGGCGATATTGAAAAAGGGCTTGCCGGCACAAGCCGCGAAAACCGCGGAATGCAGCATTTGGCAAACCACGAAATCCGCGGCGGCATAACCCTCCCAAAGATCGCCGGATCTACCGTAGACCGCCTTGAACTGCACGCCTTGTGCGCGAAGAAATTCGACAACCGGACGCTCGAGTTCGTGGTGCTGCAGATAGACGAGTTCGGAGTCGTGCTGGATATTCTTGAGAAAGGCGATGATGGCGGGCAACAACGGTTTCAAAACCGCAAAGGCTCGCCAACCATGCGCCGCCAGGTTGACGCCAATCACCGCACGTCCGCCGGCCCGGGCAGGGACCGGATAAGTGTTGGGCTGGTAGAACAGCGCTGGATCGCCGGCCACCGCCACTGGTTTGCGGGAGTTGAGGGCAAAAAGCCTGGCGGTTTCCGTATCCCGGACGCTGATTTTCTCGCACCTTTCCACCAGATACCGGATTTTCTCGCGGGTGGATTCCGGCAGATCGCTCAGGGCGCAGACCTCCTCGTGCATCAGCCGGTTAAGACCGATGCCATACGCAAAAATCGGGCATCGCACTTTGTCCAACTCCCGCACCGTCTCCAGCATGTGACCGGGCGAGCCATCAGCCTTCAGAAAGATGTAACCGCCGCCCGCAATCACAAAAAGATCGCAGCGGGCATTGATTTCCATCGCGACGCGATCGGTAAGTTCGCCCCATTTTACCTCCAGAAACCGCACCGGGCGGGGGGCAAAGGCGGTTGTCAATTGCTGCGCGATGGCCTTGCGGATCGCGATATCGCCTTGGTTGGTGTTTCCGTAGACAACATGCGCCGTCGCATAATGGTGGATATCCAGGTGCAGACGTCCCGACAGCACGGTGGCGGCGCGATCCTGAGTGGCTCTTATCAAGCTCTTGAGCCGCCGCGGCCAAGGCGCGATCTCCCTGCGCGTCTCTTCCCGCTCAGGAATGGCCAGATAAAGGCAGACCGTAACCGCATCCCCGGTCGTGTCGGTCTGAGACAATCTCATCATACGCAACCCAGTGAGATACTCACTTATTCCTTATCGCCCATCGAAATAGATATAGTTTGCCGGCGGTGTGGTCGGAACGCGCAAAAACGGCGACAGAGCCGTTAACGCGCGCAAATTTTTTGTGAATCGTTGAACTGCCCCAAATCGGTGCAGCTATCGTCTGGCAACGATCATGTAATTCACGTCCACATCGGGTGACAATTTCCAATCCCAACTCAAAGGATCAAAAGAAACGCCCTGGATTTTCAAAATAGTTAGACCGCTTTCTTGCAGTGATCTCTGAAGTTCGGTGGGCGGAATAAAGCGGTTCCAATCATGGGTGCCGCGCGGCAGCCAGTTCAGCACATACTCCGCGCCGATCTTGGCCAGGGCCAGGCTCTTGAGGGTCTTGTTGAGGGTGGCGACAAAGGTGAGGCCGCCCGGTTTCACCAAGGCGGCGCAAGCGGCGAGATAGGCGGAGACATCCGCCACATGCTCCACCACCTCCATATTAAGGACCACATCGAAATTTCGCCCTTCCGCTACCAAAGCTTCAGCGCTGGTGGCGCGATAATCGATGTCCAGGCCGGTTTGGGCGGCGTGGGCGCGGGCGGTGCCGATATTCTTGTCCGAGGCATCGGCGCCGGTCACCGCAAAACCCAGCCGGGCCATGGGTTCGGACAACAGTCCACCGCCACAGCCGATATCCAGCAGCGACAGGCCTTCGAAGGGCCGTAGCGACCTCGTATCCCGCCCAAAATGGACCGCGGCCTGGTCGCGAATAAAGGCCAGGCGGACCGGATTGAATTTGTGCAGGGGGGCGAATTTTCCCGCCGGGTCCCACCATTCCGCGGCAATTGCCGAGAATTTGGCGACTTCGGCGGGATCAATGGTGGACACGGTCATGACGCGTCGTCCTCATACCAGACCGAGAACAACAGCACGGCGGCGCCGGTCTTGGTATCGGCCGGCGTCAGCTTGGTCTCGGTATGGCGGATGACGACGCGGCCGGGCTCGGCCGACAGCCATTGGTTGACGTCCCGCACGATTGCGTCCGAGCCGTCCCCGCTGAACATCTTGAATTTCATGCCGATTTTCCAAAAATCCCCGCCCTCTTTTTTGGAGGGTTGAGCCGGGGGGTAACCCCGTCTACATAGGCCGCCGCAAAGAGCAGGGCAAATCAGGCCCTTAGGGGATTTAGACACGTGGCGACGATTGCGATGAAATTCGGCGGCACTTCCGTGGCCGACATCGAGCGTATCCGCCATGTCGCCGCCTTGGTGAAACGCGAGGTGGAACGCGGCAACAAGGTGGCGGTGGTGGTCTCGGCCATGTCCGGGGAAACCAACAAGCTGGTGGCCTGGACCAGTGAGGCGGCAATTCCGCCGAACGCGGCCAAGCCGGAAGGCGCCAATCTGGCGGGGGTGCCGGACCAGCGGGAATACGATGTCGTGGTGGCGGCGGGCGAGCAGGTCACTTGCGGCCTCCTGGCCATCGCCCTGAATGCCATCGGCATCAAGGCGCGCTCCTGGCTGGGCTGGCAGGTGCCGATCAACACTTCCGCCGTACACGGCTCCGCCCGTATCGAAGGTGTGCCCGCGATGGAAATGACCAAGGCCATCGAAGGTGGCGAGGTGGCGGTGGTGGCGGGCTTTCAAGGCGTGGCGCCCGGAACGCGTATCTCCACTTTGGGCCGGGGCGGTTCCGACACCAGTGCGGTGGCGGTGGCAGCAGGCATCGGAGCGGCGCGTTGCGATATCTATACCGACGTGGACGGGGTCTACACCACCGATCCCCGCATCGTTCCCAAAGCGCGGCGGCTGGAAAAGATCGCCTATGAAGAAATGCTGGAAATGGCGTCCCTGGGCGCCAAGGTCCTGCAGACGCGTTCGGTGGAAATCGCCATGCTGCACCGGGTGCCGACCCGCGTGCTTTCGACTTTCACGCCCGATGTGGGCGGCACCCTGCTTTGCGACGAGGAAGATATCGTGGAAAAGAAACCGGTCACCGGCATTGCCTATAGCCGCGACGAAGCCAAGATCACCCTGCACAAGGTCCCCGACAAGCCGGGGGTGGCGTCGGCCATCTTCGGGCCTTTGGCGGATGCCGGCGTCAATGTCGACATGATCGTCCAGAATGTGTCGGAAGATGGCAACGCCACCGATCTGACTTTCACTTGCACCCGCGGTGAGCTGAACCGGGCGCTGGCGGCGATTGAGACCCATGCCAAGGATATCGGTTATCGCGACGTCACCCACACCGCCGATGTCGCCAAGGTCTCGATCATCGGCATCGGCATGCGCGCCCATCCCGGCGTGGCGCAGCTGATGTTCCGCACCTTGTCGCAGAAGGGCATCAATATCCAGGTGATCTCAACCAGCGAGATCAAGGTCAGTGTCCTGATCGCGGAGGAATATGTCGAGCTGGCGGTCCGGGCGCTGCATTCCGCTTATGAGTTGGATGCGGCATAATCATCCCGATTCAACGGGATTGAACTAATGTCCGCTGGTGGCGGCCCGCGCCTTCTCCTTCGCCGTCTCCGCGAGATCATGGCGGAGCAGACATCCGCCCAGATGCGGCTGGACAAGCTGGTCACCGTCATCGCCTCCAATATGGTGGCGGAGGTCTGCTCCATCTATCTGCGCCGCGCCGGCAAGGTGCTGGAACTGTTCGCCACGGAAGGCCTGCGCCCGGATGCGGTTCACCAGACCCGTCTGAAGGAAGGCGAAGGCCTGGTCGGCATGGTGTCGGAGACAGCCGAGGCCGTGAACTTGTCGGACGCCCCCGCCGATCCGCATTTCTCCTATCGTCCGGAAACCGGCGAAGACCCGTTCAAGGCCTTCCTGGGCGTGCCCATTGTGCGGGGCGGCCAGGTGTTCGGCGTGCTGACCGTGCAGAACAAGGCCGAGCGCGTCTATGCCGAAGAAGAGGTGGAGGCGCTGCAGACCGTGGCCATGGTGCTGGCCGAGGTGGTGGCCCAGGGCGGCTTCTTCAATGTGGCGGAACTGGACGAACCGGAACTGCGCATCGACCGCCCGCGCAAATTCGTCGGCGACGGCCTGTCCGAGGGCGTAGCCGTCGGACGCGTGGTGCTGCACGAACCACGGGTGCGCGTGGAGCGCATGATTGCCGACAATCCGGTGGCCGAACTCAAGCGGCTGGAAGAAGCCATCGGCAGTTTGCGTGAATCCGTGGACGAGATGCTGTCGTCCAGCGAACTCGACCTGACAGGCGAGGGCCGCGAGGTGATCGAAGCCTATCGGTTGTTCGCCTATGACCAAGGCTGGCGCCAGCGCATGCGCGATGCGGTGCGCACCGGCCTGACCGCGGAAGCTGCGGTGGAGCGCATCCAGGACGAGACCAGGCTTCGGGTGCAGCGCATGGGCGATCCCATCCTGCGCGAGCGGGCGCATGATTTCGAAGACCTGGCGCGGCGGCTGCTGCGCCATCTGACCGGCGAGGAGGCTGCCCAGCGCCATCTGCCGCCGCAGGCGGTGTTGGTGGCGCGCGCCATGGGACCGGCCGAATTGTTGGATTATGGCCGCGACAAGTTGGTGGCGCTGGTGCTGGAAGAGGCCGCTTCCACCAGCCATGTCGCCATTGTCGCCCGCTCGATGGGACTGCCCATGGTCGCATCCCTGGAAGGCATTGCCGATAATGCCCGCGCCGGCGATCCCATTGCGGTGGACGGCGAAGTTGGCGAGGTCCATCTGCGGCCAGCCGGCGAAATCGTCAAAGCCTTTGAGGACAAGCGCGCCTTGCGGGTCCAGGCCCAGGCGCGCTTTGCCGCGGTGCGCGATCTACCCGCGGTGACCCGCGACGGCGTCGCCATCAAGTTGATGATGAATGCGGGGCTGGAATTCGACATGCCGCAACTGGCGCAATCCGGCGCCGACGGCATCGGCCTGTTCCGCACCGAGCTGCAATTCATGATCGGCGAGACCATGCCGCGGCTGTCCGATCAGTCGGCTTTCTACAAAACCATCCTGGATGCGGCGGGCGACAAGCCGGTGGTGTTCCGCACTTTGGATTTGGGCGGTGACAAGGTGCTGCCCTATGCCCGCTGGGAGCGGGAGGAAAATCCCGCCTTGGGCTGGCGCGCCATCCGCATCGCGCTCGATCGTCCCGCCTTGTTGCGTTACCAGGTGCGCGCGCTGCTGAATGCCAGCGCTGGACGCACCTTGCGCGTGTTGTTGCCCATGGTATCGGACGTGGATGAGTTCAATCGCGCCCGCGCCTTGGTGGACCGGGAGATGGAGCGCGCCCGGCTGCTCAATCTGGTGCGGCCGACCCAAGTGCTGGTGGGCGCCATGCTGGAAGTGCCGGCCTTGGCTTTCATGCTGCCGCAACTGATGCGCTCGGCCGATTTTGTTTCCATCGGCTCCAATGATCTGCTGTCGCTTGCCTTTGCGGTGGACCGCACCAATCCGCGGGTGTCCAAGCGCTATGACAATCTCAATCCCGCCTCGCTTACCCTGATCCGGCTGATCGTGCAGAGCGCGGCGGAGAATTCCGGCGATCTTAGCCTGTGCGGGGAGATGGCGGGCCGCCCCCTGGACGCCATGTCCCTGCTGGGGCTGGGCATCCGCACCCTGTCCATGGCGCCCGGCCAGATCGGTCCCATCAAGATGATGATTCGCAGCCTGCACCTGGGGGAGGTCTCGGCCTTTGTCGACCGGCTGTGCGGGCGGACCGACCACAGCCTGCGGACCCGGCTTTCGGCCTTTGCCGCCGAGCGGGGAATTGTCCTGAAATAGGGGATTTCCGGGCTTTTTGGGGGACCAGGCACTTTATTGCGGCGCAGCGGTTGTCCCTGCTGCCCTTGATCGGATAAAGTAGTGTCCACAAATGTTTAGCCGTTTCCTTGTATTCGGGGCGTGGAAACGGGCTGTGTGGTTATGACCAAAATTACGCAAATATCAGTGGAGAATAACGGCGGAGACAGTGGCGGCCAAAACCGCCGCCGCATCCATTTGCGCGAGATTTCCGGCGACAGCGAAAGCCCGCTGGAAACCATAGGCAGCGAGCTTCGAGCCGCCCGGTTGCGGCGGGGCGATGAAATCGCCCAGGTCTCCCGCGCGCTCAAGATCCGCAAGGATCATCTGGAAGCTTTGGAAAACGACCGGCTGGAAGATTTGCCGGGCAAGACTTACGCCATCGGTTTTGTGCGCTCCTATGCCCGTCATTTGGGGTTGGACGCCGCCGACTATGTCGAGCGCTTCAAGCGCGAGATTTCCGGCCGTGCCGAAGATCATGCGCGCGAGCCCGCCGCCATTCACCTGGACGATCGCCGCTTGTCTTATGGTTGGCGCATCATGGCGGGCGTGGTGCTGGTGCTGCTGGCCTGGGGCGGCTGGCGCCTGCTGTCGCCGGGAACCGAATCCAATCAACCGGTGCCGCCGCCGCCGGTGCTCAATCCCCCCAAGCCCGCGGCCAAGCCCGCACTCCAGCCGGTGGTGGCGCCGCCGCAGACAGCCGTGCCGTCGCCCGCCGCCGACGCCGTGCCGCCTGCCGCCGCACCGGCGGAACAGCAACAGGCTTCGGCCATGCCGCCACCCGCGGCCGGCGCCAAGACGCCGGCAACCACCCTTTCGCCCAACACTTCCCCAAGAACGGCAACACCCGCCAGCGCGCCGCTCCAGACGTCAGGCGCGGTTCCCGCCGTCAGTCCGGGGCAAGTCTTTGGCGCCTTGAACCGCAATCCGCGTGTGGTCTTGCGGGCCCGCGGTGATGCCCGCGTCACGGTTAGGGGCCCGGATGGCCAGATTCTGCTGAACCGCGATCTCAAGGCCGGGGATATTTATCAGGTTCCCAACGTGCCGGGCGCCACCATGGCCACAAACGACAGCGGCGCCGTTGAAATTGATGTCGACGGCATCGCTTTAGGCCGGGCAGGGCAGCCGGAGCAAGTTCTTGGCCGTGTCTCGCTGGATCCCCAATCCCTCACCGACCGTTTTAATAACCGCTAAGGAAGAAGAATGAGTATTCGCGCTTATCGCGACATCCACCGGCGCAAATCGCGCCAGATCATGGTCGGCAAGGTGCCGGTCGGCGGCGACGCGCCGATCACGGTGCAGACCATGACCAACACCATCACGGGCGATGCCCGCGCCACCATCGACCAGATTCGCGGCATTGAGGAAGCCGGCTGCGATATCGTGCGCGTCTCCTGTCCCGATGAAGACGCCACCAAGGCGATGAAGGCCATCACCAAGGCCGCCGCCATTCCGGTCGTGGCCGACATTCATTTCCACTACAAGCGCGCCATCGAGGCGGCGGTGAATGGCGCGGCTTGTCTGCGCATCAATCCCGGCAATATCGGTTCGCCCCAACGGGTGCGTGAAGTGGTGCAGGCGGCCAAGGACCATGGCTGCTCCATGCGGATCGGCGTCAATGCCGGATCGCTGGAAGCGGACTTGCTGGAGAAATACGGCGAGCCGTGTCCGGAGGCGATGGTCGAGAGCGCGCTGAACCATGCCAAAATTTTGGATGACCTGGATTTTCACGAATACAAGATTTCGGTGAAGGCGTCCGACCCGTTCCTGGCGGTGGCCGCCTACCAGGCCTTAAGCGAAGCCATCGACTGCCCGCTGCATGTCGGCATCACCGAGGCCGGCGGGATG
>Ga0207654_10001792_pt1 | contig 11156 bp, 4 predicted proteins | sample KBSC64metaG_FD_184355 | JGI IMG/M metagenome (GOLD analysis project Ga0207654, IMG submission 184355) | Corn rhizosphere microbial communities from Kellogg Biological Station, Michigan, USA - KBS C6-4 metaG (SPAdes) (version 2) | ecosystem: Host-associated > Plants > Roots > Rhizosphere > Soil...
GTTGTCGATGTCTACGTCTGCCACCCAAGCGTCGGAAGCCCCGATGCTGCCGACTCCGGTAGCCGCCAATGCCGCCTCAAGCGCTCGCCCGAATGCGTCGGTTGGGGCGCTCGCGTTTGGATTGGAAAGAACGGTGTAGCTGAAGAGCGCGCCAGATGCATCCCGCGCGCCGATATTGAAAACGCTTAACGGGGTGAGACCGCCAGCCGTCGCGATCAGATTCACATCCGTGATGAGTGAACTATTCCGAGCCACGCTGCCGGTTTGGGCCGCCACCGCTCCATCCATCGCCCGCTCCATCGCGGAAGTGCCAGTGAACCCCGCCGAGGTCCACGTGAGAGACGCTGCCACTTTGGCAACCGTCATATTGTCATGCGAAGAGACAGTGAAGGCGTGGGCGGCAATCGAAGACACCGAAGAGACCAGCGGATGCGCGACGGTCGGCGTGCTGTAGTTGGTGCCGGAACCCGATCCGGCGGTGATCGCGAGAATCAGATTGCCCAAGGATAGGTCGGCCGTCCCAGCGATCAGCACCTGATTCGCAAGCGAGTTGTTGATCGTGGTTTTGAAGGTGTACGTCACCGCCCCGATGGTCACGGTGTCGGCGTCCGAGACGTTCGTATTGTTGCTGGTGAGAATATTAGAAAGGTACGGCTGGGACAACACATTAGCCTGAGCTAGGGAGTTGTCCGTTTTCTTTACTGTCGTTTGGTATAGGGATTTCATGTTTTAGCTCCAGGGCTATGTGTCATCAAAATCAAAGTCGTAAAGCCATTCGACCGAAAGCACGCGGTCATATTCGGACCATCTCGCCGCTTGCCGTTCCGCCTCACGGATGGCTGGAATTATCGAATCATTCGATCCCTGCGGGTTGGACACAATGTATTTAACGCGGGACGGGGCGGGAGGCCCAGATCCTTCCGGCGCGAGATACGTCACCTTAAATACTGAAATCGGCGTGGCCGATCCGGATGTCTGGATTCCGCCTTCGCCAGAGTGGAATCGATGCTGTTCGGTTGACCCGCCATATGCATACGTTGGGTAGAGGGCGAGGGAAGAGGTAAGGGCGACCGCCTCCATAGAACTTCCAGAGGTGTTGGCCGGGTCTACGAGATCTGAAGTTATGACCGGTGCCGGAAGTCCGGTGGTCGGATCGAAAGTCGGATCCAGCATTGTGGTCAGAATCGACCAGTAAATTACGGTCGGCATTAGCTAACGATGATTCCGTAAATTACGTTGTGCGTAACTCCGGCCAAATCCTGGAATGAGAACGTCCTCCCTGCTGACCCGTTCGGGCTCACCCCGCCATTTACCGTGAGGGTTCCGCCAACCGTGACTTGTGCGTCAAAGATAGTTAAAGATCCAGAGAATCGATTTAGATTCGTGAAAATTTGAGAGTTAGCGAGGACCGCAAGCCCGATCTGTCCAATGCTGATCACGCCGCCGCCAGAGGAGGTGCTGATGCCGCCCGAACCAACGATAGAGATAGCTCCGGGCCCCTGTCCGTTGACGGTAGTAGTGGCCCCACCAGCCGCAGCGAAATCTACAAAGCTCCAGGAAGCCGTCGAAGGATTGAAATACCACCATGTGGACCCGGAGCGATGGCCAATGGCCGCATATCCGAAGCTGGGAGTGCTGGGTGTGATTCCCGTTCCGAGCGAGGCCGAATATAATCCCTGATCGGTCAGCAAGCCGAAGTGGGCATAAAACCCATTCATGATCTCAACCGTACCCGTGTTGCGAACGTACATCCGGGTGGTGCGGGAAGTGGTGCCGTTAGCGACGGTGGCGAATTGGATCTCGGCCCCCTGGTTCCCAGAACCCCAGTTCTCCGTGGCCATCATATTGATCGTAGCCGAAGCGGAAGTGGTGGCAGCCCCGAAGATAGACCCCCTCGCCCCGAACGAAAATAGGTATGCGTTGTTTTGGGTAGCGAAGATCGACCCGCCAGGCGTACCGTTAATCTTCCGGCCGATCAGGATCGGGATGAGGAAGGGGTTGGAGGAGGAGGTATCGTACACGTCGATGATCACACCACCGGAGTTGTTGGTGGTGAGGGTGTGGACGAGGAACCCGTTCGCGGCTGAGCCCTGATCGAAAGTAAAATTTGAGCCGACCTGGAGGGCCCCTTTGACGACCAGGCCTCCAGACGACTGAATCGTGTTCCAGACGGTGTTGGTGCTGGTGACAAGATAGCCGCCATCCGACTGCATGTATCCGTTACCGATCGCGATTCCAGCAGTTCCAGAGAAGCCGAACACGGTCATCAGTTTCGATGTATCATTCCACGTGAACGAAGCTGATCCGCCAAAAGAGCCGGAATTGTTGAATTGGATGTTGTTCGTCGAGCCGCCAGGAGATCCTCCGCCACCGAGCAAATTCACAGCCGCCGCCGCTCCTTCGATCGCCTTCCACTTATTTACCGAAGTGTCGTAATACAGCTTGCCCTGGCCAGCGGCGCCCGTGGGAAATCCAGAACTCATGCCGACGGACACGAGATCGAAAGTGGTGATTATTCGTCGGGCTGTCACACCGCCGGAAGCCGCCTGAATCACGTTGTCGGCGGCACCCGTGGTATTGAAGCCGCTCGATGCCTGCACAGTCCCGCCGATAGTCAGAATGCTGAGCGAGTTTGTCCAAACGAAGTTCGCCGAACCAGCAAACGCGCCGGATGAATTGTATTGGACCTGAGTGTCCGCGCCACCGGGGGTGGCCCCTAGAAGGTTGACCGCAGCCCCGAGTCCTTCAATCGCTTTCCACCTTCCGACCGAGGAATCAAAGTACAGCTTTCCCTGTCCGCTCGCACCAGTCGGAAATCCAGAAGAGATGCCAACCGCAGCAAAGTCGAACGTGGTGATGTGGCGTCGCGCCGTGACGCCACCGCTGGCACACTGGATTGAGTTGTCGGCAGATCCGAGACTGTTGAATCCGGTGGACGCCTGAACCGTTCCTCCGACCGTGAGGATGCCCAGCGAATTCGACCAGACGAGGTTGATGCTGCCCGCGAAGCTTCCCGAAGAGTTGTACTGAATCTGGGTGTCAGTACCGCCTGGCGTTCCGCCACCGATGAGGTTGACCGCCGAACCAGCCCCTTCGATCGCCTTCCACTTCCCCACGGTCGAATCGAAGTAGATTTTCCCCTGACCGGCCGCTCCCGTGGGGAAACCCGAACTCACGCCAACCGCAACGATGTCGAAGGTGGAGATATGCCTCCGCGCGGTCATTCCGCCATTGGGAGCCTGGATAATGTTGTCGTTTGACCCGAGCGATACGAAGCCTGCGGCAGCACTCACAAAGGCATTGGTCATCAGCCCGAAGCTTGTCACGGGAGTCACGGTCCCGTTTGCTGAGCAGGCCCACAGAAGTACATCTGATCCGCCGAATGTTGCCGAAGTCAGGGCCGTTGGGAAGGTGGCATATCCGATCGGAACCAGATCGATGTATCCACCCTTCGACGCGGCATTGGTGATGCCAAGGCCCGCATGCAACCCACCGCCGATGGGAGACTGGATCGCCTGATAGGAATTGGAAGTCGTGACGAATCCGCCGTCGGCGCTCGCATACCCATTGAGAACGCTCAGGCCAGCCGTCGCGGTAATGCCCGTGACCGACAGGGATTGCGCCGCGTTGTTCCAGGTGAAATTGCCGCTTCCGCCGAATGCCCCGCTGGCATTATATTGGACGTTGGTATTCGCGCCACCAGCCGTGCCGAAAGCTCCGTACGGGCCGCCGTTGATCGAAACCAGCAAAGGTCCGGCGGTGCTCGCGTAGATCCTCACTTGGCTCGCTCCAGAGAGCGGAGGGGCAGACGCGAGTTGGGTGAAGAATAGCGAATCCGTCGCGACGAGCCACTTACCGGCGATGCCACCGCTAGGCGCCTGAATCGCATTCGCCGCAGTATTGGGCGTTACGAACCCGACCGCAGCATTGATAAAGGCATTGGTGTTCAGGCCGATCGTGGTGACCGGGGTAGAGGTGCCGTTCGATCCGCACGCCCACAGCAGCACGTCCGTAGATGCGAAGGCGGCCGACGTGAGCGGGGTTGGGAAGCTGGAGTACCCTACCAAGGCGAAGTCGATATAGCCGCCCTTGCTGGCTGAGTTCGTCACGCCGATTCCCGCAGCGAGCACGCCGCCGGATGGAGACTGAATCGACTGATAGGAGTTCGACGGGGTGGCGAATCCGCCGTCAGATCCGATGTAGCCGCTCACTACCGTGAGGCCCGCGGTCGCCGCGATTCCGGTGATGACGACGGCCTGGGCTCCATTGTTCCATGTGAAGTTCACCGAACCGGCAAATCCACCCGAGGAATTGTACTGGATCTGGGTATTACTCCCGCCCGCCGATCCGCCAAATGGAACATATGCGCCCGCATTCGTCGAAATCAAGGTCTGCCCGGAAGTATTCGCGTAAATCCTGACCTGGCCCGCACCGGAAATGGGAGGAGCGGTGGACTGCTGCAGAATGAACAGCGAATCTATCGCGATCAGCCATTTAGCGGCCACGCCGCCGGATGGGGCCTGAATGGCGTTAGACGCCACCGAGGAGGTGAGGAACCCTTCTGCCGCCTGGATATAGGAAGTATTGACGGTCAGACCGGCAGTTCCCGTGGCCCCGTTGATCGTCAGGACCTTTGGAGCATTCGACCAGGTGAAGTTAGGCGACCCCAGCAGCGTACCGAGCGCGTTGAATTGAACCTGAGTATCGCTGCCACCGATAGCCAGCGATAGCGGAGTCCAGACGCGGACCCCAGACGATACCGAGGTTGATTGCTCGATATGTCCAACCGATGATCGGTAACGGATCAGCGCCGCAGTTCCGGGGATGATATCTTCATCCGCCTGGACGCGCGTTGTGTCAGCGAGGGCAATGTGTGAGTCGAAATAGCCCTTACCGGTGGCAACTGCATCATCGTAAGCGAGCGTGGTACGCCCACCGGTTGTGATGACGCCGCCGTTTCCGGCGCCGTTGGTGACGTTAAGGAGTGGGCCGGGAGTCGTGGGCGCCGTTGCGTAGGTTCCGGCGTCTTGCAGGGTCATGATCGCGGTGGAAGTCCCCGCAAGGTTCTTGTACCAGCGGGTGAGTTTGTCCTCCCGTTGCGTCCAGGTTTCCGAGCTGGATGTGATGGTCGGAGAGATCGATGAAAGAACTACGCGGGACACCGATCCGGAGTTCGGGTCTTTCTTGAACTCGTAGACGTTCGACCCGATGCCCCACTGGTTTCCATAAACCCAATTTTTATCAGTGCTCACAAAAGCAGTGATTACTGGATCTTCGACAATCGCGGGGGAAAGCGTCGATGGGTTCCAGTTGATTACGTTGTCGGTGATGACATTGCCAGTTGCCCGGTAGTTCGCTCCGGTTGCCACGGGCCCCATCGCGATCGGCGGGTTAATCGGTGAGGCCAAATGGTTGATATTATTCCCGGTGATCTTGCAATTGCGCGCGCCGTACAGCCGGATAGCTCCGCCGCCGAGCTTACTAATGAAATTTCCAGAGATGACGTTGGAAGCTCCACCGAGATTCTGCCCGCTCGTGTTGTCGCAGTTGATGCCATAGACGTACTGTGGGCCAGCGCCGCCAGGCCCGAAGCTGGCTACCTGGTCCTCGGTATATTCCGGATCTCCCGGCTGCGAACAGACACATGAGTTGCCCGTAACGACGCCTTGGCCGAAGCCATCCAGGTCGATGTAGCCGCCATTGCAATTCAGGAGGCGGTTATTCGCGTACGTCATGTTCGTGCAGAGACCTGCGGTGTCAAGTGCGGTCCCTTGGTGGTTTGATAGCCATGCCGGGGTGGCTGTGGCCGTGTCGCTATTACCTGTGACGAATCCCGTGCGGTGGAAGAAGCAGTTCGTTACGCCGCCGCCATCGGTGCCCCCAAGCTCCACGCCCTCAAGCCCAACGTCCTCAAAGATGCAGTTGTCCACCGTGACGTTCTTGTGCATTTTCGTGAAAGCATAAAGGTGACCCCAAATCTGGCTACCGGGCGATCGCCGGAAAGAGCAATCATGGATTGAGAGATTCTTGACGCAAAAGCTGGTCCCGTCTCCCTGGTAATGGACGCCGCTCGTCCAAGCCTGATAGGTGTTAACGCCACCAGTTCCAAACGTGTGCGCGCGGTTGTTGATGAAATGGCAGGAGTCAATCTCAACTCCGTCGATATCGCCGGTGGAAGTGGCGTCCAGATAAATCGCATAGCCGCACGTGTGGCGGAACGTGACGTGAGTGAAACGGATATTACTTGACCCGCCGTGAATCCAAACGCTAGAGCTATTGGTCAGATTCGCCTGCGCCGGGTCGCTGATCGTGGACCAATCCAGCCCGACGGCCGTGGCCCTTCCGCCATCGATAAGGAGGTCTTCGAAAGCGATGCCCGTAGATCCAGCGATATCGAAGATGCCGACGCCGTTCGAAAGCGTGCCGGCCAATTTGATCTGGGAAGTATCGCCATCGCCGTAAAAGGTGATGTTGTTGGTTGTGGCATCCAGCGCCAGATCGGCTGCGAAGATCTTATAGTTCGAATGGCCTTCGAAGTAGATGCGCCCACCGCCGAGCCCCTTGGCGATTGCGATCGTGGCATTTATGGCGGCTGTATCGTTCGCCACCCCATCGCCGATCGCTCCATGGTCCTTCACGGCGATGAACGGCATGCTTCCGCCGCCACCACCTCCTCCGGTCGTTACCGTAGTGGACCCGCCGCCCCTGCCGACTCTGATTAACCGTTTGCCCATTTAGCTTCCGGGAATCTTGATTACTTCGGTGGCCAAGGTGTCGTTGTCGGCCAGAATTCCGCTCGTTCCGCCGCCGGGAAGGGTATCCCCGCTTCCGCCAGCGACGGAGTACTTCACATAGTTGATATCGCCGCTCACCTTGTTGAGCGTGAGCGTGACGTTGGGGCAATCTGCTGCTGCCATCAGGAAGAAGTCAAGCGAAGCGCCGACGTTAATCGTGTCGCTGCTGGAGTGAGCCGCTGCCGTCGTGCCATTCCACCCTCGGGTCACTGTGAAAATCGGATTGGCGGTATCGTCCGTGACAAAGAGCTTTTCCGTTCCGATCTGGATGACGGTGCCGGCGATAACGTCGGTCCCGCTCGTGGCGGTTAACGTGAGATCCGTGGCCAGGATGCTGGCGCTCAGGGTATCCGTGGTCCCCGTAACCAGCGAGGTATCGAACTGGTACGTTGAAAAGCGAAGCGACTGGGAGCCGCTGGCGGTCAGCAGTGTCGTACCGAGGCCGCCGAAAATGAAGATTTCGCGGAATGGGGTCAGGTTATCAGCGCCGATGGCCCCCGTAACGCTCTCTACCCGCACGCGGAAGAACCAAGTGTGATCCGCGATATTCGAGACATCTGGGCTCAACTGGACAGCCGCGCCGGAAGATCGGTTCGGGATGGTGAACGGTGCGCCTTCTACGCCGCTCAACTGCGGGCCCAAGATGACAAACAGATCGCCAGTTGCTGGCGTGACCGGAAAGGTTCCGGCCAAGTTGATCGTCGTCCCGCTCGTAACGCTGTCGATGGTCTGCGAGTTTCCGGCCGCTGCGCCTGTAATCATCAGCAGTTGATGGCCGGATTCCACGCCGACCATGCCGCTAGGGAAGTAGCAATTCGCGAAGTTGGCGTTCGTGATTGTAGAGGCGGTAAAGGTCGCCTTGGACCGCATCACCACCAGGTCGCCGACTTCCAGCAGCGTTGTCAGATCGGGAAGCTGTACACTGCTCGAATTGGGCCCGATCGTAATGACGAACTCGGCCGGCGTCCCGCTGCTGGCAGTGTGCGAGGCCACCGGCATATTGAGGATCGGCACTTCCACGGTCGGGTCGAACTTGGCGAGCAGGGAGAGGACACAGCCGGCCCACTGATTCGCCGCCACGTCGCCCGCCGTGAGACTCGCGATCGTGATCGTGGTCGGCGTGACCGCCTGAACCTGCTGCGCCCAGTCGCCGGCGTGAATTTCATCCTGCCAAACGACCGATAGGTGATCCGCTTCGATGTCAGGGCCGCCCGACGTGCTTTGGTCGAAAGTTGTGATGGTGGCTGTTGTCTGACCGACGGTCATGGCCTGGTTGTAGTGGAATGGACCGGTTGGGCCCATCGCCACGTACAGCTCGCCACCGACGTCACCGGATGACCATGTGGGCGTAACGAGAATCGAGCCATTGCCGCCCGACGGAACCGTGACGGTCACCAGATTGAAAAACGGAGCATTCTTGAGCGGCGAACCGCTCGCATCGAGAGCCGAAAGCCCGATCGTATAGTTTCCTGGCCCGAGGGAGCCGGAAGTACCGACAGTGCAAGCGATAACCGGAGGCCCAATAATCTCGTCAAGTGAATTGACCGGAGCCGTTCCCTTGATATCCAGCGAGACGGCGGAATTGCCTTGCGCATCGAGCGCGTATTCGGGCTGCACGCCGAAGCTGGCCGGCCCCCCAATCGCGTCTCCGGCAAGCGGCGAAACGTATCCCGGAGACCACGGATATGGCGCGTTCTCCGCCGCAAGCGCTGGCGAACCGCTCCACGTTGGCGGAGTCGTTTCCTGATAACCTTGCGGACTGAGTTCTTCTGAGGTGCTCCAAGCGTAAACGGCGGCATCCGTCTCCTGAACTTCGATTTCAGTACCGAGCAAAACGACGTCGCCCTGTTTTTCCGCACGCAGCCGCGCGCCGGTAATCTCGATCGCCTTGCCGCTCCATCCAAGGATCGAATGGGTCGCCGAAATGATGTCTAGTGGGGCGAACTGGTAACCTGCCATATTCAAAGGGAAGGTTCCGGTCCCCCAATGGCGCCGCCGTAGTAGTTCGATCTTGGCGATGCGCTGAGCGGTGGCATAGGAGATGGTGAACGGTAGTTGAATATCGAGCCAGCGCCGATCTCCACCGTCTGCCGTCAGCAGAGAGTCGCTACCGAAGCCGTGAACCGTATCTTCGGCGTAGTACGGAAAGTCCGTGCTCTGCCACTTATTCTCCGGGCTGATGAACGTTCCCTTGACGCCGTTGTAGACCTCCCGTCCCGTGGGAACTGGACGCCACACGAACGGACCAGACGCCAGCGCCTTCAGATCCACCGTGGGCGCGGATCCGCCCGTCCAGTATCCCGGCTGAATTGTGAACTGCCCGCCGAATGCCGTGAGCCTCCCTGCGCACGCGGTCAGCATGTTCTGCAGGATCTCGCCACGGCGCATGGACGTCTCAAACTGCCCGTTGAGGGCGTAGCGCGGCTCCGTCCCACCGATCGCCAACGTTACCGCCTGATCGCAGATATCAGCAGCCGCATTGAGTGGAGCGGTGGGAATGTCGGTACCATAATCGGCCTTGAATCCCCACGAGGCAGTCGGGCTGCTGCTGTTGCCTGCCGCCAGAAAGTCCGCAATGCACAGCGCCGCGTTTTCGGTGTATCCATGCCCGCTCGTTCGTGTATCGAGAATGTCATTCTTGCCACGGACGTGGAAGCTAATCTGAGGGATACCGCCCACGTAGAAGGGGTTATTGTTCGAATCGTTGACGTACGTGAGGCGAAGGAACACCGCCGTTTTCCCCTGGAGCGAGCAGGAAGTCGTCCACGGGTTGAGAGTGCCGCCGAGGAGCGTCGTCGGTCCCGGCCCACCCGATCCAGCCGGACCAGGAGCCTCAGGGCGGACGTTCGGGCCACTTCCGAGGTATGGCGTGCCGGTGGTCATCCCCTTGAACGTCTGCCCAAGCGCCTGCGCGCCCAGCAGTGCTTCCATGTAGACCGTGCGGCCGTAATCTGCCCACTTCGTCTTTGCCTGCCCCTGCGAGGTGATGGCCGTGTGGTAGGACCCGCCGTTGAGGAATGTAAACTTCAGCGGGAGAGTTCCCGTGCCCACGGGCCCGCCGACGTGAGTGGACGGCGCGTTGGTGATCTGCGTGACCGAGAAGGTTCCGTTAAGTGTGGCGTCCGTGGTGACATTCTGGATGATGATCTGGTCTCCAGCAGAGAGGTACGGGATATCGGAGTTCACCGTGACCGTCACGACTCCCTGAGAATTCCGAACGATGCTCGCCAGATTCACGGTCTGCTGAACCGGGGTAAATGACGTGCCCGCGCACTGTGCGCCCGACGGAGCAGCCGCTGAGTCGATCTGAATCCGCTGTTGGTTGAACAGCAACTCGTCCACGGACAAGCAGGGATGCGCGGCGACTACGATGACCATGTCGAGCACTTTGGAATTCCCGCCCCACATGTTCATGAACACGATCGTTCCGCCGACCCGATTGCGGCCGTAAAGTACGCGCCACGGAGCTACCGGGTTGCGCGCGACCGTGGCGAATCCCTTAACGGGCGGATCGCCAGCGATCAGCGTACCCGCGCCGCTGACGATCATCCCTACGCCGCTGGTGACGAGCGCGAAGATTGCGCCGCTGGCCGCACCGAGGGTGGCGTATTCAACGACCACCGCCCCTGCGATCAGGGCTGCGCCCGCGATTATCTTTGCAATGCCGGAGAAAAGAGACACGGATTAAATGTTGTTGGTCGTGGTAGCCGATTGGCCCCAATAGATCGTAAGCTCTTGAATCCCATCGACGAACTGAAGGCCCAAATCCCCCGGCCACGTCATTTGCTGGTCCTGGTTCGTCAATCTGCGCTCACTGGAGACGTTCAGATCGAGCAGTCGATTTTCAAGCGCGATCGTGATCGTCGCATCCGTGCCCGTTACGTCGATTGAGCACTGGTCCATGCGGCCAGCCCAAGACGTGATCGGCGTCGCGATGAGCGTACCGCCAGACCCGAGGCCGAGATAGATCGCCGCCGGGAGCCCGAGAACGAAATCCGCCATCGCCAGAGGCAGCAGCGTTGCATCCAATCCACTGAGCGAAACCGAAGCCCCGCGAGGTTCGACAGTCGCGCCGTCGGCAATCGGTGAAAGCTGGAGCAGCGGCCCGAGGCCTGTCCACGTGTGCCCGTTCCACGTAACCGATCCGATGCCCGACCAGATGTACTGCGGCCCCGTGGAGAACGTGAGCAGCACGAAGATCGCGGGCTGAAGGCTTCCGGCGGTCAGTGCGCTGATAAGGGCTGAATCGGTGGTCCGTGGCATTGGCTATACTGATTTGAGGAGCGGGTCGCAGCTATTCCGGAGTAGAACTGCGGTCGTAAGTGGCGGACTGGCCAATGACACTGCCCCGCTCCTGCTATA
>Ga0207654_10001796_pt1 | contig 11147 bp, 8 predicted proteins | sample KBSC64metaG_FD_184355 | JGI IMG/M metagenome (GOLD analysis project Ga0207654, IMG submission 184355) | Corn rhizosphere microbial communities from Kellogg Biological Station, Michigan, USA - KBS C6-4 metaG (SPAdes) (version 2) | ecosystem: Host-associated > Plants > Roots > Rhizosphere > Soil...
CGATGGCGTTGTTGTCGCGCGCTTCGCGATGGCCCCAGCCATCCAGGATCAGCAGCAACACGGGCTTGGGTCGGGACATGGCGCACTCTGAAAAATCGGGTGGATAATGTTAGCCGATTAAACCCTGCGGCGACCCTTCGCATCCAACGCACCACACGACCCGCTCCGGAGCAGTCCCATGAATCGACTCGCATTCATCATCTTGTCCGCCACTCTCGTTGCCGGCACGGCTTTCGCCGCGGGCAACGCTGACCTCGACATCGACAAGGTCAACGGCAGCATCCATGTTCCGGACAACGCCACCGTCGGCAAGTTGTCCACGGTCAACGGCAGCATCCACGTCGGCGACGGCGCGCATGCGACGGGCGCGACCACGGTCAACGGCAGCATCCACATCGGTGCGAACGACACGTTGGAATCGCTGGACACGGTCAACGGCGGCATTCATGTCGGTGCCGGCGCGAAGATCGCCAAAACGATCGAAGCGGTCAACGGCTCGATCTCGCTCGCGACGGGCGCGGACGTGAGCGGCAAGGTTTCCAACGTCAACGGCGGCATCGCGCTGACCGCGGCGCATGTCGGCGGCGGCATCGAAACGACCTCGGGCGACATCGACGTCGGCGCGAATTCGCACGTTGATGGCGGGATCCTGGTGAACCAGGACAACAGCTGGTTCCACTTCGGCGTCAGTCGCGATCCGCGCATCGTCATCGGCCCGCACGCCGTTGTGCAGGGCGATCTGGTGTTCAAGCGCACCGTGCAGCTTTACGTGAGCGACAGTGCGACGGTTGGAAAAATCGACGGCGCGAAGCCGATCAAGTTCACGGGCGACAAGCCGCCGCAGTAATCCTACAATCGGGACTTCGCGTTCGATTCGGAGTCCCCAATGCGCAAGCTGCCCTCTCTTTTCTTCGTCTGCCTGCTCGCCGCCTGCGGGCAGGCGCCGCAGCCCGACGCCGCGAAAACCGTTGCGGCGCCCGCGCCAAAACCCGAACCGCTCAAACCCACCACGGATGGGCATTTCTCGCCGGCAATCACGGCGGCGGATTTCGCTGGTTACGACAAGCGTCTGTCTTCGGACGAATTCGAAGGCCGTAAGCCGGGCACGATCGGGGAGCGCATGACCACGACGTATCTGATCGACCAGTTCAAGGGCATGGGCCTCAAGCCCGGCAATGGCGACAGCTACCTGCAATCCGTCCCCGCCGTGGAAACGACCCTGCTGGACGGCGACAAGGTCGCGCTCGACGTGACGGAAAACGGCAAAGTGGAAAAGTATAATTATCGCAGCGACCTCATCGCCGCCACGCTGCAGAACACGCCGGACGTCGCGGTCAAGGATGCCGACATGGTGTTCGCCGGCTACGGCATCGTCGCGCCGGAATACCACTGGAACGATTACGCCGGCCTCGACGTCAAGGGCAAGATCGTCGTCGTGCTGGTCAACGACCCCGGCCACGCGGACCCGGCGCTGTTCAAGGGCCGCAACATGACCTACTACGGCCGCTGGACGTACAAATATGAAGAGGCCGCGCGCCAGGGCGCGGCCGGCTGCCTGATCGTGCACGAAACCGGCGGCGCAGGTTATCCGTGGGAAGTGGTTGTCAACAGTTGGAGCGGACCGCAATTCAGCCTGGTGGCGGACGCGAAGTCGCCGCCGCGCCTCGCCGTTGCCGGCTGGTTGACCGGCGACGCCGCGCAGCGTCTGTTCGCTGGCGCGGGCACGGATTTGGCCGCGCTGGAAAAGGCCGCCGCGACACCCGGTTTCGCCCCCGTGCCGCTCAAGGCAACGGCGTCGATCTCTTTCCACAACCAGATCCGCAGCATGCAGACCGACAACGTGCTCGCGCTGATGCCCGGCACCACGCGCAAGGACGAGGCGATCGTGTACTCGGCGCACTGGGATCATTTCGGCCGCGATCCGTCGCTCAAGGGCGACCAAATCTACAACGGTGCGGTCGACAACGGCACCGGCCTGTCTGCCCTGCTCGAAATCGCCGATGCGTTCGCGCACCAGAATCCGCCGCCGCAGCGCTCGATCCTGTTCCTCGCGCCAACGATGGAGGAAGCGGGCCTGCTCGGCTCGCAGTACTACACCCTGCACCCCACCTTTCCGATGACGAAAACCGTCGCCGACATCAACATGGACGAACTCATTCCCATGGGCCGCACGCACAACATGGCCATCATCGGTTTCGGCCAGTCGCAGATGGATCAATACCTCGCCGATGCGCTCAAACCGGGGAACCGCACGATCAGCGCCGACGAGGAACCGGAAAAAGGTTTCTTCTACCGCTCCGACCAGCTCAACTTCGCGCGCCTGGGTGTGCCGGTGCTGTACGCGCGCGGCGGTTTCGACAAGCTCGACGGCGGCGAAGCGGCCGGGCGCGCGGCCTACGACGACTTCACCGCGCACCGCTATCACAAGCCCGCGGACAACTACGATCCGAATTGGGATTTGTCCGGCGTGATCGAAGACGTGCAGGCGCTGTACGCCGTCGGCAAGCGCCTCGCGGATGAATCCGCTTTCCCGCAATGGCTGCCCGGCAGCCAGTTCGGCGCCGTGCGCGAAGCGTCGCTGAAAGCGGCGGAGACGCACTGAAGCGGAAGCAACGATGGACTTTTCCTTCCTCATTGCTTTGTTGTTTGCCGCCGCCGCCGTCGCCGCGCTGATCGCGCTGGCGCAGGCCTTCGCCGTGCGTCGACACTGGCGCGCGCGGCGGCGTTTCGCCTGCGCGCATCGCGGGGCGTGGCTGCTCGTGTTCGTATTGCTGGCGATACTGTTCGCCGGATCGGGTTTGGCCTTGCGCGGCTACGGCCTGCTCACGGCCGAAGCACCGGTGGCGACCGTGCAGGCACGCCAGCTCGGCCCGCAATGGTTCGGCGTGCGTATGGAATTTCCCGACGGTTCGCACCGCAGCGTGGATCTGCGCGGCGACGAATGGCAGCTGGATGCGCACGTGATCAAGTGGGCCCCGCGCGCCGTCGCGCTCGGTGCGCAGCCGCTGTTTCGCGTGGATCGCCTGTCCGGCCGCTACCGCGACGCAACTCAGGCTGGCGCGACATTGCCGACCATCGTCGCGCTGGACGCAGATTCCGTCGTCGATCTATGGCGACTCAAACAAAACTTCCCGCGCTGGCTGCCGTGGATCGACGCCGACTACGGCAGCGCCGCCTTCCTGCCGCTGGTCGATGGCGGCACGTACAAAGTCACGATCAGCCCGCTCGGCGGACTCGTCGCGCGACCGGCGGATGCGGCGACGGCGGGCAAACTCAAGGCTGCCGGATGGTAGCCTTCGTCCGTTCCAAAGTCTTTTCGTACCGCCACGCATCCGCGCCGTCCTCGTAGAAACCGGGGTAGGCGCCGAAGCGGCGGTAACCGAGTTTTTCGTACAGCGCGATCGCACCGGCGTTTTTCTGCGCCACTTCCAGGCGCAGGCGCATGCAACCGCGCGCACGCGCGCCGCGCTCGACGGCGCGCAACAGGGCCTTGGCGATGCCGCGCCCGCGTGCCGCGTCGTCCACGGCGATGGAATACAGACGCGCGACGCTGCTGCCCTTGCGGAACAACGCGACCGTCTTGCCGAGCAGGCCAGTACGATCCACCGCCGCCAGCACCAGCGCACCGGGGTTCGTCAGATGATGCCGGTACTGGCGTGGCGAGAGATGATCGGTCGTGAACGCGCGTCGCTCCAGCGCGACCAGTGCGGGCAGGTCGGTGAGGGTGGCGCGACGAATGCGGAACGTGGCGTGCATGGCTGCGCAGCCTAGGCCAGCACTTCGAATGACGCAATGCTGAACGTGCGACGCAGTGCGCTTGCGCGGCCTTGCGGCTGTGGCACACTAGCCGCCCCGAGCCTTGCGCCGATGCCCATGTCCGAGCCGCCGAGTACGTCCACAAGTATATTTTTTCGCGGTGACCGCGTATGAGCAGATTGGTCATCGTGGTGGAAAAGGCGTCGGACTGGGGATCGTACTTCCCTTCCGAAAATGTTGTCGCCGCACAGGATTACCTCAAGGAAGCGATCGTTTCCAACGACGAACGCGTGCAGGTGATCAACCTTTGCCGCAGCTACAAATACCTCGGCGTCGGCTACTACGTTTCGCTGCTGGCCGAGGCGCGCGGACACAAGGTCATCCCATCGGTGCGCACGATCAACGATTTGCGCAAGCGCGCCCTGTACGGCCTCGACATCGAGGACCTCAACCAGAAACTGACGAACTTCCTGCCCGCCGGCGGGCGCGACACCACCGACCTCGGCGTGCTCGTGTACTTCGGCGAAACCAGCTATGCGGCGCTGGCGGATCTGGCGAGGCAGGTATTCGAGACGTTTCCGTGCCCGATCCTGCGCCTGGAATTCGATCGCGACAAGGTCTGGCAGATCAGTGCGATCAAGCCTGCCAGCCTGCACACCCTGGCCGATCCGCAGGAAGATTCTTTCGCCGAGGCGCTGGACAAGTTTTCGAAAAAACTCTGGCGCAAGCCGCGTGCGCGCCGTCAGTACCGCTACGACATCGCCATGCTCGCCGATCCGAACGAGCAGATGCCGCCTTCGAACAAGCGCGCGCTCAAGTCTTTCATCGAGGCTGGCAAGGAAATCGCCATCGAAGTGGAAGCGATCGGCAAAAACGATTATTCCAGCCTCGCCGAATACGACGGTCTGTTCATTCGCGAAACCACGGCGCTCGACAACCACACCTACCGTTTCGCCAACAAGGCCGAGAAGGAAGGCATGGTGGTGATCGACGCTCCGGGTTCGATCCTCAAGTGCACGAACAAGATCTACCTGCACGACCTGTTGCGCTCGCGCAAACTGCCGACGCCGAAAACCGAGATCCTGTATCGCGACGACGACAAGCGGCTGCAGGAATTGCCGGACCTGCTCGGCTTTCCGATCGTGCTGAAGATTCCCGATGGTTCTTTTTCGCGCGGCATCGTCAAGGTGGAAACGCCCGAAGAGCTCAAGGCCGCGGTGGAGAGTCTGTTCCAGCACACCGCGCTGGTGCTGGCGCAGGAATTTTTGTTCACCGAATACGATTGGCGCATTGGCGTGCTCGATGGCGAAGCGCTGTACGCCTGCCAGTACTTCATGTCACGCGGGCACTGGCAAATTTACAACCACGGCGCGAATGCGACGCAGAAATCCGGCGGCTTCAAGACCCTGCCCGTGCGCAGCGCGCCGGCCGAGATCGTCAAGCTTGCGCTCAAGGCGACCGCGCCTATCGGCGACGGCTTGTACGGCGTGGACCTGAAACAGATCGGCAACCGCTGCGTGGTGATCGAAGTCAACGATAACCCGTCCATCGACGCCGGCGTGGAAGACGCCTATCTCGGCGAGGATTTGTACCGGCGCATCATGGAGGAATTTTTGCGGCGCATGGAGAAAAAGCGCCTCGGCATCAAGGACTGATCGCAGCGCAACCGCCGCGCCTGGCGTGCAGGCCGACGGCGCGCGCGCCTGACGAGGAACGCACGCACCGCCGCCGGCATCCGCAGCCGGTTCAAAAGCAACAGGTCGATGCACGGCGCAGCGATCAACCAGAACGGCAACCAGCCGAGCAACGGATCGCGACCGCGCAGCGGCGGGAATAGCAGACACGCCACGGCACCAGCAGCCAGCCAAATCCAGAGAAGGTTTTCGATGTCGTGCGTGCGCGTGGCCGGATTCGACGCAGTCGTCATGGCTGTTCTCCATCGTTGCGATGGACGCATCCTCACCCTTGCCGATCTCACCGATTGAGATGCCCGGCTCGTCTATACTCGCGGCACACCATCGGACGCGCTCGTGGAGACTACGCACTTCCTGCAATACGCCGTGATGTTCCTTGCCGCCGCGGTGATCGCTGTATCCGCATCGCGGCGCGCGGGATTGGGCGCCGTGCTCGGCTATCTGGCGGCCGGCGCGGTGATCGGCCCGCATGTGCTCGGACTGTCGCCCGACATGCACCAGGCCACGTCGTTTTCGGAACTCGGGGTGATCTTCCTGTTGTTCATCATCGGCCTGGAATTGTCGCCGCAACGGCTGTGGGTGATGCGGCGTGCGGTGTTCGGCGCGGGCGCCGTGCAGGTCATCGCGTCGGCACTGTTGCTCGGCGGCGCGGCCTGGCTGGCTGGCGTGCAGCGCAATGGCGCGCTGATCGTCGGCCTCGGGCTGGCGCTGTCTTCCACCGCCATCGGTTTGCAGATTTTGGCTGAGCGCAAGGAACTGGCCAGCCGGCATGGCCGCCTCGCCTTCGCGATTTTGTTGTTCCAGGACCTGGCGGCGATTCCGATTCTTGCCGTGATCCCGCTGCTCGGCACGCATGTGGCGACGGTCTCGCCGGCGACCGAAGGCCTGACCGTAGCGAAAATGATTGTCGTGATCGCCGCCATCGTGGTCGGCGGGCGCTGGTTGTTGCGCCCGATTTTCCGCACCGTCGCCAGCCTGCGCATTCCCGAGGTTTTCACAGCGACCGCATTGCTGGTCGTGCTCGGCGTCGCCTGGCTCATGCAACTGGCCGGCATGCAAATGTCCCTGGGCGCCTTCCTCGCCGGCGTGCTGCTCGCCGATTCCGAATACCGCCATGAGATCGAAGCGCAGATCGAGCCGTTCAAGGGACTGTTGCTCGGCCTGTTTTTCCTGAGCGTCGGCGTGTCGCTGGATCTGGGCCTGATCCGGCGCGAACCGCTGCAGATCGCCGCGATCGTGGGCATCCTGCTATCGCTCAAGTCCGTGGTACTGCTCGCGACGGGAAAGTTGTCGGGCAAGCTCGATCTCGCCGACGTTTTGCGTCTGGCCACGATCCTGGCCGGTGGCGGCGAGTTTGCCTTCGTCGTGTTCGACCTGGCCGCGCAGCACGGCTTGCTCGCGACGACGCAGCACGACGCACTCGTCGTCGCGGTGACGCTGTCGATGGCCTTGACGCCGTTGTCGCTGATCGCGGTTTCGCGCTGGCTGGCCACGCGCAAGGCGCCGGCGCCACCGGCGTTCGACGCCATCATCGACGAGCATCCGCGCGTGATCGTCGCCGGGTATGGCCGCATGGGGCAGATCGTGTCGCGCATCCTGCGTGCGCAACGCATCGCGTTCACCGCGCTGGAAACCTCGGCCGAACAGGTGGATTTTTCGCGCCGCTTCGGCAGCCACATCTATTTCGGCGACCCGGCCCGTCCGGAACTGCTGCGCGCCGCCGGCGCCGACAAGGCCGAGATCTTCGTGCTTGCCACGGACGATCCCGAAGCGAACCTGCGCACTGCGCGCATGGTCAAGCGCGCCTTCCCGCACCTGAAAATCGTCGCGCGTGCGCGCAACCGCCAACACGCATTCCGCCTGATGGACCTGAGTCTCGCCGACGACGACGTCGTGCGCGAAACGCTGTATTCGAGCCTAGAGATGACGCGCCGCGTACTGGTCGAATTGGGATTCGACCCTGTTCTGGCCGGCGAGCGCGTGGAGAAATTTCGCGTGCACGATGCGCACCTGTTGCAAACCCAGTACCTGGTTTACGACGACGAAGCCGCGTTGGTGCAATCGAGCAAGGACGCGCTCAGCGACCTGGAACGCCTGTTCGAAGCTGATCGCTCGGACGATGCAACGGTCGGGCAATAAGTCCGGCCGCAAGTCAGATTACCCGACGCTGGCCGCGTTCGTCGCCGAGTTCGGCAGCGACATCGATGAAACCGAGCAAATGTGCCACCTCGCGTGGCGTGCGCTCGAGCAAATCGCGACGTGAGCGATCCGCACCCGCAGTGAGCAGCGCGCGCGCGGGCAACAACAATCCATGCATTGCGCAGGCGTGCAGCGGGCCGACGCCGCGTTCGTCCTGCACGTCGATCCGGGCGCCGCGTTCGCACAGCATTCCGAGCAGGCCGAGCAACGCCTTTTGGTCGGCGCCGCTGCGCGGTTGCGCACGTGCGCCGAGCAGGATCAGCAGCGCGGTTTGTCCATCGGCGTTGCGCGCATCGATCGACGCGCCGGCATCCAGCAGCAGTTCGAACACGCGGCGTGCCGCTTGTGCGTCGCCACCAGCAAAGGAGAATTGCGCAACCGCATGCAGGGCGCGCATGCCGTGATCGTCGGCGGTATCGGCCTGCGCACCGTGTGCCAGCAGGATACCGACTATTTCCGCATCGCCACGCCCGGCCGCCGCCATGAGTACGGTGCCTGCGCCCGCCAGGCGCTGATCGATCTGCACACCGCGCGCGATCAACAAATCCACGATTGCCCATTGGCGGGCAGCAACCGCCGCACTCAACGCCGTCGAGCCGTCTGTGGCGGCATGCGCCGGGTTTGCGCCGCGATCGAGCAATGCAGCGGCCACGTCCGCATGCCCGATGCCGGCCGCATGCAGCAGCGCGGTCGCGCCATAGCCGTCGACCGCATCGACCGGCAATCCGAGTTCGAGAAGTTTGCCGACGGCTGCGGCATCGCCAGCGGATGCCGCGAGTATCGTGTCGGTAGCGCGCAACAGCCTGTGCGGCAGTTTCCAACCCGGCCAATTCAGCCAGCGCTGCAGGTTCACCTGTCCGCGCGCCAGAGCCAGCCCCAACGGTGTCTCGTTGTTGCCCGCGCGCACTTCCGGATCCGCACCGGCGCGCAGCAGTGACTTGATCAGATTCGCGCGCGCCGGCTCCGGCGCCGATAGTGCGTCAAACAATGGCGTGCGACCATGCCTGTCGCGCATCCGCACGTCGGCGCCACGCGCCAATAATGCGTCGCACAACCGCAGCCAGCCGATCGACAACGCCAATGCCAATGGCGTACGTCCCTCGTCATTGGCGCGGAACGCTTCGGCTCCGCTTTCCAGCATGCGCAGTGCAAACGTTTCCAGATCCGGTTGCGGATTTCCGGACGCCGTCGCGGCAACGCAGATTTGCGCTATCGAGTCGCCGCCCGAGGCTTGCGCGCCGGCATCCACGAGGTCGCTTGCCGCCGCCAATGCCGCGGGCAACTGCGATAGCGCACGCTGCAGCAAAGACCCGTCGTCAAGATTGGCGTTTGCATCGAGTCCGTGATTGAGCAGCCAGCGCCGTGGCGGGTCCTCGGAATGATCGACCAGTTCACCGTAAAGTCGGGCCACGATGTGTTGCGGCCAGTTGCGGATATCGTCTGCGAAGGTCTCCACGATCTGCCAATGCCCGAAGCGCAGTGCGTCGAGCAGGTGCCCGGGCGCATCCCCGCGTACCTGCGCGGTCTGGTCTGCCTGCACGTGCGCCGGTCGTGGATACTCGGGATCGATCAAGGCGACGATGTTCCAACGTCCGGCGGTGGCGGCGAAGTCGACTGCGCGCCGTCCGTCCTTGGCAACGAGTTGGCGTGAAATGCCGAAGCTGAGCAGGCGCTGCACGGTTTCCTCGCCCGCGCGCAGCGACTGCGCGGCTACGATCAGCGCGCTGCGTCCGACGTGATCGACCGCGTCCGGCGGTGGCCGCGACGCGATCAGCGCGTCGAGTGCCGCGTGCGCGTCGGCACGCGCCGCTTCCATGAGCGCAGTCGTACCGTGCGCGTCGGCCGCATCCACACGCGCGCCGGCATCGAGCAGGATGCGCACGATGGTCTCGTGACCGCGCAGCGCAGCGGCCATCAAGGCCGTGCGCTGCAAGGCGTCGCGCGCATCCACGCGCGTCTTGCGCTTGAGCAACAATTGCACGCCGTCCGCATCGTCGTCGTCGATCGACGACGCCGCAATCAATGCCGGCTGCGCGTGGCCGATTTCCGGTTTTGCGCCACGCTCGAGCAGAAAACAGGCCAAATCCCAGTTTGCCGCCGCACAGGCCTGTACGAGTGGCGTTTCGCCGGCGCGATTGATCGCGTCGAGCTGCGCGCCTGCATCGCATAGCAATGCGGCAACGACCGGTTTCGCCGAAAGCGCGGCAAAATGCAGCGGCGTATTGCCGTCGGTGTCGACGCAATTCACGGCGGCGCCGTTGGTCAGCAAGGTCATCACCGCCTCGGCGCGCCCTTCGCGGCTGTCGCGCGTCGCCGCGATCAACAACGGCAATCCGGCATGCGCATGCCGCAAGTCCGCGCCCTTGGCGATGAAGCCACGCAGCAGTCGCGTATCGGGATTCAACACGGCCAATACCAATGCGCTGCGCTGGTCGCGGTCTTCGGCAGATGGGACGCCATTCGGATCCGCGCCATGCTCCAACGCCGCGAGCGCGAGCTGTGTCTGTCCTGCGCGCACGCAACGCAACAGCATGGCATTCAGATCGCCGGAATCGAGGTCGGTTGCATGGCTATCTGGCAGTGGCGATGCGATCTGCTGCTTCGGCACAGCCGGCGTATCTGCTGGTGGCATGAGTTCGGCACGCAGGCGGCGGCGATCGATCAGCACGGCCACGGCGCCGCGTTGCACAGCGATCCAGGTCAATGGCAATGCCAGCGCAGCGTAGGCGGCCAACATGGCTGGGCGCATGTCCGGCGCGATCGGCGCACTCAAGTTTGACAGCGCCAGAGCACCTTGCGTCAGCCCGAACAGCGCAAGCGATGCGAGCAATCCGTGACCGAAAAAAATTTCATTGTCCGCGGTCAGCCGCCAGGCGATCGACAAATAATTTTGTGGCTTTCGTACTCCGCTCGCGATCGCGTGCATGCGCCGTGCATTCATCCCGGCCAAGGCAAAGGCTGGCCACGCACGCCAAAGTACCAACAAGGCGAGTACGGCGGCAGCAGAAAGACCCAGCACAACGCCGAGCGACGCATCGCGGTGCAGCCAATGTAGCGGGTAGCCCACGAGCACGATGCCGAAAGTGGTGTAGGCAGCCAGCATCGCCAAGTAAATCGTCGCGTCGCTGATTTCATCGCGCCAGCCGTCGGCTCGGCGCAAACCGGCCATCCGACTCACGAACAACAGGCAGGCGCTGTCGGCAATCAACAGTAAAAGCAGCGATGCGAAGCCTGTCGCGAATGCGCCGGACAGGAATCCAGCAGCAGCGATGATCAGGCAAACGAGAACCGATCCCGCATTGTGTGCAAAAGGCAATCGTCTTTTCGACATCTTGCGGAAGATTCACGATCTGGCAGGCACAAGTATATCGGCCCGCGCAAACAAAAACCCCCAGGGGTGAGCCCTGGGGGTTGGGAAGAAGCGCTCAGCGATGACCTACTCTCACATGGCTTAAGCCACACTACCATCGGCGCGGGCGCGTTTCACTTCCGAGTTCG
>Ga0207654_10001797_pt1 | contig 11145 bp, 11 predicted proteins | sample KBSC64metaG_FD_184355 | JGI IMG/M metagenome (GOLD analysis project Ga0207654, IMG submission 184355) | Corn rhizosphere microbial communities from Kellogg Biological Station, Michigan, USA - KBS C6-4 metaG (SPAdes) (version 2) | ecosystem: Host-associated > Plants > Roots > Rhizosphere > Soil...
ATCCGCATCCAGATGCAGGGTGCCGGGCCAGGCGCACACGAAATCGCCGGCCGCATTCGGCGCATGCGTGGCCAGGAACGGACAGGCGCGATAGTCCAGATCGTGCAGGACCCATGCGCGCCAGTCCTTCAGCGCTGCCGGCAGAGTCGCGTCCGTTGCAACTTGCGCTTGTATACTTGTGGACAATGCGAGCAGGCAGCCGATCAGCACGGTTCCGATACGCATGCAACACTCCCGAAAAAATTGGATGTGGCGGATGAAACGCCGGCGCCGCCGCCGCGGGGTCAGTTCGCGCCCGCGTGCGCGAGCAGGCGCCAGCCCTGTTCGGCGCAGGCAAGCACGAATCCGGCGAGGAAAAACAGGTAACTCAGACGCAGATAGCGATACTTGTAATGCGCCAGATACACGCCCAGCGAATAGATGTCGGCGGCCCAGGTCGCGTAGGGCGAGCCGTCGCGGGCCAGCGCATGCGCCATTTCCTGCAGGTAGCGTTCGCGCGCGAGCATGCCGAAATGGCCGAAGAAAAGCAGGTTGAACCCGGCCGGCAGCGAACCGTCGGGATTCAATTTCGGCGGCCGGTATTTCGGCAGCACGGCCAGGACGGCGAGCAGCAGCGCGAGCAGGGTGAACACGCCAAGGATCAGCGCGGCCACGCGCAAATCCGGATCGTTCAGCCGACCCAGGGTCAGGGTCAGCACGATCGAGGACATGGTGATGATGATGTTGGCCTTGGTGTCGGCCATGCTCGACAGCGCCACGTGGTGCTGCTGCGCCGTGCGCAGCAGATTGTCGGTGGTGCCGCGCTCGGGAATGTCGGCGAACAGCGCGCCAGAGCGTTGTGACGACGGCTGTTCCATCTACATCCCCACGTGACAGAATGACGGCATGATAGAAAGCGCGCGCCAGCTTGGCAATCGTTTCGCGCTGACCGTGGCGTTGCTTGCGCTTGGCGGCTGTGCGGATACGTTTTTCGCGGCCGTGGACAGGCTCGAATATTCGCGGAATGTGACCGAACGCGACCACATCGTGTTCGACGCCAAGCACGACCTCGCTCTCGATGCCTATTCACCGACCGACGCGCATGACGCACCGATCGTGGTGTTTTTCTACGGCGGCAGCTGGAGCGAAGGCAAGCGCCACTGGTACCGCTACGTCGGCGACGCACTCGCCGACAAGGGCGTGGTCGTCCTGATTCCGGATTACCGCAAATATCCGGACGTGCGCTTTCCCTCCTTCATGCACGATGCGGCGCGCGCGGTCGCGTGGGCGCGCGATCATGCGGGCGAATTCGGCGGCGATCCGCGGCACATTTTCCTGATGGGGCATTCCGCCGGCGGCCAGATCGCCGCCCTGCTCGCCTGCGACAAGCGCTATCTCGCGGACGTCGGCATGAAGCCGCGCGATCTGGCCGGCATGATCGGCGTGGCCGGCGCCTACGCGTTCCTGCCCTTCGTCGAGGACGAGCCGGAAATCTTCGGCGACGACGCAAAGGGCCGCTACGATTCGCAGCCGATCAACTTCGTCGACGGCGACGAGCCGCCGATGCTGCTGTTGCAGGGAACCGACGACGATGAAGTGCCGCCGAACAACGCCGAGGCGATGGCCGAACGCGCGCAGGCGATGGACGGCACGGCGACATTGAAGCTGTATCCGGATGTCGGCCACAACGAGATCATGCTCGCGTTGGCGCGTGGGCATCATGCCAGCGTGCCGACGCTCGCGGACACGTTGGCCTTCATCGCACGCATCGATGCCGCCGGCAAGACGGCATCGATGCATTGATCGTCGCGTCAGGCCGCAACGGCCAGATCGACGTTTGCAGTCGTGGCTTGCTCCAGCGTCACCGCTGCCGCATGCACGACGGCCGCGATGCGCACCGCGCTCTGCACCGCCTGCGCGGACACACCGTGCTTGCGCAGCGTCTTCTCGTGCGAATCCATGCACATGCCGCAGCCGTTGATCGCCGAGACTGCGAGCGAACACAACTCGAAGTCGAGTTTGTCGCAGCCGGGATTGGCCATCGCGTTCATGCGCAAGCCGGCGCGCAGCGTGGCATATTCCTTGTCTTCGACCAGATGCGTGAAGCGGTAGTAGACGTTGTTCATCGCCATGATCGCCGCCGCCGTGCGCGCGCCTTCGAGTTCCTGCACGCTCGCGTGCTGCGCCGCCTCGGCGGTCACGGCTGCGACCAGCGGCTCATGGCGCGACGCGATCGCGCTGGCCAGCGCGACGAGTCCGATCTGCTTCTGTGTGAGTCCCGGCGCGCCGGTTTCCGACAGCACCGAATCGAGGTTCAGGCGCAGGTCCTTGGCATGGTCGGGAATGCGGGATTTGATTTGAGTAATCGACATTGTATATATCTCCACATTGTGCAGCGGCGCGCAGTACGCGCGCCGCCATTACAGGTTTACGCCGCCTTGAGCGTCTGCTCGCCGGCCTGCCAGTTGCACGGGCACAGCTCGTCGGTCTGCAACGCATCGAGCACGCGCAACACCTCGGCCGGATTGCGCCCGACGCTGCCGTCGGTGACGTAGGCGAAGCGGATGATGCCTTCCGGGTCGACGAGGAAGGTCGCGCGCTTGGCCACGCCCTCTTCCGCATCGAGGATGCCGAGCGCGGTGGTCAGGCGCTTGGCCGTGTCGGCCAGCATCGGAAACGGCAGATTGCGCAAATCCTTGTGATCTTTTCTCCAGGCCATATGCACGAACTCGGTGTCCGTGCTCGCGGCCAGCACCTGGCAGTCGCGGTCGCGGAACTGCGAGTTCAGGTCTCCAAAGCCCTTGATTTCGGTCGGACAGACGAAAGTGAAGTCCTTCGGATAGAAGAACACCAACGTCCACTTGCCCTTGTAGGTGTTGTTGTCGATGTTGACGAAGGCCTTGTCCAGATTGTCGATGGACACGGTGGCCTTGAGGTTGAATTCGGGGAACTTGTCGCCTACGGTCAGCATGATGATCTCCTGGGTGGTGTGCGGGTTACGGCCCACTGGGCGCCCGACAAAGATAGGGGCGCACTGGTCATCATTCAAATTGATTGATGGTATGATTTCGATAGTTTCTATCTATGCGAAGGAAAACCCATGAACCTGCGCGACCTGCGCTATCTCGTCGCCCTGTCCGAGCACCGCCATTTCGGCCGCGCCGCAGCGGCGAGCTTCGTCAGCCAACCGACACTGTCCACGCAGATCAAGAAGCTCGAGGACGAACTCGGCGTGGCGCTGGTCGAACGCACGCCGCGCAAGGTGCTGCTCACCGAAGTCGGACGCGAGATCGCGCAGCGCGCGCGCGAGGTGCTCAACGAAGTCGAGCAGATCAAGGCGATCGCACGGCGCACGCTCGATCCGGAATCCGGCACGCTGCGCCTCGGCATCTTCCCCACACTTGGCCCGTACCTGCTGCCGCATGTGATCCCGCGCATCCGCGAGCGCTTTCCGCGCCTGGAACTCCTGCTCGTCGAGGAAAAAACCGAAGTCCTGCTGCGCCTGCTGCGCGAAGGCCGGCTCGACGCCACCGTGCTGGCGCTGCCGCTCCACGACGATCAGTTGCACACCGAATTCCTGTTCGAGGAACCTTTCGTGCTCGCCGCGCCCGAGCAGCATCCGCTGAGCCGGCGCAAAACGCTCAAGCTCGACGATCTTGCCGACGAGAGCCTGCTGCTGCTCGACGACGGCCATTGCCTGCGCGACCAGGCGCTGGAGGTGTGTCACCTGTCCGGCGCGAACGAGAAATCCGGATTCCGCGCCACCAGTCTGGAAACGCTGCGCCAGATGGTCGCGGCCAATGTCGGCATCACCTTGTTGCCCACGTTGTCCGTGCAGCCGCCGGTGGCGCAGTCGGACAACGTGCACCTCGTCCCGTTCCGCGGCAATCAGGCGCCAAGCCGTCGTATCGGCATGATCTGGCGCAAGAGTTCGGCAATGGCCGCGTTCCTGAAAAAATTCGCCGAAGATTTCCGGCATCTGCCGAAGTCCCTGCTGGATGCGCGCAAGGCTGCCGGCATGGCCGCGTAGCGATAGATTCCAGCTATCGGATTGATCGGAACAATCAATTTTCGATTCAGCGCGCACTGCGCTAGGCTGGGCCTGTCCGCCGCACATGCGGCAGGCTCGCGATTTCCCAAACCAGCATGAGGTGTGTCATGGCGACTTTGAAAGGCTCCAAGACCGAGCAAAGCTTGAAAGACGCATTCGGCGGCGAATCGATGGCGAACCGCCGCTATCTGTACTTCGCGCAGAAGGCGGATGTGGAAGGCTACAACGACGTCTCCGCGGTGTTTCGCTCCACTGCCGAAGGCGAAACCGGACACGCGCACGGGCACCTGGAGTACCTCGAACAGTGCGGCGATCCGGCTACCGGTCTGCCGTTCGGCGACACGCGTAACAACCTCAAGTCGGCGATCGCCGGCGAAACGCACGAATACACCGACATGTATCCGGGCATGGCCAAGACCGCGCGCGACGAAGGCTTCGGCGAAGTCGCCGACTGGTTCGAGACGCTGGCGAAGGCCGAGCGTTCGCACGCGAACCGCTTCACCAAGGCGTTGAACGAACTGGTCTAATTGCTTTTCCTTCTCCCGCCTGGAGAAGGTGGCGTGAAGCGCCGGATGAGGGCAATGTCCGCATCCCTCACCCCTGCCCCTCTCCCGATGGGAGAGGGGTTCACTCGCTGGAATTGAACATGGCAGACGACCGCACTTCATCGCGCGAAGGCAGTCTGGACGCGCCGACACGGCATCCGCTGGATTGGAAGAACCCGCTGTTCTACGACCAGGCCGCGCTCGATGCGGAACTGGAACGCGTGTTCCACATCTGCCACGGCTGCCGGCGCTGCGTGAGTCTGTGCCAGGCGTTCCCGACCCTGTTCGACCTGGTCGACGAATCCTCGACGATGGAAGTCGACGGCGTGGCGAAATCCGACTACGCGAAAGTGGTCGACCAGTGCTACCTGTGCGACCTGTGCTACCAGACCAAATGTCCCTACGTGCCGCCGCACGAATGGAACGTGGATTTTCCGCACCTGATGCTGCGCGCGAAAGCCGCGACGCACCAACGCGGCGAAACGAAACTCAGTGTGAAGATTCTTTCCTCGACCACGATCGTCGGCAAGCTGTCGACGATTCCCGTCGTGGTCGAGGTGGTGAATGCGGCCAACCGCAACGGACTCGGCCGCAAACTGTTGGAAAAAACGCTCGGCGTGGACCGCAACGCGCGCGTACCGACGTACGCACGCAAGTCGGCACGCAAACGCCTGAAGCATCTTGATGGCGTCGGCGACGCCCAACCCGCAGGCCGCACTCGCGGCAAGGTAGCGATCTTCGCGACCTGCTACTGCAATTTCTCGCAGCCGGAACCCGTTGAAGATCTCGCCGCCGTACTGCGCCACAATGGTGTCGCCGTAAAACTCGTCGAGCGTGAAGTCTGCTGCGGCATGCCCAAGCTGGAACTGGGCGACTTGCAAAGTGTGGAAAAGTATAAAAAGCAGAACATCCCCGTGCTCGCCGCCGCGATACGGGATGGCTGGGACATCAGCGCGACACTTCCCTCCTGCGTGCTGATGTTCAAGCAGGAACTGCCGCTGATGTTCCCCGACGACGAAGACGTGCAGCTCGTGAAGCGCCACATCTTCGATCCATTCGAATACCTGTGGCAGCGGCACCAGGCCGGCCTGTTGAAAACCGAATTCCCGAATGCACTCGGCAAGATCGCCTACCACGCACCCTGCCACCAGCGCGTGCAGAACATCGGCCCGAAGACGCGCGACATACTCGCCCTGATTCCGGGAACGGAAATCCAGATGATAGAACGCTGCTCCGGCCATGACGGCACCTACGGCGTGAAAAAGAAGACCTATGCGTTCTCGCGCAAGATCGCCAAGCCGGTGGAAACCCGCGTCGAGCAGATCGCGCCGGCGCATTTCGCCAGCGATTGCCCGATGGCCGCCAGCCACATCGCGCACGGCCTCGGCGACAAACCGCCGGCGGGAAGTCCGATCGGACTGTTGCGCAAGGCCTACGGAATCTGAAGATGCAAAAACTCGCGCCATCCGATCTGTTCACCCTTGAAGCCTACGCGCGCGAACGGCCCGCGTTCCGCACGCGCGTGCTCGCACACAAACAGGCGCGCAGCGTGCCGCTCGGCGCGCACATGACGTTTCTGTTCGAGGATCGCCTGACCATCCAGTACCAGGTTCAGGAAATGCTGCGCATCGAACGCATCTTCGAGGCTGCCGGAATCCAGGACGAACTCGACGCCTACAATCCGCTGATTCCGGACGGCGCGAATCTCAAGGCCACGCTGCTGATCGAGTTTCCGGATCCGGACGAACGCGCGCGACGCCTCGCGGAATTGCACGGCGTCGAACATCGCGTCACGTTGAATGTCGGCACGCTCGCGGCGGTCACCGCCATCGCCGACGAGGACATGGAACGCAGCAACGCCACCAAAACGTCCGCCGTGCATTTCGTCCGCTTCGAGTTGACGCCCGCGCACGTCGCCGCATTCAAGCGCGGCGAAGCGGTCGTGCTTGCCGTCGATCATCCCGCCTACAGCGCGCGCACGACGCTGCCGCCCGCGACGCAGGCGGCGCTGGCGGCCGATCTGGATTGAACACGTTGGGCTGAGCGCTCGTCTCGCCTGCACGGCGATTCCTCGTTATGCTTATCCGCATGAAGCGGCTGCGCATTTCCACCGCCTTGCTCGCACTGGGCCTGCTCGCGTGGACCGGTCAGGTCTGCGCACAAGCATTGCCGCAGACGCTTGTGTTGACACGCTTCGGCGAGATCCGGCCCGAAGGCTGGATGCTGCGCCAGATGCAAGCGGATCTGGACGACGGTCTGGCCGGACACTACCCGGACATCTCCGACACGGTGAACGGTCGCATGTTCGCAACGCAGACGGCGAACCTGCCGGACGCAAACGGAAATCCGGGCTGGTGGGGCGGCGAACACGAAGGCTATTACGACGACGGCCTGTTCCGGCTGGCCTGGCTCGCGGGCGACGCGACGCTGCGCAATGCTGCGATTGCGCGTCTGCAGGATGTGCTCGCCGCGCAAGATACGGACGGCTACATCGGCGTCTATCCCGTCGGCGGCCGGTTTGGCACCCAGGACTTGAACGACGCCGAACTGTGGACGCAGAGCCGCATGTTCCAGGCCCTGCTGGCCTGGTACGAAGCCAGCGGCGATCAGCACATCATCGACGCAGTCGAACGCGCCGCAAAGCTCACTCTCAACGCCTACATTGGCGGCAGCTACTTCACCCGCTACGTAACCGGCGGCGGCGGCGTTTCGCACGGCGTGGGATTCGCCGACACGCTGGAATGGCTTTATCGGCTCACCGGCGACGACACTTATCGCAACGGCTACTTGTGGTTGTATGCCGACTATGCAAGCAGCAATGTCCGCGACGACGACATCAAACCGGCGTATCTCGCAGATCCGCTGCGACCTTGGTACAAGCACACACCGCACACCGCCGAATCGCTGGCGATGCCGGCCATCGCGTATGCGTATGGCGGCCCGGTCGAATACGCCCAGGCCGCCGATCAGGTGCTGGTCAAACTGCGGCGCTATTCCAATCCCGGCGGCGGGCCGGTCGGCGACGAATCCGTTGCCGGCCGCAGCGGCTCGTTCGATCTCACATCCGAATATTGCTCGATGACCGAGTCGATCGCATCGCTCAACCGCATGGCGCAATTCCGCGATGCGATGGCGACCGGCGACATCGCCGAGCGTATCGCGCTCAACGACGCGCAAGGCGCGCGCCTGCACCCTTCTGCCACTGCGGTCACGTACCTGACCGCCGACAACCGCGCGTCGGCGCTGATGTCGACGCAGTATGGCGACCGCCTGCTGTTCTCCGCCTCGCATCAGGCGGCGGCCTGCTGTTCGCTCAACTCCACGCGCCTGCTGCCCTACTACGTCGAAGGCATGTGGCTCAAGCAGGCCGATGGCAGCGGGCTCGTCGCGCGCCTGTACGGTCCGGCGACGCTGAACACGACGCTCGGCGGCGTGCCCGTGCAGGTGATGGAAGCCACCGATTTTCCGTTTTCCGACACGGTGACGTTTACCCTCACTCCGAATGCGCCGTCCGCCTTCACCCTGACGTTGCGCGTGCCGGCCTACGCGCCGAACGCAACCGTCATTGCACCGTCGGGCGCGAGCGTCGTGCGCTGGGCGGATCGATTCGAGATCAACGCCACGTGGAATGCCGGCGACACAGTCGCGCTGGACTTGTCCTTCGCCGTCCACGCCGTACCGGACAGCGACGGCAAGATCGCGATCGCTTACGGCCCGTTGCTTTACGCACTGCCCATCGACGCCGTCGCCATTCATCCGGGCCGCGTCACCAGCGCCACCGGCTCGACCTCAACGCTCGTCTTCCAGGATACCGAGTACGAACCAGCGTCGTCGCCACCCGCGTATCTGCTGCCGAGGGATTGGGTCTTCACGCCGGTGGCGCTATCCGGCGCGGACGTGCTCGACCCGTGGAGCAGACCGCCGACCGGCCTCGCCGGCGCACTGCTCGCGCCCGATGGATCGCACTTGAGCGCGACACTGATCCCGCTCGGCGCGACCATACTGCGCACCACCGGATTCGCGACCGACGTCATCTTTGCCGATCCATTCGGCGATTGATGAGCGCGTCCGATTGAACTTCCGCAACCTGCTACTGGCGCTCGCCGCACTACTCGCGCTGTCGGTATGGCACCGCGCGCATCGACCGATACCGCACGGCCCTGGCGAGATCGCGCCGGACATTCCCGTGCAAGGCGCGCTCGCCGACGCGCCCGCACTGTGGCGCAAGGCAGATTACACGATCAAGCCACTGACGACGTTCTCGATCACGGCGCGCGTGCTGTCGCGCGCGGACTACCGCTTCGATCACGAAGCCGGGCTCGTACCGGTGGATCTCGCGCTCGGCTGGGACCGCATGTCCGATTCAGCGGTGTTGGACAAGATCGACATTTCGCAATCCGGGCGGTTTTATTACTGGCGGGTCAACGAATTTCCGATTCCCAAACGCGAGATCATCGAATCCAGCGCCAACATGCACCTGATTCCCGCGGACGCGAACGTTGAGCGCGAGATCAAACGCACGCGCGACGGCGACATCGTCAGATTCGACGGTTACCTTGTCGAGGTAGACGGTGAGAACGGCTACCGCTGGATCAGTTCGCTTTCGCGCGCGGACAGCGGCGCCGGCGCCTGCGAACTGGTCTGGGTCGAGCACTTCGACATCGCGCCGCGCTAAAGCCTCGCGCTGGATGCATTTCTCCTACGGGCATCCTGGTGGCGACGCCTGTCCGTTCACCGGCCGGCAACGTGTCGCGTTGATACCGACCTGCATGCGTGCGCGTCCCGCAGCGCCGAGATCGACGCGGCTCACCGCAAACGTGCGTACGTAAGACTGGCCTTCGAACACGGCCGTGAATTGCCACGTGCCGGCAGGCGCATCCGCAGGCAACGCGTATTTCCAGTCGAACGCGGTGCCAGAATAGAACGGCGACGGCAGGCTCTGGCTGGCAAGGTCAAAATCCCATCGCTCGAATACGCTGCCATCCGGCCGCAACAGACTGAAATTCGTGACCTCGCCATTGCGCTGATCACGCCACGAGGCGAACACCCACAGCGTATCGCCCGGCGCGAACACACTCTTGTAGTTGGGTGCGTCGTCGGCGTCCGCGCCATTGGCGACGCCGCACGTGATTTGATCGGGCTCGGCCGAATGCGTGCTCAGCGTGTCGATGTGCGGATCCTCGTACGGCTGGAACACCGCCCACAGATCCGGTCCGGCATTACACTGGCCGTGGCGTGGATCAACCACCGCCCCGTGCGCATCGCGCAACTCGAAATGCAGGTGCGGACCCGTTGATTGCCCGGAGCTGCCGACCAGTCCGAGGTAATCGCCTGCGGCCACGCGCGCGCCCACCGGTTGTGTAGTCAGCGAACCCTTGCGCAGATGCATGTAGATTGCGGTGAGCCCATCGTCCTGGCGCACATAGACGATGTTCGCAGCGCTGCTGCCATCGAATGCGCATTGTCGATCGAAATTGCCATCGCCCTTTTCGATGATCGTGCCCGGCGCGGCGGCGACGACCTGCACCACACCCTGATCCATCATCAGCCACGCAAACGGCCACAGGTAGTAATCGGTGCCGGCATGGTTGTAGCCGCTGGCCAAATCGTAGGTGCGGGTACCACAGGTGTAATCCTGGATGAATCCGGGATAGCGCAAATCGTGATCGACGAAATACTTGGTGCCGTGGTAGTCAAATTGATCGAAGCCCGGCACCGGGCGCAAAGGCCATTGCAGATCATTGACCGCGCCCTGCGCCAATCCGCTTGCGCGCGGCAACACACGGGCGCGTTGTAGGCTGTCAAGATTGCGTGCAGCGCGACGGTCCGCCTGTTCGCGCCATTGCGGCGCGGGTGCATCGGTGAAATCGCCATCGCCAACAACCCGGCCGCCGGCCGGCGGCGTTTGCGCCACTGCCGCCATGCTGAAACCGAGGCCCATCGTCAGCAGAACCAGCTTCATAATGATTTGCCAGCAACGCGAGGCTGCTGCACGAAAAACTACGCCGCGATTGCCGGTTCCGCAAGCGCTACACGTACCAATCCCTGCTCGATGTCGGCGCGCAGGTCTTCCAGCGCCTCGATGCCGACCGACAACCGCAACAAGCCATCGCCGATGCCGGCACGACGCCGCGCTTCGGCATCCATGCTCGCGTGCGTCATCGTCGCCGGATGCGCGACGAGGCTTTCCACGCCGCCGAGCGATTCGGCCAGGGTGAAGCATTGCAGGCCATCGACGAATGCCGCCGCGGCAGCCTCGCCGCCGGCCAGATCGAAACTCAACATCGCGCCGAAGCCGCGCTGCTGGCGCCGCGCAAGCAAGTGCCCCGGATGACTGCTCAGGCCCGGAAAATATACTTTTTCAACTGCGGCACTCTCGGCCAGCAACTCGGCGATGGCAAAGGCATTGGCCTGATGCGCAGCCAGGCGCGGCGTCAGCGTGCGCAGCCCGCGCAGGGTCAGATAACTGTCGAACGGCGCGCCCGCAAGACCCAGGCAGTTGCACCACCAGGACAATTCCTCGCCGAGCGCAGCGTCTTTCCACACCAGCGCGCCGCCAACCACATCGGA
>Ga0207654_10001806_pt1 | contig 11120 bp, 10 predicted proteins | sample KBSC64metaG_FD_184355 | JGI IMG/M metagenome (GOLD analysis project Ga0207654, IMG submission 184355) | Corn rhizosphere microbial communities from Kellogg Biological Station, Michigan, USA - KBS C6-4 metaG (SPAdes) (version 2) | ecosystem: Host-associated > Plants > Roots > Rhizosphere > Soil...
TGCTCGGGCTGGTGCCGCAGGAACTGAATTTCAATCTGTTCGAACATCCGTTCCAGATCTGCGTCAATCAGGCCGGTTTCTACGGCGTACCGCGCGCGGTCGCCGAGAAGCGCGCCGAGAAATATCTGAAGCAGCTCGTGCTCTGGGACAAGGCCTTCGACATCACGCGCACGTTGTCCGGCGGCATGAAGCGACGCCTGATGATCGCGCGCGCGATGATGAACGAACCGAAGCTGCTGATCCTCGACGAACCCACCGCCGGCGTGGATATCGAAATCCGCCGCTCGATGTGGAAATTCATCCAGGCCATCAATGCTGCCGGCACGACAGTCATCCTGACCACGCATTATCTGGAGGAAGCCGAATCGCTGTGCCGCAACATCGCGATCATCGACCACGGCCGCATCATCGAGAACACGTCGATGAAACGGCTGTTGTCCAAGCTCGACGTGGAAACCTTCGTGCTCGACGTGGCGCAGGCATGCGCCGAACCGCCGACGGTGGATGGCGTGAAACTCACGCGCATCGACGATCACACGCTGGAAGCCGAAATGTCGCGGCATCACGACTTGAATTCCCTTTTTGCCGCGCTCTCCGCGCGAAATATCACCGTCACCTCGATGCGCAACAAGGCGAATCGGCTCGAGGAATTGTTCGTGCGCCTGATCGAGCATGGCGACAAGAAGGAGGCCGCATGAACGCCGCGGACACCCTGACCGCGCTCGGCACCATCACGCGCCGCGAAGTGACGCGCATCCTGCGCATCTGGACGCAGACCCTGCTGCCGCCGGCGATCACGATGACGCTGTACTTCATCATCTTCGGCAGCCTGATCGGACGCCGCATCGGCGAGATCGCCAAGGGTCCGGACGGCGCGCCGATCTCGTACATCGAGTACATCGCGCCCGGCCTGATCATGATGAGCGTGATCCAGAACGCCTACGGCAACATCACGAGTTCCTTCTTCGGCGCCAAGTTCCAGCGCTTCATCGAGGAAATGCTGGTGTCGCCGATGCCAAGCTGGACGATTTTGACCGGCTACATTTCCGGCGCCGTGCTGCGCGGTTTCATGGTCGGCGTGATCGTGCTCGGCATCTCGCTGTTCTTCACCAAGATCCACCTGTACCACCCGCTGGTCACGCTCAGCACCTTCCTGCTTGCCTCGGTCATTTTCGGCCTGCTCGGCTTCGTCAACGCGATCTTCGCGCGCAAGTTCGACGACATCGCGATCATCCCGACGTTCGTGCTGACGCCGCTGACGTATCTTGGCGGCGTGTTCTACAACGTCGCGCAGTTGCCGAGCCCGTGGAAGGAAATCTCGCACCTGAACCCGATCCTGTACATGGTCAGCGCGTTCCGTTACGGCCTGCTCGGGATCAGCGACATCGACCTCGTCTGGGCATATACCGTGATGATAGTTTTCGTGCTCGCGCTCGGCGCGTTCTGCCTGAGCCTTATGAACCGCGGCGTGGGGCTGCGCACCTAGCGCAATCCGAAAATCTCCCGCGCTGCCGCCGTCGCGTTTGCCGCGGTAATGGCCGCGTCCTCGCCGCGATCGCGCGCCGGGGCATGTAATTTCTGGCGGTAATTGCGGAACCCCATCGATGAGCGCCGCGGCAAGCCGCGGGGTTCGGGAGTTTCCGCTCAAACCAAGCCACTTCATCGAGAGGATCGTGCCATGTTAGCCATCACACGCAACAAGTCCGCCACTAATCCGCAACAGCGCATCTTTTCCATGGCAGGCATCGTCGGCAGGTCGATTGCTGGAAAACGGCTGGTGGCTCACGCCGCCTGCGCGCTGGCGCTTGCGCTTTGCTTCTTGGCGGCGACCAGCGTTGCCTACGCTGCCAAACCCGACATCGATCCCTCATATGCGGACGGAATGACCGTCTACATGATCGGTCCGCACATGATCACCAACCCGAGTCCGCAGATGTTCGAGCAGTCGCAGGAGCTGTATCTGGCCGCCTATCCGTGGGACGGAACCACTGCGCCGGTCTTCGCGTCCGGCTATGTCCCCCAATGCGACCCCTGCTATCACCCAGGCCTGCCACCGCCCTTCGTGTTTCACGATCACATCCTGAGTGGTGCGCCCGGGTTGGGCAATAACGGTACCGCAGGCGAGTTCAAGGGCCCGTGGAAAATCATCGTGCTGCTGTACAGCCCGGCGGTTTTTACAGACCCCAATTTCAAGCCGGTCACCAGCGAGATCGATCTGGACGCGGCCGAGGCAGCCGGCGAGTTTCTGCCGATCAATCCCGGTGGGGTCAATCCGTATGAAGTCATTACCGGCAGCGTGCTGATCTGCCCGCTCGTCTCGCCCAACGCGTAAGTTTGTCCGCGCGCAATCGTGGCGGCGCAGTTGCCGCCACGATTCACGCATTGCGCAGGACGCAAGCTACATGTCGAGTTTGTTGCGATCCATTTCCACAGGCGCTGACAAACCGAAAAACATCTGTGCCGTCGCCGTGGCGTTCGCAGCGGTGACGGCAACGTCCTCGCCACGATCACGCGCAACTTCAGCGCCGATGTGCGCGAGATACATCGGTTCGTTGCGGCGGTGCGAAGGCGCGGGTTTGACCGTGCGCGGCAACAGATACGGCGCGTCGGTTTCAAGCATCAGACGGTTCGCCGGAATGGATTTGACCAGCTCGCGCAGATGCGTGCCTCGGCGCTCATCGCAGATCCAGCCGGTGATGCCGATGTGGAAATCGCGGTCGAGATAATCGAACAGCTCGTCCTTGGTTCCGGTGAAGCAATGCACCACCGCTTGGCCGATGCGTCCGCGAACGTTGTCCATGCCGGCGATGAAATCGGCGTGCGCGTCGCGCTGGTGCAGGAACAGCGGCTTGCCGCAATCCGCGGCCAACTCCAGTTGCCGCTCGAACGCGAACAATTGCGCTTCGCGCGGCGAGAAGTTGCGGTGGTAATCCAGGCCGGTTTCGCCGACTGCGACGACTTCAGGTTGCGCATGCAATTCGCGCAACGCGGCTTCGACATCGGCGTCGAAATCCGCCGCGTGATGCGGATGCACGCCGGCCGTGGCGAACAGCACGCCGGGATGCGCACGCGCCAGCTTCAGCGCATCGCGCGAGCCCTGCAACGATGCGCCGGTGACGACGAGTTGGGTCACGCCCGCCGCCCGCGCGCGCGCGAGCACGTCCGCGAAATCGTGGTGGAAGGATTCGTGGGTCAGGTTGGCGCCGATGTCGACGAGGTGCATTTCAGACGCGTCGTCTTGTAAAGTTTTGCATTGTGCCAAACTCTGCGGGCAGTGTTCACGGTAGATTAACCGCTGGCGCCACAGTCTGTGCGCTCAGGCGGATCGAAACTTCGGGAGACCAAACATGAAGCATTACAGATTTCTCGCCGGCCTCGTTGCGGGCAGCGCATTGGCAGTCGCCGGCTTCGCGCAGGCGGCCGGGACCACGACCGCGGCGCCACAGGTGGACATGGCGAAGGCACAGCAGGTGCGCGCGCAGATGCAGGCGCAGGTCGCCGGTTCCAAGTCGGCGGCGTTGAAGTCTGGCGTTGCCGGCGCCAAACCCGGTGGCCCCACCGCCGCGGAGTTGTACGCGAACCCGGATCGCGCCTATCCGCCAAGCTGCCTGAGCTCGCCGATTCCGCTGGGCTTGTGGCAGAACGATCCGAACGCGCTTACGAAACAGATTTTCCTGATCGGCGACCCCTACGCGGGTGGCGTGGAAGCCACCTACCTCGAAAAGGCCACGGTGTACCTGTTCCGCGTCCCCTGCAGCGGCGGCAAGTCGGCAACGCTGCTCGAGATCGACCGTCCATCCGACGCCAGCACGACTTACTATCCGACACTTCCTGCCGTTTCTGTGGCCCAGGGCAGCAACAACATTTATATCCGCATGGCTAACGATCCGAACACGTTCTTCTCCACCAACTATTCGCTCAACCCGCTAACCCAGAGCGATGTCTTCGTGCTCGAAAACTACTCCGGCGGCAGCGTGCAATTCGATTACAACCAGGCCTTCACGCTCACCGTCGACAATTTGAACAGCAGCGATGCGAACCGCTATACCGATTTTTCCATGCCCGTGTACAACCCGGCGCAATACGCTGCGGCCTCGCAACCGCTGCCGATCAGCGGCTACATGACCGGCAATTGGTACGATAAGACGCATAGCGGTGAAGGCATTCAGGTGGAAGTCGGCGAATTGCAAGCCAGCGGCAGCACTTTCCCGCGCTACATCACCATTGCCTGGTATACCTACGACTCCACCGGCATACCTTACTGGCTGTTCGGCACCGGTTTTTTCAATGCCGGGGACAAGACGGCAACTGTTGACCTGGGTTATTCGAGCGGCGGCAGCTTCGCCGGCAGTGGCAGTTCGGCGACGCCGCCGGTGCTGTGGGGCACGTTCAACGTCCAGTTCGCGGACTGCAACACGATGCAGTTCAGCTACCAATCGACGGGCGGATTGCCGGCCGGCGTGCCAACCGGCAGCGGTAGCAAGACCTGGACGCGCCTGACCCAGATGAACGGCCTGACTTGCCAGTAAACTGTCGCTACACGCAACGCTTCGATCCCGCCCGCGTGGCGGGATCGTTGTTTATACGATGAGCAAAAGTACACAATTCCCCATCCACAAAGTCTTGCCGGAAATTCTCGCGAGCCTCGCGCGGCATCCGCGCCTGGTGCTGGAAGCGCCGCCCGGCGCGGGCAAGACCACGCAGGTGCCGCTGGCTTTGCTCGACGCGCGCTGGCTGGCGGGCAAGAAGGTTTTGATTCTTGAGCCGCGCCGCATCGCCGCGCGCGCGGCGGCAGAATTCATGGCCACGCAACTGGGTGAAGACGTCGGCGAGACGGTCGGCTACCGCATCCGCTTCGAGGCGAAAACCTCCACGCGCACGCGCATCGAGGTCGTTACCGAAGGCATCCTCGCGCGCCTGATCCAGGGCGATCCGGAATTGGCCGGCGTCGGCGCGATCCTGTTCGACGAATTCCACGAGCGCCATCTGCACGGCGATCTCGGCGCGGCGCTCGCGCTCGACGTGCAGGCGCAACTGCGGCCCGACCTGCGCCTCGCGATCATGTCGGCCACGCTCGACGGCGAGCGCATCGCGCGCTGGTTCGACGCACCGCGCATCACGTCAGCCGGGCGCAGCTTTCCAGTGCGCGTCGAATATCCGCCGGCCAAGGCGAACGAAGACTGGCCATTCCACCTGCGCCGCGTCGTGGAAACGGCATTGCACGAAACTGACGGCGACGTGCTCGTGTTCCTGCCCGGACGCCGCGAGATCGAGCAGGCGCGGCGAGTACTGAACGCAGACGCAGGCACTGAAATCGTTGCACTGCATGGCGAACTTTCGCTCGCCGACCAGCACGCCGCACTCGCGCCGGCACGCGCGGGCACGCGCCGCATCGTGCTGGCGACGAACGTAGCCGAATCGTCCGTGACCCTGCCCGGCATCCGCGCCGTGATCGACACCGGCCTTGCGCGCGAGCCGCGCTTCGATCCGAATTCGGGTTTCTCGCGCCTGCAAACGGTGGCGATCTCGCAGGCGTCCGCCGACCAGCGAGCCGGCCGTGCGGGCCGCGTCGCCGCAGGCGCGGCATATCGGCTGTGGCCGCAAAGCCAGCGCCTGGAACCGGCGCGGCGCGCAGAAATCGCGCAGGTGGAATTGTCCGCGTTGGCGCTGGAACTCGCCGCCTGGGGCTCGCCCGATCTGCGCTGGCTCGATGCGCCGCCGGAAGGTGCGCTCGCCAGCGCGCGCGACCTGCTGATCCTGCTCGGCGCGCTCGACGCCGACGGGCGCATCACCGCATTGGGCCGCGCAATGCTCGACGCCGGCGCGTCGCCGCGCCTGGCCGCGATGGCGTTGCGCGCGCCAGGTGCGCTGCGCGCACTGGCCTGCGATGCCATCGCGTTGGTGGAAGCGCGCAATCCGCTGCGCGGCGACAACGGGCGTGGCGACGATTTTCGGGCGCGCCTCGCCGCGTTGCAGGTGTGGCGCGCGGACAAGCGAGGTGCTCGCAATATGGGAGCCGATCCCGCCGCACTGGCCGCCATCGACCACACCGTGGCCGGTTGGCGACGACGTTTTGATGTGCGCGCGACGGGCGGCGACGTCGACGCGCTCACGCTCGGCAACCTGCTCGTCCACGCCTTTCCCGACCGCATCGCGCGGCAGGACGGCAACGATCCCTATCGTTACCGGCTAAGCAACGGCCGCGGCGCGCACTTGCATCCGAACACGCAACTTTACGGCGAACCCTGGTTGGTCGTGATCGATCTGCGCTTCGACGAGCGCGACAGCCTGATCCTCGCCGCCGCGCCGTTCGACGCGGACGTGCTCGAACGCGATTTCGCCGCGCACTTCGCACAGCAACGCGTCTCGCGCTGGAACCGTGAAAAACAGTCCATCGAGACATTCGAGGAACGTCGCTTCGCGCAAATCGTGCTCGAACGGCGCAGCGTTCCGGCGAAACCTGAAGACTCGCTGCCCGCACTGCTCGCCGCCGTGCGCGATGCGGGTATTGCGTCGCTGCCATGGAGCGAGCACGCGCAGGCGTTGCGCGCGCGCGTCGCCTGCCTGCGCGAGTGGTGTCCGGAATTGAATCTTCCCGATCTCGCCGATGCGGCGCTGCTCGACGCTCTGCAAGACTGGCTGGCGCCGCATCTCGCCGGCAAGACACGGCTCGACTCACTCACTCCACAGATGCTCGGCGAAGCGTTGGCGTCGCGGCTGGATTACGCGCAACGCAAGGCTGTGGACGAACTCGCGCCGGAATCGCTGACCGTCCCGAGTGGCAATCACAAGCGCTTGCAGTACGAACCCGGCAAGCCGCCGGTGCTCGCGGTGAAGTTGCAGGAGCTGTTCGGCCTTGCTGATACGCCGCGCATCGCGCGCGGGAAGATTCCGGTGACTTTGCATTTGCTCTCGCCCGCGCAGCGGCCGATCCAGGTGACGCAGGATCTACGCGGTTTCTGGGAACGCACATATCCGGAAGTGAAGAAGGAATTGAAAGGCCGCTATCCGAGGCATCCGTGGCCGGACGACCCGTGGAACGCGAAGCCGACGGCGCGCGCAAAGCCGCGCGGCTGACAGGATTCGGCCACATTTGCGTGGAACCATTCCGGATGCAATCAGTCCAAGCCCGAACGCATCCGAACACGCAACAGGAATTCAAATGACCAAACCCTCGCAGTCACTTGTCTGGATGCTCGGCTTTCTTGCCGCCGTCGCCGTGCTCGCCGTGCTGCTGGCGACGAAACTGATCGCAAACTTCCAGGCCAATCCGTTTTTCAATGGCGTGATCCTGGCCGTTCTCGTGTTCGGCATCTTCGTCAATTTCCGCCAGGTGCTGTTGCTGTCGCGCGAAATCGAATGGATCGAGACGTTCAAGCGCTCGCCGCCGGATCGGCCGCTGCCGATCAAGCCGCGCCTGCTCGCGCCGATGGCGCGCATGTTCGCCGGGCGCGAGCGCGCGAAGTTCTCGCTGTCCACGCAATCGCTGCGTTCGGTGCTGGACAGCGTGTATCTGCGCCTTGAGGAATCGCGCGACCTGTCGCGCTACCTCGTCGGTCTCGCGATCTTCCTCGGCCTGCTCGGCACGTTCTGGGGATTGCTCGTCACGATCCGTTCCGTCGCCGACATCATCGGCTCGCTCGGCGTCGGCACCGATCCGGCGGCGATGTTCACCGCACTCAAGGAGAATCTCAAGGAACCGTTGTCGGGTATGTCGACGAGCTTTTCCACTTCGCTGTTCGGACTCGCCTCGTCGCTGGTGCTGGGCTTTCTCGATTTGCAGGCTGGTCACGCGCAGAACCGCTTCTACAACGAACTCGAGGATTGGCTGTCGAGCATGACGCGGCTGTCGTCCGGTGCGTTGCACGGCGACGGCGAAGCGAGCGTGCCGGCCTACGTGCAGGCGCTGCTCGAACAAACCGCGGACGGCCTCGAACGCATGCAGCGCGCGCTCGTCGAATCCGAACGTGAGCGGCACAATTCCAGCGAACAGCTCAGCGAGTTGAATACGCAACTGGCGCGCCTGACCGATTCGCTCGGCCGCGATCGCCTGTCCGACGAATTGCGCGGCGAGCTGCGTCTGCTCTCGCGCACGATCGCCGCCGCCGTGGACGGCAAGTCTGCCGGCGCCAACCGGGGTGCCGCACAATGAATTCGCTGGCGCGGCGCCGGCGCGCGCTCGACATCTGGCCGGGATTCGTCGACGCGCTGTCGTCGCTGATCCTCGTCATGGTTTTCGTGCTGCTGATCTTCGCCATCGGCCAGTTCGTGCTGTCGCAAACCATCGCCGGCAAGAACCGCGCGCTGGCCGATCTCAATGCGCAGATCGCGCAACTGGCCAAAACCCTGTCGTTGGCGCAGGACAGCAACACCGCGCTCAACGCCAAGGTGAACGAGCTTTCCGCATCGCTGGGCACGGCGACGGGCGAGCGCGACACGCTCAAGACGCAGTTCGACGCCGCGACCGCGCAGGCGGCGAAGCTCAACGCCGACATCGCCGCGCTCGCCGAACTCAAAGCGCAGCTCGAACAACAGGTCGCCGGACTCGCCGCGCAGCTAGATACCTCGAAAAAGAATCTCGTCGCCGCGACCGATCTCAACGCCAAGTCCGCCGCACAGGTCGAGTTGCTCAATCGCCAGCTCGCTGCGGTGCGCGATCAATTGAGCAAGCTTTCTGCCGCACTCGATCTGGCCAACGCAAACGTCAAGGATAAGGATCGCAAGATCGCCGACCTCGGCGCGCAACTCAATCTCGCGCTCGCCAACAAGGTCAACCAGCTCGAAAAATACCGTTCGGAATTCTTCGGCAAATTGCGCGCCGCGCTCGGCGACCGCGCCGACATCCGCATCGTCGGCGACCGTTTCGTGGTGCCGACCGACGTACTGTTCGATTCCGGCTCGGCCGATCTGAATCCCGGTGCGCTGACGCAACTGGCCAAGCTCGCGCAGACCCTGAACGCCGTCGCCGCGGAGATTCCATCCAACCTCGACTGGGTCGTGCGCATCGATGGCCACACCGACAAGCGACCCATCCACACTGCGCAATTCGCGTCCAACTGGGAATTGTCGACGGCGCGCGCCGTGGCGATCGTGAAATACCTCGTCGTGCAGGGCATTCCCGCGAACCGGCTGTCCGCGAACGGCTTCGGTCAGTTCCAGCCGCTCGATCCGGCCGACACGCCGGAGGCATACGCGAAAAACCGGCGCATCGAAATCCAGCTGACCAACCGCTGAGTCCGCGCCGCGAATGCGGCGCGCCGTTCAGGCCCGTTTGCGGCGTTTGCCCGCCTTGCGCTCTTCCTCCGCCAGAGCGGTGGCGGCAAGAGTGGCCATCGGCACCTTGAGCACCTGGCTCAATTTGGCGGCCAGCGGAAGGCGAATGTTCACCGTCTTGCCCTGCTCGAGTTCGTACAGATAGCTCGCGGTCGTGCCGACCGCCACAGCCACTTGGCGCACGCTGAGCTTGCGCTGTTCGCGTTTGGAAAGAATCAATTCGCCGAATTTCATAGGACTGCCCTTCGCTGCGGTTCGCCCATTATCCGCTAGAGCGAGCACGTTGGGTGAATAAACATGAAACTCATGCCGGGCGCGTCGATTCGCGCTGACTGAATATCACGCTGCCGAGGATCAATGCGCCGGAAACCAGCATGGTCGGGGTCGGTGTTTCGCCTAGTAGCCACCAGCCCCAGATCACGCCGAACACCGGAATCAGGTAGTTGCAGGTCGCCGCGCGCGTGGCCGAGACGCGCTGGATCAGGCGGAAGAACAGGAAATAGGCGAAGCCCGTGCACACTGCGCCGAGCGCGATAGCGGAAACCCACGACGCCGAGGGAATCGATGCCGACGGCCAGGTCGCGACGGCCGGCAGCGCGAGCATCAGCGCCGAACAGCTCAGCGTGCCCGCAACGCCGACGACGGCCGGCAGCTCGATGAGCTTGCGCTTGGTCAGGTTGACGGCGATGCCGTAGCACAACGAGGCCAGCGTTCCCGCGATCGCCGCCAGCGCGATATTGTCTCCCGCAGTGCGGCCGCTGGCGAGAACGACGACGCCGACGAACCCGGTCACCAGGGCGAATCCGCGCCGCTTGCCGATATGTTCGCCGTAGAAAACAAACGCGATCAGCGCGGTGAACAACACCGTCATGCTGTTGGCGATCGCGCCGATACCGGCTGGTGCGCGCTCCGCGCCCCAGGCGAACAGCGAAAACGGGATCGCGGAATTGAGCAATCCGATCAGGGCGAAGCGGCGCCAGTGCACGGCCGTGAGTTGGCGCCGAGCGCGCCACAGGAACGGCGAAAGCAGCAGCGCCCCCAGCGTCACGCGTACCGCGACCAGCGGCAGCGGCCCGAAATGCGGCGCGGCGATGCGCATGAACAAAAACGAGCCGCCCCAGATCGCGCCGAGCACGAGAATTTCCAGCGGTGTGCGCCAGTCGGATGCGGGCTGCGTCAGCGTTGCCATGTTCGCTCACTCTCCTGCCGCGTGTGTCCCGGCGCAAGGCCGTCCAGCGCCACGTCGCCGATGCGCACACGCACGAGGCGCAGCGTCGGCAATCCCACCGCTGCCGTCATGCGTCGCACCTGGCGGTTACGGCCCTCGCATATCGTCAGTTCGATCCACGCATCCGGCACGGTTTTGCGAAAACGCACCGGCGGATCGCGCGGCCACAGCCAGTCCGGCGCGGCGTCGAGGCGATGCGCCAGCGCGGGCAAGGTCGGGCCATCGTTCAAGTTTACACTTTTGCACAATTGTGCAATTTGCGCATCTGTCGGATTGCCTTCCACCTGCACAAGGTAGGTCTTTTCGATCCTGTGACGCGGATCGGTCAGGCGTTGCGCCAGCCTGCCGTCGTCGGTGAGCAACAGCAAGCCTTCGGAATCGTAATCCAGCCGGCCGGCGGGATACACATCGGGAATCTTCACGAATTCGGCCAGCGTGCGCCGCTTGGGTCGGCCTTGTTCACTGACGGAGCGGTCGGTGAACTGGCACAGCACGTTGAACGGCTTGTTAAGTGCGATCAACACGATGCAGAAATCCCCCTCTCCCGCTGGCGGGAGAGGGTTGGGGTGAGGGTGGTTGAATCCAGCGATACGTCACGGTTGCAGGTGATGCCCTCCAC
>Ga0207654_10001813_pt1 | contig 11092 bp, 10 predicted proteins | sample KBSC64metaG_FD_184355 | JGI IMG/M metagenome (GOLD analysis project Ga0207654, IMG submission 184355) | Corn rhizosphere microbial communities from Kellogg Biological Station, Michigan, USA - KBS C6-4 metaG (SPAdes) (version 2) | ecosystem: Host-associated > Plants > Roots > Rhizosphere > Soil...
GGAGGTAGTGATACGGACATATTCGCGCAGGCTTTCGATATACAATATCTCATCTAAAAATACCTTCACTTTCTTTTTGCCCACGGAAAAGAAAAAATAAGTCCTTTCACCGGCATCTGCGGGGATGGACAGCGGTCTGCTCTCAGAAGACTGGTTGAGCTTGTTCACTGCTTTTAAAAACCGGCTGAACCTGATCGGCTTTAACAGGTAATCCACCACGTTGAGCTCGAATGCAGTAAGCGCATAATCCTTATAAGCCGAGACGATGATGACATGGGGCGGGTTGTGCAGGGATTCCAGGAACTCCATGCCTTTTAACTTCGGCAAATGGATGTCCAGGAACAGCAGGTCGATCTTTTCTTTCTGCAGCAGCTCCATGGCATAGATGGCGTCGGTGCAGACGGAGCGCAGTTCCAGGAATGGCACCTGCCGTACATAATCAGTGAGGATCTCGGCCGACAACGGCTCATCCTCGACGATAAGACAGCTATATTTCAACATGGCTTTCCAAATTTAAAAAAAGGTTGACAGTAAAAAGATTTTCCTCATTGCGGACATCCAGTTGATAATCCCTATAGCTCAGCTCCAGCTGTCTTTTTACATTGATCAGGCCAATGTTGTTGCCGTTCTGACATGGCTGGTCCCTGTCCTTCGTATTCTCGATGGTGAAATGCAATCGCCCGTTCTTTGCCTGGATATCTATCCGGATAAAGGATTCAAATCGCGTTTCGCTGACCCCATGCTTAAAAGCATTCTCGACAAACGGCAGCAGCAGGAGAGGGGCGATCCTGTAGCATTCGCCGTCAAGTGATTTATTAAACCCTACGGAAAGCCGTTGGTTATACCGTATCATCTCCAGTTCCAGGTAGTCTTCGATCACCTTGATCTCATCCGCAAGGGTGATGAGGTCGCTGCGGGATTCGTACAGGATAAACCGCAGCAGCTCGGATAGCTTCATCACCACCTCGGCCGTATCGTCGGACTTTTTCCGGGCCAGCCCGTAGATATTGTTTAGCGTATTCAGCAGAAAATGAGGATTGGTTTGGTTACGCAGGAACTTCAGCTCCGCCCCCAGCTTTTCTTTCACGAGGCTTTTCTCCCTCTCTTTTGTCGTCAGCTGTATGCGTACGAATTTTATCGAAGCTGCCAGCCCCGCGATAAACCCGATGTCCATGGTAGCTACGATGACATTGGCCGGGCTGAATGTATCCCCGTCCGGGATGGTGCCGCCATAAACTTTTGCATACAAAATGTAATGGGAGGTCAGACGATAGAGCACGACGCTGACGACATAGACCAGCACGATCTCTGTTACGATCCTTCCCATACGCTGTCCGCCGGCCGATATTTTCGGGATGGATACATACAGCACGAAATAGCTAAGCAGCAATTTATAGGGCATGTTGATCAATGCGGCTATTACGGCAATACCCAGCATTTTTTGGGAGCTGATGTTCTTAAAGGAAGGGCCGACCCAGGAGTAGGCCAGCATGATATCCTGCAGGACATACAGTACCCAGAAAGCGATATGCAGCCAGATCCTTTTCATGGAGTATAAAAGTCGGAAAAATATCGGGAAACAGGGGTGGCACATCCACCTGCTGGCGGAAGAAATTGCCGGATGACAGGCAAAACCCTACGAGAACGATCTGCTACCCTATCAACTGCTCCTATCCCACAGTCAGCGCCGTATGTTGGTTTTTGCAGGTTGCCGGTAGAGTTTGCTTCCCCGCACATGACCAATTGCCGATATTCACTACATGCGTGCCAATATACTCCCCATTGCTATCGCCCTCTTCGGCATCCCCTGGATCGTATTCGGGATACAACATTTTATGTATGCAGGTTTTGTCAGGGACCTCGTACCGGCCTACATGCCCGTGCGTATTTTCTGGGTCTATCTCACGGGCGTAGCGATGATCGCCGCGGGTACCGGCTTTATCATCCGCCGGCAGGCACAGCTGGCAGCCTTCCTCCTGAGCTGCATGCTGCTGCTTTTTATCCTGATGCTGCACCCCTTGTTAGTAGCGAAGGAACCGCAGGTAGGCGTCCATTGGACAAGAGTGATGCAGGATATAGCCATCATGGGGGCGGCTTTTGGTCTGGCCATTATCAGCAGCGGAAAAACTTTGCCCCTTCTTTCCTCTCCAAAAGCACGCGTAATTGCCCGATACTGCTATGCCCTGCCCCTGGTAGTCCTGGGCGCACAGCACTTTACGCATAATGCTTTTGTGACGGCAAAGATCCCCGGCTATTTCCCTTTAAAAAATGTTTTCGACTACCTCATCGGCATCTTTTTGATCGCCGCAGCCTATGGTATTCTTTTCACTGACAATATACGCTGGGTGGCCAGTGTGCTGGGGTGGGTCCTCATAGCACTGGCCCTCCTCCAGCACATTCCCATGCTGATAGCCAATCCTTACGTCGCCGTCGAATGGACGGGAGCCATGTTAGATCTGGCCCTGGCAACAGGAGCATTCATTATTGCTAAGACCGATGATCCATAAGCTGCTCCTCCTCTGTATGCTTTGTATCGAACTTGTTGCAGGCCAAAGACATTAACACTTACTTCGGTTTGTACCTCGCTTCTTCATAGATCTTTAGCGCAGGCGTCCGCATCAACGCCACCGGGGTAATGTCGGGATGTAGTTGTACGTATTTATTTACGATCTGCCAGCCTACCCAGGCGCCGATATTACCGGGTGATGTATCGGGCATTCCCAGGGTCTTGGGCCCATCGCCGATATAATTTTTGATGAGGTCGGGATCTTTGGTATACAGATCGGTATTTTGCAAAAAGAAATTCCAGATCCCTGCTTCATTGGCGCCGCACCATTTAAGCTGTGCCTGCGTATAACCTGTCCGGATACTGTCGGGTATCCCGGGCTGCAGCTTGCCGGCCAGCCACAAGTATTTACCTTTTATGATCATCTGCTCGACGAGCGCCCGGCCATCGCTGCTGTCAGGGAAAATGTCCTCAGACAGGGCGGTGATGGAATTGGGAACGATGTATTCGGGCTCAAATCGGCGGGTGATGTAGGATGGGTAATGGTCCTGACCGGCATAGAACGACGAATTTTTTCCTGCATAGGATTGGAGCCCGATGGCCAGCGTAAATTGAGTGATGGCCACGCCGGGTCCGTCAAAAGGCCCGATAAAGACCACCACTTTCGGCGGAAGGTTATACCGGGGGAAATAATATTTTATATAACGGAAGCACTCCGTCAGCTGTTCCTTCAGCCACTCCAGACGGGCATATTTTTTTTCCAGCGAATCTTTTACGGGTAGATAGCTTACCAGGAATTGCCGGCTGGCAGCAAAAGCCACCTGGCTCGTGTCCGACAGGGGCCCTGCTCCCAGTATATTACCTACAAAATCTCCTGTGAAATAAGGATATTCCCGGCTCAGCCGTCTGAGACCGGGGGTGATGTTATTGGAATCCAGGGAAAACCAGGCCGTGTCATAACGGACGATCTGTACGGGTTTTACATCTACACCGGAAACATCGGGAGCGTTGTCACCATGTCCGCAGGCGGCAAGCAGAAGACTGAAAATAAAGCCGACGGCAACTAATACCAGGCTGAGAGATCTACACGGGTTCTTCATACTGCGAAATAACGTCAATGCGCCCGAAATAATGTCCGGAAGACGGGTTTTCTGTAAATTTGGGGTATGAAGATCGCGCTCGTCCAACAAAATTATCACATCGGGAACTTCGAGGCCAACACCCGTAAGATCATAGATGCCATCCGGCAGGCGAAGCAGACAGGCGCCGACCTCGTCGTATTCACCGAATTGTGTGTCTGTGGCTATCCCCCCCGGGATTTCCTCGAATTCGAGGATTTTATCGCACAATGCTATGCTTCCGTGGACCGCATCCGGGAAGAAGCCGATACCATCGGCGTCATCATAGGTTCACCGGCCCGCAATACAGCGCTCCAGGGGAAAGACCTCTTCAATGCCGCCTGGTTATTGTATGAAAAAGAGATCAAAGGCATCGCCCATAAGACCTGCCTGCCCACCTACGATGTGTTCGATGAATACCGCTATTTCGAACCGGCTTACGACTGGAAGGTGATCCCTTTTAAAGGGAAGAAGATCGCACTCACTATCTGCGAGGACATCTGGACCCTGGGCGATAATCCATTGTATCGGGTCTGCCCCATGGATCAGCTGATAGGGCAGTCGCCGGACGTGATGATCAATATTTCCGCCAGCCCCTTTGACTACGATCACGACGCAGATCGTAAAGAGGTAGTGCGGCAAAATGTGCTGAAGTACAAGCTGCCCATGTACTATTGCAATGCAGTGGGCTCCCAGACGGAGATCATTTTTGACGGCGGCAGCATTGTATATGACGCAAAAGGAAGACTCGTAAAAGAGCTGAAATATTTTGAAGAAGATATGGCAGTGATCGACCTGCCTGCTCCCGTCCCCCCCTTATATGAAGAGATATTGCCGGGCTTTTCCATACCTATCCATGCCGACGAAGCCGGTGAGGAATTATTGACGCCCACGGAGAAGACACCAGGCCCCGGTACAGGAGAGACAACAGCTCAGGCGAGCACCCCGGCTCCGGTAGCTGCACCCGGCGAACCCGCTGCATTCGACAAGGAAATGCGGGTATCCAAGCTGAAAGACCCCAATAAGGTTATCGAATACCTGACGAATACGGAGAACATACGTCAGATACATCAGGCCCTGATCCTGGGTATCCGGGATTATTTTTCGAAAATGGGTTTCTCCAAAGCGATCCTGGGCAGCAGCGGAGGCATCGACAGCGCCGTCACCCTGGCGCTGGCCTGCGAAGCGTTGGGTAAGGACAATGTGCGGGCCATCCTGCTTCCTTCATCTTATTCCACTTCCCACTCCGTCAGCGACGCAGAGCAGCTGTCCCGTAAGCTGGGCAATCCTTATGACATTATCCCCATCCGGGAAGTCTATGAGGCATTGCTGCATACGTTGGAGCCTGCATTTAAAGGAACTTCGTTTGGGCTGGCGGAAGAGAATTTACAAAGCCGGACAAGAGGAAATATCCTCATGGGCATTGCCAATAAATTCGGTTATATACTGCTGAACACATCCAATAAAAGCGAGCTGTCTACGGGCTATGGTACGCTGTATGGAGATATGGCAGGTGGACTCAGCGTGCTGGGTGATGTATACAAAATGCAGGTATATGCGCTGGCCCGGTATATCAATCGGAGCGGAGAGATCATTCCGGCGAATATCCTGGAGAAACCTCCCTCGGCGGAACTACGACCCGATCAGAAAGATAGTGACAGCCTGCCCGAGTATGAGCTGCTGGACAAAGTATTGTACCAGTACATCGAACGTAGACATGGACCCAAAGAGATCGTTGCCATGGGGATCGATGAAGCCCTGGTAAAAAGGGTGCTGCGGCTGGTAAACACGAATGAGTATAAACGCAATCAATTCTGCCCCATCATACGGGTAAGCTCCAAGGCCTTTGGAGTAGGCCGGCGCGTTCCCATCGTAGGCAAGTATCTTTCCTGAGGGTTAGTGCTTGAGCGACATCACATACCAGAAACTGATGGGTCCGATAGCAGTGTCCTTGTACACAACGAGCTTTGTATCCGTCAGCGAATAAACTTTTACCCCCTCCGACAATATGGGATTGACTGTCGATTTCAGGATAGCCGGGTTGCCGTTAGTAATGGTCCAGGAATAGGTGGCGGTTTGCGGATTGGTGCTGCACTTATCGGCCCCTTCATCCATGACAACCGTACTGTCTTTATTAAACAGAAAGGTATTGTCCTTGAAGCAGGGATCCAGGATGGGATCCTCCTGGTCGACCGTCCCGTTCTTGTCCAGGTCGATGCCTGACGTATCGAACTTCCAGGTGCTCTTTGTCATAAGGGTCACCATAGTGTTATTGTTATTATTGTTGGAGCTGCTTTTACTGCAGGCAGCCCAGGCAACGGAAAGGGTCAGAATGATCAGGCCGGGGACCCATAGATGCTTTTTCATAAGTTTTAGCTATAAAGGGATGATCAAAACGAACCTCCGGTTCGTTGGCCGAAGGCCAGATATTAGCGCTATCCCACTGTCAGACAAGATTTTAGTAAAGTCCGACAGCGGGATTACCAATAACATGTAAAATACTATTCTTATTGTATACAATGAGGCAATTTTCGGGCCAGGCTGCCCCGGTCTGCCCCACCAGCAGGGGTGCTTAATGCTTGAGAATGATGGTGTAGCGTGAACTGACCCCTTTTAGCTTATGGTCAGCGTAGATGACCAGGTGATCATTGGTCAGGGTTTTCACCCGGTAATACTGGTCCTGGAAATAAAGAAGGCTATCCTTGTTCTGGAATGACCAAAGGAAAGGAAAGCTGTCGAGCCTGTGGTGCTTACCGTTCGTATTACTTTCTCTTAGTGTACCGGTACCATCCTGCCGGAAAACGACCGTATAATCCTTTACAAAGCCCATTATACGGGGATCCAATGCGTCGAAGTGAACATCATCGTCATCGTCCGAGTCCGTATTAAAGATGGCTTTTTCGTAGATCCAGGGGGAATTGGTCAGGAGTTCCATGTCGCGACCGGACGCATGACGGCAGCTGCCAAGAGCCAGACTGGTTGATAGGATTAATAATATGGTCCATTTTATCGACATGCGCACGGGACATTGGAAGGAAGGGACCCCTCCCAGGTTTAAAACTGCTCACCGGGAAAGTTATTGTCTTAACCGATTAAAACATATTAACATTTCCCCAAATAAGAAGGGCTGCCAACGAGCCGTTAAGGGCGTAATCATTGCCGCCGCTGCCACGAACTTATCGACCGTGATGCCCCCGAGGTCGATGTGGCGGCTGTCATCTTGTATGTGCCAGCCAGCTGCTGGGCTGAATAACCTAATGAAGAATCGCTTTTTTTACAACCGGTGATGATCAGGATAAATCTTCTTTTAAGAGAGTATTTGACCGCAATGAGCCAAAAAAATAAGATATTGATTATCTGGCAAGCTACTTGCCTGTGTTTTCGTATTTTGCAATCTTAATATTAGAAATATGCTCTATACCGCAGAGGATATCAGACAATTGAACAATAAGATACAATACCAGGCGGCATTTATCGACAGGTTACGGGATGAGGTAGGGCGTGTCATCGTAGGGCAGCATCACATGCTGGACAGACTGCTGATTGGCTTGCTCAGCAATGGACATGTTCTTCTGGAAGGCGTTCCGGGTCTGGCAAAGACACTGGCCATTAAATCCCTGTCCCAGGCCATTCATGCCAGGTTCAGCCGTATACAGTTTACCCCTGATCTGTTGCCGGCCGACGTCATCGGGACGATGATCTACAACCAGCAGAAACACGAATTTGTCGTGCGCAGAGGCCCCATCTTCGCCAATTTTGTGCTGGCGGATGAGATCAACCGGGCTCCGGCCAAAGTGCAGAGCGCATTGCTGGAGGCCATGCAGGAGCGGCAGGTCACCATCGGGGATACAAGTTATAAGTTGGAAGAGCCCTTCCTCGTGCTGGCGACACAGAACCCACTTGAGCAGGAAGGTACCTACCCTCTCCCGGAAGCACAGCAGGACCGGTTTATCATGAAGGTCATCGTGGACTACCCCAGTAAACAGGAAGAGCAGCTGATCATCCGTCAGAATGTGCAGGGTCTCCAGGCCCCGAAAGTGGAACAGGTGGTATCCATGCAGGAGATCACGGAAGCTAAAGACCTGACACGGCAGGTGTACATGGACGAAAAGGTGGAACATTACATATTGGACATCGTGTTTGCTACCAGGACGCCGGAGAAATACAAGCTGGAAAAACTGAAACCGTTGATCGCATACGGCGGAAGCCCCCGTGCCAGCATCAACCTGGCGCTGGCCGCTAAAGCCAATGCCTTCCTTAACAAACGCGGTTATGTGATACCGGAGGATGTGCGCACGATCTCCAAAGATGTCCTCCGCCACCGCATCGGTCTGACCTACGAGGCCGAGGCAGAAAGCGTGAACGTAGAGCAGGTGATCGATGATGTACTAAAAGCGATCCCGATCCCTTAGCAGAGCACAGCGCTGCTGTATAAATTATAATATGCTGACAACTGCCGAAATATTAAAAAAGGTCCGGGAGCTGGAGATAAAAAGCAAGAGGCTGACCCGTCATCTTTTCACGGGGGAGTATCACAGCGCCTTTAAAGGGCGTGGTATGAGCTTCCGGGAGGTGCGGGAATATGCAGCAGGGGACGATATCCGGTTCATTGACTGGAACGTTTCGGCACGGTTCAACCACCCTTTCAGCAAGCTGTTCGAAGAAGAGCGTGAGCTGACCGTGATGCTGCTGGTGGATGTAAGCGCCAGCTCGTTATTCGGCACGGTGCATGCCCGTAAGAAGGACCTGATCACCGAAATTTGCGCCGTGCTGGCCTTTTCTGCCGTCAACAACCACGATAAGGTGGGCGTGATCTTTTTCAGCGACAAGATAGAAGGATATATCGCGCCAAAGAAGGGTAGGGAACATGTCCTGTATATCGTGCGGCAGCTGCTGACCACCGAACCCCGGCATAAGGGCACCAATCTGCGGGAAGCCATCCGCTTCCTCAACCGCAGCGCCCGTCAGAAAAGCATCGTCTTCTTTCTCAGCGATTTTATTCAAGAGGATCGGCCTGGTGAAGAAAGATTTGAAGATGCCTTAAAGGTCGCCGGCAAAAAACATGATGTCATCGGTATAAAAGTATATGACAGGATGGACATGGAATTGCCGGCCATCGGCCTCATCGAGGCGGAAGATTCCGAGACAGGCGGCAAATACTGGGTGGATACGGATGATTACCTGGTAAGAACGAACTATCAGCAACATTTCTTTAACCAGACGGAGCAGTGCAAGAGCTTTTTCCAAAAAGCCGGTTGCGACCTTTTGCACTTGCGTACGGACGAAGATTACGTCAAAATATTACAACGGTTTTTTGTCGGTCGCAACAGGCCGGCATAGTACATGAAAAGATCATTAGTATATATAGTATTCCTGTTATTGTCCCGGACGGTGTCTGCACAACCGGCTTCACCTGTTAAAATAAAGGTTTCCGTCGACTCGCAAAAGATCGTTATCGGACAGCCCATACAGTTGATGGTGGAAGCTTATGTGCCCGGCAATAAACTCCTGACCTGGCCTGCCATCGACAGCCTTCCGCACTTTGAATGGCTGGAAAAAGGCAGGCTGGACTCTGTGGTCAAGCCTGAAGAGAAATATTATCGTCAGCAGTTCGTCATCACCAGCTTCGACTCCGGGTACTGGGCCATACCCCGTTTGCCGTTTGTCGTGGGGAACAAGAAATATTTTTCGGATTCCGTCCGCATTGCCGTGAACTATTCCCCTTTCAATCCCAACCAGGACTTTCATGATATCAAGGATATCATCGATGTTCCTAATCCCTATGCGAAATGGATCCCCTGGGGAGTGGCGGCTGTTACATTGATCGCCCTGGCGCTCGTGATATGGCTGGTACGGAAGAAAAAGTTGCTGCGGCGGACGGTTGCGACAGAGCCGGTGGTCCGTCTTACACCCTATGAAGAAGCCATTCGTCAATTGGAAGAGCTGCACAAACAGGGAGTGGGCGATGACGGGCAGGTGAAAATATATTATACGCGTATGAATGATATCCTCCGGCTGTTTGTGCTCCGCAGACTTGGGATCGCCAGTCTGTCAGAGACCAATGAAGAGCTGATCGGACAGATAAGACGCCTCCCGCTCACCCGCGGACAGTTTGATGAGCTGGCTGAAACATTGCGGATGACGGATTTTGTAAAATTTGCCAAATATCAGCCGGCGGCAAACGATAATGAGCGAAGTTACCAGGTGATCCGTCAATCGGTGGATCATCTCAATGAACTTCGCGCAGCACAGGAAAGAGAAGAGACGGCGAAGGCGGCCATGGCCCGGACGGCAGGCGCCCAGGCAGGCGGGACCCCGACAAATTTAGAAAAGAAATAATACGACAATAAGTGCTGTACGATTGGTACGAAAATATCCGCTTCAGCCAGCCGGCATTCTTCGGGCTCTTTGTCCTGGTGCCGCTGCTCATTTGGTGGGAGCTGCGTAAGGCAGGTCAGACCCAGGGCACCGTGCTGGTGTCTTCCATCCGACCTTTTGCGCGGCTACGCTCCTGGAAGAACCTGCTGCGTCCCGTTCCCTTTATTTTCCGGATACTGGCGCTATGTTGTCTCATCATCGCGCTGGCGCGCCCTCAGACACGTAACGACGAACAGCTGGTGACAGGAGAAGGCATCGACATCGTGCTTTGCCTGGATATCAGCGGCAGTATGCTGGCCCAGGATTTTACACCCAATCGCATGGAGGCTGCCAAGAACGTGGCAAATGAATTCATCGATCACAGACCCACAGACCGCATCGGCCTGGTCATTTTTTCGGGTGAAAGCTTTACCATGTGCCCTTTAACCACAGATCGTACTGTTCTGAAGACACAGCTGGCCAATGTGCAGAGCGGCCTGCTGGAAGACGGTACGGCCATCGGATCCGGACTGGCCACCGGGGTTGACCGTCTGCGAAGTTCCCCTTCCAAAAGCAAGGTGATCATCCTGCTGACGGACGGTGAAAACAACGGCGGACTTATCGATCCCAATACAGCCAAGGAAATTGCCAAATCCATCGGCGTGCGTGTATACACCGTCGGCATGGGCACGGAAGGTTTTGCACCCGTGCCGGTACAAACTCCTCAGGGGGTTCGGATGTCGAGAGAGAAGGTCAACATCGATGAAAAGCTGCTGACGCAGATAGCAAAAGAAACGGGAGGACAATACTACAGGGCCAAGGACAACGAGAGCCTGAGAAGTATCTATTCGGAGATCGACCGGCTGGAGAAATCCAGGATAGAAGTAACAGCCCTTCGCCACTACACTGAGCAGTTCTTTCCGTTTGCGCTGGCGGCTGCCGTATTGCTTATGCTGGAGCTGTTGCTCCGCTGGACCGTGTTAAAGAAGTTCCCATGACGGCAAAAGTATATAAGTCGACAGGCAGCTGGTATGTGGTAAAAACCCCTGAAGGAGAAGTGTGGAACGCCCGGCTGAAGGGTGTCCTGAAACTGGATGGGATCACATCCACC
>Ga0207654_10001814_pt1 | contig 11090 bp, 7 predicted proteins | sample KBSC64metaG_FD_184355 | JGI IMG/M metagenome (GOLD analysis project Ga0207654, IMG submission 184355) | Corn rhizosphere microbial communities from Kellogg Biological Station, Michigan, USA - KBS C6-4 metaG (SPAdes) (version 2) | ecosystem: Host-associated > Plants > Roots > Rhizosphere > Soil...
GCTGGATCTTTCGTTGCCCGATAAGACTGGGGAAGAGCTGATTGTAGAAGTGATAATGCTTTGTGGTGCTATTCCTGTAGTTGTGCTCACAGGCTACAGCGATTTTTCATTCGGCATCAGGTCGCTATCACTTGGAGCAGCGGATTACGTCTTGAAGGATGAACTGACACCGATAACGCTTTACAAGAGTATCCGGTACGTTCTGGAGCGAAAAAAATCGATGTATGCATTGGCCCACTCTGAAAAGAAATACAGCGAACTGTTCCATTTGAGCCCTTTGCCAATGTTTGTGTTAGCCATGGACGGTTTAGCAATCCTTAATGTAAATAAATCGGCAATTAAACATTATGGCTATACCAGGAATGAGTTTTTATCAATGACAATCAAAGATATCCAGCCGGCCGGCGAAATACCGTCGCTGGAAGAGGATTTGATCGCTTCCAGGCAGCACAACAAACTGTCGTTGCCGGGTCCTTATCGTCATTGTAAAAAAAACGGCGAGGTCATGCAGGTTGAAATACAAGGGAACTCAATGTTTTACAAAGGTATAGAAGCAAAGGTAGTACTGATCATAAACATAACGGAACGATTGAATTATATCCGCGAGATTGAGGCCCAAAATGAAAAGCTTAAAGAAATTTCCTGGATACAGTCACATATGGTTCGCGCCCCGCTAGCCCGGTTACTTGGGTTAGTCGGCTTGATCCGCGATATGAAGGATGATACAAGCGAATTGCAACATATGATGAACTGCCTGGAAGTTTCGGCAAACGAGCTGGACCAGGTAGTCAGGGAAATTACTTCGAGGACCGAAATGCCAGAAGTTGATCCATTATTGAAACACACCATTAAAACCAGGAAAAATAACCGTCTCAGGAAAGTCGAACGCTATTTTGGTGTATAACAGATGACAGAGCAGACAGAGCAATTCGAGATACAAGCCGCCCGCTACCGGCAAGAGACTCTTTGGCGGTCGGACAAATTAATGGATTACGTTCTGGCGTGTTATGGTCTCGCTGGTCTCGCTTTTGCTTTCTATTACAATACATGGCTTATTGCCCTGGGTGTGGGCAGCACCGCTTTGGTGATCTATTATTTTGCCAAAGAGGTGACGCCGGGATCAAACTTGTACCAGTATGTGCTCAGTGTAGTGTTCGGTGTGTTTACAGCACAGTTTATTTACGAGATGCAGGGTTTATTTGAGATGTATTTCTTTGCCTTTATCGGCAGCGCCGTGCTCATTGCTTACCAAAAGTGGAAACTGCAAATACCACTCCTGGTGGTCGTGATCATTCAATACGTTGCGCAGCATTATCTGAATAATATCGGATATAAAATATACACCGCGGGGACCGGTCGGTTTATTGCTCCTACTTTTATCATCCATATATTGCTTACAACAGTGATTTTGTGTGTGTGCGGACTCTGGGCTTACCAGCTGAAACGATACCAGGAGAAGTTAATCAGGCAAACGATAGAGATGGGCAAACTCAGGCAGGAAAGCCAACTTACACAAGAGCGCTGGCAGAAGGAACAGGCACTCGAAGAGCGAAACAGTATACTGGAAAGCATAACAGATGCTTTTTTTGCCACCGACAAAAACTGGATAGTAAGCTACTGGAATAGTTCGGCAGAGAAAATGCTCGGTAAACCTAAAGAGGGTGTACTTGGCCATAACTTGTGGGAGGTGTACGCCGATGTGATAGGCACGTCTTTTCATACTCATCTTAATCGTGCGCAGATAGAATTGCGTCCGCAACATTTTGAAACGAGATATGGAACCAACAACAATTGGTATGATGTTAGTATTTATCCTTCTGAAAACGGGATATCCGTATATCTTAAAAATATTGATCAGCGCAAATCTTCTGAGTCGCAGATGTTACATCTTCATCAGGAACTGACACAGCACGCAAAAGAGCTTGCAAGATCCAATGAGGAATTAGAGCAATTTGCTTATGTAGCGTCACACGATCTACAGGAACCATTGCGTATGGTAACAGGTTTTCTTAAGCAGTTTAAGCGAAAATATTATAGTGTCGTTGACGATCAAGGTAAAGGCTATCTGGGCTTTGCGTTAGAGGGGAGTCAGCAGATGAAGCAATTTATCGATGACCTCCTGGAGTACTCGCGGGTTGGACGGATAGAAGGCAAAAGTGGGCAAGTTGACGTAAATGAAGTTCTAAGTGAGATCAGTAAGATATATCGCAGGGAAATTCAGGAAGGGAAAGTTGTTATCGATCAAGAAGATCTTCCGGTAATCACTGCACCCAAAAATGCCGTCCGCCAGGTGCTTCAGAACCTTGTCAGTAACGGCGTCAAATACCAAGCGGCGGGGAAAGTTGCCCGAATCAATATTCGCGGCGGGGAAACTAGCAGCCATTATCAATTTTCAGTTCAGGATAACGGAATAGGAATTAACCGTCAGTATTTCGAGCAAATTTTTATTGTTTTTAAAAGGCTGAATAAGAAGGCGCAGTATCCCGGTACCGGCATGGGCCTGGCTATCACTAAGAAGATTATCGAAAACTTAGGAGGAACAATCTATGTGGAATCGGAAGAAGGTAAGGGTAGCATTTTTTATTTTACAATTCCCAAGGGGATTTAAGTTGTCCTGGAGAATTTCAACGTGAACTGCGACCCCTTGCCAAAAACGCTTTCAAAGGAAATTGTACCGTTCATAAGGTTCGTATAGCGGGATACAATATTCAAACCAAGACCGGTACCTTGTACCGCTCCGGTATTATTTGCCCTGAAAAAGGCTTCGAACAGATAGTTTTGTTCACTGTCGGGAATACCGATGCCATGGTCCTTAACAGTTACCAGGAATGCATTATCGGTTATCTCCGTATTCAATTCGATCATCGAATAGTCCGGCGAATACTTTATTGCATTGGAGATCAGGTTGATCAGGCAGTTGTGCAATAAATTTGGATCGAGTTTTACACTGGCTGTTGTACCCGTGTGTTCGTAAGCGATTACCTGTGCTGGTTTCGCTAATATTTGCATATCGTCCCTTATCTCCTCTAAAAACTTTATTATGTCAAATTCAACAAGGTCGACTTTGATTTTTCCGGTTTCCAGTTTTTCCAACGACAGGAAATCATCTAGAATGGTTGTTAAATTGGCGACCGCATTCTTTATTTTTCCAATGTGCTTGTTAACGTTGTCCTTATCGTAGTTATTCGCATATTTTTCAATCAGGGAACTGGATAATTTAATTGAACTCAAAGGCGTACGGAATTCATGCGATGCCATCGATACAAAGCGGCTTTTTAACTGGCCCAGTTTTTTCTCGTTGACCAATGCCTTATCAAGACTTTCCCTGGTTTCTTCCAGGGATACTATGGTATCCGACAACATCTGTGTTCTTGCCTCTACTTCTTTTTCTAGCTGCGAAGCATAGCGCTTGAGCTGATCATCTGCGGACCTTTGCCTGGTGATATCGCGGACAATCTTGGAGACGCCTACAATTACTCCTTTGGCATTTTTAATAGGAGAAATAGTTAGCGAAACCGGAATCTGTTTTCCGTCACGGTTTACGCGGTAGCTTTCAAAGTGCTCAATTTTTTCACCTTTGGATATTTTATCAATGATAAATTTTTCTTCTTCAAAATTTTCTTTTGGGATTATTAAACTGACGTGCCGGCCCAGTGCTTCTGCTTCGGAGTAGCCGAATAATGTTTCAGCGCCCTGGTTCCAACTGGTGATTATGCCATCGAGCGTTTTACTGATAATGGCGTCGTCCGACGATTCTATAATGGAAGCCATCATGCCCTGGCGCACTTCGTTGACTTTCTGGTCGGTAATATCAAGTAATGTGTTGATGGTACCTGTGAATTGTCCGAAGTCATCAAAGGTTGGTATAGAAGAGAGCAGTACATTACGTTCTTTACCATCTGGTTGTTCAACAACGTATTCTGCATTTGGTATGAACTTCTTTTCTCTGACTACGATAGCTACAGGGTAATCGTCGGATGATAGCAGGGAATGGTTTTCACTAAAAACTTTCCACGCCCCTGACCATTTTTCGGTACCCAACTCCGGGCGGCGTCCCCATAACGCTATTACTGATTCATTACACGACGTAAGGTATCCGTCACTATCGCAGGTATAAACACCAATCGGTAGGTTCTCATAAGGACTAATGGATACATTATTTAACATGACTTGTTTTAATTCGATAGCGGTATTATCGTACTGTAGAATGAGCGTATATTAATGTTAGGCGGGAAATTATGTTAAATATACGGCAATATTCTTAGTTTGCCAAGCTTTATTATTAGGTAAACTTGGTCGAGGTAACTAGAATAGGCTGTTTAGTATCAAACAATTAGGTGAATAACTGAAGGCCTATATCGGTTTGGGTAACGTTGGTTAATTCGAAGAAATCCAGGATCCCCTGAGGTAGTAGTAATCTGACAAGTGTTTCGTAGGCGTTCTGCACGGGTATTCGTATGCTTTTATTCTCCCGCAAAGATTATATTATTTTCAAAGCCCCCCAAATTTTCGGACTGATCCAATAATGGCGTATCGAATTGTTGCGGTACTGTATTTAATACAAAACCCTCTTTTACAATTAGGTAAAGAGGGTTTTGTAATTTTACAGTAAAGTTGAGTATTACTTAACTTTTTTGTACCTAGGGCGGGAATCGAACCCGCACTCGCTTTAAGGCGAACAGGATTTTAAGTCCTGCGTGTCTACCAGTTCCACCACCTAGGCAGGTGATAAATACCTTTTAAAAACAAATCCCTTCTTTTGTTGGAAGGGATTAGAGCGAAAGACGAGATTCGAACTCGCGACCCCGACCTTGGCAAGGTCGTGCTCTACCAACTGAGCTACTTTCGCATTTCGCAAGCCACTATCGCGTTTGCGGAGTGCAAATATAGACAGAAAAGAATATTCTGCAAGAGTTAGAAACGAAATTTTTTCAAAAAAGTTATAACTGGCTGTTTTTCAAAATATCAGAAACGATATCGTTCTCATATCCGCGGCTTAAAGCATACTGATGCAGCTTATATCTCTTTTTAAAAGGATCTTTTTCACCCAAAAGCCTCGCTTTTTTTTCCAGTATCTGCTTAAGAGTGCTTAAATAATCGTCCTCATCAATCGTATTCAGTGCCTTTTTTATCAGCACATCGGAGACTTTTTTGAATTTCAGCCCCTGTTTTATCTTTTGTTTGCCCCAACCTTTCTGATTAAATTTCCCTTGTACATAGGCATTAGCAAAACGCGCCTCGTTCAAAAAGTTGGTTTGAATGAGCTGAACGATCAGGTTTTCTACTTGCGCACTGTGCAGTCCCCATTCATACAATTTATCGCGGACTTCCTGCTGCGAGCGTTCCTGGTAAGCGCAATAATGCTCGGCTTTAGCCAGTGCTGTTTTTTCGTCGGTGATCCCGGTAGGCTTGGGTTGGTCGAAAGACATAGGTTAATTAATTCATCTTTATATATTTTAAACCCCAATAAACACCATCACTTCGGACATATTTAACCACACCTTTGGTTTTACTCCAATATACTTTGGTTACAAAATTTTTTTCATCCTTGCGGTAAAGAAAATCTTGTGGGTATAACATATAAAATCTTGTGGGTATAACATATAAACATCATCAAAAGTATTATCAAACACTTTAACTTTTTGTGGTTTTATGTTGGCTAGGCTGTCAACGCTAAAACCATCAAGGATATAGAATCAGGAATCTTTATCAAAATGCCCTGGAAATATCCGAGCCTTGCCATTTGCAGATTTATTTATTTGAAACAATTCGATGCCCTGCAATTTATCATCGGAGCGTTTGGCAAATACTGTTATTTCTTCAAATTTTATGCTAAGAGGGTTATATATGCTTTGATCGCCTATAAGTGTGTCATTTTTGAGGCAAATAATGGTATCAATAGTTTTTAAACTAGATTCAAGAATAAGGAGTTCATTTTTCTGATATGGTATCCATTGTTTGTCGTTTTCTGTAAGTAATTTTGTTGTGTGACAAGACGAAAAAAATAGAAATGGATAAAAAGTTAATAAATATTTCAATAGTCTTGGATCAAGTTTAAGCATCACGCAATATAAGAATTTGATAAAGCTTCATTTGCTTAACCGTTTAAATTCCTGTGTCCATCAAATGCCAAAATTCATTAAAAATTCTTCTATTGGCAGAAATATAAGCAAATTCGTGGCATGCTTAGCAACCATTATTCTATCCGTGAAGTACAACAGATCATTAATGCGGGCGGGGTTATCGAAACCGATGATATCATCAGCGTTTTGCTGACCGATAGCCGTCGTATTACCAATGCTTCGGAAGGGTTGTTCTTTGCATTAAGCGGCCGCCGCAATGGCCACGAGTTTGTTGCTGAAGCCTATGCGACTGGTGTACGCAATTTTGTGGTATCGCATCAAACCGACATCAAAATGCCCGGCGCTAATTTTTTGCTGGTAGATAATGTGCTGGATGCCTTGCAAAGATTGGCTGCGTATCACCGCAATCGTTTTAACCTCGAGGTAATCGGTATTACGGGTAGTAACGGAAAAACTATTGTAAAAGAATGGCTGTACCAGTTGCTGATTTCTGATAAAACGATCGTTCGAAACCCTAAAAGCTATAATTCACAGATCGGCGTACCGCTTTCCGTATGGCAGATGACCGACAGGGATGATCTTGCTATTTTCGAAGCTGGTATTTCAACCATAAACGAAATGGAGCGGCTTGAGGCTATCATCAAACCATCAATAGGAGTATTAACCCATATTGGTCCGGCGCATGACGAGGGTTTTAAAGATCGTAAACAAAAAGTACTCGAAAAGCTGAAACTGTTTGCGCATTGCAAATTGCTGATCTATAATTATGATCAACTGATAGATTATAAAAAGCACATTCACGTTAAGGAGCGATTCAGCTGGAGCAGACGGTTTAATCAGGCTGATCTGTATGTGTTTGCTGAGACTGTTATTTCCCGGAACTATTATTTGCGTGCAAAATACCAGGGCAAGGAAATAGAATGCCTAATCCCGTTTTTGGATGAGGCCTCTGTAGAGAATGCCATTGTTTGCTGGGCAACTATGCTGGCGATGGGTTATAGTCCGGTCGAGGTCGATAAAAGAATAGAGCGCCTGGGCCCGGTAAGCATGCGCCTGGAGCTGAAAAATGGTATTAATGATTGCTCGGTAATAGACGATTCTTACAACTCTGATGTGCAGTCACTGGAGATTGCGTTGAACTTCCTGAACCAGCAAAATCAGCATCCTACGCGCACATTGATCCTTTCGGATATCTATCAATCAGGATTGGAACAAAAAGTGTTATACCGGCAGGTAGCTGATATGATCAAAAGCAGGAAAGTAAATAAATTTGTTGGCGTAGGGGAGGCACTGTCAGCTCATAAAGACTATTTTACACTTGAAAAGAAACATTTTTATCCGGACACTGCTACTTTGCTTCAACACCTGAACGAGCTTAATTTTGATAATGAGACTGTCCTGATAAAAGGGGCCAGAAGTTTTGAATTCGAACGCATTAGCTCCGCATTGAGTCAGAAGGCGCACGAAACCGTTATGGAAATTAGCCTGAATGCATTGCTGAATAACCTGGACTTCTACAAATCAAAACTGAAGCCTGGAGTCAAGATAATGGCTATGGTGAAGGCATTTTCTTATGGCAGCGGAACGTTTGAGGTCGCCAACATGCTTCAATATAATAAGGTCGATTATCTTGCAGTAGCTTATATTGATGAAGGCGTAGCTTTGAGGCAAGCGGGAATCACTCTGCCTGTGATGGTGCTCAATCCTGAGCTATCTGCATTTGATAAGCTGATCGAATACAAACTGGAGCCGGAGATATTCAGCTTTAACCTACTGGATGAGTTTGTAAAATATGCGCATTCGCATAACCTGAGTAATTATCCTGTGCACCTTAAAATCGATACCGGTATGCACCGCCTGGGATTTGAAGGTCACGATATTGATACGCTGTGCGACCTGATCGAAGAGAACAAGTTTATCAAAGTGCAATCAGTTTTCTCGCATTTTGTAGCAAGCGATGCGGCTGAGCATGATGAGTTTACAAAAAAGCAGATCAAGCGCTTTGAAAAAGCTTTTACTAAGATAGAGAAGGCGCTTGGCTATAAAGTGATTAAGCATATTTCCAATACGGGCGGAATTATTAGGTGGCCTTCCGCCCATTTTGATATGGTGAGGCTGGGAATAGGGTTGTACGGAATCGATGCCTCAGTAGCAGCCGATTCCGGAGTTTTGCAGCCTATCGCTACCTTAAAAACCAGTGTGTCGCAAGTGCGCAAAGTGGCAGCAAATGATACGATAGGTTATAGCAGAAATGGAAAATTAGCTCATAATGGTAAAGTAGCTACCATTCGCATTGGTTATGCCGACGGTTATCTGCGTGCTTTTGGCAATGGAGTGGGTAAGATGCTTATAAAAGGTAAATTGGTACCGACGGTAGGCAATATATCGATGGATATGACCATGCTGGATGTAAGTAATGTAGATGTTCGCGAAGGGGATGATGTTATCGTTTTCAACGATGAGTTAACTATTGAGGAGCTCGCCCGCGAGATTGGTACTATTCCATATGAAATACTGACCAATATTTCGCAAAGGGTAAAAAGAGTGTATTTTTATGAATAGAAATACCGTCACTATGAAAAAGATTGCCGCAGCCTTATTTACCTATTTTGTTAAAGGGTTGATCGTCGTGGTGCCCATTGGTGCGGCAGCCTTTCTGATTTTCTGGGGGGTCGCAAAAATTGATGAATCCTTAAATCTAAGCGGCATTTTTCTGACGGATAGCAAAGGGCAACCTATTTATATACCCGGATTAGGAATATTGAATGTGCTGGTGATTATCCTGATAGTGGGTATACTGGTTACTAACGTTATAACCGATCCTATCAAACAATGGATTAACCGATGGATCAATCGCTTGCCGATCTTCAAGTTTTTATATTCATCTATTAAAGATTTAACGGAAGCTTTTGTAGGTGAAGAGAAGAAGTTTAATGAGCCGGTATTGGTCGAGATTAATGAGTTCGGCTTAAAGAAAGTTGGTTTCCTCGTGCAAAAAGATTTGGTTAAAATAGGTTTGCCCGGTGAGGTAGCGGTTTATTTTCCGTTATCTTACTCATTTGCCGGACAGGTCGTAATCATCTCATCCGAAAAAGTAAAACCAATAGATAGGAGCGCTGCTGATATGATGAAATTTGTTATTTCCGGCGGTGTGAGTGGCTTAGACTAGCATCCTTTTTAAGACTTCTAAGAACCAAAAGAATGCTGATCAACATTAACAGCGCTCCTAGTATATAAGGCGATCCGGGAAAATAAACTGAAGAATTTTTATGAGTGAAAAATTTAAAACTATACCCCATTAGTAATGGCCCGGCAACCAGGCTTATGCTCGAAAGTAATGTTAACCCGCCTTGTAATTCACCCTGCTCATTGGGGCCATATTTACTGGTGATAAATCCTTGCAGTGCAGGCCCCGAGATGCCGCCGAAACAGTAAGGGATCATATATAAATAAACTTGCCATCCTTTAACTGCAAATGCGATAAACGTTAGTCCCGCGCCATAGGATATTAAACCTATCATGATCGTTCGTTTCAATCCCCATAGGGGGATCAAATGTCGTATCAACCAGCCCTGGATACATATCAGCAATGCGCCAATAAAAAGTCCAAGGTAGCCTACGCTGCGCATTGACCATTGGAATTTCTCATATACGTAAAAAGGCAATTGATATTCAACAGCTTTTTGCGCAATATAAACCAATGTAAAAGCTATTGCCAAACCTATCAATGCCTTGTATTTGCCTAACTGAATAAATGAACCGACCGGATTTGCCCGCTTCCAGCTAAATGGACGCCGATGATCAGCATCGAGGGATTCTGGCAATACAAAATAACCATAAAGGGCATTAAATAAAGCAGCGCCGGCAGCAACCATAAAAGGTATTTTTATATTAATGTCTCCCAGGAACGCCCCGCCGCTTACACCAATAATAAATCCTAACCCTGAAGCAGCGCCAACTATGCCAAAGTTTGTTGCCCTTTTGTCGCCGGTACTTATATCGGCGATGTAAGCGGTTGCTGTAGACATTGTAGCACCGGTTATACCAGCTATTGTACGTCCGATAAAAAGCCAAAAAATGGTTGGCGCAAAAGCCATAAATGTGTAATCGATACTAAAGCCTAAGAGCGAAATTAGTAAGATAGGACGCCTGCCAAACCGATCGCTGAGATTGCCCATGACCGAGGAAAATACGATCTGCATCGAGGCATAGGTGAAAGTAAGCCAACCATTGATTTCTGAAGCTGCTGAGTAGTCAACGCCACCAAGTTCTTTTAGAAGATTAGGAATAACAGGTATGATGATTGCCAGGCCCAGCACATCAACGAAGATGGTGACAAAAATAAATCCTAACGCAGAAGATGTTTTGGTTCCAGGTTTTATACTCATAATGGCAACTAAACAACATACCCAATCACAGGAATGTTTAAAGCCCAGTTATTATAACAGAATAACACCGCCAATATAGCATTAAACTGTTAAAATGCTTTGAACAAAGTTTGCTGCAAATATTAAAAGACTGACGAAGAAGTATTAATAATTAATTGAATTAGTTCTTAGATTGCATCACCCTAAGCAATTGAAACATTGAAAGAAAAACAATTCTGTAAATAGCGGTATTTTTTGCCGCTAATGATGTCACACTAAAAAAGCAACCTACTTTATGAAAATCCTTAAACCCTTATTGGTATTGCCGGCGCTACTGCCCTTCCAAATCGTATTTGCACAAAACGATTCACACCTCAAGTTATCTGATCAAAATCCGGCCGCGGGAGAAAAAATTACTTTGATTTATGACCCGGCTGGTACTGTTACAGAAGGAAAAAAAGACATCGCAGCTGCTGTTTACTACCTGGATAATAAAAATTATCCTGCAGAAGATATTGATCTTAAATCTGATGGGAAATTTTTCAAAGGTGACATTACAGTTAACCCTACAGCTAAAGCATTTTTTATCAGGATAAGTTCGGGTAATGATGTCGACAACAATAACGATAAAGGATATGTC
>Ga0207654_10001815_pt1 | contig 11089 bp, 10 predicted proteins | sample KBSC64metaG_FD_184355 | JGI IMG/M metagenome (GOLD analysis project Ga0207654, IMG submission 184355) | Corn rhizosphere microbial communities from Kellogg Biological Station, Michigan, USA - KBS C6-4 metaG (SPAdes) (version 2) | ecosystem: Host-associated > Plants > Roots > Rhizosphere > Soil...
TGAGCACCACCCAGGCCGCGCCGAGCACGGTGAGCTGCACCGTCCCGTCGGCCACGTGGCGTGGGCTGCCGAGCCGCTCGACGACCTCGAGCGCGAAGCAGCCGGCCGCCGCCAGAAACCCGAAGGCCCGCCAGAGCGAGAAGCGCCGTCCGAGCCGCGACGGCCCGTACCGCCCGAGGCTCACCACCGCCACCGCGCCGCTCAGGGCGGCCGAGAGGGACAGCACCGCCAGCGCCGCCGCGTGGAGGAACGACTCGCCGTCGTCCGCCACGTCGAGCAGCAGGGCCATCGCCGCCAGCGCCGCCGGCACGAGCGTCTCTCCGCGTTCCCTCCACCGTCTGCCGATCGTCATCCTCCACCCCACGAAGCCGCCATGACCGGCCGGGCCGACCCGGGCTCGAGCACGTGCTCGCGCGCCGCGATCCGCTCGGCCGCCCCCGCCAGGCCGAAGAGGACGAAGAGGTGCGGCGCGGCGAGCGAGCCGGAGAAGCAGTTGCACAGGAGGAACCCGGCCACGCTCGCGCCGATCCCGCGGGCGAGCCAGCCGATGTCCGGATCGCTGCCGGCGCGGAACACCGCCCCGGTGGCGCTCCCGGCGAAGGTCAGGAAGAGGAAGAAGCCGACCCAGCCCAGCTCGCCGAGCGTGTCGAGGAAGATGTTGTGGGCCACCAGCGCGTGCTCCCGGACCTCGGGCGGTGCGTAGAAGGCCCAGGCCTCGCGAAACGCGCCGCCGCCCACTCCGCGCAGGGGATGGTCGAGGTTCACCGCCGAGGCCACGTGCCAGGCGTAGACGCGGCCGAGCGCGGACTGGTCCTCCTGGAACTCCTCGAGCGTGTCCGTGCGCTCCCAGAATGTCGCAGGCGCGAGGATGGCCACGCCCACGGCGAGCGCCGCCGAGAGCACCAGCGCCTTCGCCCGCTGCGCTCGCTCGCGCATCGCCCACACCAGCCCGCCGGCGACCAGGCCGAGGAACCCGCCGCGGGAGAAGGTCATCACGATGCAGGTGACGGCCAGCAGGAGCGAGGCGATGCACAGCAGCCGGACCCACCACGGAGTGGCTCGCCGGGCGATGAAGGCGACCGAGAGCGGCACCGTCATCGCCAGGTACTCGGCGAGGTAGTTCGGGTCGCCGTAGACGCCGAGCCAGAGGGTCCGGAATCCCTGGCTGAGCTCGTCCCCGGAGAGGTAGCGGAGGATGCCGCCGACGCTGGTGACCATCGACCCGGCCACCAGGCAAAGGCAGAGGACGGCCAGCCGCCGCGGCGTCGTCGCCAGGTTCACGACCAGGAGCCAGGCCAGCGCGACCTTCACCACCATCACCAGCCAGCCGTCGGTCACTTCCCGGTCGAGGGTCCACAGATGCGAGGCGGCGGCCCAGACCAGGAAGCCCACCAGGGCCAGCCCCCGCACCCCGTCCCACTGGAGCGGGACGCGGCGCCCGGCGTGCTCCAGGACCAGAAGCCCGAGGGCGCCGAGGCTCAGGGAGAGGGCGAGGCGCAGCGGGACGAAGGCCGGAATCCACTCCGCCGGGGCGGCGTAGATCTGCACGCAGAACCCCGCGAGGAGCAGGAACGCCCAGCGGTCACGTCCCTCCGCCAGCGTCCATGCCCGGGCCTCCCCCTCCCCCTCCGGCGCACGGGTCCGCATGGTCCGGACGCACCGGAGCAGCCGACGTGCCAGCGACACCGCCGCGGAATTCCTTGCCCGCCTCTGGCGAGCGCTCGACGGCCACTGTCGTTTCTACAGTCCCGCCGACCAGGGGAGCGTCGTCTGCACCTCGACCGGGAGCGGTCCCGCCAGGAGCGCACCTCCGACCTGGTCAGCCAGTCGCTCGAGGACCAGGCGGGCGAGCCTCCCGGCCTCCTCGCCCGGCGCCAGGGAGCCGAGCGCGCTCGCCGCCCGGCTCACCGCCTCGGGACGGACCGCCGGCGGCGCCCCTGGGTCGAGGAAGGCGCGACCGAGCTCCCCAGTCCGGGCCGCCGGCACCGGGGCCACTCGCGCCCTCCCGTCGAGGAGGGCATGGGCCACCGCCGCGGCCAGCACGGCCGGCGTCCCTCCCGCGGGCCACGCCGGGCCGAGGGTGTCCAGGGCCGCGCGTGCCGCGTCCTCGCCGCCTCCGAGGAGGGCCGCGAGCAGGGCCTGCTGCTGCTCGGCGCGCTCGAGCTGCTGCTCCGCCTGCTGGATCTCCGCGAGGGAGCGGAAGGGGACCGGCTCGGCGCCGTCGACGGGGAGAGCGCGCATCGGCCGGGCGCGCCGCAGAGCGGCGAGCACCGCGGCCTGCTCGGGCCACAGCAGCCACTCCCCGTCGATGCGCGCCAGGGGCCGCTTGCCGAGGCGGTCGGCGCGGTGCCGGAGCCGGAGCCCGAGCGAGAACCCGGTCTGGAACACCTGGCGGAACGGCGTCTCTCGCACCACCGCGGCGCCGCGGCGCGGGTCGCCGCCGGTGAGGTACTCGAGCCCGAGCCCCAGCGTGTCACGGGCCCGCTCGGCGGAGGCACGGAACGCGTCCAGGTCCCCCGGGTCGGCTCCGTCGGCGACGAGGGCGGCGTTGAACACCCCGCGCAGCTCGTCGAGCGCGTTCTCCAGCTCCACGGCATCGAGCCCCTCGAGCGCCGCCTGCAGGTAGTCCACCCGCCGGCCCCCGCTGCGCACCAGCTCCGCCGACGGAGCGGGCGGAGGCACCGGCGCGAGGCGCACCGCCGCGTAGAGGCCGGCGGCGGCCTCGGGGTCGGGAAAGCCGAGGTCCGCCAGCCGTGCCCACCGGAAGCGCAGCGCCGCCTCCTCCAGCTCGGTCGGCATCTCCCAGCGGAGGGCCTCGAGGAGTCGGCTGAAGCCGAGCGGATCCTCCGCCATGAGGTCGAGGAGCAGCGTCCGGAGCGCGGACTGCTCCGGACCTTCGACCTTCATCTCGACGCGGTAGTGCCCGTCGGCCGAGTCCAGGGTGACGCCCTCCACCGGAGGATCCGGCGTCTCCTCCAGGTCGTGCACCACGGTGAAGGCCCGCAGCATCGACTCGAGCAGCTCGAGGTCGAGGCCGTGCACCTTCAAGAGGTACACCTCGGGCTCGTCGCCGCGCGCAGCGTGCAGCCACTCGAGGAGGGCGTGGGGGTCGAGGCTGTCGCGCTTCCACGTCCCGAGGTCCACCAGCGCCTGGAACTGGGCGGGGGACGCCAGCTCGACCAGCTCGGTGGCGTCCGCCAGCCCGACCTCGGCGACCGTCGCGTAGAGCTGCTCCGCCGGCAGCGCCTGGACGAGGGCGGCCGCGTCCTTCGAGGCCAGCAGCGCATCGAGCCGCTCGCGTGCCGGCAGCGCGGAGATGCGCTGGAGCGCTGCGGCCCGCTCGGAGGCCGCGTCCCGTCCGTTGCCGGAGGAAGCCACGACCGCCGTGCCTCGCACGGCCGGTGGCGGCCGCGCAACCCCCAAGTCACCTCACTGGAGCGGCGTCAGGCACTTCGAGGTGACGTTGAAGTCCAGGAGGTACGGCTGGCTCGTCCCGTCGTTGCTGGTGAGGAGGAACTTGACCAGGAGGTACTTGAACTGCGGCACCGGCCCGGGAGCACGCTGGAGGTTGCCGTCCGAGTTGTCGGTGAACGGCCCGTACTCCTGGGACACGGTGAAGTCGAGGTTGTTCGAGCCGCGCACGAAGACCACCACCGACGTGTTGGGCGGAGTGATGGCGTTCCACCGCACCGTGTCCCACTCCGCGTAGCGCGAGCAGCCGGAGACCGTCTGGCTGAAGCTCCCCTGGTTCAGGGTGATGTGGCGCAGCTGGTACCCGGTGAAGTCGGAGTAGGTGTAGAGGGCGCCGGCCTGGTTCGCCGAGGTGGTGACGCCGCCGGTGCTCCGGTCGATGCGCATCACGTTGCCGGTGGAGTTGTTGACCCAGAGGTTCTTGTTCTGGTCGAGGCCGATGCCGATGCTGGTCTTGCTGAAGGTGGAGGTCGCGTCGACCAGGCCAGTGGGCGTCCCGCCGTCGAACACCCGCACCCCGCCGTCGTCCACGCTCGCACCCCACACCAGGGCCGCCGAGCCGAGGTTGTTCCGGTCGCCGCTGAACCAGACGAAGCCGTCGTCGTCCACGGTGACTCCACGACCCTGGCCGATCCTCGTCCCGCTCGGCGAGGTGAGCGCTCCGAAGTTGAAGACGTCCCAGGTGCCGGCATCGAGGGGTCCGCCGTCGGTCGGTGGCGTGTAGCGGGTGGCGGTCGGCCCCGAGCCCCAGTTCGGCACCCAGACCCGGCCCGCCTTGTCCACCGCGATGCCGTAGCCGCCCCGCGGCACACCGGAGGGCGGGCTGATCCTGTTGACCAGCAGCGAGGCGGTGTTGGTGTCGATGACCGCGACGCTGTTCTGGGTGCGGGCCACGACCCAGAGGCGGTTCTTGCTGTCCACCGCCGAGCCGTAGGGCTCGATCGGGACGGAGATGTACGTGCCGCCGCCGTCGGGCAGCGAGCCCACGCCGGTGCCGGCCGGGATGGCCTTCGGCACGCCGTTGAACGGATCCAGCCGCCACATCCGCCCGGCCCCGAAGAGCTGGAACTCGATCCAGGTCCCCACCCACACGTCGCCCGGTCCGCCCTCCGGAGCCGCGGCGATGGAGATCGAGCCCTCGCCGAACGCGCCGTTGGGGTTGATGTTCCCCAGCTCCTGGGTGAAGAGCACGCACTCGTCGTAGAGGAGAGGATTGTTGGGGTCGCTCGGGTTCAGGTACTCGTTGGGGGTGATGATCCCGTAGTTGGCAACGTCGGCCGGGTCGTCGAAGCTCGTGTCGATCTTCCCGTTACCGTTGCGGTCGACGCAGTTGAACAGGTTGCCCGCCACCTTGGTGACGCTGAAGTACTGGTTGGCGTGCGAGGCGAAGTTGGCCACCCACATGTCGCCGTTGATGTCGATGGCGGTGCGGCTGGGGTCGAACACCGAGGCTGCGGTGCTCCGATTCCGCCGCCCCAGGCCGTCCAGCGGGAACACGCTGATGTACCGCCCCACCTCATGGATGCCGCCGTCGGGGAGGAGGTTCTTGGTGTCGAACTTGGACACCGTTCCCATCTTCCAGTTGGCGATCCAGGCGTAGTTGATCTCGATGTCCTGGCTGTTGAGGGTGATGCGTCCCATCGGGTCGACGGTCACGCCGTCGCCGGTGGTCCCGACGCCGCCGTCGAGGCTGAAGCCCCCGTCCGGCGGGAAGTCGATGGTTCCGCTGAAGCCACCGTCCACCACCGGAGGACAGACGATGATCTTGCAGGGGTCGGTGACGTTCTGGCCTCCGCCGTCGTTGCCTCCGTCGGTGGTCACGTTGCCCCCGCCGTCCCCGCCGCCGCCACCTCCCGGGTTCACCACCGGGAAGCGCGACACGTCTCCACTGCACGTGCAGCCGGAGACGGCGGTGATCGCGGCGGCGACCATCAGGAACGGCAACGCCCGGCGGGTCATCGAGGCTGTCTCCACGGATGGCGGCACGGGCATGTGTGCCCGGCGGGCACACCACTGGCCTTCAGGCGAAGAATCATCGGGCGACCACCCGAGTCGGTCAACACGAAGTCCCTCAGGAGGTCGCGGTCCAGAGGGACTCCCATACTTCAGGTACCCCCAGCTTTTCCGTTGCCGAGAAACCCAGGACCGTGTCACGCGGGACCGACAGGCGCTCGGCCACGGCGGCGAGGCGCGGCTTGCGCTGTGCCTTGCCGAGACGGTCCAGCTTGGTGGCCGCCACCAGCACCCTGCGTCCGGCGGAGACGAGGTAGGCCAGTGTGCGGACGTCGTCCTCGGTGGCTCCAACCTCCGCGTCGACGATCGCCACCACGCCGCGCAGCGAGGTGCGCCGCTGGAGATAGGCGGTGATCATCCGCTCCCAGCTCTCGCGCTCGGTCCGGGACACCTTGGCGAAGCCGTAGCCGGGGAGGTCCGCGAGGCGCACGTTCCGGCGCAGCTCGTGCCGCTCCAGCACCACGTCGAAGAAGTTGAGCGTGCGGGTCCGGCCCGGTGTGTTCGAGACCCGCACCAGCTTCCGGCGACCGGTGAGCGCGTTGATCATCGACGACTTGCCCACGTTGCTCCGCCCGACGAAGGCGATCTCCGGCAGGTCGGCCGTGGGCCACCCGGCCTCCTCGACCGCGGTGGTGAGGAAGCGCGCGTCGAGGACGCGGATCACCGCTCGGCGCGGGGAGTCGGCGTGCCGCGCTTCTGCCGCTCCGCCGTCCAGTGGTCCATCGCCTTGAGCTTGTCGGCGAACTGGAAGGGCCGGAGCGAGGGCGAGCTGGGTTCGTGGCAGCTCCGGCACGACTTCTCCGACGGGTCCTGGAGTCCCACCAGCCGGGCCAGCTCGGGGTCCTTCATGACGTAGGCCGGCGCGTAGTACTGGCCACCCCCGTGGCAGGTCTCGCAGCCGATGGCGGCCATGGACTGGTCGGTGAGGTTCGGGGCGTGGCAGGTGGTGCAGCGGGCCTCGCGCTGCTGCTCGGCGGTGAGCGACTCCATCGAGCGCGCGTGCTTCGACGATCTCCACGCCGCATACGCGTCGGGGTGGCAGCCCTTGCAGCTCTCCGGGCCCAGGAAGTCGGCTCCGGCTGCCACCGCGGAACACAGCACGGCGAGCGCCAGCACCCAGCGGGTCGAGCGAGGGAGGGTCATCGAGCACCGGGCAGATACGGGATTGCCCTCCCCTCTGGCAAGCGCGACCATAGGCCCATGCGCTGCACCGGGCCGACGCGGACCCTGCTGGTCACGCTCCTCCTCCTCGCGGCCGTTGCCCGAGCCAAGGCCTGGAACGGCGTCGAGCCCGGCGTCACGCGCCGGGACGACGTGGTGAAGCGCTTCGGTCCGCCGAGCAAGACGCTCACCGTGTCGGGCAAGGAGGTTCTCGCCTACACCGACTCGGCGGCGATGAAGGGAACCTCCCAGGCGCAGTTCCGGGTGGAGCCGTCCACCGGCCTGGTGGAGCGCATCGACGTCTTCCCCTCCACCGTGGTGGACCACGACACGGTCGAGGCCACCTTCGGTCCGGTCTGCCCGAAGGCGGGGGCCCCGCAACCGGCGGCGTGCTTCAACAAGAAGCTCACCGACGACTTCCGGACCTACTACGTCTACACCCGGCTCGGGCTGGCGGTGTTCTTCGACGAGAACGAGGACCGGGTCCAGTCCTTCGTCTACACCGCGCCTCGTCCCGTGCCGGGTCCGGCACCCGCGCCCACCGCCGCGCCCGCCTCCGGGTCCGCGCCCCCTCGCTGATGCGAGTGGTGGGACTCACCGGCGGCATCGCCTCGGGCAAGAGCACCGTGAGCGCGATGTTCCGCGAGCTGGGGGCCGAGGTCATCGACGCGGACCAGGTGGCGCGTGACGTGGTCGAGCTTGGCACGCCGGCCCTGGAGGAGGTCGGCCGCCGGTTCCCCGGCGTGGTGGATGCCACCGGACGTCTGGACCGGGTGGCCCTCGGGCGGCGCGTGTTCGCCGACGCGGCGGAGCGACGGGCGCTGGAGGCCATCCTCCACCCGCGGATTCGCGAGGAGGTGGCGCGGCGGACCGAGGCGCTCGCCCGTGCGGGGGTGACCGTGGTGCTCTACGACGCCGCGCTGCTCATCGAGAACGGGTTGCACCGCGGCATGGACGGGGTGGTGGTCGTCTCCGCCCCCGAGGAGGTCCAGCGCTCCCGCCTCGCCGCACGCGACGGACTGGACGCCGCGGCCATCACCGCGCGGCTGGCTGCGCAGCTTCCCCTGGCCGACAAGCGGGCGCACGCCACCTGGGTGGTGGAGAACGGTGGCTCGCTGGACGAAACCCGCGCCCAGGTCCGACGAATCTGGGAGGACCTCCGCCGGACCGGGTAGTCGGCGATGCAGCGGCCGCATAAGGTCGCCGCCATGTCCCGGAGCGAAGGCGCGACGCTGGTCACCGGCTACCCCGGCTTCATCGGAAAGCGCCTGGTGGAGCACCTCGCCCAGCAGTCCCGGGCACGCATCTTCGCGCTGGTGCAGCCCCGCTTCCTGGACGAGGCCCGGAGCCTCGCCGCCCGCGTCCAGGGAGCGCCCGTGGAGGTGCTCGCCGGCGACGTCACCGACCTGCACCTCGGCCTGTCCGGCGAGGAGGTGGAGCGCGTCGCCGGGAGCGTGACCCGCATCTTCCACCTCGCGGCCCTGAACCAGCTCACCCTGTCGCGGGAGGTGGCCCGGCGCACGAACGTGGACGGGACCCGGAACGTGCTGGAGCTCGCGCGCGAGTGCCGCTCGCTGGAGCGGCTGGTGCACTTCAGCACCTGTCACGTCGCAGGGGCCCGCGAGGGCGTCATCGCCGAGGACGAGCTGGACCGGGGGCAGGAGTTCCGGAACGCCTGGGAGGAGAGCAAGTTCCAGGCGGAGAAGGCGGTGGTGCGGGCCATGGACGTGCTCCCCATCACGGTCGTCCGTCCCTCGACGGTGGTGGGCGACTCCCGGACCGGGGAGATCGACCGCTTCGAGGGGCCGTACGCGCTCGGCATCCTCCTCGTGGCGAGCCCGCTGGTCGTTCCCCTCCCCTTGCCCGGCAACGGCGTCGCGCCGCTGAACGTCGTCCCGGTGGACTTCGTGGTGCGGGCGGCGGTCCAGCTCGCCTCGGACCCGAGGGCGAAGGGACGGACGTTCCACCTGGTGGACGAGAGCCCGATGAGCGTGGCCCGGGTCTACGAGCTCATCGCCGAGCGGGCCAACCGGCGCATCCCGAAGCTCACCTTCCCGGCGCGCGCGGCGGAGGCCGTGCTGCGGCTCCCGCTGCTCGAGCGGGTGACCCGTCCCCAGCGCGCGGCGCTGGGCTACATCAACCAGCTGGCGTGGTTCACCAGCGCCGCCACCCTCGAGCTGCTGGAGGGCACGGGAATCCGCTGCCCACGGCTGTCGACCTATCTGGACACGCTCATCTCGTACGTGCGCGAGGACTATGCCCGCCGGCAGGCCGCCGAGGCGGAGACCCTGGTGGAGGACCCGCTGGACGAGGGGGCGAAGGCGAACGCGTGAGCATCGCGCCCGGACAGACCTTCTCGCTGGTCCGTGAGTGCGACCGCTACCGTTCGCTCTACTACGCGGGCGCGAGCGGGGACTTCAATCCCATTCACATCGACGTCGAGGTCGGGCAGGCCGTGGGCCTGGGTGGGGTCATCCTCCAGGGGTTGTGCACGCTGGCCTGGGGCGTGGACGCGTTCGCGCGCTTCCTGGGGGACCCGGGGCTGGTGACGGGGGTGAAGGCCCGGTTCAGCAAGCCGGTGCGTCCGGAGGACACGGTGCGCTTCGAGGGCACCGTGACCGAGGTCACGGGCACTGTGGTGAGGGCGGCGATCGTGGCGCGGAACCAGTCCGGCGACGAGGTGCTGAAGGCCATGGTCGTCGAGGGCCGCGCCCGTGCGCCGGGCGACCTCGCCGGAGGCGGAGTCCCGGGGATGACGGCGGAGGTGGCGCATGCCGCCGAGGTGCTGCGGATGTCGCGCCCGGAGCTCCTGGAGGAGACCCGGCTACCGCCCTTCTCGGGACGCTCGCCGGCACGGCCGACGGAGGCGCCGCGGGGCGAGAAGGGACCGGGCCGCACCACGCTCGGCCGGACCTGGGGCCCGTTCCGCTACGTGATGGGCGCGGAGAAGATGCGGGAGTACGCGGTGGCCATCTCCGGCGGCGTGCCCTCGTACGTCTCCACCGGGCTCCCCGAGGACCTGCACCCGGTGCTCCACGATGAGGCGGCAGCCGGCCGGTCTGCGTGGGGCTCGCTGATCGCGTTTCCGACGTTCGCGGTGCTGTTCTCCATCGCCCCGGCGCAGGCGGCGCTGCTCGATCCGGCGATGGAGGTGGACGTGTTCCGCGTGCTCCACGGCGAGCAGGAGCTCGAGTTCCACGAGGTGCTCCGGCCCGGGGACGTGCTCCTCACCACCGGCACCCTCGAGTCGCGCTCGGTGCGCGGGAGCAACGAGCTGTTCGTGATCCGCACCGACTCGGTGAATCAGCACGGTCGGCTGGCGGTGCGCGGACGCTTCACGGCGTTCGTCCGGGGATGAGGTCCGGCCCGAACGGGTCGAGCCCCCGGCGCGCCGCGCTCAGCTGACGATGACCCGCTGGTCCAGCAGCTGGGCGAGGATGCGCGCGGTGTCGAGCCGGGACATCCCGGAGACCGAGAAGAGGTCCTCGAAGCTCAGCGTCCCGTCGATCTGCGCGAGCACGAAGCCCGCCCGGTGGTCGAGGTTGAGCCAGATGACCTCGTCCTCCTTCAGGCGGACGCGGGGCACCGCGCTGAGCTTGCCGATCTTCGACTCGTAGTTGGTCTGGAGCTTGGTCTCGCTCCGGGCGAGGGCGTCGGTGAGACCGGTCAGGTCCGGCCAGAGCGCCTGCGCCTGCAGGAGCAGCTCGCGCGCGCCGCTGTGATCGTCGAGGTTCTGGAGCTCGCGGGCGCGCTCGAACCTCCGCCGTGCCTCCGCCAGCGGGTCGCGGGGCACCGGCGCAGGGGTGAGGCCGGAGATGGTGCGCGGCTCGGCGAGGAGCTCCAGCGCCGCCGCCGGCTCCTCGGGGGCGAGGACGGTGAGCCCCTCGCCCTCCCCGCCCCAGGCGTCACTGGGGGCCTCGATGCGAGCGAGGGGCGGAGACAGCGGCGCCACCGCGGGGGGAGCCGCGGGGAGGCGCGGCGGGGGCGGGGCACCGAGCCCGCTGGACGGAAGCGGGACGGGGCCAGCGCCGCGAGCGGGCGTGGTCGCCGGCGGGGGCATCGGCCAGGGAAGCGGTTCGAGCGAAGGCGAAGGCTCTGGCGGCAGGGCCCCGGGGCCTCCCTTCGACGGAAGGGGAACGACGACGTGGGTCTCGAGCGTCGGTGTGGCCCTCGGCGGGGCGGCGGGCGGTTGCCACGGGGGCACGGGCGACGGGGTGCCCCGCCCCGGCGAGCTGGCCGCAGGAAGGGGAACCGGACCACGACCCCGGGGAGGCTCGGCCCGCGGACCGGGGATGGGCGAGGTCGAGACCAGGGGACGCACCGGGGGCGGCGTTGGCAGGGGCGGGAGCGGGAAGGCGCCCGTCGTCGCGGGACGGAGCGGGCCTGGCACCGGGCTGGTGGCCCCGGGAGCGACGGCCGGCGGCAGCGGGATGGCCCCCGTCGT